>Ga0172375_10003773_pt1 | contig 22813 bp, 4 predicted proteins | sample LakKiv1m_FD_114537 | JGI IMG/M metagenome (GOLD analysis project Ga0172375, IMG submission 114537) | Freshwater microbial communities from Kabuno Bay, South-Kivu, Congo - kab_092012_11.1m | ecosystem: Environmental > Aquatic > Freshwater > Lake | place: Democratic Republic of the Congo... | reverse complement strand
TGGTGGTGAGGTATGGCAGTTGGTGCAGCGGCTGTTGTGTACCGCCATCGGGTTATCTGCCGGGTGGCAGCTACCCACGCAGGTCGGGGCGTCGAGGATGATGCCCTTGCCCGCCGCCGAGTGATCGACCGGGGTGTGGGCCGCCGGGCCTGCCTTGTCGCGGTGGCAGTCCAAGCAATGGATGGTGCCGGTGTAGTTCGAGATGACGAACTGCACGGTGGTGCCCTCTGGGGTCAGCTTGTTGATGTCGCGCACCGCGTCATGACAGGTGGTGCAGAGTTCGCCGTGGCTGGTGAGGATATTGGGCCAGTTCTGGATCGAGTGGCAGTTGGAGCAGGGCTGCATGTCGACCTGGCCGAGGTCGGTGAGCGGATCGATGGCTACCGAGTGATCGATGGCACCGCCGGTTGAGCCGTGATCGTGACCGGCGAAGTAGGCGGTGTGGCAGTTGATACACTCGCCCGTGCCGTTCAAGGCCGAGCCCTTGACGGCCCCGGTGCTTGCGTCGTGACAGGTCTGGCAGCTGGCGGTAGCATGGGCTTGACCGGCGCCAACGAAGGGTGAGGTCGTGGCCACATGGCAGCTGGCGCAGTTAACGGTCTTTGAACCGATGGCAACGTTCGTGGCCACTACCGAGTTGTGGTCGTGGTCATGGCCATTGAAGTAGGCAGTGTGGCAGGTGGTGCAGGTGCCGCCTTCGCCGCCGTTGAGGGTGGCGTCGCCGTTGCCATTGGCCCCGATGATCCGGGCCCCGTTGAGGCTGGAGTGACAGGTGAAGCAAAGTCCCTGGTGTACGCCAGTGATGGTGTTGCCGGTATGACAGGTGACGCAGAGGGCCTCGCCGGTGACGGTCAGTGAGTGGTCATGGCCGTGGCCTGGGGGCGAGGAGCCGGGGGCATTGGTGAAGAAGTTGGCCCCGTGGCAGACGATACACTCGGAGTTGGGGGTGATCCCCACTACCAGCGGCCGGACGGCGGGGTCTTGCAGGTAGGGCGGGTCGGTGTGGCAGTCGCCGCACTTCGAGCCATGCACCACGATGGGATTATTCGCCGGGTGGCAACCCACGCAGAACGGCGTGTCTAAGACATGGCCAGTCCCTGCCGCCGAGTGATCTTTATGGAGATGGGTGTTGGGTGCGGTCTTGTCCTGATGGCAGTCGAGACAATGGATGGAGGTGTGATTGGCGTTCATGATCACCATGGGCACCGTGGTGCCGGTCGGGGCATCGGGGTTGATGTCGCGGCTGGCGTCATGGCAGGTGGTGCAGACGTTGTGATGGGTGGCCAGGATGTTTTCCCAGTTCAAGACGGAGTGGCAGTTGGAGCATGGCTGGGAATCGGCTTGGCCTAAGTCAACGCCGGCGATGAGGCTTACGGTATGATCCACCGTACCGCCAAAGGTACCATGGTCGTGACCGCTGAAGTAACTGCTGTGGCAGGAGACGCACTCGCCGCCACCGGCGACCGCCGGGGCCTTCAAGGAACCATCGGTTGTGGTGTTATGACAGGTGGCGCAGCCGCCTGTCTCATGCACTTGCCCTGCCCCGATAAAGGGTGAGCTGGTGGCGTTGTGACAGCCGACGCAGTTGGCGGTGGCCGGGAATACGGCGACGTTCGTCTTGACCTGGGCCGTGTGGTCATGGTCGTGGGTCGCGAAGTAGCCGCTGTGGCACTGGGCGCAGGAGCCGCCGTTACCGCCGTTGATGGTGGCATCGCCGTTGCCCTTACCCCCGACGATGCGTGCCCCGTTGACGTTTGAGTGGCAGTTGAAGCAGTTGCCCTGGTGTACCGAGGTGATGACGTCGCCAAGGTGGCAGTTCAGGCAGAGGGCGGTGCCGCTGAGGTGGGTTGAGTGGTCATGGCCGTGGCCTGGGGGCGAGGAGCCGGGGGCGTTGGTGAAGAAGTTGGCCCCGTGGCAGACCGTGCAGGCCGAGTTGGGGGTGATCGCCACCACCAGCGTTTTGGTCGCCGGGTCTTGCAATTGCGGCGGGATGGTGTGGCAATCGCCGCACTTACCCCCATGCACCACGATCGGGTTGCCCGCTGGGTGGCAACCGACGCAGAACGGGGTATCCAAGACATGGCCGGTACCCGCTGCCGAGTGATCTTTATGGAGGTGGGTAGCGGGTGCGGTCTTGTCCTGATGGCAGTCGAGACAATGGACAGTGGTATGATCGGCGTTCATGATCACCATCGGCACCGTGGTGCCGGTAGCTACCAACGGGTTGATGTCGCGAGTCGCGTCGTGGCAGGTGGCGCACAGATTGTGATGGGTGGTGAGGATATTCGTCCAGTTTTGCACCGAGTGGCAATCTGAGCAGGGCCTGGATTCGGCCTGACCCAGGTCCACCGCAGGCATGATCTGCACGGTGTGGTCGATGGCGCCGCCGATGGTGCCGTGGTCATGACCGCTGAAATACCCGGTGTGGCAGGAGACACACTCACCGCCGCCTGCTACCGCCGGGGCCTTGAGGGCACCGTTGGTGGCGGTATCGTGACAGGTGGCGCAGCCGTTTATCGCATGCACCTCACCGGCGCCAATGAAGGGCGAGCTGGTGGCGCCGTGGCAGGCGACGCAGTTGGCAGTGGCCGGGGTGACGGCGACGTTTTTCTTGACCTGGCCGGCATGGTCGTGGCTGTGGGCGGCGAAGTAGCTGCTGTGGCAGTCGGCGCAGGTGCCGCCCGCCCCGCCATTGACCGTGGCATCACCATGGCCATTGGCGCCGACGATCCTGGCCCCGTTGGTGCTGGAGTGGCAGTCAAAGCACTGATTCAGATGCACTGCGCTCACCGTATCGCCGGTGTGGCAGTTGACGCAGAGCGGGCTGGCATTGACGGTGGTGGTGTGGTTATGACCGTGGCCTGGTGGCGAGGAGCCCGGGGCGTTGGTAAAGAAGTTGGCCCCGTGGCAGACGATACATTGAGAGTTCGGGGTGATGGCTACCACCAGCGGTCGGGCGGCAGGGTCTTGCAGGGAAGGCGGGTCGGTATGACAGTTGCCGCACTTGTTCTTGTGGATGGTCATCGGGTCGCCTGCCGGGTGGCAACCGATACAGAAGGGGGTGTCGAGGATATGGCCGAGACCCGCCGCCGAGTGGTCGATATGGAGGTGGGTGTTGGGGGCGGTCTTGTCGGCGTGGCAGTTAAGGCAATGCACCGTGGTGTGATTGGCGTTCATGATCACCATGGCCACGGTGGTGCCGGTGGCGGCCTTGGGGTTGATGTCGCGGTTGGCGTTGTGGCAGGTGGCACAAGCGCCGAAGTGCAGGGTGAGGATATTCGGCCAGTTTTGGACGGAGTGGCAGTTCGAGCAGGGCTGGGAGTCGGCCTGACCGAGGTCGGCTGCGGTGAGCTGGACGCTGTGATCGATGGTGCCGCCGGTGGAACCGTGGTCGTGTCCGGTGAAGTAGCCGCTATGACAGGTGATACACTCGCCGCCGCCAGCCACCGCCGGGGCCTTCAGCCCTCCGTTGGTGGTGGTGTCGTGGCAGGTGGCGCAGCCGCTCGTAGCATGGACTTGGCCGGCACCAACAAAGGGAGCGCTGGTGGCGGTGTGGCAGCCGACACAGTTGGCCGTGGCGGGTGTCACCGCGACGTTGGCCTTGACTTGGGTGCTGTGGTTGTGACTGTGGGCGTCGAAGTAGGCGCTATGGCATTGGGCACAGGTGCCGCCTGTCCCGCCGTTGACCGTGGCGTCACCGTGGCCGTTGACCCCAACCCGGCGGGCACCGTTGGCCGGGTCATGACAGCTGCTGCAGGCGGCGTGGACGGCGGTGATGATGTCCCCGCTATGGCAGTTGAGGCAGAGGGCTGTGCCGGTGACGGTGAGGTTGTGGCTATGGTCATGACGAGCAAAGTAGGCGGTATGGCAGCCGGTGCAGATGGAACCACGGATGATGGCGGTGACGTGGGGGCGGTTGGCCGGGTTCTCCAGGGTCGGCGGGGCGGTGTGGCAGTTGGTGCAGCGGCTCTTGTGTATCGCCATCGGGCTATTGGCCGGGTGGCAGAGGGCCACGCAAGTTGGGGCATCGAGGATGATGCTCATCCCCGCCGCCGAGTGATCGACGGCACCATGGGCGACGCTGACTCCCTTATTCTGGTGGCAATCGAGGCAGTGGATGGTGCCGGTGGTGTAGCTTGAGATGACGTAGGGTACCGTCACCCCGGTTGGCGTTACCGGGTTGACATCGCGGGTGGTGTCGTGGCAGGTGGTGCAGACTCCGAAGTGGGTGGTGAGGATGTTGGTCCAACTCTGGACGGAGTGGCAGTTGGAGCAAGGCTGGCTGTCGAGCTGGCCCAAGTCGGTGGCCGGATCGATGGCCACGGCGTGATCGACGGTGCCGCCGGTGGTGCCGTGGTCGTGACCGGCATAATAGGTGATGTGGCAGTTTTTGCACTCGCCGTTGCCGTTTAGGGCCGAACCCTTGAGGGCGCCGTTGACCGCCGTGTTGTGGCAGGTGGCGCAGGCCAAAGCCGCATGAACCTGACCGATGCCGATGAAGGGGGCATCGGTGGCGGTATGGCAACCGGTGCAGTTGACGGTGGCCGGGGTCAGGGCCAAGTTCTTCTTGACCGTGCCGCTGTGGTCATGGCTATGGCCATTGAAGTAGGCGGCATGACACTCGGCGCAGGTGCCGCCGGTGCCGCCGTTGACGGTGGCGTCGCCATGGCCGTTGACCCCGACGATGCGGGCCCCGTTGGCACTCGAGTGGCACTCAAAACAGGTATTCTTGTGGACGGAGACGATGATGTCGCCGCTGTGGCAGTTCTGGCAGAGGGTGGTGCCGGTGACCTTGGCCGTATGGTTATGACCGTGACCTGGAGGGTTAGGCCCGACATTGGTGAAGAAGTTGGCCCCGTGACAGACGATACAGGCCGAATTGGGGGTGATCGCTATCACCAGCGGCCGCAGGGCTGGGTCTTGCAGTTGGGGCGGGGTGGTGTGGCAATCGCCGCACTTCGAGCCGTGGACCACGATCGGGTCGTTGGCTGGGTGACAGCCAACGCAGAACGGGGTGTCTAAGACATGACCGGTGCCTGCCGCTGAGTGATCTTTATGGAGATGGGTAGCAGGGGCTGTTTTGTCGGCATGGCAGTTCAGGCAGTGTACCGTCGTGTGATCGGCGTTGGTGATAACCGTGGCCACGGTGGTGCCCGTTGGCGTCACGGGGTTGATGTCGCGGCTGGCGTCATGGCAGGTGGCACAGAGGTTGTGGTGGGTGGAGAGGATGTTCTCCCAGCTTTGCACCGAGTGGCAGTTGGAGCAGGGCTGGGAATCGGCCTGGCCGAGGTCGATGGCCGGGATGATCTGGACTGTGTGATCCACCTGTCCACCGGTTGAGCCGTGGTCATGGCCGCTGAAGAAGGTGGTGTGACAGGTGACGCACTCACCGCCGCCCGCGACGGCCGGGGCCTTAAGGGTACCGGAGGTCTGGTCGTGGCAGGTGGCGCAGCCCTTGGTCGCATGAACCTGCCCGGCCCCAATAAAGGGCGTGCTGGTGGCGCTGTGGCAGCCCACGCAGTTGGCGGTGGCAGGGGTTAGCGCTGTGTTCACCTTGACCTGGCTGGCGTGGTTGTGATCATGGCCGTTGAAGTAGAGGGCGTGGCAGTCGGTGCAGGTGCCGCCGAGGCCACTGTTGATCGTGGCGTCGCCGTTGCCGTTGGCCCCAACGATGCGGGCCCCGTTGACGCTGGAGTGGCAGTCGAAGCAGAGATTTTTGTGGACGGCACTCACCGTGTCGCCGCTGTGGCAGGTGACGCAGAGGGCGGTGCCAGTGACGGTGGCGCTGTGGTTATGGCCATGCCCAGGGGGCGAAGAGCCGGGGACGTTGGTGAAGAAGTTGGCCCCGTGGCAGACCGTGCAGGCCGAGTTCGGGGTGATGGCCACCACCTTTGGCCGGTTGGCCGGGTCTTGCAGGGCGGGAGGATCGGTGTGGCAGTTGCCGCACTTGTTCTTGTGGATGGTCATCGGATCGCCCGCCGGGTGGCAACCGACGCAGAATGGGGTATCCAGGATGTGACCCAGGCCCGCCGCCGAGTGATCGATGTGGAGGTGGGTGGCTGGGGCCTGCTTGTCGAGGTGGCAGTTCAGGCAGTTGACTTCGGTCTGATTGGCGTTGGCAATGATCATGGCCACCGTGGTGCCGGTCGGGGCCTTGGGGTTGACGTCGCGGTTCGAGTCGTGGCAGACGCTACAGGAGCCATGCTTGGCCAAGATCTCGGCGAAGGTGCCGACGACATGGCAGTTCGAGCAGGGCTGGGAGTCGGCCTGGCCGTGATCGGTTAGCGGGTTGATCTGGACGGTATGGTCAACCTTGCCCCCGGCCGTGCCATGATCGTGGTTGATGAAGTAGCCGCTATGGCAGCTGATGCACTCGCCGCCGCCAGTGATCGCCGGGGCGACCAGGCTACCGTTGCCCGCCGTGTTGTGGCAGGTGGCGCAGCCCTTCTGGACATGAACCTCACCCGTTCCGACGAAGGGCGCGTTGATGGCCGAGTGGCAGCCGACACAGTTGGCTGTGGCTGGGGTGACGGCGACGTTCTTTTTGACTTGAGCCGTGTGGCTGTGGGTATGGCCGTCGAAGTAGCTGGCGTGGCACTGGGCGCAGCTGCCGCCGGTGCCGCCGTTGACGGTGGCGTCACCATGGCTGTTTGGCCCGACGATGCGGGCCCCGTTGACACTGGAGTGGCAGTTGAAGCAGAGATTTTTGTGGACCACGCTCACTCGATCCCCGGTGTGGCAGTTGATGCACAGGGGTGAGTCGGTGATCGTCAGGTGATTATGACCGTGGCCTGGGGGTGAGGAGCCGGGGACGGTGGTGAAGAAGTTGGCCCCGTGGCAGACAACGCAGGCCGAGTTCGGGGTGATGGCGACCACCAGTGGCCGGTTGGCCGGGTCTTGCAGGCTGGGCGGCGAGGTGTGGCAGTTGCTGCACCTGTTCTTATGGATGGTCATGGGATCGTTTGCCGGGTGGCAGCCGACACAGAAGGCGGTGTCGAGGATGTGCCCGAGACCGGTGGCCGAGTGATCGATGTGCAGGTGGGTGCTGGGTGCCGTCTTATCCTTATGGCAGCTCAGGCAGTTGACGATGGTCTGGTTGGCGTTGGCAATGACCTGGGCGACGGTGGTGCCGGTGGGGATGGCCGGGTTGATGTCGCGAGTGGCGTTGTGGCAAGCCCCGCAGGAACCGTGCTTGGTCAGGATCTCGGCGAAGGTGCCGACGATATGGCAGTTGGAGCAGGGCTGGGAGTCGGCTTGACCAAGGTCGGTGGTCAGGTTGATCTGCACGGTATGGTCGACGTTCCCACCGCTTGTGCCATGATCATGGCCATTGAAATAGGTGGTGTGGCAGGAGACGCACTCCCCACCGCCGGAGATGGCCGGGGCGATGAGCGCCCCGTTGCTGGCGGTGTCGTGGCAGGTGGCGCAAGCCTTGGGGGCGTGGGCCTCACCGACCCCGACGAAGGGCGAGGTGGTGGCGGTGTGGCAGCCGGCGCAGTTGGCGGTAGCCGGGGTCAGGGCGGTGTTCTTCGCGACTTGGCTGCTGTGGTTGTGGGTGTGGCCGTCGAAGTAGGCCGGGTGGCACTCGGCGCAGCTGCCGCCGGTGCCGCTGTTGACGGTGGCGTCGCCATGGCCGTTCGGCCCGGCAACCCTGGCCCCGGTGGCCGGGTTGTGGCAACTGGCGCAGTTGCCCTTGTGGACGCCGGTGATCATCTCGCCACTATGGCAGTTGAGGCAGAGTGGGGTGGTCGTGAGTTTGGTCGTGTGGTTGTGGGTGTGAGCGGTGAAATAGGTGCTGTGGCAATCGACGCAGGCGCCGCGCTGGATGGCGGTGACAAAGCTCCGGCTGGCCGAGGCGGCCAGGGTTGGGGTGGTGGTGTGGCACTTGGTGCAGGTGTTGTTGTGCACCGCCATTGGGTCTCCCGCCGGGTGGCAAAGGGCGACGCAACTCGGGGTGTCGGTGACGTGGCTTAGGCCCGTGGCCGAGTGGTCAACCAAGCCATGCTGGCCGCTCTTCGCCGGGTGGCAGTTCAGGCAGCCGGTGGGGTTGGCCTTGAGGCTGATGACCTGACTGACCGTGGTACCCGTTGGGGTCGTGGGGTTGATATCGCGGCTGGCGTTGTGGCAGAGCCCGCAGTCGCTCTTGTGGAGGACAAGGATGCTGGCCCAGGTGTTGGCGAATTGACCGTGGCAGGTGTTGCAGTTGCTCCCCAGGGACTGGTCGACGCCGTCACGCAGGGTGACGACATGGCTGTGACCGTGGCCCGTGAAATAGGCAGTGTGGCAGTCGTTACACTCGCCGCTCTTGCCGTTGGCCGAGCCCAGGCGGCTGTTGTCTGCCGTGCTGTGACAGGTGGCACAGCCGTTGGCGGCATGGACTTCACCTGCCCCGATGAAGGGGGCGGTGGTGGCACTGTGGCACGAGGTGCAGGCCGAGGTCTTGGGGGTTATGGCGCTGTTGGCCTTGACCGTGGTGGCATGGTTGTGGCTATGGCCGTTGAAGTAGGCGGCGTGGCAGGAGGTGCAGTTACCTGAACCGCCCACCGCTGTGCCGTGGCCGTTGACCCCGGCGATAAAGACACCGGTGGTGGGGGTGTGGCAGAGGGTACAGGTGCCAGTGCTGCCGTCGCCGTGTATCTTTTTGATGAGGTCGCCGGTATGGCAACTGACGCAGAGGGCGACACCCGTCACCCCGCTATGATCCTTGACGGCGTGGTTGGTGAAGTCGGTGGTGAGGGGGCCATGACAGTTGGCGCAGGTGGAGGCGACGGCGGCGGTGATGGTGTCGATGACCTCCTGCCGGCCGCTGGTATGACAGGTGGCACAGGCGTTTTGGCCACTGGCGGCAATATCATGCAGGGCGACGATTTCGGCCGAGGTGGCGAGCGAGCCGTGGCAACTGTCACAACGGAAGCTCCCCAGGGAGAAGAGGTGGCCGTCTTCCTGCTTATGGCCGGTCGGATGGCAGGATACGCAGGTGACCGGGGTTGGTGGCGGGGTTGGGGTGTAGCTCTGGCCGTAGAGGACAACGTCCTTGACATCTTGACGGACGCTATGGCTGTGGCAGGTAACACAGTTGCTGTTGTGGACGACGTAGATCTCGCCCATGCTGTTGACCACGTGGCAGCCCATGCAACTCACTGTGGCTGAGATCTGGTCATGCTGTACCGAGGTCGGTGGCACCGGGTGATAGAGGGTGTCCTTGGTGCCGTGGCAGTTGGTGCAGTCCTGAGGAATGCCGAGCTTGCCGTTGGCAATGGCATCCTTGACCTGCTGCCTGGCGTTCGGGGAGTGACACTTCCAGCAGGTGTTTTCGTTGGCGTTGAAGGTCATGACATGGATAACCCCGGTGGCCCCAGGGTCTGGGCTATAATGGCACTCCGAGCAGAGGATGTTCGTGGTCAAATTGGCCATATGGGCGCCCCAGGGTTCGAGGTGGCAAACGGTACAATCCGGGGGGGGCTCAGCAAAGAGGGTGTGGTCTGGGGTGTCGAGGTTATGGGCTTGTCCTGGCGATTTGATCAGACTGAAGTGATGGCAGGTCTCACAGGTGACGACCGTGGTGCCGGCGATACCGCCAAGGATGGCCTCCTGCACCTCGCTGGCCACGGTGCCAGCGTAGACACAGTTGTCTGGTCTGCCGGCCGTGGCGCAGTCGCCAGTTACCGTGTAGGAGTGGCAACTGGAGCATTTCCCTTTGTGGGTAGTGGCAAAGCCGTTAAAGCTGGTGCCCGAATGGCAACTCCGGCAATCCCTGAGGATGAAGGTGTCAGCATTCATGTTGTTGTGGGAAGCGTCGCTATGCTGCAGTGTGCCGGTGGTGGAGTGACAGGTCTCGCAGGTGACAGCAACGGGGGTGGTGCTACGGCTACGGCCGGCGGCGATGGCGTCCTTCACCTTTTGGTAGCCACTGCCATGGCAGGTTTGGCAGTTAGAGAGGTGCATAAGGTAAATGTCGTTGAAGGTGCTGACTGAGTGCGAGGTGTCAGGGCTGAAGTGGCAGACGATGGCGCAGTTAGGTGCGATACTCAGCATGTCGTGGCTGGCATCGACATCATGGCTGGTGATTGTCGAGTGGCAGGTGGTGCAGGTGTTAGGGGCGCCAAACCCAGGGTCGGTGCTCGCGTGGTTGATGGCGCTGCCCTTCATCGGGGTAACGGGAATGGTTGTGTTGGTATGACAGGTTCGGCATTTCTGTACGTCATGCAAACCCGTCAGCAGACTCCCTTCAGGGTGACACTGCGAAGTGGTGCACGTCGGGTTGGCGGTCACAAAGGTTGTATGGAGGACGTAATGGATGGTCGGTTTTGCCTTGTTGGCATGGCAGTTCAAGCAGCCGGTGGGGTTGGTGTTGGCGGCGATGACCTGATCGATCTTGGTGCCGGTCGGGGCATCGGGGTTGATGTCACGGGTGGCGTTGTGGCAGGTGGCGCAGGGGCCGTCGCCATTGGTGGGGACATTGTGTAGGGCCTTGATGTCATCCCAGGTGTTGAGTGTGCCGTGACAGTAGTCGCACTTGGTGCCGGGCTCTTCCTGGGCCAGGTCGGTGGGTTGTAGGGCGACTTTGTGGTCGACATAGCCGCCGGTGCTGCCATGCACATGGGCATCGAAGTAGGTCGGGTGACAGGTTGAGCAAGAGCCTGGGCCGTTGGCAGCGCTACCCCAACCGCGGGCCCCAGTCCGCAGGGTGCCGTTGGTGGTGGTGTTGGTGTGGCAGTCGTTACAGGCACTGTTGTGGATGAGCGTGCTGGTGATAAGGTTGCCGGTATGGCAGTTGCCACAGGTGGTGGTGCTTGACAAGGCGGCATGGTCTTCACGCTGGTGGCCGGTTGCGAAGTCGGCGGCATGGGCCGGGTGGCAGGTGGCGCAGGTCTCGGTCGTGCCGATGATGTGGCTGGCGGCGCTCCCCCAGCCGTTGACGCCGGCCCGCAGGGTGCCGTCGTTGACTGCGGTGTGACACTTCAGGCAGGTGGCGGCGCTGCCGTTGCCATGGACATTGACCAGCAGGTCGCCGCCGTGGCAGGAGGTGCACTGACCAAGCCCCGAGAGCAGGGCGTGGTCTTCGTGCTGATGGCCCTCGCCAAAGTCAGCGTCATAGCTGGTGTGACAGGTGACACAGCTGCCGCCGTGTCCACCGTTGATGGCCTCGTAGGCGGCCTTGAGTGGCCCGGAGCCGGAGGCGTTGAGGTGGCAGGTGCCACAGGCCTTATGGATGGTGAGGATGTACTGGGTGTTCGAGGCAAGCCCCCCCTGGTCGTGGCAGGAGACGCACTTGGCGCTGGCGGTGACCTTGCCCAAGGCGACGTGGTCGATGTTGCCGTGGCCGGTTTGGTTGTAATTGTGGCAGATCACACAGGTGGCGTCTTGCGTCCCGGCCTTGCCAGCGCTGATGGCGTTAGAGACGGTGGCCTGGAGCGGCAGGCCCTCGGTGTTGGCTTGGGTGGCGGCGTTGTAGTTGTGGCAGAGGGCGCAACCGTTGCCCTGCCGGTTATGGAGTGCGTCGATGTCGGCCTGGGTGGTTAAGCTACCACTGCCCGGTTGCCCCAAGGTGGCGCTGTCGCTGGTGTGGCAGTTGGAGCAGGTGGTGCCGCTGCCAAAGGAGATTGAGCGCATACTGTGGGCGCTAGCGCTGTCGTGCAGGGCCGCACCGTGGCAGATCGTGCAGTCACCGCCACCTGGGTGGCCGCTGGCGCTGCCAGTGAGGGTGAAGTTGGTGGCGTCATGGCAAGAGTTGCAGTTGTCCTTATGGAGGCCGCTGATGAGGTTAACCGTGCCCACCGGGTCATGACAGCTGGCGCAGGCGGCGGCGGTGGTGACGTAGCCGCTCGTCTTGTGGTCGGGCTGGACGTCACGGGGGTGATTGGGTAGGCGGTAGGCCCCATGGCACTCATAGCAGAAGACGGGGTTGCCTTGCTTGCCCCAGGAGATCTTTGACTTGAAGAGGGCGTTGGCGGGATCATGGCAGCTCTGGCAGGTGATAGGATTTGCCGTGGTGCTCCGGCCAAGATGCTCGCTGACCCCATTGCTGTTGTGGCAGTTCGTGCAGGGCAGGGCGGGGGTGGCGTCGAAGGTGATCTGGTCGTGTTGGGCGCTGTGGGGGCTGAGTGGATCGATGGTGGCGTGACAGAACTGGCAGTCGCCGGGGCCGCCAGCGGCGCTGCCCTTTAGGACGCCAGTGGTGGTGGTATGACAGGAGTCGCACTTGTCCTTATGGATATCGACAATCAGGCTGGTCTCGGTATGGCAAGTGGTGGTGCAGGTGGCGGCCTTGCTCAAGGTCGCGTGGCTTGGAGTCAGGTGGTTGGTGTAGCTGGTGGCGCGGGTTTGGTGGCAGTGGGCGCAGTCGCCAGGGCCCGCCGTGGCGTCGCCAGTGATCCCAGCTCGCAAGACCCCGGTGTCTGGGGTGTGACAGGTGTCGCAGAGGTTGGTCTTGTGGACGCCGGTAGCCCGATCGGCCTCGTTGTGGCAGCCGACGCAGGAGCTGGTGGCCAGGATATTTGTGCTATTATGGTTAACCGGTTGGTGGATGAGGAAGGAGGCGTCGTACTGGGCGTGGCAATCAGCGCAGGTGCCGCCTTGGCCGTTGTTGACGGTGGCGTCTCCGTAAGCCCCGGCGAGCAGCAGACCGGTGATTGGGGTATGGCAGGTGGTGCAGGGGTTGGTCTTGGTCTTATGGACGCCGCTGGCCCGATCGGAGTAGTCGGTGGCGACGCCACTGGCCCGGTAGGTCTCGTTGTGGCAGCTGACGCACTTAGCGGTTGGCTGGATGATGCTGTTGTGGTCGGGGCGGACGTGGAAGAAGAAATCAGTGGCGTGATTGGTATGGCAGGAGGCGCAGTCGCCCGGGCCATTGATGGCGCTGCCTCGGCCATTGGCCCCAACCTTTAGGACGCCGCTGACGACACCGCCTGTGCCCTGAGTGGTATCGTGGCAGAGGCTACAGGCCCCCCAATGCAGAGAGGCGTTATTGACCAAGTCGGGGTCGCTTACCGTGTCGTGGCAGACCTCGCAGGTATTGTTGGTGGTGGCCCGCACCTGGCCGCTGTGGTCGCCTGCCTTCTCGTGGTTGAGGTAGGTCTTGGTGGTGTGGCAGGTGGTGCAGGTGTTGGGGTGGCCAAACCCTGGGTCTTGATCGGCGTGGCCGCTGGCGCTGCCGGAAAGCGTCACCGGGGCGATGGTGCCGTTATGGCAGGTGGTGCAACTATCGTGGACTTTGGGGTCGTTGGGGTCAACGGCGAAGACTGCGCTATGGCAGTTGGTGACGCAGGTGGTGCTGCCGCCTGAAACGAACTGCGAGTGATCGGGGATGTGGGCCACGGCTCGATCGGCATGACAGTCGATACAACTTACGGTGAGGCTGTTGGCGGCCCCGGCCTGAACGATAACGTTGGCGATGGAGCTGTAGGCTGGGTTGACGGTGACGCTTGCCCCATTGGCCCGGGTCGAGTTGTGGCAGGTGCCGCAGCCGCTGGTGCTGTGCCGGTTCTTGATCTCTGCCCACGACTCGACCTGGCCCCCGTGGCAATTGGTGCTGCCGCAGCCTTGGCCTGCCGAGAGGTCGCGGGCTGGGTCATAGGCCAGCCAGTGGCTGATTTCCGCCGAGTTGCCGTGCTTGTGGTTGGTGAAGTAGTTGGTGTGGCAGGCATTGCACTCCCCGGAGGGGGCGGTGAAGTTGGTGGCACTGCCAATGCGGGCGGCCGTAGTGATGTCGTGGCAGGTGGCGCAGGCGTTTACGGCATGTACCTGACCTGTCCCGACAAAGGGGGCGGTGCTGGCGGTATGGCAGCCGGTGCAGTTTTCGGTTGGGGTGGCGGTGGATTGATTGATCAGGACGCTTGCCGTGTGATCGTGCTGGTGGCTGGCGAAGCCGCTATAGGCCCCGTGGCAGGTCTTACAGTTGCCGCCGCCTGCCGGGATGGCGGTGACGTGTTGGCGGTCGGTGTAGAGGGCCAGGGCGGGCAGGGTCTCGGCGCTTTGGTGACAGGCCAGGCAGTTGCTCTTGTGGATAAGGATGGGGTTATTGGCCAAGTGGCAGGCCCCGACGCAGTCTGGCGAATCGAGCACCCGGCCGGTGCCGTTGGCGCTGTGATCGGCGCCATTTAAGTTCTTCTTGAAGCCGAAGGCGACCTCGTGACAGGTGGTGCAGGCGTTGGTGGTGTTGTGGTTGTCTGCCGAGCCATCCTGCTTCCAATAGGCGGTGTTCTTATGGCAGGATTGGCAGATACCCTGCCGCGCCGTGCCTGGGTCGACATAGCCGCCGACCTTGCCGGAGGCGTGGGTCAGGGAGGGGTCGAAGAACTTGATGGCCCTGGTGCTACCGTCGGCGGCGGAGGTGATCTGGTGTTTGATGAGCTGGCCGAAGATGAGGCCGAAGGTGTTGCAGGTGGAGGGGTTTTTCCTGTGGGTGAGCGGATTGGTGTAGTTGGGATCGATTGAGGTGGTGTCGATGATGCCTTTGACGGTGATGCTATTAGTGGTAGCGGCCAGGATGGTGAAGGTGTTGGCGGAGTTCGTGGTGTCCTGCACCAGGGTTAGGCCCTTCGCCGGGGTTCTGTCCGCCTTGCGCTCCCAGGTCAGAACCTTGGGATCGGTGCTGTTGGGGAGTGCCCAGTTGGGGCTGTTGACGGTGGGGGATGGACTGTAGGTGATTACCGTCGTGCCGGCGTTGGTGTCGGGGGCGACGGCGGTGATGGCGCCGGTGACCAGATAGAGGTCGGTGGGGTTTGAGGTGCGCCATTCGAGCTGATTCTGGCTGTGGGGATCGTGGCAGTCTGTGCAATCGGTAGACCAGACGCCGAGTGGGTATTGCGGGTCACTGGCTGGGTTCATGGTGGCGCTGGAGTGGGCCCGCATGACTGTGCGGCTGGGGTTGGTGCCGTCATGGCAACCGAGGCAGAGGACGCTGACCTTCTGTTTATAGTCCGTTTGGGCTGAGATGGGCGAGTATTGCCACCAGATCGAGTAGCTGTGGCATTGGCCGCAGGAGATGTCGTTGGTCTCGTTATGGGGGGCATCGATGACCGAGGCCGTGGCGAGACCGCCGAGCAGGGCGCAGAACAGGGTGGTGAGGAGGAGAAGTTTTTTCATGATGGCCTCTTTTTGCTTTTTGGCCCTTGCCCCATCTCTTTTTTAGATGGGGCAAGGGTAAGGGAGATGGCGGGTGTGCTTCGTGACGCCTTTCGCTGGGGCATATTGGCCCAATCGAGGACGAACTCCCGCAAAAAAGTTAGCCAATGTAGCAAAATGCACACCAAAAGCCGTAAATGGTTGCATAAAAAATGAATGCTCAATCATTTGACGCGGTTGTTTTCTCCTTTATCGTTCAGGCGAGGATGGAAATTCTTCAGACGGTGGGGGATATGACTCAATTGTTGGGGGGGTGGTCGGGCTTAGTTTTGCTGGCCTGATGTCCGACAAAGTGGTGGTTGATGGGTTGAGGTTTGCTCAGCGACGTTTGCCGCTGCCGTTGTCAGAGCGGAGTCGCAGGCCTGCCCTTGTCCGGGCTTTTGTGCGAGCACTAGGTTATGACCACGATTTTTTTTGTTGCATCCGCTTTTTTTGTGCTATGCTCAAGACCGTGCTGTTTCCGCCGATGTGCTTTTCTCTTCGCGCCCTGTTGCCTTGACGTCTATGGGAGGATTTGTGCCGTGTCAACACCGTCTGTCCTCCAAGTGAAGATTCCTTGGCACGTTGCCTTGCCCCTCTTTCTGGCCCTGGTTGCCCTCGGTCTGGCGGCCAACTACTACGCAATTCCGATCTTTCCTACTGTTGATCTTATCTTCGGCAGCGTCTTTGCTCTGCTCGCTCTACAGATCTTTGGCCTTGGCCTGGGGCTGGTGGCGGCGGGGGGCATCGCTTGCGTTACCCCGTTGCTGTGGAATCACCCCTACGCCATCCCGATATTGATCGCCGAGGTGGCGATTGTTGGCTGGCTGACCGTTCGCTGGCGGCTGTTGTTGGTATGGGCCGATACCCTCTATTGGCTGTTGGTTGGCATGCCCTTGTTCGTCCTCTTCTACCACGGTTTGATGGGCGTCTCTCTGGCCGACGTTTCGGTGGTCATGTTGAAACTGGCGGTGAATGGCATCACCAATGCCGTCATCGCTCGGCTGATCTTCATCGCGGTCTCCTTTCGTGTCGCTTCGTTGCGGCCGGCCTTTCATGAGCTGCTCTATAACCTGATGGCCTTCTTTATCCTCGGCCCGGCCTTGACTGTCCTGGCCCTCGATGGGCGCGCCGATTCTGTTGCGCTTGAACGTAGTCTGTGCTTGGGGTTGAGTGAGGACAGCCTGTTGGTCAATCAACTCCTCGCCACCTGGGTGGGGAACCGTAAGACGGCGATCTTCCAATTGGCGGAGATGGCCTCGACCTTGAGCCCAGAGGCAATGCAGCCCCGGCTGGAGCAGGCCGCCAAGTCTGATGTCAACTTCATTTGGCTTGGCCTGATGAACGGCGATGGGGTCAGCACGGCCTCCTTTCCCCGCCGCGACGAACTGGGGCGCGATACCGTTGGCCGAGACTTTTCGGATCGTCCCTACATCCTCGAACTTAGGCGGACGCTCAAGCCGATGCTCTCGGAGGTGATGATGAGCAAGATCGGTCGGTTGGCACCGATAGTTGCGGTGTTGGCCCCGGTGAAAGATGGTCGGGGTGGGTACGCGGGCTACGTGGCGGGGATGTTGCGCCTCGATCAGATTGAGGAGTACCTCGATGTCGCCGTGTTGCGCCATGATGGCAACTACAGCCTGATTGACAAAAACGGTCAGGTCATCATGAGCAACCGTCCTGGGCAAGCGATCATGGCCCCCTTGGCCCGCCAGGAAGGGCAGGTCACCCCGATGAAGGACGAGATCAGTCACTGGTTGCCGCCCCTTACCCCTTGGACTCCGGGCTTCACCCGCTGGCAACAGTCATTGTACCTGATGGAGAGTGTGGTTGGCGACTTGGCGGAGTGGAAACTGCTCTTGGAGCAACCGGTGGCCCCCTTGCAAAAGGAACTCACTCACCACTACGCAGTGAAGCTGATGGAGCTTTTGGTGATTATGCTTGGGGCCATGGCCATGGCCCACTGGCTGAGCCGCTGGCTCTTGACGGCGATTGATACCCTGCGTGTCCTGAGCCGTAATCTGCCCGTCAAGCTGGCGGCAGGTGTCCCGCTTGATTGGCCCGACAGTCGAATCCGTGAGCAGGCCCAACTGATCGATAATTTTCGGGAGATGGCCGAATCGCTGGCCAGACAGTTTCTTGAGAATCGCCGTGTGAGTGAGGAGTTGACTCGCCTAAACGCGCAGTTGGGCACTTGGGTTGAGGATCGCACCGCTCAGTTGCATCAGGCCAAGCGCTTGCTTGAAAAGACCTTTGCCAGCTTAAATGAGGCGATCTTTCTGGTCGACACCGCCACGCGCACGATCTCCGATTGCAACCCCATCTGCGAGGTCATGTTCGGCTACCGGCGGGAGGAGATGCTGGGCGCCTCCACCGCCCTCTTGCATGTCTCGGAGGAGATGTTTGAGCGCTTTGGCCAGGAGATGGGGCAGGCTATCCACGATCAGGGGGTCTTTGAGACCACCTTCGTCATGAGGCGTAAGGATGGCAGCACCTTTGACAGCGAGCACTCGATCACCGCGATTGATGACGATGATGGCGTGGTGGTCAGCCATGTCTGTGTGGTGCGGGACATCACCGGACGGAAACAGGCGGAGGAGCGGGTGCAGCGTGCCCTGCAAGAGAAGACGGTGATGCTCAAGGAGATCCACCACCGGGTCAAGAACAACATGCAGGTAATCTACACCCTGCTCAGTTTGCAGGCCAAGGGCGTGGATGATGCCGCCACCCGGGGGATGTTTGAGGAGAGCCGCGACCGGGTGATGTCGATGGCCTTGATCCACGAGAACCTCTACCGCTCCGACGACCTCTCCTCGATCGACTTCAAGAGGTACCTGTAGCGGCTGGTGATCGGCATCGCCGACAACTACCGGCGGCCCGATGTCACCCTGCTGGTGGAGATGGAAGACGACCTGGCCCTCGATATTACGGTGGGTATCCCCTGTGGTCTGATCGTCAACGAACTGGTCTCCAACAGCTTGAAGCACGCCTTCCCCGGGGGACGCCCTGGCCAGATCCGCCTTGGCCTCAGTCGGCAGGGGGATGAACTCATGGCCTTGGTGGTCGAGGATAACGGTATCGGCTTCCCGGCCTCGCTCGACTTCCGCCAGACCGCCTCGCTTGGCCTGCAACTGGTCAATGTCCTGAGCGGCCAGATCCATGGCGCAATCGAGCTGACGCCCGGAGAGGGGACGCGATTTTGCCTCACCTTCCCAGGGGGTGCAGCCAGAGGGCGGCCTTCAGGATAAAGGGAACAAGTGAGGTGTGGGAGCCGCTCCCACGGGATCATATCCTACGGGATCACACGCTATGTCGATGTAGCGGATACTTGCAAGGAGGACTTATCATGCAGGACAAGAGAGTCTTAGTGGTTGAGGATGAGGGGGTGACGGCCATGGGGCTCCGTTCCGACCTCCAGGAGTTGGGGTTCAACGTTGTGGCGGTGGTGGCCACCGGCGAGGAGGCGGTGCGGATGGCCGACGAGTTACGTCCCGATTTGATCCTGATGGATATCACCTTGGCTGGCCCCATGGACGGCATTTCGGCGGCGATGGAGATCGGCAAGAACAGCGCCGTCCCGGTGGTCTATCTCACCGCCCACGCCGAGGCCCATACCATCGATCGGGCCAAGCTCAGCGAACCGGCCGGCTATCTCTCCAAGCCGTGTAGCAAGAACACCATGGCCTCCACCTTGGCGGTGGCCCTGTACCGGGCTGAGGCCGAGGCGGCGCGGCGGCAGGCGGAAGAGGCCCTGCGCCTGGTGCAGGCCGAGCAGAAAATGATCTTGGACAACATCGGGGTGGGTGTGCTCTTCCTGCGGGAGCGCAAGGTCATCTGGGCCAATCCAGCCCTGGCCAAGATGTTTGGCTACCCCCAAATTGAGCTTGGGGTGCAGGACACGGAGATTTTCTATCAAGACCACCGTGCCTATCGGGAGATTGGCGAAGAGGCCTACGCCGCCCTGGCCCGGGGTGAGGTCTACCGTGCCCATATCCCGATGCGCAAGTGGGATAAAACGCCTGTGTGGTGCGCCGTGGTTGGTCAGGCGGTCGATCCGGCCCACCTGGAGAAGGGGGCGATCTGGCTGGTGGAGGACATGACGGAGCGTCGGCATTTGGAGGAGGCCCTGCTCAAGAGGGAGGAGATGTATCGCACCGTTGCCGATTTCACCCACGATTGGGAATATTGGGTTGCCCCCGATGAGTCGATCCTCTACTGTTCCCCCTCCTGCCTGCGCATCAGCGGCTATCCGGCAGAGGTCTTTGTCGCCAACCCCGCTTTGCAGCGACAAATTGTTCATACCGACGACTTGGCAGCCTATGATGACCACCGCCACGGCGCTAAGGAGGGGGGGCACTGTGATGCCTTTGCCTATCGGATTGTGCGGCGGGACGGTGGGCTGCGCTGGATCTCGCATGTCTGCCAGCCTGTCTTCGATGCCTTGGGGAAATTTGCCGGCAACCGGGGCAGCAATCGGGATATCACCGAGCAGAAGGCCTTGGAGGCCGAGGCGGTCAAGGTGCACAACCTGGAGTCCTTGGCGGTGCTTGTTGGGGGGATTGCCCACGATTTCAACAACCTGCATCAGGCGTTGCTGGGGAACCTGACGCTGGCCCAGATGTATGTCGCCCCGACGCACGAGGCCTTCCCCTTTTTGCAGAATGCGGAGAAGGCCTACCAACAGGCCCGCAAGCTGACCGCCGAGTTGGTGGCCTTCTCTTGCGGTGGGGTGGCCTTGCGGGCCATCATGCAGCCCTCAAGCCTGATCTGCGAGACCATCCGGGCTGAGACGAGTGTTGCCAATGTCGAGGTCGACTTTGACCTGGCGGCGGAACTTGGTGAGATCAAAGTCGATCCGGTGCAGCTTGCGCAGTGCCTCAAGCAATTGACCGCCAATGCCGTGGATGCCATGCCGACGGGGGGGACGATGCGGGTGCGGGCGGTCAACATCAGTCTGTCTGCCGAGCAGGCACGGACTCTCGGCCTGATTGCTGGCGACTACCTGTGGCTTTCGATTGAAGATCACGGTTGTGGTATTCGGGCGGAACACCTGCCGCGTATCTTCGACCCCTACTTCTCGACGAAGGAGCGTTGCGCCCAAAAAGGCATGGGGCTCGGTCTGGCCCTTTGCAACACGATTATCCGCAAGCACAGCGGGACGATCACGGTGGAGACGGAGGAGGGCAGGGGGAGCACTTTCCATATCTATATCCCTCTGGTGGTGACGCCTCAGCCAGCGCCCGATGAGGCAGCGCAGGAGGCTAAGGGTGGCAAGGGGCGGCGGCTGTTGATCATGGACGACGATCAGGGGGTGCTGGAGGTGGCCACCGAATTTCTCCGCCGATGTGGTTACCGGGCCGAGGCCACGGCCGACGGCCAAGAGACGCTTGCCGCCTATCGACAGGCCATGGCCGAGGGAGACCCCTTCGCCGTGGTCATCCTCGATTTGATCATCCCCAATGGCATTGGCGGCAAGGAGGTCTTGTCGCTGCTGCAAGAAATCGATCCGGGGGTCAAGGCCGTCATCTCCAGCGGCTACGTCGATGAGCCAATCATGACCAATTTCCGCGACTACGGCTTTGTCGGGGCCTTCCAAAAACCCTACCGCCTGTCCGAGATGCGTCAGGCCCTGGAGGGCATACTGTAAGGCGCTGAACACTCAAACACATGACGAGGAGTCACCAATGAACAAGACGCAAGGTATCACCAACTATCCCTCCTGGCAGACCCTACAAGGCCTGGCCAAGGCACCCTTTGATCTGTCCCGGGCTGGGGCCTTAAGCCGCGAGCGATTGCTCACCATGCGGGCCGAGACCGCCGGTTTCCGGCTGCTCTATGGCACCGAACGGGTCGATGAACCGACCTTGGCCGCCCTCCAGCAACTGGCGGATGAGAGCCGGGCGGTGGAACAATTCAAGGGGATGAAACGGGGAGAGGTGATCAACCGCATTGAGGGCTACGAGAGCGAGAATCGGGCGGTGTTGCACACGGCGGTGCGTGACATCTTCAGCCCCACCCCCCAGCACCCGGAGGCGACCGCCGAGGCCAAGGTGGAGCTGGCCAAACTCGCCAGTTTCTTGCAGGAGGTGAGCGATGGCCGGGTGGCCAACGCTGCAGGCCAGGCCTTTACCGACTTGGTCTTGGTGGGCATTGGCGGCTCTGACCTCGGGCCTCGGGCCCTGTATCTGGCCTTGCAACGCTATCGCCTCCCCGGGCGGCGGGTGCACTTCATCTCCAACGTCGATCCTGACGACGGGGCGCAGGTCTTAGCGGGGCTCGATCTGAGCCGCACCCTGGTCAATGTCGTCTCCAAGAGTGGGGGGACGCTGGAGACCCTGACCAACGAGACCCTGGTACGGGCGGCCTTCACGGCGGCGGGCCTTGACCCGCAAGCCCACTTCCTGGCCGTGACCGGTCAGGGTAGCCCGATGGATAACCCGGCCCATTATCGCCAGACCTTTCACATGTTTGACTACATCGGCGGGCGCTACAGTGTCACCTCCATGGTTGGGGCGGTGGTCTTGGGCTTTGCCCTGGGCTATGAGGCGGTGATCGAGTTGCTGCGCGGGGCAAACACCGTCGATTGCGCGGCGGAAGAGACCGACATTCGCCGCAATATCCCACTCCTCCTCGCCCTGCTCGGGGTCTGGAACCGCAACCTTCTCGGCCATCAGACCTTGGCCATCCTGCCCTACAGTCAGGCCCTCATCCGCTTTACCGCCCACCTCCAGCAGTGCGACATGGAGAGCAACGGTAAGTCGATCGACCGGGCAGGCCAGCCGTTGACCGAAGACAGCGGGCCGATTGTCTGGGGTGAGCCTGGCACCAACGGTCAGCACGCCTTCTACCAGCTCATCCATCAGGGCACCACCGTGGTGCCGGTCGAATTCATCGGCTTTTTGGAGAGCCAGTATGGTCAAGACTTGGAGGTTGGCGGCACGAGTTCGCAGCAGAAGTTGATCGCCAACCTCCTGGCCCAGTCGCTGGCCCTGGCCACCGGGCGGGGGCACGACAACCCCAATCGCCGCTTCGCGGGGAACCGTCCCAACTGCCTGCTGCTCGCCCCCCGCTTGACGCCCTTCGCCATGGGGGCGCTACTCGCTATCTACGAGGCCAAGATTGCCCTGCAGGGCTTCATCTGGAACCTCAACTCATTTGATCAGGAGGGGGTGCAACTGGGCAAGGTCTTGGCCAATCAACTGCTTGACCACCTGCGGCAAGGGCAGGGGGCAGGGGAGGATGCCCTGGGGTGGGCGATGTTGGAGGCGGCGGGAGTGGTGCCTTGAGGATGACGGTGAGTGGGAGCGGCTTTCAAACCGCGATTCGACGTTGCTTTCTGTTCCTCCCCTTACCCCTTGCGCATCAGCTTGGCGATAGCCCGATCGAGGTAGGGGATGGAGCAGGGCTTGGTGATGTAGTCGTCGGCCCCGAGCTCAAGGCCGAGCGTGCGGTCAAATTGCGACTCGCGGGCGGTGAGCATGATGATCTTGATGGCGGCGGTCTTGGCGTCTTTCTTCAGCAGTTGGCAGATGTTGCGGCCATCGCCCCCCGGCATGGTGATGTCGAGCAGGATGAGGTCGGGCTGATCCGAGGAGGCTTGGTCGAGGGTTTGCGGCCCATCGTAGGCGTGCAAGACTTCGTGCCCCTGTTCGGTGAGGAATTTGGTGAAGGAGAGGTGGATGGTGCGGTCGTCGTCGGCGATAAGGAT
>Ga0172375_10003772_pt1 | contig 22815 bp, 18 predicted proteins | sample LakKiv1m_FD_114537 | JGI IMG/M metagenome (GOLD analysis project Ga0172375, IMG submission 114537) | Freshwater microbial communities from Kabuno Bay, South-Kivu, Congo - kab_092012_11.1m | ecosystem: Environmental > Aquatic > Freshwater > Lake | place: Democratic Republic of the Congo... | reverse complement strand
ATGGACTGCTGCCGCTGACATGCGGATTTGTAGCCCTTGCAAAGCTGATAAGAAGTCAGCGGTGGGGAGGCCTTCTCCTACTTGCCATAGTAGCGGCTCAAATTTCTTTCTTCTTTCTCCCCAGTTTTTGGGTCATTCGTTTGAAATGGTCGCACTCAAACGCGCGATTCCTCTTTGCTGCTTTCTGCTTGATTGTAGTGCTCAGTCCTCTATTCTTCAGTTCACTCCGTCAGCGGATTTATGCTGACTTCCTTCTCATGGCGTCCTGCCTGCACGTTGCTTTCGGAGTGTACCTGGACTGGAACAGATCAGAGCTTCCTTACATCGTTGGGATTGGGTTCTTAGCGGTTGTGGCGAGTATTTTCGTCTGTCTGGCAAAGAAGAAGTTCGGGCGCGGTCCTTCAGTGGCGGCCTTTTGCCTGTTGTCATTGATCTTGGTCACTGCTCTTTACGCCGCGAGACACTTCGTGCGTTTTGAATTGGCAACGAGAAGCTACTTTTTTCATGAGATCCCAAGCTATTGGGTCCAGGCAGCCCGCGAGATCGATCGGCCCGACTCTCCTCGAAGGATAGCTGTGACAGGCGGTCCGGTTCAGAATGGCGACAATTGGTTCACTTACATGTTCATGGGACGCAGTCTGCAGAACCGCATCCAGTACCTTCCGGTCACCCGCAGCGGAAGCGTGGTAGTTGGCAGACGTGATTCCTCCTGTTTTCCTGACGCTGATTATCGGTCGTGGCTCCGTAGGATTCGCACTGAGGGCATTACTGAAGTGATGAGCTTTGGGCCTCCGTCAATGGAACACCGATGGATGGCGGAACACCCTGAGATTTTCCATAGAATCTGGGGTAACGACCAGTACGGTCTGTTTCGTGTCGTGGATCACCAGTAGTAGGGCTTCAGCGCGTGTTCGGTTGCAGGACATGATGAACGATCGAGAACTACCGGGCGTCCGGCTTGCAGATAACGGCCGTGACCATAAAAAACGCGTTGGTGAACAGGCACTTCTCCACACGGCAACCACAGCGCTCCGCGTAACGCCTGACCTTCCTTTGAGAGTACAGGTGTGCGCGGGGTGTCATGACCTGATCCAGAAAAAGGGTCCTACCCGAGCGATCATCAAGGAGTCTTCCAACAAGGAGGAAAATCGGTATCTGGAAAAAAAGTCGGGCCACAGGGTACATCGCATCGGCCACCCATTTGTGCCCGCGCCAGTACAGGAAGCGAAATGGAAAGGTCATCTTGTGAACCAGGTAATAGTATGGGTTCCAGATATTGTAGACGCTAAGGTAGATCGTCCCACCCGGCCGCGTAATACGCACCAGTTCCTTGAACGCTCTGAACGGGTCCACCGTATGATGGATCACACCGTTGCAAACGGTCAAGTCGGACACCTCGTCCGGCAGGCCTAACTGAAGCACGTCCCCGCACAGAGCTTGGAAGCCCTCGGCATTCAGATGCTCTACGTTTCGGGGCGATAGGTCCACTCCTATGATCTGATCCTTTCGCAAGCCGGACTCGACGTAGCGCTCCATCCAATAACCGTTCCCGCAGCCAATGTCGTAAAGCCGCTGGTTTTGACCAAGCTGTGAAACCTGATCGAACAGTAGAGGGTTATGACGCGCGCGGTCGTAGTTCAGATAGCCGAACTGCACTTGGTCGTAAAGCTCTTTAATATTCTCGGTGGTCGTTTTATCCATGGACATCTCAGGTGAAGGGAAGGCAGCATCTTCCGGCCTAATCGCGAGGATCACGGACTCCATCCTTTCTAAACAACTTCAGTCCGTGAAACCTGAAGCGATCGTCCTCTACATAACGTCCCTCCTGTGCTGCGCGCATCACACCTATCTCCTGGGCCCAGTGCGGGTCGTGAACAAGAACGTACTCCGGATCGTCACGCTTCAACCAGGTATCAAAATCCCGACGGCCCAAGAATTTCGCGTTGTCACGCGTCACCACTCCTTCTGGGTCGGTCACGTGAAGATCCGTGAACCAGCCCAATTGTCCAACCTCACAAGCGCCTATTCTGCTCCCAGGGGGAATGTTGGTCTTGATCCATTTTATGGCCTCCCCTGGGACCATCACATCGTAATCGGCCGCCGGACTACGAAGGCTCACGGCAAACCATCTTAATGGGACACCGGCCATCACCGAGAATAACGTTACAATTACAACAGTCCTAACAAAAAAGTTCGAGAGGCCTCGGGCCCAGCGATACACTCCGAAGGCGCCTCCTCCGGCAAAGAAAGCCCCGATCGCAAAATACGGACCATAGTACCAATGGTAATAGGGAACATTGCAGACTGCATAGAAAACGGTACAGAATCCAAGAAACATCAAGCTGATCCTGCCCACGTCGTTGAAAAGGCCCCGGAATGATCCTAGAATCGCCATACCCAGAGCAGCGAACAGTAAGAAGCGGTCCGACCCGAAGATCCAACTGAAGAAATATCCCACCTGAAAAAAGGCCGTAGGCCAAGGGCCCCAGAGTTCTGATGCTCCCTGGTATAGCTTCGCAATCAGCGTGCCTGGAATGGCTTGGCCACAATAGAGCTTGTTAAGCACCAAGCAGGACACTACGAGAAGTGCAGGTGCGATGAAATGAACAGGCTTTGGGAAAGGTCTTCTTTGTCGGATGTGCTCACAGAACATCGCCAGTATCAAGAATGCTCCTTCGGGCCTGGTCAAGAGAAGAAGCGCACAAGAAATTCCCTGCAAATAGTAGTCTTGCTTTTGAAACGATGCCAGACACAAGCCGATCAGAAAAACGTAGAGTGTTGTCTCCATTCCGTAGGTGGTATAGAAAAACGTTGAGCTGGCAAAACAGATCGCGGACCAGCTGATGAATAAAACATTATCTTTCGTGGTGAACACCATTGTGTACACCCAGACGGCCAACATCAGGAACAGGCTGGAGATCACTAATCCGGCCGTTGGGACGTCTCCTACAACCGAAGAACACCCTGCCAACAAGTACGTGTAAGATGGCGAAGTCAGACAATTGAGGTAGTCGCCCTTGTTGAACACCAACCCTGCGCCTTCCAGGCAGTTTCGGACACAACGATAGTAAATCAGCACGTCGTCGAAGAAAAATTTCCTAAAAATCCATGACAGTATGGCCACGATTCCAAAGCTGACAACAATCCCCGGCAAAGGCGAGAACCTTCTATTCAGAGCATCCTTTGGTAGCACTTGGTCCATTCCTCCGGGGCGACCCCTGGAAATCTGATGGCGTTGTTCCGAACTCGTCTGTATTGACTGGTCGGAAGCGCAAGTCCATCGTGCGTCATTCACCGACCCAACATCCCGTACTTAAGGATGCACCACAGAGCTCTAACCCCGTCCGTCCAGGCGATTTTTTTTCCTTCGTCATACGTCCGGCCCGAGTATGAGACGCCGACCTGGTAAATGGGACAACCGAGCCGAGCCACCTTGATGACCACTTCCGGCTCGAACCCAAAGCCCTTTTCACAAAGGTTGATATTATTGAGGACGTCGCGACGAAACATCTTGTAACAGCATTCTATGTCACTCAACGTAAGGTCGGTGACAACGTTGCACAGCGTAGAGAGAAATCGGTTGGCAACAAAATGCCAGAAAAACATAACCCTATGGCATTCCGAACCGAGAAAGCCGGCCCGAGCACCGAACACGGCACATGCACGACCATCCAGAATAGGCGCCATGAGTCGTGGAAACTCCTGAGGATCGTATTCCAGATCTGCGTCCTGGATCGTCACGATGTCCCCCGTAGCAACCGCGAAGCCAGTGTGAAGCGCCGCTCCTTTTCCCATGTTCGAGCTGTGTCTGAGGACGCGGACCCCACGACCCGCCCATTCCTCGAGTATGTAAGGCGTTTGATCCGTTGAGCAGTCATCAACAACGATGATCTCTTTTTCTATGTCGGCCACCAAGTGTACCGCCTGCAGGCGTTTCAGAACGAGATCCAAGAATTGTTCTTCATTGTAGACGGGGACGACGATACTGATTTTTTTGGGCGCGTGCTCATCGCACCCAGTCCGCCCGGCCACTGGCATAGCGATCTCTTCCCTAGTTTATGAATCCGGACAGAGTTTCCCCGGGACTTCACTCCCCCAGTCCGGCCGGCAGGCTTAGCCTATCGGAAATGGTGCCCAGTCAAGCCCCACCGAGGGACCCTGAGAAGCTGAATCTTGTGAGGCGCTCGGGTGTCGTGGCGTACGTGATGGGGAACTTCACAATTCCTTGAACCCTAGAAGTCGCCTTATCTCACGACACAAGATCCGCCAGATACAAAACCGTCGTCACCTTGCTGGAGAGGCCAGTTGTGTCGTCTTCTTAATACTGCGCGGCTCGGCCTTAGGTCAATTACAATTTTCTCGGTGGCCGGCCCTCGAAAACAGGTCTGGACTATCCAGGAAAGGAGGAGGATCCGGGCACATGAACCTCAATTCTTCGTACGAAACTTCCGTACAGGGGTCGTAGTCAATTCGGCGTGTGGACCGGACGACAGGCTCAAAGGCTTCATCAATGCTCGGCAAAATCAGTATGTTGGCCATATTTTGGCCATCAGCCCTGCATGACCACATCCAGACACACCTTATCTCAGGAACGCAACACTAGCCGCTCGCGCGAAATTAAATTGATGCCATTCTCAACACCCGGCGCGTGATTGAGCATCATCGGGATATGGAACGACGGATAGTGCAATGTTCTTCAGTCGTGCCCCTCGCCCCCCATGGGTTACGGGAAAGTTGACAAAGGAGTTCCAATGGCTGCCTCGGGCTTGCCATCCCCACAGGTTTGGGTTAGCCTTGCTCCTAACAATGAAACCAATTACCCCAAGAAGAAAAACGCCTTCGAGCCGAAGGCCGGCAAAGGCGGGGCATCACAAAGCTCTCCCTCAAAGAAACCACGATGACGTCAGATCCGCTCGGGTCCACAAGGAAGCCCAAACGCTGCTGGCCTCCATCGGCAAACCTGAACCCAAGCCTTTCAAGGCCGATCCGTTCCAACTGGAATCTCTGCAGAAACTTCGCCGGCAGGATGTTGTGGTCAGCGCGGCCACAGGCTCGGGCAAGACCTGGATTGCCCTGGAGGCTACCAGGGAATTCCTCGCGGACCACTGCGGCATCTGGTACGCGACCCCCCTCAAGGCGCTGTCCAATGCCAAGTACCAGGAATTCGGAGATGCCCTGGGGCCTGAAAACGTGGGCATCCTCACAGGAGACCGCAAGGAGAACCCTGACGCCCCCATAATAGTGGGCACCACCGAGATTCTGCGCAATCAGTTATACGACGCCATGCAGGCAGGCGTAGACCTTCAGGTGGACCTGGTGATACTGGACGAAGCTCATTACTTAAGCGACCCGGACAGGGGCGTGGTCTGGGAAGAGGTTCTGATCTATCTCCCCAGCCGGGTCAAGCTTCTGCTCCTTTCCGCGACCATCTCGAACGCCTGGGAAGTGGCCCACTGGCTTAGCCACATTCGCCAAACCTCCTGCACGGTTGTCGAGTCCTCGGAGCGTCCGGTTCCACTTCACCCTCTGTTCTTGACTCCTTCAGGAGATCTGACCCCCTTCTTCAAGGGCAAGCGACTGTTCAGCTCCGCGGCCGCCTGCGCGAAGATCCAGAGTCAAAAAGGCAGGAAGAGGTTTCCCCAGGCGAAGCCCCCAGACTTCAACGACACAATAGCCGCGCTCCGCGAGGCCGATCTATTGCCTGCCATCGTGTTCCTCAAATCGAGATCGGATTGCGACAAGGCACTCCAGTCGCTTGTCCCTTCACCCCGGTCCCCGGAAGAGGCCGGCTTCGAAGATACCGTGGAACAATACCTGGAGCTTTATCCTGAACTGAAGCATCAGCGCCAGCTCCACCGCTTGCTCAGGTGCCGGGCCGGTTCCCACCACGCGGGACAACTTCCCGCCTGGAGACTTCTCGTGGAAACTTTGATGGCTCAGGGACACCTGGAGGCAATTTTTTCCACGTCCACCGTGGCGGCAGGGGTCAACTTTCCGGCCAGAACGGTGGTTCTGTTGCAGAGCGACAGGTTTGACGGCAGGAGCTTCGTGGACATGACCGCAACGGACCTGCATCAGATGACGGGCCGTGCCGGAAGGCGCGGTATGGACAATGCCGGCTTCGTGGTGGTGGTGCCGGGCCGGTTCATGGACGTAGCGCTTGTTAAGGAGCTGTTCCTGTCTTCACCGGAGCCGCTGAGATCGAGAATAGCCGTCAACTTCTCCATGACCCTGAATCTGCTGCTGTCCCATGACCCGGAAGGCATCAGAAAGCTGCTTGCACTCTCCTTTGCGGCGTTCCACGAGAATCCCCGCCGCTCACAGAAGGCCCATCAGAAACTTGTAAAGGAATTCCGAGCTCATCTGAACCTTTTGGAGGAGCTGAGCTACGTGGCAGAGGACGGCACCCCCACTTATGACGGAAAATGGGCCGCTCAGTTGCGACTGGATCATCCTCTGCTCATTGCGGAGCTCATCCGCGGCGGGGAATTGACCGGCCTGACTCCACAGGAACTGGCCGCCGTCATGGCCCCCTTCGTGGTAGACAAAGACAAGGAAATCGGCGTCAGCAAGGAGCTGTGGAACCGGACGCGGCCTCTGTGGAAAAGGTTCAGGCGCATGGTCCGCACTCTCAAGCCTCTGGCGCAGATTCTCATAGATAGGGGCTTCGAGGTGCCTTCCATAATGTTCTGGCCCGCGGCAGCCGTATTTCTCTGGGCCGAAGAAGTGGAGTGGACGGACCTGGTGCTGCACGTGGACGCGGATGAAGGAGACCTGGCAATGATGATACTCAGGACTGCCGACCATCTGCGGCAATTGCTCTCCCTGTCCGACGAACAGCCCAGGCTGGCCGAGACCGCACGCCAGGCAGTCGCGATGCTGATGAGAGCCCCCCTGGTGTGACGTGATATGAGGATGCGCCGGGAACGGGCTTTTTGCAGAAGGGGTCCGACTCGGGAAACAGAAAGAGGCTACGGAATCGAATCCGTAACCTCTTGGAATTCTGGTAGCGGGGGGAGGATTTGAACCTCCGACCTTTGGGTTATGAGCCCAACGAGCTACCTGGCTGCTCCACCCCGCGGCATCTCTTAAAAATAGCAGCAAACCGGCCCTGTGTCAATAGCGAGCCGCGGTTTTGGCAAAGAACGATGATAACGGCTCTAGGAGCAGGATTCACAGCATTTCGCTTGCGAATAAATAATATTGTCACACCGGCGTGGTTCCTACGGAGCGCAGTCAGGTCCTCCGTTCGGAGTGAAAGGGGGGACTCCGCCGGTGTCACTGGCTCAAACGCTAAATGGCATCACATTATCTTCAGGGCTCTTTCCTTTTCGCTGTAGACGCAGCCGCAGTACTTCTGCCGGTACAGCTCCAGCTTGCGGTATCTCTTGACCCCTTCGTTCCAGGTAGTGCGCCAGTCTCTGTACACGAAGGGTATCCCGTATTTCTCCGAGATTGCCTCGCAAATTGATTTGAGCAACTCATGCTTCTGGAATCGGCTGTAAAGAAGGGTCGTGGAGAACGCATCAAAGCCTTTGGCTTCGGCGAGCCGCGCTGTTTTCTCCATCCTGATACTGAAGCAGATGCGGCACCGCTGGGCCTCTCGGAAGACCACCTCCCTGAGCCATTCTTCCATGCCTTCCTGCCCGGCATCGGCAAGGACCCGGACGTTGTTGTCACGGGTGTACACGGTGAACGCGTCCAGCCTTCTGAGGTATTCGTTGTAAGGGTGGATGTTGGGATTGAAAAACATTACCGTAACGTCGTGCCCAGCGGAACGTAATTCATCCAGGGGCATTACCAGGCACGGCGCGCAGCAGGCGTGCATGAGAATTCTCATGAAAAAGGTTGTCTCCTTTCGGTTGTCGTGTTATGAAACTCTCCGGCTTACCAGGGCCGACTGGCCGGAAAGTGGGTCCGGAGCGTATCGCCATGAAAAAAGCTCTCTGTCTGTCCGCAATTTTGATGGTGTTCCTGCCGTCGGCGCTGTTCGGGTCGGACAAGGCCGTCTTTTTGAACGCCTTCGGTGAGACAGCCACCGCGTATCTAAACGATTCCTTCCTTTTGCTGGGGACTACGGCGGACGGCTTCGTCGCCGAGATCATCCCCAAAGAAACCGCCCTGGAAATTGCCAAGAACGTTCAGAAAAGAGTCCGCGTGATCCGCGGCAAGCTCAAGGCAGTGTCGGCAGTCCGGATGTCCCAGGTGGACAAGCAGATGGTGAGCCTGCTTGACGAGGCCTACACCTGTATGGATCACCAGGCCTGGGCGCTGATCGAATACGTCACGGACAAAAGCCCCGACACCGCCAAGCGCTTCGAAGATCATAGGACAGGCTGCCTGGAGCGGATGCGCCGAATTGCGCAGTTTTACGCGTCCTTGCCCCCGTCGCCGGAACTCCCCGCGCCCCTCAGCACCCGCTGATCACCGATCCGCATGGTGAATCGCTCTCTGTCGAAGTATTCCAGCAGTGGAATATTGTATTTTCTTGAGGACCGCGTAACCTCGTGGAACTGGGACGGCGTGATACCTCCCTCTCGCTTGATGAATTCAACTAGCCTTTGCCTGGTCTGGTTCACGAATTCCGCAGAAAAGTAGATATCTTCCTTGACGCGAACCACTTTTTCTTCCTTTTCCAGGATGTTGAGCAGACTTCTCACCTGGCGCAGATCGGCCCCGGTCTCGGCAAGGATCTCCTTAAGGACCGGCGGCGCGTTCCCTCCCCCCGCGATGAGCTTTACCAGACTATCTTTGAGCCCTTTTTCCTCATCCTTGAGCTTCACTTTGTGGGACGCGGACCGGATCGTGTCACCCTGTACCACTATCTCACCTCTTGCGGTCATGTTGTCGAGGGCCCCTTTGAACAGCTTGTCGCTGCCGGGAAGAATAGAGCGGAGTTCCTGCTTGGACATTCCTTCTTTGAGGGGATTCTCCGCATGGAAAACTCCGAGCCTATCCAGGATCCGCTTGCGCACCATCTCAAAATAGTCGCCGTGGACCACACGGTTTTCCGTGGCGTCCAATCGGACCACCTTACGCGAGTTCTTCAGCGCTTCCAGGACCTTGTCAAGCCTCTTCCCCGAGAATCCCGACAATCCCAGCAGCTCACTGCGGGTGACGCCGGCCGGGCCCCCGCTCCTGATGAGTGCGGACACTATGCCTTCGTCGTTTTCGCGGTCCGTCTCCAGGAATGCTTGAGCGGTACGGGCCTTGAGCTTGGCGCCTCTCGGGTTGGACACAGTGCCGCCGCCAAGTGTGATGGAGGGCGACAGAGCTCTTAGGACGAACCTGTCACCCGTGGCCGGCACAATGGGGGCTGCGGTCCTCAGCTGAGCCGGAGTCTCCTTACCCGGTTCCAGCGCGTCCATCTCGGGCAATATTACCCGAGCTTCCACCTCTGAAGTATAGTGGTGCAGCCGAACCTTACGGCGGTTGTTCAGAATTATGGGGGATCGGCCCAAAGCTGTCAGCATCACGTCAACCATGTACGAGGGTTTGAATTGCCCGGGATGTGTCAGCACATCGCCCCGCTGGATCTCGTCCTGTTCGAGGCCACGGAGGTTTACGGCCACCCGCTCGCCGGGAAAAGCCTTCTCTTCCGCACGCTTGTGTGATTCCAGGGATCGGACGGACGTCCTGAGGCCACCTGGGAGGATCTCGATTTCGTCACCCACAGAGATGGTTCCGGAGATCAGTGTCCCGGTGACCACCGTTCCGTGGCCTTTTAACGTAAACACTCGATCAACGGGGAGTCTTAATAGCCCATGGACAGGTCGCTCGGGCACCTGAAGGGCCAATCGGGCAAGAGTTTCCTTGAGGAGTTGTATGCCTTCGCCTGTTCTCGATGATACCTTTATGACGGGAGCATCCTCGAGGAAAGTCCCCTTGATCAGGTCCCTAGCGTCCTCTTCCGCGAGGAGGGCCAGCTCCTCGTCCACCAAATCCAGCTTGGTCAGGACTACCAGGCCCAGCCGTATCCCCAGTAAGGACAGGATGTCAAGGTGCTCGACGGTTTGCGGCATCACTCCTTCATCGAGGGCGATCACAAGGGCCGCCAGGTCTATACCGCCCGAACCTGCAACCATGTGCCGGACGAATTTCTCATGGCCCGGCACGTCCACTATGCCCATTCGAATGTCCGCGGCAAGGTCCAGAAAGGCAAAACCAAGCTCTATGCTTATGCCCCTGAGTTTTTCTTCCTTCAAACGATCAGTGTCAATGCCGGTCAACGCTCTGACGAGTTCGGTCTTGCCGTGATCTATATGTCCGGCGGTACCGAGTATGACTCGTTTCATCTGGTTCATATCTCCTGGATCGGCTTGTGTGGAATGCCGAAATTATTCCGGCCAGATCTCGATGGTCCGTTTTCTCGGAAAGGGGTAGGAAGTGTCTTGGCCGAACCATTGATCATAAATTCTGTTAAGTGAACCGTCCGCAGCCATATCCTGGATTGCGAAGTTAATCATGTCCCGCCACGCGGAATCATCTTGCGGCATGGCCACCGCCAGGGCTTCCACGCTGTCGGATACGTCCAGAGTCTCAAATCTCCCCGGGCTCTTGGAGGCGTATTCCAAAAGAACCAGGCCCGAATCCATCCATCCCGCTATCTTCTCCCGGCCTACCGCCATGAAACACGAGGGGCGATCAGGAAAGGACACCACGTTCTTTTCCGCGTTCTCGTCTCCCAGATCCTTGAGTAGGCGCATAGCGGTCTTTTCCGCAGGCGACCCTTGCACCGCAGCTATCTTGTGGCCTTTGAGATCGGCCGCGCTCTTGAAGGTCCCCTTGAGGGCCAGAATTTTCAGCGAATCGAAGAAATAGGCCACGGAGAAGTCGTGCTCGCTTTCCAAGGATCTGGTGTGCCTTATCCTACAGACCGCCGCGTCAATCAGGCCGCGTCCAAGCATGGGCGCCCAGGTCTTCTCGTTCACCTTTACCTGTTCCAGTTTGAGGTTGAGGTGTCTGGCCAGTTCCGCGCCAAGGTCCAGTTCGAAGCCCACCCATTCCCCGCCGGGCTTCATGAAGCCTTGAGGGACCATGTTGTACGGAAGGCCCAACCGGATGGTACCGCTCGTGGTCACCCGATCAAACACCGGCCCGCACTGGGCGGTGCATGGCAGGCAGAGCAGCAGAGCAAGAACGATCACGAATGAACAGCGTGGGCCGGATCGCACGAGATTACCTCCTGCACGTTCAGAGCCGTTGCCGAAAATTCTGACCGATTTCGATGTCCGAAACGGGAAGCGATATCGGCCTAAGTCTTGGTGCGGCAGGTATCTGGTCCGCCCCATCAGAGCACAGCCACCGGCAAAAACATTTTCATTCTTCTTCGTAAGCCTGGGTGACCGAATTTTCATGTCACATCCGGCTCGGCATCGGGGATGTCTTCAGCTTCGAGCTCACCAAGATCGGCCTTGTCCTCGGTATCTTCGTTGTCGGCCGCCGTCTCAGCTATTGCGTCCCGTAAACCCAAGATCTCAGCCCTGGGGATGTCAGCCAGGGTTTCATCCTGCATAAGCACAGAAATGGTCCCGCTGAGAGGGTTATACTTCTGGATGATCCCCTCACCACTCGATGTTCGGACCGTTTTTCCCACTTTGGGGATACCTTTTTTGAATTCCTCGTAGATGTCGTGTTCGTAACCCAGACAGCACATGAGGCGGCCACAAACCCCAGATATCTTGGCAGGATTCAGTGAGAGGTTCTGCGTCTTGGCCATCTTCACCGAGACCGGTCTGAAATCGGTCAGGTAACGGGAGCAACAAAGCTCCTGCCCGCAGCACGCGAGCCCTCCTACCATCTTGGCCGCGTGTCTGACGCCGATCTGACGCATCTCGATGCGCACCGGAAAGCGTGCCACAAGCTGTTTCACCAGGTCCCGAAAATCTACGCGGCCCTCTGACGTGAAATAGAAGATGTACTTTGTGCCGTCAAAGAAGCATTCCACCCCGATCAGCTTCATGGGCAGGCCCATTTCTTCTATTTTCTGCATACAGTATTCAAAGGACTCGGATTCACGTTGGACGCATCGAGATTTCTGGTCCAGGTCAACCTTTCCGGCTTTACGCAGTATTTTGCGAAGTCCGTCCAGTTGGGATGCGTCCAGTTCACGCTCAAAAGGCGGTACAGCTATAACGCCGAGCCCCACACCCTTCTCGGTCTTCACTATGACCCAATCACCGGCGGCCAATTCCATGTCGCCCGCCTCAAAATGATAGATCTTGCACGCGTAGCTGAAGCGGACCCCCGCCAGTGTGGTGCGGAGCCTCAGGAATTCCGGTTCACTCTCCTCTTGCTTGAAGATGGTGGTCGGCTCATCGGCCGCAGGCGATTCCGATATCGGCCGGCGGAAATCGGCTTCAAGCGCGGGAGGTGTGCCATTCCGACATTCCCGGGATTCCGGACACGCTGCGCAGGCAGGGAAAGTGCCCGAGTCCCCAAGATCACGTTCGGGGCCGGAATACTCCGCGGCCTGAGAATCCTGGGAAGCCTCCGCCGCATGGCTGCCGGTTACCGGGACTGAGCGATCGGAACTTTGCTGCTCCGGTTCAGTTCCAGCCGGCGGCTCGCCGGTCTTTCGAGTACGATGGCCTAAGCCCCATGATCTCGGAAGGTAGGAGCCCTTTGCGTTTTTCTCTTCAGTCATCTGCGATCTTTCATACGGCCGCCACCGCCACACCCAGAGTTGGACCGGCCAGGATCCTGGCTATCCTAAGCAGGAGCACATCCATCACCAGATTCCGATTCACGTTTATTTCAGCCTCGATAAGCTCCGATGCCTTCACAAGTTCGCCGTAAATCGCCATCATGTCTCCCGCGCCGTGATGTTGTGCCGAGTCAAGGATTCTGTCAAGCATATCCTCGTGCATGATAGGCAATGAGTCCGAACCTGTCATCGAGCACAGGACGTCTCGAATCCATGTGCACGCTATCTCGACTGCCCGGAGCGCCTTTGTACGGTCCGCCGAAATAGTCGCGGAAAGTTCAAGAATTCCCGAGAGGCCTCGCTCTCCCGGCTCCGAAAGAAAGGAAATCATCTCTTCTCTTAGCGCAGAAAAGCCTTTCGAGTCCATACCCTGAGCCTTGGAAAGGCTGCCTCCGGACATGGCCGCAAGGAGCCTGGCCCTTTCCGATGAAATTCCTTTTTCCCGCTCCAGGATGGCTGCCAGATCCGCAACCGGAATCGGGCCGAAACGCATCCGGCGGCACCTGGATCGCACCGTCGGCAACAGCAGGGCAGGTTTGTCGCTTATCAGAAGGAGAATCCTTCCCGACGGAGGCTCCTCAAGTGTCTTGAGCAGGGCGTTTTGAGCAGCCCTGTTCATCAGGTGAGCATCGTCAATCAGGACTACCCTTTGTTTTCCTTCAACCGGAGCGTAACGGAAAAAAGACTGAACATTCCGTACCTTTTCGATGCGGATCATCCCTTTATCCGGCGTAACCAGAAGGAAATCCGGGTGATTCTGAGCCGTAATCCGCCTGCAAACGGGACAGTTTGCCTCAACATCCTTTTCAGGGTCGGGGCAATTGAGCATCGCGGCAAACATCACGGCGACCCGTTTCTTTCCCACACCCTCACGCCCGGTGAAAAGATACGCGTGAGCAGGCCTCTCGGTCAGGACGGTCCTCCGGAGGAAGTCCAGTATCCTTTCATGACCAATGACGGCGTTCATTGTGGAAGGCTCCCATTTCCCCCGTACCGAAGCCTGCCTCGAAAGCTTGCCTGTTTAGAGGTGACCCGGGCAGGCACGATGCCTGCCCCACCGCTGATAGGCGCACAGTTTTAACTGTCTGAAGGCACGCTGCTATATGACGGTCTCACCCACGCTTCAAAGGTATGTACTTGTCGAGGGCAAGAACCAAAGGAGAGGCCACGAAAATTGAAGAATAAGTTCCGAACACGATTCCTACCAGGAGCGCCCAGGCAAAGTCCTGCAGGACGTTGGTGCCGAAAATCAGGAGAGAGATCACCACCAACAGAGTGAAGCCCGACGTAAGAACCGTTCTGGAAAGGGTCTGGTTGATGGAAGTGTTTATGACCTCAGCCAACGGCTGCTTCTTCATCGCCTTGAGGTTGTCTCTTATGCGGTCGCAAACCACTATTGTGTCGTTGATGTCGTAACCGATGACGGTCAGCATGGCCGCCAGGATGGTGAGATTGAATTCCTTGCCTGTCCACACGAAAAATCCATAGATAATGATGAGGTCGTGGACCAGACAAAAGATTGCTCCCACCCCCATGCTTAAGGTAAAACGGAAGGCCATGTAACCCAGCAGCAGACCCAGTGCGACGATGGTAGCCCAGATCGCGGACTCCCTGAGGTCTTTGCCGACCTTGGGGCCCACCATCTCGACGCTCCTGATTTCTACGCTGCCTTTTCCGAACTTGCCGTCCAGCAACTCCTGAACCTTAAGCCCGAGCTTGTCCTGGTGTTCTTCCGATGCTTCCAGCCGGATCATGTATTCCTCGCCCGGCATGGTGAATTTCTGAAGCACCAGGTTGGTGCTCAGGGGTTCCAGAGATTTGCGGATCTCTTCAATGTCCACGTGCTTGTCGAATTTCACCTGCACCATAGCGCCGCCGCTGAAATCAATCCCCAGTACAATCCGGCCCTTTATAGGCATGGACAGGAGCGCCACCAGAATGGCTATGGTAGTAAAAATATAGGCGTATCGCCTGTTGCCGATAAAATCTATGTTAGTGTTTGGCGGTATAAGTTCCACGTCTTCAGTCCTTCCACCCGTTCATGGAGCAGGGTCAGATGCTGAGGGTATTGATCCTTTTCACCTGGAAAAAGTAGTCAAAAACGGCACGAGTCACAAACAGCGCCGTAAACAGGGACACTATGAGACCGATGCACAACGTGACGGCAAAACCCTTGATGGGCCCGGTCCCGAACTGGATCAGAGGCAGCGCCGACAGGATCGTGGTGAGATTGGAGTCGAAAATAACCGAAAACGCCTTGGCATAACCGTTTTCCAGAGCGGCGCGAGCGGATTTGCCCATGCGTAGCTCTTCTCGAATCCTTTCGAATATCAGAATGTTGGCATCAATCGCCATACCCATGGTCAGCGCCACGCCGGCGAGGCCCGGTAGGGTCAGAGTCGCCCTTAAACCCGGCGAAACCATAATGGCGAAGATAAGAAAAAGATTCAGGAACAAGGCAATGTCGGCCACAACTCCGGACCATCTGTAATATATGACCATGCACAGTACGACCAACAACATGCCCAGCAATATGGCATTCCTGCCCGACCTGATCGAGTCGGCTCCCAGCGAGGGGCCCACCATCCTGTTCTCGAGGATCTTCACCGGCGCGGGCAGGGAGCCGGCCCTGAGAACCAGCGCCAGGTCGTGTGCTTCATCGGGCGAGAACATGCCTTCGATTATGGCTGATCCTCCGGAGATGCGATCCTTTATCACCGGAGCCGAATAAACCCTGTTGTCCAGTATTATGGCCAGGCGCTCCCGAATATGGTCCCCGGTTATCCTTTCGAACTGTCGGGCGCCGGTGCGGTTGAAATCCATGCCGATGATCATCCTGCCCATCTGGTCGGGCTGCACTCTGGCATCCGTGAGTACATCGCCGGTCATGAGGACCTGCCTCTTGACGAGGTAAGGCGTCCTGGAAACCGCTCCGGTAGCTGGGTTGCGGTCAACCTTGTAAAGCACTTCCGAGCCGGTGGGGACATCGCCCTTGAGGGCTGCGTTTAGATCGCCCTTTTCATCCACCATTTTGAATTCCAGACGCGCCGTCTGTTTGATGATCTCTATGGCCCGGTTGACGTCTTCCTTGAGCCCAGGGAGCTGCACGATAATCCTGTCTTCGCCGTGGATGACCACGTCAGGCTCGGCCACTCCCAGGGCGTCTACGCGGTTCCGGATGGTGTCCACGGCCTGCCTGACCGCTTTCTGCTTGATACTCTCCACCGATTTGGCGTCCAGTTGCAACTGAACCTCGAAGCCCTTTTCAACGGGCCCCGAAGATACTTTTCGGAAATTGTGCAGCTTATCCAGGACCTTCTGATCAAAAAGCGCCGCCTGATCGGCGTCCTTAAGAATTACGGTCATGGCGGTGGCCGAGGTGCGCGTGACGTCCGTGTAGCGGATCTTCTCTTCCTTCATCAGGGCCGAGGCCTCGGAGATGGTTTGGTCCACCATTGACTCCACGGCCTTGTCCGCGTCCACTTCCAGAATGAGATGCAGGCCGCCCTGAAGATCCAGTCCGAGCCGTACTGGGCTGTTGGGCAGGTATTTGGCCCACCATTCGGGAACAGGCCCCAGCGACGGATAGATCAAGAACAAGGTTACCGCCAGCACTACTCCAATTATGGCGAAGCGCCATTGAAGGCTCTGAATCATCTGATGTAACTCCTCAAGAACTCTGTTCAGACGAGGGCGGCAAGCTGCCGATTCCCGCTATGCTTCCCCTGGAGACCCTTACTCGAACCTTGTCCGCTATTTCCAGGGTGACCACTTGATCCTGCAAGGCAATAATTTTTCCGTACATGCCTCCCTGGGTAATGACCGAGTCCCCTTTTTTCAGATTCGCCAGCATTTGCTTTTGGTCTTTCATCTTTTTCTGCTGGGGTCTTATGAGAAGCAGGTAGAATACTGCAAAAATCAAAATCATGGGTAGAAAACCCATGAGGGTATTGAGGTCGCCGCCTTCCCCGCCGCCGGCCGGTCCCATGGCATAGGCAATATCAATCACTTGTTTCCTCCATTCGGGCCGAAAAGTCCCGCGTGAACAAATCGAATTCGTCTTGTTCCACAGCCTTCCGGATGTTCTCCATCAGCCTGTGGTAAAAAGTCAGATTGTGAATCGTGGAAAGCCTCAGGCCAAAAATCTCGTTTTCCTGGAAGAGGTGCCTCAGATAGGCCCTGGAATAACTCGCGCACAGAGGACACGGACACGCGGGGTCCACAGGACCGGCATCTTCGCGATGGCGGGCGTTCCTTATGTTTACCGGGCCCACAGATGTGAACAACATGCCGTTACGGGCGTTGCGCGTGGGCAGCACACAATCGAACAGATCCACCCCTCGTTTCACCGCTTCCAGAATGTCCACGGGTTTTCCGACACCCATCAGGTATCGCGGAGCGGGCTCGGGAAGAAGAGGGACGGTAGCCTCTATCATCTCGAGCATCATCTCATGCGGTTCACCGACGCTCAGACCACCCACGGCGTATCCGTCCAGTTCCAGGGAAACAAGGCTCTCCGCACTCAGTTTCCTCAGATCCGGAAACATCGAACCTTGTACTATGCCGAACAAAGCAGGGTCAACCTTTTTTTTGGCGCCCAGACACCGGCGGGCCCATTCAGCGGTCCTTTCGACTGCTTCCAGGGCTTCGTCCCGGGATACCGGATAACCCTTAACGTCATCCAGGCACATGATTACATCTGCACCCAGAGCTTCCTGGACCTCCATGCTCTTCTCGGGGGTGAACAGGTGAGGGCTTCCGTCTATGTGCGACTGAAACAGGACCCCTTCTTCGGTAACCTTGCGCAGCTTGGCGAGGCTGAAAACCTGGAAACCTCCGCTGTCCGTGAGGATGGCCCCAGGCCAGTTCATGAAGGGATGAAGCCCCCCCAGGCGGCCCACCAGGTCGTGGCCGGGCCTCAGGTAGAGATGGTAGGCGTTGGCCAGAATCATCCTGAATCCCAGGTTCCAGACCTCTTCCGGAGAGACCACTTTTACAGCCCCGCGGGTCCCTACCGGCATGAAGGCAGGGGTTCGGATCTCGGCCCGCGCAGTCTTCAACACGCCGGTCCGGGCGCTGGTTCCAGGATCTTTGTGAAGGATATTGAAGGTAATAGCCATAGTTGTTAAATGATTCCGGGGAGGGGCCTCTTGAAGAGAACTCCTCCCCGGAAAAATCTTCACCCAAGCAACAGTCCGACCATTCTACCTGTTGGCCTTTTTTATACCCAGGGCGTCGGTTGCCAGTATCATCTTCATGATGTTGGTTGCGCCTTCCAGGATCTTGTAAACCTTTCCGTCACGCAGAATCCGGGCGATGGGATACTCATTGGAGTAACCATAGGCACTCAGCACTTCCAGGGCCAGGTTCGGAACCTCGTCCGCGGCCTTGGAAGCATAGTATTTGGCCAAGACTGTCTCCCTCATGTTGGCGATGAGGCCGTGGTCCTTCTGGATGGCGCATCGCCAGACGAGTGCCCGAGCAGCTTCGGTTTCCGCCACCATACGGGCGATGACTTCCTGAATCATCTGGTACTCGGCGATGGGACGGCCGAACTGCTTCCGCTCATTCGCGTACTTTACGGCTTCGTTCAGTGCGGCCTGACAACTCCCAACCGCACCGGCCGCAGCACTCAGTCGAGTGCTGATCAACTCCTGCATGAGGTAACCGAAGCCCTTGCCTTCCTCGCCCAAGCGATTGCCCGCGGGAACCCTGACGTCCTCCATTATGATCTCGCCGGTGGGGCAGGCCCACAACCCGAGCTTCTCCTTGATCGTCTTGGTGGAAACGCCCTTGGAGCCCATGTCCATGACGAAAACGCTCATTCCCTTGTGTTTAGCCTTCTTGTCCGTCATGGCGAAGACTACGGACATGTCCGCCACCGGCGCCCACGTGATCCACATTTTCTGGCCGTTGAGGACGTACTCGTTGCCGTCCTTAACGGCAGTGGTGGCCATGGCCGCGGTATCCGAGCCGGCATCGGGCTCGGTAATGCCGAAACATCCAAGGATCCGCGCTGCCATGAGCTCGGGAATGTACTTGTTTTTCAGCTCGTCGCTGCCCCACTTGAGTATGGATAGGGCAGTCCCCATTGTCTGCATATTGAACGCGACCCGGAGAGAGCCCGACACCCTGCCGATCTCTTCGGTGGCTATAGCGTGGGCCAGGTAACCCATTCCATTGCCGCCGAACTCCTCGGGTACCGGACACCCGAAGAGGCCTAATTCGGCCATCTGGGTCACCAGTTCCCGTTGAAAGCGGTGGTCGTTTTCGTCCTTGTCCACGACAGGTGCTATTTCGTTGTCCGCAAACTTGCGGACCATGTCCCGGAGCATTTTCTGCTCCTCGTTAAGTTCCACGTCGTACTCATCGCTCATAAACTCAGCTCCTTGGGAAGGGACTTGTAGGAAATCGCCGGTCCCGGTCGGGACGGGTTTGCAGGTGCGGCTCGAAAATCCGGTCTTCCGGGTATTCTTTCGCGGCCTGGCGCAGCCGATGACACAATCGAAAATATCAGATACTCGGATGGGGCGTCAAGAAAAGTGGTCGTGAGGACATAAGCATTCGGTGGCACCCGAATTCGAGGCCGAACTTACGCCTCAGAGTATTAATGCTCGTCCAAAACCACCGGTTCAGACTGTTTCAGTGATCTGTCTTTCATCTCGGCTTCAGTTATCAGGCCGGCTCCAATCAGCTTCCGTAAAAGGCTTTGGAGCCCTTTGGCCGAGATGTTGTATCTCTTCATTAGGGCTGCGTCATCCATTCCGCACCTGATGCAGATCACTGCGTCGGATGCCTTGATTACAGGCTTGGCTGCCTGGGTTTCCGGGAGCTTCATGACGGGCATATCAATGGCCACCGATCCGGGGGACAGCGAACTTCTGGCCTCAAGATCTTCCGGCTTCAGTTTTCCGGTGGCCACCAGCCGGTCGAAAAGCCCGTAGAGTTGTTCCGAGGAAATACGGAACTTCCCCGTAAGAGTCGCATCGTCCATTCCGGAATCAATGCACTTCACTATCTCTTTGGCAGGAATGACCACCTTGCGGCCTTCGCCGGTATCGTGCCGTACTCTCACCAGGGTTTCACTATCTTCCCGCCGCTGCGACATATTGGCTCTCCGCCGCTCGAGTGCGCCGGCGACATTGATCCGGATTTGATTTCTGGTAAAGGGCTTGATAATGTACCCGTAAGCACCCGACTCCATTGCCTGGACGCCGGTGTCCGCGTCGTCCACCGCAGTAATTATCAGCACGGCGAGATCCGGAAAAAGGGTCTTGATTATGTTCAACAGATCGAGGCCGGACATCCCGGGCATCATAATGTCAGTTATCACCAGGTCATAGTGTCCCCTCTCGAGCATGTTCAGTGCCTCTTCCCCACTGAATGCCTTCGCGCAACTGTACCCATCCCGCGAGAGATAACGTTCGACAAGCTCGCACACGCTGGGCTCGTCATCCACGATCAGGATTCTTGAGTTTGCCGGCAGCATTGTGCGACCTCCCCAGCATGAAAAGCATGAACCCGACCCCGACAATGACAGCGGCCCATAAAGTGCAAATTCTAATTAATATCACAACCGGCAGACCTTCGGAGTAGGAAATTCCCATGAAGGAAAAAAGCCCGATCATACCGGCTTCCGCGCCGCCGATGCCTCCCGGGAGCATCGAGAGCGCGCCCAAAATCTGAGAGAAACAGTAAACGAAGTTGGCCTGAAGCAAACTTCCGGGCAGCTCAAATCCTCTCATCATAAGGTAAAGGGAAAGCGACTCCATTGACCAGGAAGCAGAAGAGACCACCAGCCCCACAAGAAAGATCCGAGGCGACATCAATTCCCTGCCTGTCAGAAGAACGCTCAGCATCTTCTTACAAACCCATTCCAAAAAGGACAACCGGGCAAGCCGCTCCAGCACAGGGCGATAAATGCTCTCCATGCACAGAAAAAGTCCGCCGGCCACAACAACCCCGGCGCACAGAAGGAACAACCTGCGCCAGCCCTCGAATAACAACAGGGAAAAAGACCCGAGGAGCAAAATTCCCCAAAGATCCATCAGACGTTCGACGACAAGGATTCCCACTACTTTTGTTACCGGAACGCCGTAATCCTTCTTCAGGAAGACTCCTTTCACCGCTTCGCCCACCTTGCCCGGCGTCCCTGTGAGCGCGAAGCCGGCCAGAAAAGCTGCCAGCGAGTATCCAAAAGGTACCGGCTCACCGGTCTGTCGCAGATAGTAGTAGAATCGCCATCCGCGCAGCAGCCATCCCGCGAACACCAGGAGCATTATCAAACCCAAGATCGGTAAGGGAAAACGCAGCAGAGCCGCGATCACCAAGTGGTAGTCGCCGGCCATTGTTGCGGCCCCGTACAACAGCACCCCAGCCAGGGAGAAGATCAGTACCGAGCGGATCAGACGTGAAGTCCCTGGGACAGGGGCTTCAATTCCGGGAGCGGCTGATGGAACCGGTTGGGCGTTCCCAGCAGGATCGGCGACGCTGGACGAAGGCATCAGAATATGTCTGTGTTTCAGGTGGACCCCCCGGCCATCAACGACGCGGAAAATATATGCACTTGCTGCTGAAATCGTTCCATGCAGCATCGAGCTGATTCTTCAGCTGTTGCATAAAATATACGGTTTGCGAGTATTGCGGGTCGCTGGGGCTCATTCCCTGGAGTGATTGGTAGAATTGTGCGTAGCGCTGCCACAGCCCCTGCCAGCCCTTCTCCAATTGCAGGCATTCTCCGTATTCGGGATTGGTAAGATTCGGCCGAAACGCGTATTCCATCGGCCTCTGCTGAGTTGGTTGTCTGGATGGTTGCCCCTGGGGCAGCGGAGGCTGCTGCTGATATCGTGGTCCGGGAGCAACAGGGGCCTGGGGCGTGTATGGGGCCTGCGCCAAAGCCACGCTGGGCATCAGAGCCAGCAACACTGCCAGAGCCGGCAAGACTCCCATTATCTTGTTCCTGTTTGCCATCACGTCCCCGCAGAGGTTCGCGTCCCCCCAAGAGCCCGGCCGTACCGGAAGCCCCTCAAGTTTCAGCGAGTTGAAATACTGGGCCTCGATCTTCGCGCGACCCAGCTCTTATCTCTAAATCTGGCGTCTTGCCTCACCGCCACCCTCGACGAACTCCGCGAGGGCTTGTTTGTTCTGCGGCTTAGTTGCGCCGGCCGATATCGGGAAACACCATACTGGCCCTCGATAAAACGCAATGTTATACTTCAAGGGTCGGCGCGTCAAGGTGTCAGACGCACCTTGAGCGGCAAATCAGTACGCGCGCTTCAGGAAGAGATCCTTACCGTTTCGTGTTATGGCCGCTGCCGGATCGGTCTTCATGGCCGACCTTCGTCAGCGCAGACCACGGGAAGATTCGAGGCCTCCGATCTCCACCTATTTGAAGACGCGATGGGCTGCTTTGTATGTTATAGTGAAGCACAACGATAATTGACGGGCCCCGTTTTGGGGTGGTTGACTCTAAGAAGGTGTTATTCAATGCAAGCGAAGCCGCTTGGGTGAAAGTCACTCGGGGCGGCCCATCGGTTCCTGTCATGAAGCGTGAATTCAAATGTCCGTCATGCGGCGCGGCCAACGCGGTCACCAACCCGGGTGTCCTAATGAAGGTCTGCGATTACTGCAAGACAGCAATCTACTGGGACAAGGAATCGGCTCTGCGGGCCGGCAACAAGTCCGTGGATCTGCCGCCTTCAGCGCGGTTCAGGCTGGGGGCAGGAGGTAAGATAGGAGGGAAATCCTTCACGGTTCTGGGCCGCCTTTCCTACCGGCATGAAAACGGGACGTGGGATGAATGGTTCGTGGAAATGGCGGACGGCTCCATCATGTGGCTGTCTGAAGACGAAGGCGAGCTGTTCCTGGAAAAACCGTTGAAGTTGACCTCGGCTGTGCCTGCCTTTGAGGAGCTCCGCCCCGGAATGCAGGTCACACTTAATGACAAGATAGGCATAATCGAGGAACTGGGCCGGGCTCAGTGCATAGGCGGAGAAGGGCAGATCCCTTTCGTGGTGGAGATCGGCGAAACCTACCCGTACGCGGATGGAGCCTCAACGGACGGGACCTACTCTTTCGGTCTCGAGTACGATGCGGTCACGGGAGAGCCT
>Ga0172375_10003767_pt1 | contig 22836 bp, 17 predicted proteins | sample LakKiv1m_FD_114537 | JGI IMG/M metagenome (GOLD analysis project Ga0172375, IMG submission 114537) | Freshwater microbial communities from Kabuno Bay, South-Kivu, Congo - kab_092012_11.1m | ecosystem: Environmental > Aquatic > Freshwater > Lake | place: Democratic Republic of the Congo... | reverse complement strand
CCCGCTTTCAATTTCTCCAATTACTTTTTGTTTGAATGCATTACTGTAACGGTAACTTGTCCTGGTTGACATCACTCTTTTCTCCTCTTTTTTTGTCAACCTATTTCAGGACGGGACAGAGTTCTCCGTTTATACTTCGCAGTTTACAGCTTATCTTGAAGAGACTCCCACAGAGCAGTTTTACAATTAATGACGACAAATGACGCCGCGTCAGCAGCCGATGACCATTGAATGACCAATCCAGCTACTCGTCACCTGTCACCTGTCACCTGGTATTCCATCGGCAGGTAGCTGATGCCGTTTTCGGTCTGCATGACGCCGGCAGCCACGAAGCCCATTTTCCGGTAAACCGGGATGGAATAGGGCGAAGCGTGCACCAAAACTTTCTCCAGGTGCGGATCGCGTCTCAACATTTCCGGCAGGGCGGTTTGAAAGAGCCGGGTGGCGATGCCGCGTCCGTGATATTCCTTTGCAACGAACAGCAGGGAGATGTAGGTATTCCCGCGGATTTCGATCATCCCGGCTAATTCCTGGCCGGTGCAGGCCGTCCAGAGATTGATCCGTTCCCGTTGGCGGGCGGCGATGTTTTCCGGGGCGATCCAGTCATAGAAGAAGCGGTTGCCATTATCCGGATAATCGGGCGCCACGTATTCATCGTACACTTTCCTGATCAGGGCGTGAATGGCGAATTCCTGCACGGGAGAGTATGGTTCGATGCGGAGATTTTTCATGTCCATTTAATCAAAATGTCGCGGTGCGGATTTTATTATTACTTTTAAGAGATTGGCGAATCATAACAAAGACAGAAATATTTATATCTTCACATTCGGGTTGACATACTGACCATGCTTGCGGGTCTTTTTCCCATATTGAATGGCGAACTCCGGGCAGCGATGCAGACATCCTAAGCAGAGGGTGCACTTTTTCTTAATCCAGACCGGTTTACTTTCGTGCAATTCGATGGCGCCAACCGGGCATTTTTTCGCACACAAGCCGCATCCGGTACAGTTATCTTCGACGGTGAAATTTTTCGTTTTGCGGTTGCTCTCATATAACAGACGGGCGATCCGGACCGTGAACATCGGCTTCTTCCCGAAACAGAAATCACCCCGGGTTTGCTGCTTTATCTGCCCGGTAATTTCGTCAATTTGTTTTTCGGCTTCGGCATTGATGCGCCGGATTTGCGCTTTATCGGTCAGATCGAAAATCGGCGTCCAGGTATCCGGCATCCGAACGCTGAACCGGCCGTCAAGGGAAAATCCATTCCGCTTTAGCCGGTTTTCAACCAGGCCGCCAACCTGTCCGGTCGAATTGCCGCAGGTTGCAATCAGAAATGTGTAAGAATTGCCCGATCCGGAGATTTGTAATTTTAACTTCGTGAGGAATTCATCGACAATGGCCGGCAGTCCCCAGAAATAGGTCGGTAATACAAGCCCGGTCTTTTCGCCGTCCCGGACTTCAAAAGAGAACGCCTGGTTTTTCAAACAGTCTGCGATCGCGACGGTCTCTTCACCGATCTCCGCCGCGACTCTTGAGGCGACGTATTTGCAGTTACCGGTGGTCGAGAAATAAAATATCATGATCACCTTACTCTTTGTTGGATTGCGGTTTGTTCAATTTCTTCGACTAACTCTTATTCCGGCGCCTGATGACGGCGCCGACTGTGTTAACCGATTATTTAAGTAAAAGAATTTTTCGGGTCTGAATGGATGCGCCAACCTGCAACCGGTAAAAGTAAATTCCGCTTGATAAGTCTGCCGGATTCCACTGGCGCGAGTAATATCCGGCCGGGAGTTTCCTCGAGATAAGATCTGAAACCACTCTTCCCGACATATCAAAAACATGCAATGAGACAAATGATTCGGTCGCAATGCTGAAAGAGATGTTTGTACATGAATTAAACGGGTTTGGGTAATTCTGGCTCAGCGAAAATTCTTGCGGAATAATAATTTCAACTCCCACAATTGGGGAATACCCGAACGATCCGTCCAGGTCAATCTGCTTCAGGCGGTAGGCATAGCGACCCCCGGCAAGTTTAGAATCTTCGAACGAATATTCATGAGAAGCCGAGCTTGTACCCGCGCCAGTCACCAGACCGATCTTTTGCCAATCGTTAATTGCTGATTGCTGACTGCTGACCGCGATCGGTCGGCGCTCCACTTCAAAGCCGTAATTATTCACTTCCGATTCGGTCCTTCACCAGAGATTAACGGTGTTGCCTGCGGCTCGCGCGGTAAACTCAGTCAGCTCGACCGGCAGGGAAGAGTCCTCGCTTTCCGAAAATTTCATGACGGTGGCTTTACCTGAATTCGCCCCATCCGAATAAACAACCACCGGGACCCCATTCGGAGCGATTGCGATTGAGGTATAATAAGCACTACCGGCCGAAAAACCGGCTTGGCCTACATTTACCCACATGTCACCGTCATATAGCATGACTGTCGCTTTCCTTAAATGTCCTTCATCGTTAAATACAATATAAGGCGTTCCGCTGCCATTAAGTGCGATCGAGATATAAGAAGCATTACCTTCGGAAAAATTGGATGAGCCGACGGCATCCCAGCTTTCACCGTCATAATCCATTACGTTTGCAGCACCCTCTTCAGTCATATCAGAATAGGCCACATAAGGCCTGCCACTTCCATCTATTGCAATCGAGGGGTAATCGGCTTGATTTGCAGAGAAGCCGGCTGAACCGACAAGCGTCCAGCTAGTACCGTTAAATTTCATGACGGTAGTTTTACTTCCATTGGCACCATCAAGATATACCACATAAGGCGTTCCGCTGCCATCTATCGCAATTGAGGTGTAATCAGCTATACCAGCCGAAAAACCGGCTGTGCCGACGACTTCCCAACTGCTGCCATTAAATTTCATGACGGTAGCTTTGTCACCTTTATTTCTATCAGCATAAACCACATAAGGTGCGTTGCTTCCATCTATTGCAATAGATGGGTAAGTTGCTTGATCAGCCGAAAAACCGGGCGAACCAACAACTTCCCAATTAATGCCGTTAAATTTCTTGACCGTGGCTTTGTATGATTCACCACCCTCACACTCACAATAGGCAACATAGGGAGTGCCGTTTCCATCGATGACAATTTTCGTGTCAGATACCTCATAGTCCGAAAAACCGGCTAAGCCGATCGTCCACCAGGCAGGCTCCTCGGCAATCACCTGGACTGCCAGTATTAAAACAAGTACTAAAACAGCAGAGGTTATTGATTTCATGAAAACCTCCTTTTGGATTTTTGGTGTTTGATGGGTAGTTGTTACAAACAACTACAATAACACATTGCGTGTGTTTTTCCTTTGTCCGGACATGTGGCACTGTTTTCTGTTTGACTAAAAGGGAGGTTTCTGAATAAAAGAGCGGAATTTTGCCGGAGCATTTCAAAATCAAATTTCCAATCATAGCCAGTGCCTTTTCTACGTTAATTCTACAAACTATAATCAATAAATTCAACAGAAATATTTTACATCGAGTGGTCATTGTTTTACGGTTCACAAGATACAATCTATCATCACGCCTTACGCCGATTGAGTTATATTTTTTAGTTCGGTTGACTTATCCGCGTTTATCGGCGGCCAAAAAACAGCTTGACAATTATTTCCGCAGTGCAGATATTCTGTTTGGTCGAGTAAAAAAGGAGTCGCGGCTCGGTGATAGGTGTTGCAGAAAGAAGGTGGGATTAGTGGACAATAAATTTTTTCGTATTAACCTCTGCCGGGAATATCCCGCTCGTTACACCGCTCCAGCGGTGTAACGAGTATATTGACGTTTGCTGTTCACCATTATGAGTTGCCTGTCCGGGTAGATCCGGTTTAGCGGGAATGTATCTTTACCTTTCTGCGCGATTTTTCCCGATTAGTTGTCCGTTTGCATCTAACCGGATCATGGTTCCTTTGCGGAAGGTTTGGCCGTCAATGACCGTCTTTTCAGCCAATGTGCCAGCCGCCAGGTTGCCATTCTCATGTAATCTGACCGGGTGAAAGACTCCGCCTTTGCATTTGATCCCGTCAACGGTGACGGTTCCGGCGGGGAAGAACTCGCATAGTTTGCCGGAATTGTAGAAACTGGTCTGGATGCCCTTGACGCCCCCGCCGCCCTGGCACAGGTAGCCGTCAATGATAGTGTTCTTCGGTAAAACCACCGTGAAGCGATTTTGCAGCCGGTATAAAAATAGCCAGGTTCCCCGTTCGAAGGCGACATCGTGGAAAGTGTAATTTTCCGCTAAGCAAAACAGTTTTGGCTGCCAGTTCCGGGTGAAATGAAGCCAGCCGGCTCGGCAGGGAAAGCCCTCTATCCTGGTATCGGTTCGAAGAAATCCGATGATGCTGAGAGTATCCGCCTGTTCGATGCAATAGCGCAGTTTGACGAAACTGATATTATGAGTGTCGACATTCCTCAGCCAGCGGGTATAACCGGCACTATAACCGGCATTGGATAGCAGCAGCATGGCTGCGACAATCAGAGTTCTTTTAGTGGGATAGGTTTTCATATCTCAATTCTAAACAGAATAATCTTAAAAATCAACAGAAAATTACCAAAAGAAACAGGAAAATGTAGTTGCGGGTTACGGATTCCGAGTGGCGAGTTGCGGATTACCTGAAATGATAGGAAGAAGAATAGACCACAAAGACTCAAAGACACTAAGATTATTTATATACTTTCCCGCTTGTTACACTGCTCCAGCGGTGTAACGAATATAAGCAATTTCATCTGTCGAATGTCATTTCGATCCGGTTTTTGACGGATTGAGCGAAGCGAAGTTCCGATGAAGATCGGGATCACTCGTCACTGGTTACCTGTCACTTTCTCATCACGGCTTACTTCAGCAGCAGCATTTTGCGGGTTTCCGTATGAGCCCCGATCCGGAGCCGATAGAGATAGAGTCCGTTGGCCAGGTTGCCGGCGTCGAACGCCACCGTATAGTCGCCGGCCGCTTTGGATTCCTTAATCAATGTCCGGAGCTCGCGGCCGAGGACATCGTATATTTTCAGAGTTACTAAGGCCGTCCGGGGAACATTGAACCGGATGGTTGCGGAATTGTTGAATGGATTGGGATAGCTGTGGGATAAATCCGGAACCGGCAGGGGATTTTCCGCGACGTCGTTGGAAAAAAAGTCAGTCAGGTCATAAATCCCGAATTTGGAACAATAGGTCGTCTGATTGTTCATAACCGTAAAATCACCGCCGGCGTACAGTTTGTTAGCGAATATCCCGAAATCATTCACTTCCGATTGGTAAAACGCCGGTTCGACGAGCGGGCTCCAGTCCGTTCCATCGAATTGAGCCAGGATGTCGGCATTGGGAACCGAGTCGGCGAGCGTAAAGGAACCGCCGGCGATAATTTTCCCGTTCAATTTAGTGATTTTATTAGCCCAGCCTGCGCTAAAGCCGCTGCCAAGGGATTGCCAGTTCGTTCCGTCCCAGAGCGCGATATTATCAGCCTGACCGTTTCCGCCCAGATCGGAAAAACGGCCCGAGATGTACAAGCCTTCCGCAGCGAGAGCGAACGAATAGACCGCCGGGCTTTCGTCGTCGTTAAAGGAACCGGCCGCCGGCTGCCACATCGTTCCGTCCCATTTGACCAGACAATCGGCCTGCTCATTCTCTTCCGCGTCGGAAAAAGCCCCGCTGACATAGAGGGTGTCGTTGAATACAATCAACTGGGTTACATAATAGTTTAATGGGTTTCCGAATTGTTCCCAGCCGTTCCCGTTATAGCGGGCTATGTAAGCCAGAGGCTGTCCGTTGATCTGCGTAAAAGCGCCGCCGATGATATAGCTGCCCTGATAATTGGTAATGGCATTGATCGTGATATTTTCACTGATGCCGGAATTTGGGCCAAGCGATTCAAAATTCGTCCCGGTCCAGCGCACGATCCGGTCGGCTTCGGAAATTCCGCCGGCGTTTTGGAAAGCGCCGATCAGGATCAGTCCCAAGTCGTCTTTATAAACCCGGTAAACCGGGCCGCTCAAGGCGGAATCGGCCACGGCCTGCCAGTCGGTTCCGTCCCAGACCGCGCAATAATCGGCATTCAGTTTGCCGGACGCATCCAGAAAATCACCGGCCACGAAGATTTTGCCATTGTAATTTTCAATGGCATTGACGCGGCCGCTGTTGTTCTCGGCGCCTTCCAGGCCCAAACCCAGGGAAATCCACTGCCGGCCATCGTACTTGACGATATAATCGGCATGCGCGATTCCGCCGGCTTCCCGGAAAAGGCCGGAAATATAAATAACCGAGTCGCTGACCGCGATTATTTTTTTGACTTCATTGTTCAAGGGCATATCATAGCGCGCATCCTCTACGGCAAGCTGCTCCCAATGATGGGTCAGGCGATTGAAACGGACGATATTGCTCGCGCTGAAATCACCTTCGGTGGTAAAATAGCCCCCGATATAAAAATACTTTTCGGTAACTGCGGTGGCATAGACCAGGCCGTTTATCCTGATCCGGCCTTCGCTTTCCAGCGGGATAATGCGGGTCGGGCTGCAAATGGCTACTTTATCGGCGTTGAGATTGGCGGCATTGCCGAAACCGCCGCCAACCAGTAAGTATCCGGCATAATCTCCGGAGGGAATCGGCGTGATCGAACGGACCTCTCCATCTAATTGCGGGTAATCGGTGCCGACGATCGTATCGGTATTTTCAATGGCCTGCCAGGCGCCGTAGTCGTTCCCGGCATTGTCGCAAAGCGACCAGATCGCGATGTCATTAGCCCAGGTTCTGAGATATGGATCGGCTTTCCAGTCTTTGGGAACGCTGAACCGGCCGCCAACCGCAAAACCGGTGGTATCGGCGCCGTAAGTTAATCTTTGCATAGTGTAAACCGAACCGCTGAGACCGGTATTGACCTGCGCGCCGGTCGGGAAAGAAATGGTGGTGTCGATCCGCTCGCCTTCCCATTGGTTAGTGCGGCGGTTCCAGAGGACAAAAGCGCTTTTCGGTAAATTGTCCGCCACCGCGATTTCGGTAAAAAGTCCGCCCACGGCGATGCGGTCCCGATCGAATTTCTCAATGGCATAAACCGGCTGATTCAACGCACCGTCGATCCCGATCCATTGAGCGGTTTGGGGATTATATCTGGCCCAGTAATTAGCGGCGGGATCGGGCAGGTCATGGAAGTTGCCGCCGATGTACAGTTCGCCGTCAATGAAATTGATGGCATAGATTTCACCGTTGACTGACGGCCCGTAATTCTGCCAGGCCTCGCCGTCCCAGGTTTGAACTTTATTGCCGACTACGACATAAAGCCGGTCATTAAAATATTCCATATCCTTGACGTACCAGTCCGCGCCCGGCTTGGCAAAGCGCTTGTCCCAGGGATTGGTTTGCGGAAGTAAGGCCGACTGAATGGATAGGATGACTGCCAGGGTACCGAATATTCTTTTCATATAGTCTTTCATTGCTCCAAACGCTTTTAATATAAGATTTGGCGGTAACAATATTCTTGTCATTTGGCAAGAAATGGCAAGGAACGTTCCGGAGAGCAGTTTGACCGGCTGTGTTGTTTATAATTTATTTTTGGCGGTAAAATTGCGAATGCGGCTAAGAGATGAGTCGGTAATGCCCAGATAGGAGGCGATGTACTTGAGAGGCACATTATTGATCAGGTCGGGGTGTTGTTTCAGGAGCAACAGATAGCGGTTTTGAGCGGTTTCGGTCTGTGACAGGATCAGGCGCTCTTTCAAATCCACGATGCTCCGGACTAACAGCCGCCGGCCGAATTCGCGATACCCGGCATGGGTATGAAAATAAGCGTCCATGTTCTTGAAATCGGCGATCCAGCCGGAGCAATCCGTAATGGCCTGAAGGCTTTCCTGGGCCACAGAGCGGTTGAAAAACGAGGCCGGCTCGAAAGCCTGCTGGCATCGCGAATAAAAGTTGGTGGTGATTTCGCGGCCTTCCGGGTCGATCATTACCGCGCGCATGAATCCGGTGTGAATGAACATGTATTTGTCGCAAATGGCTCCGGACCTGAGCAGGAATTCGTTTTTCGATAAGCGGTTGTATTCAAAATGCGTCACGATTTCTTCTGCCAAACGTAGGGGAATACCCAGTTGCTCGTTTATGAACTTCACGAAAGTAATAGCGTCGGTCATAGGATTGTCTTTTAACGGATGCTTGTCGGGTTTCATTTAATCAGTCGGCCTTTTCATGCGCTAATGCTACATACTTTGGGCGCCAATTTCAATAGATTTCTGCATGTCCCGGGGTCGTTTTTTTAAGTTGAAAAGTTGTGGATTTCGGGTTAGGAGTTGCGAGTATGCAGTTGCGGATTTTCATCCCGCCTTATCACTTACGATTTGCATCTTTACCTGTCACTTTGTTTACAGTTGATAATGTGGGGGATTATTGGAGAGAAATTATCCGCAGTGCAGGAACTGCCGGACTAATTTCATGGTTTCCTGCGGATCGCCGGAGACCCGGTCTCTTAAATTTTCATCGTCATAGGCGTTCAGCTGATTAACAGTCGCCTGGATCAGGTTTTCGGGGAAAACCCCATGCTGTTTAAAAATCGCAGATTTTGCCAGTAAGGCATCGGCGGCGGCTTTACAGGAAAAGGGAAGATGATTCAAGTCATCTTTCCGGGCTTTATGTTTTTCATCGAAAATATTGATATCCACATATGTCTTGGCGGCAAATTCCAGCCCGTTCGGCATTTCAAAGCCATGTCTGGCTCCCACGCAAATCCCGGCAATAAGCAGATAAATATCTGCGGAACCGTCCGGACTGCGTAATTCGAAGGTCTGTTTATATCGAAAGTCCTGATCGGTATGGACTTCGAGCGGATTGGCGACGGAGATCATATCGTTGGCATTGATCCAGCCCAGCGGAACCCTGATAAGGGCCGAGCGGTTGCGTTCGCCCCAGCACACATTGGTTGGAGCCTCATGATTAGGGATCAGACGGAAATAACTGGTGGGGATTGGATTGCCGAAAGCGGAGAGCGCTGGCGCAATATCGAGAATCCCGGCAATGATCTTCCGGGCTGTATCGCTCAATTTATCAACATCAAGCGTGACGTTTTTACCGTCCTGCATGGGGCGCATGTGTATATGCATTCCGCTGCCGGCTTTACCGAATGTTATTTTGGGAGCGAAACTGATCGTTACGCCATATCGGTAACCGACCTCGCGCAGAATCCATTTCGCCAGGATCAACTGATCGGCGGCGTCCTCGACATTGGTTGGCATAAATTCGATTTCGTGCTGTTCGTAATCATATTCATCATCGGAGAAATTTCCGACCTCGGAGTGACTGTACTTGACTAAGGCGCCGGTCTGAGCCAGCGCCAGCATAGCATCGAGACGCAATTGCTGCCATTTGACGAACGGCGCCGATTCGTGATAGCCCATATCATTGGCCGGCACATACAGTTCCTGGCGCTTGCTGATCACAAAATATTCGATTTCACCCATAACTTCCAACTGACAGCCGGTTTCGGCGACAAAGGCCCGGTGAGCCTTACGCATTATGTTTTCAGGTGCACTGTCCAAAGGTTTTCCGAACTTATCATATATAGAGCAGAGAATATCCACTGCGGGTATTGTTGAGAAAGGATTGAGAAAAGCGGTTTTAAAGCGGGGCACCACGTACAGGTCGCTGGAATTGGTTGCCAGGAAGTCGAACAGGCTGCTGCCATCGATCCGTTCGCCGGTGGACAAGATGGTTTCCAGATGCGTGCGGCTTTGAATGACGAAGTTCAGCACTTTCAGGCGTCCGTCTCCGCCGACATAGCGAAAATTGATGATCCTAATGCCATTGTTCCCGATAAAATCGATAATATCGGCGCGGGTAAATTCCGCACAGGGTTTCTTCAAATACTTGACCAGGGGATTGGGATCAAGGGCGTAATTGTGTTCAGGCATATAAATGATCGATCGGGTGGGGTTAATTGTTTTTAGTGATGTTTATAGGTACTGTATATCAATTCTGACATGGCTTGATATCTTAATATATAAAAAATCGCATTTAATTTACTTTAATAAATTAATGCGAACAAATAAATATTGGGATTTCAGATTCGGGAAAACGGATTTATTCCCGTTACAAACCAGCCGTTAAATAGTCACTAAAATAATTTAACTCAAATCAGATGAGACGTGTAATGGCATGTCCGACAACCTGCGTAAGAACGACGTGTTCGGATTCTTTCAGGTTCATGAGGGTGTGCAGTTTTTCACGGTTGACTAATCCCAGCACCACGGTGCTCAAATTCGCGGCGGCGCAGTAAAGATAAACATTCTGACTGATGAAACCGGTGTCGACTCCCGACATGAACCAGCGTTTGGAATCGTCAGTGAAGAAGATGCTCGTCATTGCGGCGTAATCGGAAACATAGATAAGCCCGACCGGCGCGGATTGCATCATTTTTTGCGTGCCGATGCTGTCCCGGATATCCGTTGGCAAAATCGGAATAAGTTGATGTTGAAATTCGTTGTACAGGAAAAGTCCGTCCGGCAGGGCGACGTAGATTTTAATTTCCTGGGAATTGCAGGCGGAAGGCGCCGTTCGTTTCGTGCTATCTTTTTTAGTCCGGTTGATTCCGCAAGCTGCCCAGAGCAGGTTGGAAAGTTCCTGTTCAGAAAGAGGTTTATCCGACCATTTCCTTTTTGAACGGCGTTCCGCGAGAGCTTGCATCAGTGGGAAGGTGAGGTCTTTCTGCGGTGTGGGAAGTTTGATAATGTCTGACATATTACCATCCGTTTTTCAGGTAAAATAACACAAATAAAGCCATCGTCCGTCAATTAAATTTAAAATATTTTAAATTTTCTACGATCAGACAAGATCGTGACTTTCAGGGAAGAATTTGACCTTATTCACATGGAAAATTGTTTTCTAAAAATAGTTTCGAGAGCCGGGTCATTTCAAATAATATTGCATGGATTCTTCAATACAACCATAATCGAATTGAGCAGATTCATTATAAATGGTGGAATCCTGGTAATAATTTTCCCAGTCGATGTAAAGTCTTTTGATCGTCTCCCGCAGGGAATCGACAAGGTTATCATCGGCAAAAGAGAGAATGCAATAGCTCGTGCCGCTTGTATCGAGAATGGTGATTTCCGGATAACTGAACAGGTGATTTAGCAGGAAACAGTCTTCACCCTGAATGGTGGCGTCTTTCATATCCATAAATCCGGGAGCCGTGCCGAGGTACTGGCCGGCTTTGATGAAAGCCCCTTTTTCAACCCCTTCCGCAATATTGATGACATGATCGTAAAAAACCGTATAGGACTGTCGCCCGGATTGAAATGTTTCAAACTGTTCGACGGAAAATTCATAATCCTCGGTCCAGGTCTGATATTGAATGTCTTCGTTAATATAACCATCCGCGATCGCGTAGAGCGGTGTGCCCTCCGGCATGATGTAGGTGATGTGATTGTACAATTTTCCGTCATCGGCCTGGTATCCATACGGCCAGAAGACCATCGGTGGATTTTCAAGACAATGAGTGAAGCGCAAATCACCAGCCATCCCGGTCTCTGAATTATACGGCCCGAGGTTAGCTCCCAGATGTTTTACGACAAATGAATTTTCATCATCCGGGGTGGATTTTTCAGTCGAATTATCACACCAGATAAAAATGATGATTCCTATGAGAAGAAAAAAATACGCAAAAATTCGGATAGGACGATACTGCATAAAAACATCCTTTCATTTTTGAATCAGCGCAGTGATTAATTCAGTCACCGGTGAATATTTTTTCGATTATTCACTTAATGGTTTAATCGGCAAAGTCGTACTCGACATCGAATCCCAGAGTTTTAATCGGACACAGTTGTTTGCCGAGAGAAGTCTCAATGTCTATATCTGAAAATCGCATTCTTCCGGCTTCGGCTGTTGCGATATTGTCACTATACATTAGTCCAACCGTGCCGGACGCACCGGGATCCAAATTGAAAATAACCGATATTGTAAAACCGATAATATCATCTTCAATTCGCCCGAATATGCCGCCGGCTTCGGTGGTAGATGATTTTCCAAAAGTGCTTAAACCGATATCACCGTTCAGAAAATGGCTGTTTAAATCGCGGGTATATTTAATCGCTATATGCGATAAGGTGTCGCTGGTCGGATTAGATGCGGCGCCAAATTCCCAGAAGAAAATATTCTCCTGTCGGGTATCAAACAGGACTATCGTATTGGTATGCAGACTCGGATTAGTCGGATCAGACGGGTCGACATTGACTTTATCATAGATGAATTTCCAGTTGGCCTCGCCGTCTTTTTTAATAATGACATCCTTATCCCGATAATTACCCGAGTTATTGCAATACCACCGGATGCGGAAGTCTTCCAGTTTGAACTCATAATAGACAATCTGCGAGATCATTCCCCAGAAACGGTCATCATCGGCAATATCACTAGTATCCAGAGTTATCATAGTCGGATTATCCAGAGTGACCACCAACGGATTGTCAGTCGATTCATCATAGGCGACAATCGCATTGGCGGAATACTCCTCATATTGTTCCTGAGTGATCGGCACAAATTGATAACCAGTCAACTGCTCAGTGGTCGCATTTGTCATAATTGCCTGGGCGTCGGCTTTGCTCGGGAAAATTACTTTCGACAAAGCGACGATAGCTTCATCCGGCCCGATATAATTGGCGGTACCGTTGCTAATTTTAGATAAAACCGCGAGCGGATCGGATGTCGGACGGAACTTGGCGGTCGATTGACTGCCTCCTCTTTTGAACTGGTACTTTACGCCCTGAAAAGTAGCGGTCTTTTCACAGGCTGTCAGGGCTAAAAGAATTAAGATTGACAAATCGCAAACCATTCTCAAAAAATGGTTCGATAGTGAAAATCGATTTAAGGCTGGCACGATAAACTCCTTTCAAATAGAAGTTGTTTTTACATTGTCCAGCCGTTCTGAAAGCCTGCTGCCTGGCGGAGAAGCAGGCCTATCTGTTATCTCTTATTGATGAACCCGGTTTGTCGCTAAAACAGAGTAATATTGCATTTGAATCAATTATACGATTCAAAAATGACTATGTCAATATAAAAATTGTTTGCTGATTACCGCTCCAATTCTCCCGAATCTATCGCATAATCCGGATTGAAATCGTTTGACTGCATATAATTGAGGATTGACTGATAAAGCTGCCGGGCTTCCGGTTTATCCACGATCTGCGGTAGTTGCGCCATACAGATCAGCAGTTTGCCGCGACCGACGCGAAATTCACAGATCAGGCCCAGTTTGTGATTTCTCTCCAGATTGTCGACGACCTGGACAATTGGCCGGTAAGTGTCCGCCGTGCCGTCCAGAATCAGCGCATTGCCGGCTTTGATAATGGCAAACCACTGCCAGTTGGTGTGGAAGTCGGTCGGGAACGAATTGAAAAGCGGATGGTCGGGATTGGTCAGAATTCCGAGAGTGCCCGGCGAGACCGGTTTTTTCGCCCATTCGCTGATGCCTTTGAACATGCCGTAGTTCCAGAATTCCGGTGGGAAAAGACCGGGGTAACTTTTGTCCCGGACATCGGCGGTTGGGGGAAATAACAAGACTTTAGCGCCGGCTTGTAACTGGTTAACCACCTTCGGCGTGAGTTTTTCAGCGATGATTATTTCGTCCGGCTTCACAACGGTTTTAATGTTCGGATAAACCCAGATTGGATAGGAGTTGCGATAATCGGTTCCCAGAAGAGCGATAGTAACGGTCAATTTCGCGGGTGCGGGAACAGGGGAGAGGTCGATACAGATTTCTCCGACGGTAGTCAGGCCGCCGTTTGTCATTTGAGAATTGGTAAAAATTCCCTCACTGACGATTGCGCCTGTCTGATTTGTGATTGCCCATTTTAAATTGCGCTTAATGGTCGCCGCGGAATAATTGGCGACGATGATTTTGGCGCGGAAAGTGTCGGCATTGGTCCAGCAATATTTGGGAAATTCGAGTAAAAGCACTACGTCGTTGCAGGACTTTTTCCACTCTGCGACTGAAACGACATTTTTACTGTCCATAAACGCATCCAGAATACCAACTAATGCCGTTCCCTGCCCCGGAAAATCCTGTAAATCGAGCAATTGAAATCCCGCCAACCCCGGGGTTCGCAGAGCGGTCTCCATTTCGGCTTGGTAACACAGCGCTGACCACGCGCCGGAGGCTTTCTGAAAAGCGCTGTCCAGGTCCGCCATGCCGGCTTTTTGCAGACGCTGTTGAAAGACTTCGAGATTCCAGGCCTGCAGAACGCCGGTGTATTTCGCGATTTCGTGATAATCGGGGTAAATCTGATACTGTCCGACCTCGTGACTGACGGCCGGTATTTGAATTTGAGAAACGGCGTAGTTGTAGTTGATTGCGGTCGAAGGCGTTTGGGTGTTCAGTATGCCGCCATCGCGCGAATCGACGAAGGCATGCATCAATCGAGTGTGCGTCAGAATCGTGTCCTTTTCGAAAGGAGTCCGGGCAGCCACGAAAAAGTCGCAACAGGCGCGGGGCGGCGCGTAGCCGATGTTATTATTCGAGCCCATAGTGTAAAGCGGTCGACAGTCAAATTTTTTCAGGGCGATGATATTGCGTTCGACGCGGTCGTGCCCGCTCCAGATTTCATTGCCGTGGGAAAACATCACGAACGACGGATGATTGGCGTAGGCTTTCTGCATGGCCAGGCCTTCCGCCAGTAGCATGTCCGCTACCGAATCGGATTCCAGTCCGCCCCAGAATGGCAACTCCGCCTGGAGATAAATGCCTTCCAGATCGGCGGCCGTGAAGGCGGCTTCCGGCGGACAATAGGAGTGAAAGCGGTAATGATTGATACCGTACGTTTTGGCAATGGAATAAACGCGTCGCCATGCTTCAACATCGGTCGGCGTGAAACCGGTCAGCGGAAAAACGGCGGCTTCATGTTTACCCCGCAGGAAAAGCGTACGCCCGTTAATAGTAAACTGGGTGCCTTTAACGGCAAATTGGCGCATACCGAACGGAACCGTGCGGGAATCCTTATGATTTTCGCTCGAAATCACGGCCGTCAGGTGATAAACAGGTTGCCGATATTCGTCCCATAATTCGCATTTATCACCCAGCGGATAATCCACATTAATGACAGAATCGCACGACAGATTATAGCGGATTGTACGGAGATGCTTCGTTTTGCCGTTCAGGATTCGGTCAACCTGCAAAGCAATCGTAACATTTTCAAGTTTCAGCCCGTTTTCAATTCCAATCCGGGCAGTGATCTTTTTATTTTCAATATCCGGGAACACCTGCAAATCTGAAATATAGGTTTTAGGCGCGGCAGTCAGTTTGATTTCACCCAGGATGCCGTTCCAGTTGGTCTGCGTGTCCTCGGAATAGATATGGACGTAACCGTACGGCGTCAGGTTCAAACTGTTATCTATCCGGATCGTGAGATAATGAATTCCCGGCGTCACGCAGTCGCTCAAATCGAACTCTTGCGGCGACTGGAGCAGTCGCGATTTTCCTATAAAGATGCTGTCAACCCAGACCGTTGAGGACTTGGTGCGTTCGAGAATCAGCCGGATATGTTTATCCCGGAAATTTTCCGGGATGACGAGAACCTTCCGGTACCAGGCCGGGCCCTCGTATTTATAGAGCCGGTTAAGATGCATAGTCGTCGTATCGCTATTGCGAAAGCCTTTGTGGTTCAGATCGGTAGTGCCCGGCAAATGGATGGAATCGTTTAAATCAGAGAGATACCAGCGCTGGGCGATTCCGGTGCCGGCCGTGTCGATAGCGAATTGCCATGCGCCGGCCAGGTCGATGAACGCGCGCTGTCCGACTGGTTTACTGCACGCCGCGAAGACGGCGACGAGAAGCCAGCCGCAAGCTTTCACCCAGTTACAATTAACCTTTGTCATGCACTGGCGACTCATGCTAATCTCTGCATTTCTGTTTAATTTCATAATCAACCCGGTTTCCCTCGATAGTTTTCTAATATTTGACTCACTCTTAAGCCTGTTTTTAAAAGCAATAATAAGCGTTTCCAATATATCCCGGTTCATAAAAAAAAATGAATTTCCGGGTCGGTTATTTATCGTTATTTTACTTCAAGTCAATAGGAATAAAACTTGCCCAGCCATCCCAGGCAGGATGATTCGTGATTCTTATGGGGTTGGTTCCATCGGCATTCATGATATAGATTTCAAAATTCCCGTCTCTCACGTTCTGAAAGGCTATGTATTTGCCATCCGGTGACCAAAAAGGATTTTCATCTCTGGTCAGCAGCCCGGTTATTTCTTTATCATTACTGCCGTCAGCATTCATGATATGAATTCCTCCCCGCATAACGCCGTTTATCAACTCTTTTTTAGCATAGGCGATTTGCTTTCCGTCAGGCGACCAAACCGGAAATATTTCGAAGTAGGGCGTATTGGTCAATCTTGTTTGATGCGTGCCGTCAGAATTCATCGTGTAAATTTCATAATTCCCGTCGCGGTTCGACATAAATAAAATCTTCGATTTATCCGGTGATAAAAAGGGCCTTTCATCACGGGCATTATTACGCGTCAATTGTGTTGGTCCCGTTCCGTCGGTATTCATCACCCAGATCTCGGTTTTGTCTTGATAGTCTTTCACATAAAACAATTGCGAACCATCCCTCGACCAATCCGGCTGCTGAATAGGAGTATTGGCGGTAGTTAATTGCCGAACATTGCTGCCGTCGATGTTCATAGAATATAAGTTCTGATAACCGTCCCGGTCGCTTAGAAAGGCGATTTTCTGGCCGTCGGGGGAAATTGCCGGACAAATGTCTTTGGCCGGATGGTTTGTCACATTTACAGGCTCACTCTCACCGGGATACTGGATATAAATTTCCTGATTTTCATTCCTGCCGGAATAAAAAAGAACCGGATATATCTGGCTGAATGTTTGAAGATTAACCAGTATTCCAAACCATAGAAAGATCATTTTTGGTTTCATAATTTTAAAATCCTAAAATCATAATAGGTTTAAAAAATAAATTGTACTCTCTCGTTCGCTGGTGTAAAACGGTTTTATACCGCTTGTCAGCGGTAGCGCTTATTTGTTCAGCGTTTTTATTTCGTTTGCAAACATTCCTGCTATTCCTGTAGATCCTTTTTCAGATAAATCATATCAACGAGTTGTATGTCACCCTCGAACATAGGGTGGTCGTAATGGTCTGTAAAAAAATTCTTCACCCGATGCGACTTTTCAAATCCACAACTTTCATAAAACGACAAGATTGCCGGCGTTTCGCCGGTTCCGACAAGCATTGTTTTGTAGTCGTTTTTGTAAAAATCAGAAATGAAATTTAACAATATCCTGCCGTACCCTTGGCGTTGATATTTAGTGTATGTCGCTATGTTTTTCAATTCGCAGGTTTCGCTGTTTATCGGCACTACAACGCAAACACTTTTCAAATCATCGTCATATAAAGCAAACAAGTCTCCATTCGGCAAATACTTGTCAATCATATTTTCCTGCTCGTCTGCCAACAACAGTAAGTCAAGGAACTGTTTCTTATTTTCGACAATTTTTTCTATTTTCACCGTATCTCTGTCGTTACCTTATTTTTCAAGTTTTATTTTTCGTCGTGTCGCCCCGTATTGCTGATAACGAAAAATGGTAGTCGTAGAGCCGGATTTTCAGTACTTTCGTATCAATTTGGCACTTCGGTTCGTCAAAAGCATCATAGTATCAAGTTGGCGCGAGAGCCGGAAATCGTCGGTTGCCATATGTTAGCAGTAATATTCATTATTTATTTGATACGTCACTTATCGGTTTCATTTCTTTTATAAAAAATACGGCATCTAACACACATGACCAATCTTTACATGCAGTGCTTGAATTATAGGTAAATAAACGTATTGTCAAATTTTTATGAAACCATTCTGGTTTAGTTTCACTCGAATTTAAAAGCAAAATTCCGTTTTCGGCATTGTTATCAACCAGTATTTTTTCTAAGCTACCTTCGACTGCATTCTCAAATGGTAAACCCTTTTTATTGTCTTTTACTCTTCCGTAACTCCCACCATATGCCGTAAAACCAATTGTATAAATTGATTTGCCATATTTTTCAGCCATTAAATTTCCCATAATTATTGAAGTTGAAATAGGAATTGGAAGTTTATCTACTTCGATTATGGTTGAGTTGTTTCTAATGAAATGATAAGTTGCACCAAACAAAATAATTTTTTTGTTTTTATACACATTTTCAAGCAAATAATTCAAATTTTCAGCCATTAATACATCCCGTTCGTCGTTTATTCTTTGAAGTTCTTTTTTATTAAAAATAAAAGAAAACAAAGAATGATTGGCATAAAGCAAAATGCACGCATCATTGTTTTTTACCATTTGAGCAATAAAATCGTTCTTCCCTTTAAGTGTTTTCAAAACTAATTCATCGCCTTGTTTGAACTTGATTAGGTTTTTCTTTGAAATTTTGGGCATTACGGATTTTAAACCTTTTGCATCTACTGTGCTTTGCCAAATTTTCAGGTATTCCGTGTATGTTTCATTTTGCTTAATGTTGGCATCATAAATATTTACTATGCTATCCAAAAACTGCACATAATTTGATCGATATTTTGATGTAATCTTACAATCAAATCCATCAAACGAAATTTCTTTGCCGGCGCTTTTAAGCGAATCAACAAATGTGAACAAATTTTGATTTTGGGCTGCGTTTCGCCAAAATCCGTACAAGGAATTAGTAAAAGCGCTGATATTTTTTGTTTTGTCATATAAATCCGCACCGTAACCGATATCAAATATTCCGGCCTCGAATAAAATTACTTCATAACCCATTTCGCTAATTAAAAACTCTATCAGGCGACTACGTCCTTCAAAACTGCTACCGTCTTCGTGAGTTTGTTCCCCAATTGCTACAATGTTTTTATCTTTCAATTCCTGTTTCAGGAATTGAAAATCTCTGAAATTCAGATCAGTAGCATCTATGGAAACTTCGTGGTAGTTATTACTGACCCACAAATCGTTTTGTGTTTGTGCAAACATTGATACGGATATTAACAAAGTTGAAATCATCATAATTATTATTTTCATATTTTCTCCCTATTTTTATGGCTGCGGACGGTTGGCGGTATGAAACGTAGCGGATTGCGGAGCTGCGTCTGTATCAACCGTGACAAACCTTGATGCGGGACGATACGCTTGCAAACCCACTGAAACCGCTATGTTTTATGACCCGTTGTTAGCAGCCGCTTTTTATTCTAATCTGTTTCGAATAATTTTTGTCAGTACGATAGGTGTCGTTGACTTATATGAAAAATCACTTTCTATTTTCCAATCATCTAAGACTACCGATTTGTTAACTAAAATTAAAAATAGTAATCCTTTAACATTAGCATTTTGTTTATAAAACTCTTTTAGACCTTCTACTGTCTTTAGTATACCAGCTCTATCATTATCTGTTTTTATATGCTTAGCCTCAATTATAATAGTATTTTTCAATATTGAAAAGTCTGCGTTTTTATTTTGGTCATTATAGCGAATTACTAAATTTTCACTATCAACAGAAGGAAGCCAAGGTTTTAAAACGATATGTATCAAATTCTGAAAGTCATATTCATCATTGAGTTTGAAGTTATTTTTAGATATAAATTTAGCTCTTGCATTAAAATATTCAGGCACATCTATTGATTGACTTATTATTGAAGAAATCTTATAAAGAACTTCCTCCCAATCTGTTCCTAAAAATGTATTTGGATACCCTTTTTCTTCTAAGATAGAAGTGAATTTTCTAGCAATTCCTTCAAAATTATTTGGAATCGGCAATAAAGTTGGAATGAAACTTACATTTTTCAGAGTAAACTGTTCCCAGCGGTCAAATGTACTTGAATATCCATTGATATTATCCCAAAGTAAAATTGCATCAATCTCATTTACCAAGTTACCATTTTCAGTAGCAATGGAACTACCATTTAAAATACTTCTTCCTATCGTTTTATCATTGGTTTCAAATAAATCAACAGCGTTTAGGTCTTGATATAACCAGTGAGATATTTCAGCCGTTCTAATTGGCTGTTTTGTGTAAACCATCAAGTCAATATCCGACCTATAACTACCAGTATTATATCCCCTTGAACCAAAAAGATAAATTTCTTCAATTGTACCTATCTTTGTATTTAACTGCCTTATCAAATCTTTTAAATTCCAAGAATCTAAATCTTTACGTGCCATGTGTGTCTTGTTTTAAAGTGGCTGCTAACGAAAAACAATATGCGTATGTTGCGGGATTTCAAAGCACTATCGTTTCAAAGTTGCACAAATGTTTCTTTCTTGCACAATGTTTCAACCTACCGCAAAAGCCCGCAATTATCGCATATTGTATGTTAAGTGCTTTATTATTTTGCATTTATCTTTATTCTATATGATATTGGTTCTATCGAAACTAATTTTTCGTTTAGAGCCTTATTTCCTTTAATTTTCCAAATTTTTGGATATATGCTATCAGCTTCAAATACAATGTATATATAAAAATTATCTAATGTCAAAGCTTTATCCATTTCGTTTGCAGAAATTAAAAAACTTACATTACCAACTTTTTGTCTTGTAGATTTTACTTCAATATATCTTTTTTCATCATTCTTTTCAAATGAAACTATATCATAACCAAGTGTATCATCACTTAAAGATACGTGTTTAATTTGATTTATTAAATTTGATTTCCCTAATTTTATTAATCTCTGTTCTTCTGCTTTTAAAACAATTATTTCGCCCCTATCACCTAATCTTTTATTTGCTTTATTATGTTGCTCAAAATCTACTTTTCTTTTAATTGTTTTATCCTTTTCTTTATTTTCTAAATATTCAACAATATTAAGTTCTACAAATTCACTTTTTACTCTTTCTATATCTGGTAATTCTTTTGTTATTAAAGTTTTTAAATCAGGATGTAGTAATTCTTCGTCTTTCTCGTTTCTCGGATTTCCAAAAGTGTGATATAAAAAGCTATTAAATTCAAATACAGTCCAATTTTGCATTATTTTATCTGAATTTTTATAGTCAAGTAATAGTTTTTGTTTATCTATTTCATACTTTGGATTTGCTTTTAAAGAAAGATGATTAATAAAATAATTCAAATATTTAGCTGAAAAGATATTGAGATATTTTTCAGGAAAATATAATGAAATAATTTTTCCCTTAAACATAGGTGAAATCTTACTTTCACGAATTTTTTCAATGTTTTCGTTTTCAGCATTTTTAATTAAATTCACTATTTCAATTTTCAGATTTACAAAAGCTTCATCAATATTATTCCCAAATTTTTCAGAAAAACGATATTCTTTTTTAGTTCCTTCTCCAAAAGTTCCATAATAAACACCAAATTTTTTTGCTGTTGCACCATGTATATTTCCCCAATCATTTAATTCATTTTCAATTCGATTACAAAATGTTTTACCACCTTTACCTGCAATATATTCATCTATTTTTAACTTTTTAATTGTATTAATCGGATAATCAGTAATGAATTTTTCTCTTTTGAAATTAATTTCCTTATACCATTTTTGTAACTCAACTCTCTTGGGTTCAAAATCTAACTGATATTCTCGTAATTCATTTATTTTCATATCTGATTTTTATTTTTATAGCCCATAACGGTGGCGGTATGAAAAGTTGCCGATTGCGGGCGATTTCCTGTCAAGTTACACAAATGTTGAAGCGAGCTACAATCCTTGAATAACCTACTGTCCCGGCAATTTTTTATACCGCGTGTTATGGGCAGTAATTAATTAATCCAACATGGTGTGTCTTTTACTTCTTTATCCCCGGTAATCAAATCTATTGTTCCTATGACACATGAATTTTCCTCATTTTCATATTGGGCTGATGCTTTCAAAATTAAATCACCATTATCATCATTTATTGTTATCATGTTTAAGCATAGTTGATTTACACCTGAATATCCTATCAAATCTTGCAAGGCGTTATCCATCGTAGTGTATTTTATTTTGTCAATACTTGACATTTTTATAATGTCTGAGGAAAATGCTCTATTATCAACCGCAATCTTAACTTTTTCCTTTGTCAAGTATGTGTCTCTTGGTAAATCTAATGTTGGATAAAGCGTGTTGTCTGCATGTATTTTAATTATGAATTGGTCACAGTTATAGGCAATAGCCCAATCAACCTTAAATTTGTAACATATCCTAAATGAAATTCCATCTGCCCATGAATTTATCTCTGAATAACAATACTCTATGTGTGTGTCAATAAAATCTTGGCTTAAATTATTTTTTTCTTTAATCAAATCTTTCCAGATATTAAAATACTCTAAACATAAATCACTTGAACACATTGTGTCTACTTTATAATTCTCAAGGTACTCATAATCTTCTGGTTGATTACAAGTCGTGGTCCGAATTTGCTTTTCTTTATCACAGGATGAAAAAACAAAAATCAACGCTATAAAAATCAATATTGGGTATCTCATAATCATTTTTTATTTAAGATGTCATTTGTCTGGTTTGGGTTGCGTTTTATTGCCCATAACGTATCCGAATATGAGAAGTTTTTGCCCGCTTCCTTATTATATTTCAAAAGAAGAAAAGGGCAAAAATTTGGGTAAAAAATGAAATTCAAGTCCAAAACATATAAAAGAGAATTTCATTTTTTCCTCATATTCGGTGTTGTGCGATGTTCGCCAGCACGGTTACGGCAGACCAATGATTTTCCTCTCACCATTTTCAACTAGCACCGCCTGATTGTCTGTTAATTCCATAATTTCATAATCCGCCCGGTTTTTTAAATCTTTAACTATTGTCTGATCTTTTCTTTGGTAATGCGGAACAACTGCGAAATCTACAATTTTCATGCCAGTTGTGTCAGACAAATTCACATCATTTTCATCCCATGGTCTAGACACTTCAATATT
>Ga0172375_10003764_pt1 | contig 22850 bp, 26 predicted proteins | sample LakKiv1m_FD_114537 | JGI IMG/M metagenome (GOLD analysis project Ga0172375, IMG submission 114537) | Freshwater microbial communities from Kabuno Bay, South-Kivu, Congo - kab_092012_11.1m | ecosystem: Environmental > Aquatic > Freshwater > Lake | place: Democratic Republic of the Congo... | reverse complement strand
CTAATCATGTTTCTAAGATTATCCCAATCATTGCATAAAGCAGAAGTGTCAAAAAACAAATAATCGCCTCTGCTGAAAATAAATTCGGGTTCTATCATTTTAATATTCTTCATTAACTTCTGACATAAATTTTGAATGACCTTTTGAAGGCATCTTAGAATTCGCAGCCAAAACATCATCAATCCTTAAAATCATCATCGCAACTTCTGAAGCAGATGAAATCGCCTGAAGCTTTGTTTTCATAGGCTCAAGAACTCCTGACTCAAGAGTGTTTTCTATTCTATTAGTAAGAAGATTTATGCCTGCATATTTTTCACTCTTGTCATGCCTTGCCTTAAGCTCGGTTATAATATCAATAGGGTCTAAGCCCGCGTTTTCAGCAAGAGCAGCCGGAACACATTCCAACGCTTTTGCAAATTCTTCTACTGCCAGCTGCTCTCTTCCCTGCAGCTTGTTTGAAAATTCTCTCAGCTTTCTCGCAAGCTCAATCTCAACAGCTCCTGCTCCTGCTACAACTTTTCCTGATTTTATAACACTCGCAATATCTCCGAGCCCGTCTTTTATCGCTCGCTCAACTTCATCAATAACATGCTCTGTTCCCCCTCGGATTAAAATAGAAACTGCTTTTGGATTTTCACATCCTTCAACATATGTCATTTTTTCTGTTCCAGATGCCTGCATAACCTCATAAACAAGGCTCGCTTTTCCAAGCTCGCCCGAGTTAAGCTCAGAAATATTGCTTACAATATGGCCACTAGTTGCCCTAGCGAGCTTTTCCATGTCGCTTTTTGCAACTCTTCTGCAAGCATAGATTCCAGCTTTTGCAAGATAATACTGCACAACTTCATCAATGCCCCTCTGGCAAAAAATAACATTTGCTCCAGAATGTTTTATTTTTTCAGTCATCTCTTTCAATAATTTTTCCTCTCTGTCAATAAATCCTTGAAGCTGTTCCGGAGATGTTACAGATATTTTAGCGTCGCCTTCTGGATTTTTCATTTCTAAAGCAAAATCAACAAGCGCTATCTTGGCGTTCTCGATTTTTGCAGGCATTTCTATTGAAACTCTCTCTTTGTCAAGAACAATGCCCTCAATAAGCTCTGAATTCTCGATGCTCTGGCCCTTGCATTTTTCTATTTTAATGTTGCTCAAATCAATATTTTTTGAGTTTCCCGAGATTTTTTTTATTGCCTTCACAATTATGTCAGCAAGTTTTTCTTTTTCAGTTTCAGCGCCTTTTCCAGTCATCGCAGTCATCGCAGTATATTTTAAAACATCATCTCTGTCAGGAGATACTGGAATCGATATTTCATCAAGAATTTTCTCAGATTCTTTTGCGGCTATTTTGTATCCTTTTATTATTACAGTTGGATGAATTTTCATGTCTAAAAGTCTTTCAGCATTTTCAAGAAGTTTTCCGGCAAGCATTACTGCTGTTGTTGTGCCGTCGCCAACCTCATTTTCTTGCGTCTTGGCGATATCCACCATCATTTTTGCGGCAGGGTGCTCTATCTCCATTTCTCTTAGAATTGTTACGCCATCATTTGTGATAACTATGTTCCCTGTAGAATCCACTAGCATTTTGTCCATGCCTTTTGGACCAAGCGTTGTTTTGACGCATTCTGCAACTATTTTTGCTGCAAGTATATTATTTCTTTGGGCGTCTCTGCCAAGAGTTCTTTGAGTGTTTTCAGGCATTATATACACTGGATTATTTGAGTTTGCCATTATTCTCTTTTTCCTTGTTTTATGCGTTCAACTAATTCAGAATAATCTTTTCTTATGCCATCCATTGCTCGAACTATAACTGCAGAATCTGAATGATGAAGCTCATCAACAGAAAGCTTGTGGTAAGAAATTCTTGCAAACTTCAAATTATCAAGTTTTTCAGAAAGAGGATAATCTGCATGGAATTTTTTTGCGCATACAAGAAATTCAAAATAATTACTCATAAATCTTCCATAATCTCCGCTGGCATTAAGCGCCCTTAGCGTATATTCTTCTCCTTTATTGAACTCAAAAGTTTCTTCACAAGACTTTCTTTTATCCTGCTTTTTTAGTTTTATAAATACCATTATTATAAACTTCTAATTTTGCTTTTAAATATTGTTATAGTTCAGTATAAAGGTAAATATTTAAATAGGGTTTTCCCTATAATTTAGGATAAAAAGAGAGCCATAAAATGCCTGAATTAGACGCACTTATAAAAACAAAAGTAAAGCACTCTGGAGTTTTTGACTTCAAGGAGACTTACAGAATTCTTTTTGAGTGGCTTATGGACGCGGGCTATGATGTTAATGAGAAATCTTACAAGGAAAATATCGGCGCAGGCGGCGCAAAAGAGATTGAAGTTGAATGGGTCGCTGTAAGAAAAGTTTCTGATTATTTTAGATTTATGATAAAAGCAAAGTGGCATATTATTGGAATGACATCTGTTGAAGTAGAAATAGACGGAGTAAAGCAGAAAATGAACAAAGGCCAGTTTGAGCTTGAAATTAGCAGTGTTCTAATAAAAGACTATGAAGCGCGCTGGGAAAACAAGCCTTTTTGGAAATTTTTAAGGACTTTGTATGATAAATACTTGATAAAAGAAAGAGTAGAGCAGTATGAAGGAAAGCTTATCGGAGAAATGGAGGAGTTTGTCGCGCAATGCAAGTCTTTCCTTTCACTTACAGGAAAGAGATAGTTTTTAGAATAATAATATTTTTAAAGGATATTTAATTTTAAGCTGAATGCATTACTGGCAATTAAGAGACGCGCTTAGAATTGAAAAATCTTCAAGATATGTAGACATGTCTGGGAGATACGCTCGAGTGGGAAATTATCGTGAAGACAACAGCTCTAAAGGGGTAGCATTCCAGCCAGAAGAATGCATGCATACTAATCTTTTTCGCCATAGTCTTAACTCCCATGAGAAAAGAAACATGGGCCCAAGCACTTCAAGATTAGAGCAATTTCAAACCGGACAAAGAGAAGATAAAACTTTGAATCTTACAGGGTGCTTATTGCTGGCCTCAGCAGTTTTAAATCCTAATCTATCAGATTTGTAATCTGTTCTTCACTAAGAAGCTCTTCTTTTCCTGTTTTCATATCCTTTAATTTGAATTTCTTTTTCTTAACTTCTTCTTCTCCTACGAAAACAGCATAAGGCATAGAATAAGAATTCGCGTATTCAAGCGCTTTTGAAATCTTTCCAAACATAACAGAGCAGGCAATTTTTTTCTTTCTCAAGTTTTCGCAAAGTCTTAATGCCTCTTTGTCTTTTCCTATTGATATAACTAAGACTCTTTTGTTTTCAGCTTCTATTTTTGCGAGCTGATACAATCTTTCAACTCCAAAAGATATTCCTGTTGCTTGAATTCCGTTAACCATATAGCTTCCTCCGCCGCAGATAGTCTCTTTCATTTCTTTTGTTTTAATCTCAAAAACACCGCCATTATAATAAGAAAGACCTCTTGCCAGAGAAGGCAGGAATGATATTTTTACGCCATAGTCTCCGCAGTATTCTTTAAGCTCTTTTATTTCTTTGTAAGATTCGTATTTTTCAAAATATTTTTCAGGCTTGCCGAATATTTCCAGAATTTTTTCAGCTTTGTATTTCTTCAAGTTTTCTTTAACTTCTTTTTCTGACAATTTGTCGAGCTTGTCTATTTCACGTATCACGCTTTTTCTGTCTTTTTCCTGGATTTTTTGCTCTGCCATTATTTCATTAAGCAGTTTTCTGTTGTTTACAAGAATTTCCGCTTTTATGCCGAGCTCTTTCATTATTTCATCAGCTATTCTAAGAATTTCAGCCTCTTCCCTTATTGTTGAGCCTACAATATCAACATCGCATTGCGTGAATTGCCTGAATCTGTTTCCTGTTGCCGGCTCGTCTCTGAAAACTTCGCCTATCTGGTATCTTCTGTAAGGAAGCTTTTTGTTGCTGGCTATTCTTTTAAGCTGGAATGTGAATTCATATCTTAGAGCAAGTTTTCTTTTTCCCCTGTCTTCAAGCCTGAAAATATCGCTTATTGCTTCATCCTCTGAGGCGTCAGATTTTTCTTTTTCCCCTCGGACAAAATCCTCAAATTCCACAATTGGTGTTTCGCTCAGCTCAAATCCATAAAGCCTGAATATGTTTGCAAGTATGCCTTTTATTTTCTGCCTTTTTTGAGCTTCGATGCCAGAATAGTCTGCGAATCCTTTTACTGTTTCGGTTGCCATCTTTTTGTTCACTTGTACAAGCTTTTCCCCCTTTTTATTGTTTTGTTTTTCAGAGCCAGAAGCGAAAGGTGGGAGTTGAACCCACGTTTCAGGAGCCACAGTCCCGCGTCTTAGCCGTTGGACGACAATCGCCATATTATTTATCTGGGGATATCTATTTTTCCAGGATTTTACCTTATTTAAATTTTTTTGACTGCTCCATCCTATCATATTTTCCCATCTTTTAAGAGAACCTATTCCATTTAAAGATATTACTCCCTTAGTTTTTAAAAAGTAAATATTGGGGTTAAAACCTAACATATTTAATATTTCTCCAACATCTTTAATCAATTTTTTAGAAAAAAGCTCTAGTTTTATCTCTGGATAATATTTTTCGTATCCATATCTTGTTTTAAAATATAAAGAGCCATCAGTATCGAATAGACCTCTTAAAAAAGAGGTTAATATTCCAACATCCTTTACTTTAATTGCTTCTGGAAAGTTTATTTTTTCTTTATTACCTGTTTTAATGCCGATAATATTTGTTTTAAATTCCCATAGTGCTTTAGAGGATATTTCAAACCCATAAGTTGTTTGATATTTCTTAAGATTTACCTCTATATTGTAAAGTTTCTTAAATAAGGGTTTTATGTAATCCTGATAATAAGGCACTTCATCTCTAAGATTTCCTTTTAATCTGTAATCATATCTTTTTGCAGAGAGGAAACCATCTCCATAATGCATACCAATTTCTTCAGCTAATTCTGGAGTAATGTTATAAGGTAATTTTACTTGTTTATTCCTATCTGCAGAACTAAAACTAACCTTTGAAATATCTAAGTTGAGAGAATCATTTTTAAAGGCTATTTTAACATCACCAAATTTTTTCTTTTGTTCTCCAATAACCTTTCTACCTATAATTTGCTTCTCGTATTCAACTTTTCCATCGTATTTTGCTAAAATCTTTTTTTCACTTTCAGATAAGATAGACATCATTTGTTTAAAGGAATTATAAGAAATTGAAGAAAGCTCAAATAAATAGGATTTGCTTAATGTGCTTTCATTTACTCCAAGTTTATTAGCAAGATTTGTCCAACTAAGTTCTGTTTTTTCTTTAAGATAATTGATAAATCTTTTTTGATTTCCCTTCGGAAAAAAGACTCTTTTTTGCATAAATAGAAAAAGAGTTTTAAGTATATAAATTTTAGTACTAGCGATTAAACTACTTTTGTAATTTAAGAATGGTAAAGGTTTCTTAGGCGAATCAGAAGCAGAGTTTAAACTAGAAAAATCTTTTCCCTTAGTGGGGCAATGTCCTAGTTTTATTTGCCATGATATTATAATGATGAGAGAAGTTTATAAATTTTTCTCCTAAAAATAAATATAAATGCGTGGGGCCATAATCCAACTAAGCAAAAATGCTTAAAATTAAAGCCAAATTCCACGACTTTTTACTTGTAAAATATGAATATAAATTATGAATAAAAATATGAATAATATTTATTTCTTTAAGATGTCTTCAAGCTGCACATGAAGGATGCTGAATTCTCCGCCAAGCGCAGGATCATCCCTTGCTGTTGCAGCATTTTTATCATGAGCTATTCTTGCTTCTTCAAAAGTAGCCCTTATTGCTTGAGGAAGCTTAGGATTATACTCTGAATAATTTTCTGAACATCTTGCAGAACTAGGGTTTATTAAATATCTTATAATCTGCCCTGCTTTTTTTGCATATCTTGAAATCATAATTTTAAGCAGCTAATACTGTAAGGTTCGCAGGGATTGAGTTACCGAGCCTGATTCTCATGTAATTATCTCTGTTAAGAAGATCAAAACATTTCGAGCATACTGCTTTTCCCCGTATAAGGCTTGTTGCCTTAATTCTTTTGCAGCAATTGCATTTTTCGTTTAATTCTTTTAGTTTCATGTTGTTTTTGTGAAACAAAAATAACAGTCAGAAATTTCTTAAATTTCTGAATGTAAAAAAGCTTCTTGATTCATGCCGGTACGGCATCGTGGCTTTTTTACTTTGTTTGTTTTTTGTTTTTGTATTAATTTTTCTTCCTCAAAATTGAATATAAACCCAAAAGAGGCGCCGAGACGTTCAAAAAAGTACGCCTTTTTGCCTCTCTTGGGAAAAAGAGGTGATAGTATATCTAAGAAAAGGGGGTATATAAATCTTTCGGTTTGTTGTTTCTTTGAAGGAGTAACATAACTGGAGATTTAATCCTTAATAATTCCCTCGCTCACGCTCGGGCTTTTCTCCACTTTCTAAGAACTAGAGTATAGCCTATTATCTTGCAAGTATAGTTTTTTCCCAATTCACCGAGAATCTTTTCAGAAATCTCTTTAAGCTCAGCCCGGTCTCTTGTGGCAGACTGCAAAACACTGACGCGAACATGCTCATTGCTCTTGAAAACATTTTTCAGGCCTGCCATGAACTCTGAAGTCAGGCCATTTTTTCCTATTTGAAGATTTACTAGCGCCATTTTAGTTTTCTTTTTCTCCTTCAAGATAATCAAAGAGTCCTGCCTCAATAACCTTCAAAGGTTTAAGGGCTTTTTTAAGTTTAGGAAGAAGTTTTGACTCAACTTCAAACTCTATTTGAACTTCGTCAATAAACGGCTTGTTTTTTCCTGGCTTGAATGCAGAAACTTTTTCAGCATAGCCTTCAATGCCTTCTGAAGTGATATGCCCGACGCCTTTTTTAGCTACAACAAGAACCGCATGCGAAATAAGAATCTCTGCAACATTTTTGCTTATCTCCTCTGATTTTTTGTATATTGAGCCCGGCTCAGAAATCGTGAGAAAAAACTTGCCGACTCTGCCCTTATGGTCTTTGGTGAAAGTTCTCACTCTTTTATTTCTTTCAAGATAATAATCCGTGAAATCTGCGGCTTTCTCAAGCACAGGATTCAATTTTTCTATATCTTTTACAACAAACCTAAATTCTTCTGCCATGTTCTTATATTCCTTACTGCAATAAGCTTTTTATACCTATTTAAATCCCAACTTTGATGGAGCTTCCTTTAAGAAGGGTAATAAACAGCCGAGAAGCAAGAAAGTTGGGTATTGATACTGATAAGCTTGATTGTGTTTTTGATAGTTATACGCCCTCGGAAAAAAGCATTAGTCTGCAGTTAGTAAGAGTCAGATTGAGGCAAAAAATAGAAATGCAAAGAAAAAAAGCAAATGCAGATCTGGCTGTAATCTATGATAGGGAAGATATCCCCCATGTTTTTGTCTCAGAGATATCTTATAGTTATAGGTTGTATCGGCAAAAATCTTCTTAAGAGTGATTTTAATATTCTTTATCTAATATCTTAAGCTCCTTTTTGGAGCAGGGATTAAGCCCCATTTTATCTCCTTGTAGCAATCAGCGCAATATTTTTCAGTAATCCTTTTTGCTTCTGGCCCAAATAAACTCGAACATTCTTCACATTCAAAAGTTTCAACGCATCCTAGAGTTTCATTCTGGGCTTGATTTAATTTTGCAAGCAAATCTTGATCTATCTTTTCTCGCTTTATCATTTTTACTCGTTTTCCAAGAAATTTTCAATCTCGCTCTTTTTAACAAGAATCTTCTTAACTTTCTTAACTCCAAAAGTGCCGGTTTTCATATCACCTGCTTTAAAAATATCTTTCCCGAGAAAAACATGAACTTCAACATCTTTTTTTATTTTCGGCTTTTTCCATGCCTGACTGAATTTAGCGCAAAAAACAGCAGCTTCCATCAAGTCTTCTTTTGTCGTGTCCTTAGCATCAGCTTTTATATTAACAAAAGGGCTTCCAGGCTTTTCTGTATGCAAGACATATTCATTTTTTCCTGCTTGAGCTATAATTTTCTCGTTCTGCTCTGCATTTTTGCCTGCAAAAATGCTTTTGCCAGAGCTTAATGTGCCTTTTCTAAAGTTTTTTATTTCCTTGCTCGCCATAAAATAGAATAGTAATTGATGTTTTTAAATTAGCCCTCTTGAGCAGGGCAAAGTTTTATTTTTAATATCCTATATCAACCAAACTGTCACAAAGATCATAACAAGGAGTTTCCATCCCCCGAGAAGCGCCATTTTGAGAATAAGGGCATATTTTGCAGTTTTTATCTGCGGGTATCTTTTTTCTGCATTCTTCTAATTGCGCAATTAATTCATTACAAGTTTGATTGCGTGTTATTTGGATATTTTCGCCAGAATTTATTTTTCCTTCTATGCCCATATCTTCAGCCAGCATATTTCCCTTTTAACCTTTATCGTGAGGAAGAATCATCATGCAAAAAACCCCGTCCCCAACACAAAACCCGCTCAAAAAATTTCTAGCTTTTCTCAGCGCTTTGAGCGTCGCTCAAAGCTTTCTTTTTTCCGAAGAATTCTATGGCTTCTGCGAGCTCTTTATGCGCAGGAAGCTTTGCAAATTTTTCAATTGGTATCTTATGTGTATAAGCCTCGCAGGCTTGTATTAATGCTCTTGCGCCTGCTTGTGTTCCTTTAGGATGCGCATGCACTCCTGCACCCATTGTTGTAATAAAATCAATCCCGCCCATAACATCAATAAATGGCTTCAAAAGAGTAGGATTTAATCCGCCAGAAATTATCGGACAGCACTTTTTCATGCCTCTCCACGAATCATTTTCAAGAATAACATGATGTGAATGGTCTTCTTTTGCCAGCATTACTGCATCTTCATCGTCTTGAGGTATTCTTCCCCATGACTGGCTGAAAAAATGCCCTTTTCCAATAAAACTGAGAATATTCTGAGCTGCTGTAACATCTTCTTCAGGAGAGCCTGCCATTTTTCCAACGCCTGCTGTTCCTGTGTGTATGCCTGAAGCGCCTGCAAGCCTTGCAAATTTTGAAAGAACAAGCACAGTAAATCCTATAGGGTTTTCATCTCTGGTAAATGCACCATGCCCTGCCCTGTGAAAGTGTATGAAAACCTCAGGATATCTTCTTCTAAGGGTCTGAACAGCCATCCAGCCAGCAATTATTCCATCAATAAGAAAAGCATAGCTGCCTTTTTCAAATCCCGAGTTTATTATCAGCTCGCATCTTCTTATCATCTCATCAAAATCAGGAGAAGAGACATTGAATGAATGAACTTTTTTGTGCCCTGTTTTTTTTACAGCTTTGTCCATTGCTTGTTTTACATATTTTACCATTTTGTCATAAGGGCAGAAGTCTTGGTTTGCCTGAGGCTCATCATTTTTTACAAAGTCTCCGCCTCCGACCCAGAAATCATAGCATACCTCTGCGTACTCTGAAGCAGTCAAGCCCATTTTTGGCTTGATTATTGTTCCAAGTATAGGTCTGTCATAAATATTAAGATAATTTCTCATATCATCGAGTGTATAAGAAGGCCCGTCATACTGCTCGAGCATTGCAGGCGGGAACCAGACATCAATAAGCTTAAGCGCTTTTATCTCTTTCATTCCGAGAACATTTCCTACAATATAAGTAAGAATATTTTGAACATTTCCGCCCCTGTCAAATAATCTCCAGGGATAAGCAATCCAAACAAGATTGTTTGTTAAATCAAGACGATAAACAAGCGCGTTCATCTCTTTTGAGAAAGCTGTTTCTGTATTTACTTTAAAGTTTGTTCCTGTTGAGCTCTCGGCAGCAACCTCGCACGCTGCCTGAAGTATATTTTTTTCTTTAGAGGGAACAAGATGAAAAACAGAAAGAAGATATTCGCCATTTTTTGGATTTTTTAGATTTAAGTCGCAGTATGCGGCTTGGTGGGGATTAAGACTTGCAAGAAGCTGTTCGATTCTTTCAGAATTTTTGGTGATTTTCTTTTCCATGTTTTATTTATGTTTGATTAAACAATTAGTTTCAATATTATGAATCTTATTTATAGTTGCTTCTTTGAATTTTTTTAATTCGTGAACTTCATTTGCCACAGTTGCAAGCTTGTGAATTTGCCAGCCAGCTAAATAAACAGCTCCAAAATAAGGTGCATATTCTATAAGAACAGGAGTATTAATTATGCCCATCATTTTTAATATTACCCAAACTAAAATTCCTGCTAACACCATCCATGCAAGCATATCCCAAATATTTAGTTTTTTCATTTTCCCCTTTTAGTCTAGAATAATAAGAGATTTTGGGTTTAAATATCTTTTTTCGAGGCAGCCTTCCTGCCCCAATCGAATAACACAATCTCGCCCTTCGGGCGAGATATAATAAAAGTTTATTAATATCTTTAACTTTTTTAAAAGATGGTTTGGCGCTTAAACATTAAAGATAAAATTGAAGTTAAAAGCAGAGAATGTGAAAGCTTATACTGCCCACCACACCATATCCCTCATAAACTGCCATTTACAAAACCTATCACTGAAGAACCTTGCCACTATCATGATGCAAAATGGAGAATGCTTCATCACATACCTTTTTGCTATTTATTTTGTCCACATTATCGAAGAATGATAGAAAAATATAAAGAAGATAAAAGAGAATCTTAAAATTATTTCCCGCACGCCGTAGGCCCGCATTTATGCTCGCGATGATATTCTTGACACTCTAAGCACGTTCCATGCCTTACACAATTTTCATCACAAGGGCATTCAGCATTGATTTTTACAATTTCTTTTTTTTGCTTTTTTTCACAGGTTTTTTCTTTTCGCAACAGCAACAACATCCACTCATATTATTTACCTCCTTTTTTATTTTTTGATTTAAGTAAAAAGATTCCACCAATCAATAAAACTAAGCCCATTAGTATTCCAGTCAGAATGCAGCTCCACCAAGGTTGACTGCAATAATCAGGGCAATTTGGCCAGCAAAAACACATTCTTTTACAGGCAAACTGAGGCATACTAAGAATTCCTATGATTACTCCTAAAACTGCAAGCACCCAACCCCAAAATTTTTTCCAGTTCATATTTTTTTCCTCCTTTTTTATTTAAGCCTTCCGGACTTCATATCCCTCAGGCGTATCATTAACAGCAAACCCAAGTTTATTAATTTTATCTCTCAAAATATCAGCGTGCTTCCAATCTTTCAGCTGTTTTGCTTTCCATCTTTCCTCTGCGAGCTTTTTTACTTCGGTTGGGACTGAAATTTTTTCTTTCTCAAGAAGCTTTAAGCCAAAAATTTTGTCTATTTCGCCAAGAGTTTTAATTTTTCCTTCTGCTTTATCGTCTCTAACAAACCTCCACAAAACAGCAAGAGCTTTTGGAGTGTTCATATCATCTTCCATCGCTTTTACAAATTCTTTAAGATATTTTTCGTTTGTTTTTTCATCAGGCCTTACAAGGAATATTAAATTTTTCAGCCTTTCATATGAGGTTTTCGCGTCATCAAGAGTTTTCTTCGAAAAATCAAGAGGCTTTCGGTAATGATTTGTAAGGACAAAATATCTTATAACCTCTCCTGAATACTCTTTAAGCAAATCTCTTATTGTCCTAAAATTTCCAAGCGATTTGCTCATCTTGACATTATCAACATTAACCATTCCATTATGAACCCAAAAATTAACGAATTTTTTTCCATATCCTGCTTCACTCTGTGCTATTTCATCTTCATGGTGTGGAAAAATTAAATCCTGGCCTCCGCCGTGAATATCAAAAGGAAATCCTAGAATAGATTCAGACATTGCAGAGCATTCAATGTGCCAGCCTGGCCTGCCTTTTCCCCATGGAGAATCCCACGAAGGCTCTTCTGGCTTGCTGAATTTCCATAAAACAAAATCTTCTTTATTCTTTTTTTCATCATTCGCCTTTATCCTTGCTCCGCTTAAAAGATTTTCAACATTCTGATGAGAAAGCTTCCCATAATCCTTAAATTTTGAAATATCATAATAAACTCCATCTTCAGGAATTACATAAGTATACCCGTTTTTTTCAAGTTTTTCAATAAGTTTTATCATCTCCTTTACATATTCTGTTGCTCTCGGCTGGGCATCAGGCTTTTCTACGCCGATTTTTGCGTAATCTTCCATATGCGCGTGATAATTTCTTTCAGTAAATTTATGAATATCTTCGCCGAGCTCTCTTGCCTTGTTTATTATTTTGTCTTCTATATCAGTAATATTCGAGACAAATTTAACTTTATATCCGGAGTATATGAGAAGTTTTCTAAGAATATCAAAAGTAACCTGCTGTCTTGCGTGCCCAAGATGCGGAACATCATTAACCGTAGGTCCGCATACATACATTCTTACCTGACCTTCATGAACCGGCTTGAACACCTGTTTTTTCCTCGTAAGAGTATTATAAAGCTTTAACACCATAATAATACTCAAGAAGCATAATATAAAAAGCTAACGAAATACTCCCAATGCCTAAAAATCGCTTCACTATTCTCGCAACCCTGCCTGCAATCTAATGAAAATAAAAAATTAGTAATGCTTAAACGCTTTTGGAATAAAACTTTTCTTCTATAAAAATTTTCTAAGAAAAATTATACAAGAGCCTTTCTGATTACTTGTATCGTGAAAGAACCGCCGCCAATTGGGAGTGTTCCTTCCTCTTTATTAGACTGATCAACTAAATCGTAGTACACTGTCTGAGTGCATAAAATAGTTCCCTTGGGCATATCTACTTGAACTCTTACAAATCCTTGATCTGCTTGGTAATCAGTTATATCATTGTAAACCTTATCTTCTTCTGATGCAGCCATGTTTGTGCCGACAAACCACTGTTTTACTTTTGATTCTCCGATTTTTTTTGCGCATGCCGAATCTTTATCAACAATCAAACGGTATTGCATATCATTCCTTGGAGAACCATCTGCCCCGATATCATTTCCATATTTTGTTCTTCCGCCAATTATAAATCCAAAATTAGCAGTATCTGCCCTGATTTTAAGCTGTCCATCTTCAGGTTTTATAAAAATAGGCTGCTCTTCATCAGCAAAAAGCGAAGACAATTGAGTTTTAAGCTTGTCATCAATAGTTCCAATACTGCTTGTAGCGCTCGAATAAATTGTTCTTAACAGCACAAGCCCTAAAATTAAAAAGACAACAGAAAGCACGATTACAATTATAGTGCTCATAGACATCTCAAAAGCAGCTTTTTTGTTTCTTAATACCATCTTTTTACACTTATAGTATAATCTTCTTATTTATAAATGTTTTCTCAACATAAACCGAGTTCAACTTTTAATATAAATGGGGGAGGCGAGAGTTGAACTCGCGACCCCTACGTCTTCAGCGTAGTGCTCTCCCGCTGAGCTACCCCCCCATTAAAAAAATGAGCGCATTTGGGTTTTTAAGTCTGTCTGTCGGTTTAGAATTCTTTTATATTTTTGAAAACAATCTTATTTTTAAATATAATTCTTGTTAAATTTACAGAAGGAAAAGAAAATGAAAATTCCAAAAGAAGTAGCAGATAATCTTGCGGTTGAGGTAAGAAAATATGGTTTGCCTGACGGCTCAAAAATTTTAGCTTTGATAGAGCGTGCAGAAATTGATATGGCGAATGGAGAAAGAACTTTGAAAAATATTTCGATATCAGAAGGAAGAGAAGGCCATCATATGGTTACAATAGGTTATGAAGAAAAAAAGAATTGGTGGTCTGGAACAGGAAAATATAGCTGCGATATTTTTACAGAAAGAAATTTTCATTATCAGAAAATAGGGGAGCCGAAGAAATTAAAGGAGTAAAAGAGACTATATTCTGCAGAATAATTTTATTTTTAAAGCCTAAAAGGGGCGATGTATAAACAAAAATAAACAAAGTTGTGGCGGCATACACAACAAAGTTTAATATAAGCTAAAAAACAGATAAAGTTACAATGACAAACGAAAAGACACGAGTCGCGATTGTTGGCTGGGGGAATGTCGGCAGAGGAGTTCATGAAGCTATAAAAAATTCTCCTGATATGGAATTAAAAGCGATAATATCAAGAAACAGGGTAAGGGTTCTAGAAGATGGAAATTTAATTGATGGAAAGACTCATATACTTGATGGGAATCATTTGGAGCTTATGGCTAAATGGGCTCCAGAAGTTGATGTCGCAATTCTTTGCGGAGGCTCTGCAACAGACTTGCCAAAACAAGGCCCAATTTATGCTGTTTATTTCAATACAGTAGACAGCTTTGACACTCACGCAGACATTCCCAGATATGATGCAATGATGGATGGAGTTTCAAGATTCCATAAGCATACAGCAATAACATCTGCTGGTTGGGACCCTGGAACATTCTCCCTTGAAAGAGTTTTAGGAAACTCATTTATTCCAGGATCAAAAGCATACACTTTTTGGGGAAAAGGAGTAAGTCAAGGCCATTCTCAGGCAATAAGGGCTGTTGATGGAGTCTTAGACGGAATACAATATACAGTTCCTGTTCCAAAAGCTTTAAGAAAAGTAAGAAGTGGGAGCAATCCAGAACTAACAACAAGACAAAAACATACTAGAGACTGCTATATTGCATTAAAGAAGGGTGCAGATAAAGATAAAGTAATAGCAACTATAGTAAATATGCCAAAATATTTTTCTGATTATAATACAACTGTAACCATTGAGACTCCAAAACAAATTGCAGAAAGAAGAAGAGCAATGCCTCACGGCGGATTTGTATTAACATCTGGACAAACAGGGGATGACAATAAAGCATTGATAGAGTACAGAAATGAATGGGCAAGCAATCCAGAAGCAACAGGAAGTATTCTTATCGCTTGCGCAAGAGCCTGCCATAGATTGAATCAAGAAGGCCAATACGGCTCAAAAACAATGCTTGATATCCCTCCTGCTTATTACAGCGCAAAATCACGAGCAGAATTATTGAAAGATTGGATGTAAATTCTCATTTAACAACATGCCGAAATCACTCCAAAAAGAAAAACCAGAAACACTAAGCAGAGTTTTCTCAAATCCGGATCAGGCTTACGAGGTTGCGTTAAAGTTTGGCACACCTACTTATGTTTATTCACAGAGAATTCTTGAAGATCAAGCAGGCAAGGCTCTTGCATTTCCAAATGCTTATGGCTTGACAGTAAGATGCGCCATGAAAGCGAATCCGAATGAGAATCTTATAAGGATTCCCTATAAAAAAGGAGTGAAGATTGATGCTTCTTCAGGTTATGAAGCATTAAGAGCGATGTCTGCTGACATCGATCCAGAAGACATCTTGCTTACCTCTCAGATAATTCCCTCGAATCTTAAGCAGCTTGTTGAAATTGGCGTAGAATATAATGCTTGTTCTCTGCATCAACTTGAAACTTATGGAAAATTGTTCCCTAATTCAGATGTTTCCCTCCGAGTCAATCCCGGAAGAGGCTCTGGCGGAACAAAAAGAACAAATACAGGCGGCCCTTCTTCAAGCTTTGGCATTTGGCATGAAGATTTGTATAAAGCTCTTGCTATAGCTCAGCAATATGGATTAAATATAAAGAGAGTTCACACTCACATCGGCTCGGGAAGCGATCCAGAAGTCTGGAAAAAAGTTTCTAAGCTAAGCTTGGACATAGTAGGAAAAGTGCTGGATGCAGGTCATAATGTTTCTATTCTTAATCTTGGCGGAGGATATAAAGTCGGAAGAATGAGTTATGAAAAATCAACAGATTTGCAAGACTGCGGAGAGCCTGTTGCACGAGCATTTGAAAGATTTGCAAGAAAAACAGGAGTTCCATTAAGATTAGAAATAGAGCCTGGAACATTTCTTTTTGCGAATTCAGGAGCAGTATTAGCCAGAGTTGAAGATATAAAACCAACGCCAAAATACGATTTTGTTATAACTGATTCAGGAATGACTGAAGTTACAAGGCCGGCTTTGTACGGCGCGCAGCATCCAATAGCAATATTGCCTGTAAATCCTGGAAAAAGAAAGATGTTAAGACAAATAGTTTCTGGAAAATGCTGCGAATCTGGAGATATTCTTACTCCTGCACCTGGAGATTCTGAAGCCCTAAAGCCAAGGCTTATGAAAGAAGCAAGAATAGGAGATTTAGCAGCAATAGGCGGAGCAGGAGCATATTGCGCAGGCATGCCAACAAAAAATTATAATTCTTATCCTGAAGCAGCAGAAGTCTTGATTGACTTGAAAGGCAAGCCGCATTTGATAAGAAGACGACAGACTCTCGACCAAATTATAGAAAACGAAAGAAGGATTGTTTAATTTAATAATAAATGATTTTGTAGGATAACGATAAGAGCTGATAATACTGCACTATTGAATATATTTTCTGTATTGATAGGACTTAAAAATGATTTTCACTTATCTAATTTATGGGAAACTGCACAACATTATGCGCTGTAATTAAAAATAAAAGAGGCCTTCATGCAAGGCCTTCTACGATGATAGCGCGTAGATGTGGGAAGTATAATGGGAGAGTTTATCTCTCCTACTCTGAGAATCCGAAACAGGAAGAGGATAAATATGAATGCAGAGATGTGATGAGCATGATGGCTATGGAAGCAGGGCCTGGAAAAAAAGTCTATATACATGCTGAAGGGGAGGATCTAATAGAAGCAAAAAATATTGTCAAGTGGATTTATGATTTGCTCTCGATGCGTCATGAAGAGGCTATAACGGCTTATGAAGCGCAGAGAAACCAGGAGGCAGTATCGCTCGACAGCAGCAATTTCATCGGGTGATTTTTGAAAAACTTTCAAACTATTCTAGGCTAATGCAAACCTCCTTAAATAAGTATAAGATTGTGAGCAGGAACAATCTAACTTTTAGCAGTTTCAAGTATTTATCTCAAAAATGAAAGTGCGAGCAGGACATAAGCCGCCTTCTGTCAAAACTTATTCCTCGAGGGTATAAATGTTTTGTGCTAACATTCGACTGTAGGAAAGAGCGTTAGCTCTTTACTATTTGGAAAATTTTATTTTCCAAACGCAGCGATTATTCGCCTTGCATCAACCAGGGTGCTCGTTCCACTCCCTACTTAAAGGGCTCGTCTCTATAGCCACCAACTCGTTAGAGTTGGAGGAACAGAAAATCTGAAAGATTTTCTAGTTCAGAGCCGCGCCTCACGACGCACTGCTGTCGCAGTTGGTTTTGCAATTCAGGGTTTTGCCTGAAAAGGATGGACGGACTTTCCTCAGAATTAAAGATGATATTTTGCATCTTTTGCTTATCTAAAAGCTTAATTCCGCAGTTAGCTGTCCTGCTTAGATATATGAAAGAAAATTCATTTAAAAATCTATGCTTTCAAGATTTAAATCTTGTCTGAAAGCTCTTTTCTTGCTTGTTCTCGGTCTATTTCAGCCCTTATTTTTTTTGCTTCTTCAAGAACCCTTGCTATATTTTTTATATTACTGTAAATCGGAGGCATAACTAAAGGCGCCGCAACAAGAGCGCAAACCCCATACAAGCACATTTCCTGGTAATCCGTCATGTTAAACTATTTTTAAATAAAAAAATAAAATTATTTGCACTTATGAAGCAATTTTGCAACTCCCATTAAAACAACTATAAGCCCGATGAACATCGGCCAGCTCAAAGTCGCGTAATAAGCGTTTGCAATTATCAAAAGCCCAAGAATTATTTTAGCAATTCCATGGCCTTTTTTATGAGTCATGCTTTTGATATCGCAGCAGCAAGAGCATCCGCATGAACATTCATCTTTTTTCTTTGCAGGCATATTTAAAATTAAACCTCCAAATTTAGAATATAACTCGAATTTATAAAGTTAATTAAAAAATTATATTTTAAAATGCAATAGTATTTTTAAAGTTAAATTTAATTTATTTTTTATGGTATCTGCAAGAAAAGTTAGAACTGATTTAGTAGTTACGGCAAAAGACCTCAAACGAGTAATGACTCCTGAACTTAGAAATTTAATGATAATAAGTCCTAATGCTGGATTTGCTATAAAGTCTAATTATGCTTTTCAGTGTGTCTGTTGCAGAGATATGGGTTTAGATTATTCATGGTATACTTTATTAAAAGAAACAGTGGGTCCTTATGCGAGAAAAACAGAACCTAAAACAATAAAAAGCCATGCTAAAGGAATAGTTAGATTAGCCCAATTAAAATCCAAACCTAAATATAGTTCCCACCTTAACGCAACAAGAGAGGGATTTGTTTGTGATCATTGCAATGATTCAGTTTATAATTAATAATTTAAAACATTAATAAAAATTTTTATTCTTCAAGGCTCTTGCTAAAAAGCCTTCCAAGTGAATCGCTGTCTGCGATTTGTATGAATTCCTCGAGTGGAACAGCATAAAATTCCTCATTTGATTTTGAAGAATTATATTTTGGCATTCCTGCTTCCATAACTTTTGAAACAGGAATCCAGAGCCATGTTTTATAATCATATTCTCTGTTTGAAATCGCGTACCAAATTTGCATGTTGAACCTTCTCTGCAGAGAAGAATATTTTTTTGTTTCAAAAGAATCTAAAGGATAAGTTTTATATTTTTTATGAAGGCTCCGGTTTTTAACGTCGACAAAAATAAATCCGAAATTAGGTATAAGAATCATAAAATCTGGTCTCTTGCCTGAAAAAACATCCAGAAGCGCGGAGGATAAAGAATCATTGTCCTGTTTTATGTAAAAATATGGGATACTATGTTTTTCAAGCCATTGTTTAAACATAAGTTCTGCTTCATCACCTTTTTGTATGCCCTCTTCATCAATATGAAACTCTTCGTTCATAAATATATGAAGATTTTATTATATAAATAGTTTATGTAATGCAGAATAAAATAAACAAAGGATAAAACAGAAGGAAGAAAATTAATACTAAACTCAGTCAGCAAAATAATTTTAATAAATGTGGCTTTTAGTAGTTGCATGCTGAAACTCTCGTGTTCTTGAGCCTTACACACCAACTCTATCAACGTCATCTTCTTTGACGGCCTAAATTGTCTAGTTTTGCGGGTGACTTCGCGCTTAGATGCTTTCAGCGCTTATTCACTAATGCGTGACTGCCCTGCCTACTCATAATAACAGGTACATCAGAGGCATCAAAATCTGGTTCCTCTCGTACTACAGATTCTTTCCACTCAGACAATAACATATCTAACAGATATCATACATACTGTCTCGCGACGTATTTAACCCAGCTAACGATTCCTTTTAACGTGTGAACTCCAACACCCTTGGCTGCTTATGCACAGCCGGGATAGGAAGAGCCGACAGCGGCGTAGCAAGCCTCACCGTCAATATGAACTATCGGGTGAGACAACCCGGTTATCCTTGGGGTACCTTTTCTGTCACAATTGTGATCCATTAAAAATCAGCAATGGTTCGCTAGGCCCATCTTTCAATTCTGCATTCTGTGCTATTTAGAATACAGTTAGACAAGCTTTTGCCCTTACACTCTACTTCAGATTTCCGACCTGAATGAGCTTGTCATTAGGCCCTGCCGATATCTTTTCGGCAGGGTGCCGCCCCAGCCAAACTGCCCGCCAGTTGTTGTCCCCTTTCAGGTAAGCAACTTTATCAATAATAAGTAGTATTACACTTTTGCTCCGCTTTCTCCGAAGATAAGCATCGACGCTCCTACTTATTCTATGTATCATCAATAAAGCCACAGCAACAAGTTGCAGTAAAGGTCCACAAGGTCTTAGCTTCCCATTAGATATCTCTGGCTTTTTCACCAGACTAGTATTTTCAGAGGCTTCCAATTAGGGACAGTGACGATCTCGTTGGACCATTCATGCACGTCGCCATTCAGACGACAAGGCATTACGCTACCTTAAGAGCCTCAGGAATTAGGCCCGCCGCTTGATGGGTCTTGGCCCACTTGAAAATGAGTTTGAAACACCATCGCTGGGCAGGTTTCACCGGTTATACACATCATTGCTAATTAGCAACCGGCTACGTTTTTGCTAAACAGTCGGATCATCCTTGTTATTGAAATCTAACAATGCTCTCTAATATCAAGAACAAAGTTAGACACCCTTTCTACCGAAGTTACAGGGCTAATTTGCCGAGTTCCCTTAATTGAATTAAACCTTCATGTCTTAGCCTTCTCAGCTAGAGCATCTGTGTTGATTCTAGGTACAGGCTGGCAGATTCTATGCGCAATCTTTTCACTGGCTCTCAAAATCAGAAATTTTCATCATGCAAATTTGCTCACTTCTATTCATTACGATCCATGAGCTCTCTGCATAAACTCCCTTTCGGAATTTTTCTTATCTTTAAGCGAACTGCGCCATCGACGAATCTGACAGGTGCAGGAATATTAACCTGCTGTCCATCACCAAACTCAATTAAGGTTTGGCTAAGGCTCTGACTAACCCTTGGCTAATTGATATTGCCGAGGAAACCTTGCTCTTTCGACATCTCTCGATTCTCAGAGAGATCTGATCTTACTATTGCCAAGATTCTCATTCCTTCTCGCTCCACACCTCCCCTCGGAGATGCTTCTGCGCAAAAAGGACGCCTGCTTACCACAACACTCTAACGAGTGTGCCTGGAGTATCGGTAATATGTTTGAGCCCCGTCCACTTTCGGTGCTTCAAATCTCGATGGGTGAGCTGTTACGCTTTCTTTAAATGGTGGCGGCTTCTGTGCCTACATCCCCACTGTCTCGGATTTAAAACTCCCTTTGTTACACTTAACATATATTTTGGGACCTTAACTCCAGTCTCCGTTGTTCTGGTCTTGCGACGATACCTTACGCACCGCCGCTGATTCCCATCTTAAACAGCTGACAGATTCTGAGTTGGAAAATTTTCCGTACGAAAAACCGTCTGCGAAAATTATCCGTGCTTTACCCCGTCAGCAAATTAGAATGGAACTATACTGAGGTATATTTCAGCAGGAACCAGCCATCGCCGGCTTAGATAGGCTTTTCACCCCTAATCACAATTCATCCAAGTGCATGTACACAACGCTGGTTCGGACCTCCATCCCCCTTTCGGAGGACTTCATCCTAATCATGATTAGATCAGCCGGCTTCGGGTCTCCAATAAGTGACTAAACGCCCTTTCAGACTTGCTTTCGCTATGGCTTCAAAAATTAACCTTGCCACTTAAAAGAACTCCTTGGCCCGTTTTTCAAAACGTACGTTACAAACCCACATCCGCATTGCGGCGTGATTAGTAACTACCTGTAACTGTTAGATTTCAAGTCTTTTAACCCTCGATTAAGAGTACTTTTCAGCTTTCCCTCACGGTACTATTGCGCTATCGGACTAAAGTCTATATTTAGGGTTTGCACTTAATTGTGCAGTATTCATGCTTCTAATCTGGGAAACACTATTCTTTAAGCAACGCCATATTAGATTCATCTACGAGGCTTTCACTCTCTAAGGCCCTTCTTTCCAGAAGAGTTTGATTCTCTAACACAGGCATTTATGCTCACCACATCTCTGCCGCTTTTTCAAGCGGAGATTCAGTTTGCCCTTTTCCCTTTTCGCTCGCTGCTAATAGGGGAATCATTATTTATTTTCTATTCCTGGCGGTACTAAGATGTTTCAATTCCCGCCGTATGTCTTCCTCTCGGAATACAAGTTGTTTTCAAATTCGGAAATCTCGGGATCAAATCTTGCATGCAAATCCCCCGAGCTTATCGCAGCTTGCCACGTCCTTCTTCACGACTTTAACCTAGCTATCCTTCTAACAGTATATAATAAGATTAAAACTGGTTTTGCTTTTCTTCAGCTTTTGCTGTATGAAGACTAAGTTTAATATCAGAAAAACGATGTGCATCGCTTATTAAAAAATATTAAATGCACTCGTTTTTATGAGACAGAAAATGTTTTAACATTTTCTATACTAAATCTAATTTCAATATAATATAAATATTATATTTGAAACTAAACCTTTTCTTCCTTCTGTTTCATCAATTGAATATTAAGTTAAAAGCCGAACTTTTTCGGCTATATCCAATCTCGACTCCCGCCGCAAGTTTTCTCCTTGCGAAGTTCATTGTTGTTATTTTTTTAAAAGCCTTTCTTGCTTTTTCACACCAAAAAATTCTTTCGAATTTTTGGGCCTCGAAAATCTTTCGATTTTCGTGGTGGGTGAATATGATAACGAGGCGCTTTTTGCGCCGAGCGTTTTATGATTAGTGAATTTATGGACTTATCGGGAATCGAACCCGAATCTGATCGTTGCAAACGATCCGTCCTACCATTGAACGATAAGCCCCTAAGGGTTATGCGCCCTGATAGGGTCCATTTCAACTCATTCCTTTTGGGAACTCACTGTTGAATTAAATATTAACTTTGATGCCGAGAATTTTCATTCTCGGAATGTATGTATAATAAAATTATGATTTTCAAACTCCAAACTTTTAATTCACGCCGCCGATTTATAAATTTTTGACTTTGATTATTTGATTGCCTTCAAGTTTAAAAAATTTATAGGAGGTGATCCATCTGCGGGTTCCCCTACAGATACCTTGTGTCGACTTAACCTACCTTGTCATACGAAGATTCACTTTCGAAAAATTTCATCAAAGCATAACTCGGTTGGTTTGACGGGCGGTGAGTGCAAGGAGCAGGGACATATTCACCGTTCGCTGATAACGAACGATTACTACGGATTCCAGCGTCATGAAGTTGAGTTACAAACTTCAATCTGAACTAGGCCAAACATTATGGGATTTGCTTCTCCTTTCGGAGTTGCATCTCATTGCATTTGGCATTGCCGCGCGCGTGTAGCCCAGGGTATTCAGGCTGTACTCACCTAACGTAGCCCGCACCTTCCTCCCAATTACTCGGGCAGTCTGTATATTGAACTTTTTTTCAAAAGTAAATATACACGCGGGTCTCGCCTGTTACCTGATTTAACAGGTCATCTCACGACACAGGCTGACGTCGG
>Ga0172375_10003762_pt1 | contig 22860 bp, 16 predicted proteins | sample LakKiv1m_FD_114537 | JGI IMG/M metagenome (GOLD analysis project Ga0172375, IMG submission 114537) | Freshwater microbial communities from Kabuno Bay, South-Kivu, Congo - kab_092012_11.1m | ecosystem: Environmental > Aquatic > Freshwater > Lake | place: Democratic Republic of the Congo... | reverse complement strand
TTTGATGGCTTGGTAATTGATACCGAGCTTTCTATTTACCAATCTTGGCAGCAGCTTTATCAGGAATATGACTGTCAAGTTCCCTTTGATCAATGGGCAACAACGATTGGCGCGGCGGAACACGAATTTGTTTTTGATCCATTAAGTGAACTTGAAAAACAGCTCGGGAAAAAGTTAGCACAACCTCAACAGATCTTAGACAGACGGCGCGAGATTGAAACGAAACTGGTTGAGGAATTGGAAATGCTGCCAGGGGTTAAGGATTATTTGGATGACGCTAAAGCGTTAGGTCTAAAAATTGGTCTTGCTTCCAGCTCAGTCAGGAGGTGGATTGTCGATAATCTGACTCGTCTGCAGATAATGGATTATTTTGACTGTGTATTCACCGCTGATGATGTGGTCCATTCCAAGCCTGATCCAGCGCTATATTTGGAAACCATGGCTTGTTTAGGGGTTACATCTGATGAGGGCATTGCTTTTGAAGATTCTCCGAATGGCGTTCTGGCAGCGACCCAGGCTGGTTTATTTACAGTTGTGATACCAAGTGTATTAACCCGCAGTTTACCGCTGCAAACAGCCGACCTGCGCTTAGATTCTCTAAAGGAATTGGAACTCCAAGCGTTGATTGAAAAGGTTGAAGCCAATTCATGGAAGGGGTAGGTTCTGATTAGTTGATAGGTAATGAATTAATAATTTTCACTTAGAACTCAACACCTGAAAACAAATCCTTTTCAAATAGCCCATCTTCTGCGGGTGGGTAAGCGCGCATATACTGCTCTTTCATGCTATAGTAGCGCATCAACCAGCTTAATAATCCTCGACGAGGCGCACCACCTCCGAGTTGGCTGAGATGACATATGGATGCTTTATCTTTTAAGTCTTCAACCTCGCGGATATCTACTTCAACATGCACGGGGAAATTGCCCTTTGCGATGATAGCTGGTAAATCGATATCACCGTTCCTTCCGAACTTATGTGGGTCTTTACCGAGTAACGGCATAATCCTCAACCAAAAGCGTAACATTTTCTTGGGCATTACGTGATAATATAATTTCTGGGTTTGGTGTGTTGCCAATCCATCCTCAAATTTCCCCGAACCAGCCAAATGGAACGCCTCGACAGTAGCGTTATGCGTCGCAATATGGTCAGGATGTTGATAACCGCCAATTGGATCGTGCGTCAGGATAACTTGGGGTTTGATTTGGCGAATAAGATGCGCAATCTTATGCGCTACCTCCTTGACTGGCGCAACTGCTAACGCTTGTGGATGACGGTTCTCGATAGCGCCTGGCATCCCGGAGTCATGGTAATTCAAGAGATGGACTCGGTCTATCCCCAAGACCTTTGCTGCGCAGTTTAATTCCGAGATACGCCGTTCTGCAATTGAATCAAAACCTTTGAGATATTCCGCGTCCACTAGTCCCGCTTCACCATTCGTAGCGCAAACTAAGTCTACCTTCACATTCCTTTTTGCGTAATACGCCAGGGTTCCCCCCACCCCAAACGTTTCATCGTCCGGATGTGCTAATACCGCTAACAAGACCGCTTTCTTTTCCGAATTTTCATGGATTGTCATTTTTCATTGCTCATTTACGAATAGATTTGCACCTGGCTACCGCGTGGTGTTTTTTCAACTTCAATGCGTGTCGAAAAGGCATCTTTTAATTCATCAATATGTGTGATCACCAAAATTTTCTCGAAGTCTTTGCGCACCAGATTGATCGCTTCCACCAAGCGTTGTCGTCCTTGTGAATCTTGACTCCCGAAGCCTTCATCGATGACCAGGGTTTGCAGGCGCGCTCCAGCTCGCTGCGCTAAAACTTCTGAGAGCGCTAGTCGGATGGCGAAATTAACTCGAAAAGCTTCGCCTCCGGAGAACATCTCGTAATCGCGACTACCCTCGTTGTCACTGATCTGTATTTCCAGCGTTTCACGCATATCATCGCGGTTTTTATTTTTATATTCTTTTTGAGTCACGAAACTTACGGACATATTCTCAGCGCTTAATCGCGCTAAGATTTCATTGGCGCTTCGCTCAATTTCTGGTAAAGCCTGTTCAATCAATAAAGCCGGTACGCCATCTTTGCCGAAAGCGCGCTCCAATTGTCTATATCGTCCGCTCTCCTTGGCTAACAATTGTCGTTCTGCCTCCAATTCTTTTCGTCTCCGTTTCAGGTCTGCCAATACAATCACCTTCTGCTGTGCAGCGCCGACTTCTAATCGTAATCGGTTTTCGCTTTCTTGGAGGGAAAGTAATCGATCTTCTGCCTCGGATAGATCGGGGACTTCACTCTGCGCTTTATCCAACGTTTCCTGGGCGGTTTGATATTCGCTTTTGTTTTTTTCTAGTTCCATTTCTTGTGAAGATATTTGCTTTTCAAGACCTTCAATTTCCCTTTTTAATGGCGTTAAGCTTGCTTGCGCTCTTTCCAAAGTCCTTAAAGCAGTTTCGCTAGATCTCCCGTTTTCTTCCTCGCGCCTGACCTTATCATGCATCGCAGCGTCATAACCAATTTCCTTGAGTATGGCATCAATCTCAGCTAGCTGTTTTCGCGCGTCATGGGCATAATCTTCTTCTGACAATATCAATTTGATTGAGGATAAGCGCTGTGAACCATTTTCTGACCATTCCTTTTCTTGTTCCTTCATCGAATTTAGTTGGCTTCGTAATTCTGCCAGCTTGGTGTTATGTTTTTGAGCCTGCTTTTCTTCGTTGCGCAGGTTCTCGATTTGATCCTTATAATCTTTAAGCAGTACATCGACTTTTTCTTGGAAAGCCTGGTTTTCACGGAATTGGTTGCCCAGCTTTGTGCCATCGTTGTGAAGCTTTTCGATCAACGCCAGTCGTTCTTCTTCACCCATCGGTTGACCACACAAGGGGCAGGTTGATCCTTTGGTTTGTTTAAGCTTTTCGATACGATCTGCCAGTTCATTCATCTCGGATCTTAGGCGAGGATTTTCAGATTTAACCCTCACTTGATCTTCTTTTACCTTCTCCAGTTTCTCTTCGACAAGGCCGCGTTGTTCCAATATCTTTTCAGACGACTTCAATAGATCTTCCCGTTCAGAGATCTGCTTTTGGATTTGGATCGCTAATTGCCGAGCTTTTTCGATATGTTCAGATTGTTGTCCTAGGGATTGCGCTTCTCCTTCCAATCGAGCCGCTTCGCTTTGAATTTTGGCGCGTGGCTCAGCTCGCTGCGCCTCTTGCTCACGGAATTTCTGCGCTACCTTCTCCCAATTTTCTAACTCAACTTTTTTATCTTGCCAGTTTTCATAAGCTGTCTTGATTTCTTGCTCTCGACTGAGTAATATTGTAAATGAATCGCGTTCCTGGAGGCGCTTCTCTAGAAGTTGGCGAGATTCTTCTAGTTTTTCATGGTCATGTTTGATCCGTTGGGCTTGCGCTTCGACCCATTTGCGCTGCTCAGCCAAGGATGCGCTGACTTGACGAATATTATTGACGATCGCTTCTTGATCTTGGCGCTGTTTTCCTAATCCATCTAATACATTTTCTACTTCAGACAGGTTTTTCTTGCGTTGTTCTTCTTCGGATAATTCTTCGGCGATTTCGTGCAAGCGACCATCAAGCCTGGATAGTTGTTTATCTCGGTCTTTTCTAAGTTCAGCAGCGCTTTGTCGATATTCTTCCCATATTTCTAGTCCCAAAATACTACTCAGGATACGTTTTCGGTCTCCAGGTCGTTGTTGAGTAAACTGATCGGCTTTGCCTTGCAAGAAAAAGGAGGCGTTGATAAAGGTTTCATAATCCATCCTCAGCATTTCTTGAATCCTTGCTTCTGTTTGCCGAATCGATGATTCAGTTAAAGGCTTCCAACTCTGGGAATTTTCTAGGTTCATTCCTTGAAGGATTTGAAATTCTAGAATCGTTGTTTTTTCTCTTGGCTTACTCCGCAAAACCCGATATGTATTGCCCTCATAATCAAATGTAAAGGTCACTTCAGCCGTATCCGAGTGTGTGTTGATGATCGAATCATCCCGTTTTCGAGCTTGACCAAATAGCGCCCAGGTAATCGCATCCAACAAAGATGATTTGCCCGCTCCGTTTTGCCCTGCGATGCAGGATAGTTCGAAATCACGGAAATCAATATCAACCGGATCGCGATAAGAAAGGAAGCCAGAAAGGTGTAAATGAACAGGGATCATAAGATTGGGTTAAATTTCCTGCTTATCGAAAAGATTTTATCATCTGTGATTATAACAAAACAGAGCGAATTCCTTCGCTCTGTTCAGGATACTCATCTTCGATAGGATGTTCTAAACCTCAAACTCCCCGCTGATTACCAACTCATTGGCATCATCACCATGATCCTCATAGATGTAATATTTTAATTCGATTGGGAATACTTGATCAAACATCGCTTGTGCCGGGCAATAGCGTGTGGCGGATAATTCAATAGACCTTCTCACAGAGGCTTCGCTGATATTGTGTCCAACAATGGTGTATTCAATGATCGCTTTCGTAAATACTTTTGGGTGTTCACTTGCTCGATCAGTATGTACTTTGACATCGAAACTGGTGACATCTTCGCGCTTCTTTTTCAGGATCGACATAACGTCCATGGCTGTACAACCAGCTAATCCCATTGCAATGAATTCCATCGGACGAGCGCCGCTGTCCTCGCCGCCAACAGCTTCTTCGGCATCTAATCGAACTTCAAACCCGCTGTCAGCAGATCCAATAAACGCTAAATTTCCTTGCCAGACTAATTTTGCTTCCATCATCACTCCTCCAATAAGGGGGTAATATATTGCTCTAAAGTCTTGCGGTTGATCGCCCCTGTCCAGGTATATCGCACTTGTCCACCTCCATCAATCACATATGAATTCGGTAAGCTGCCGTTTTGGAATGCGCGTATAGAAGCTTGTTTAAAATCCAGCCAAACCGGAAACGTAAGTCCATATAGATCTATATGATATTGGACGTCTTCGGCTTTCTGACCAGCTTCAATCCCGATGATAGTGAAATTCTGGTCTTTGTGGTTTTCGTAGTATGCTTGCAAGATGGGCATTTCAGCTCTGCAAGGAGGGCACCATATCGCCCAGTTGTTGACCAATATTACTTTACCTTCGTAATCTTTAAGTGAGACTGAAAACCCTTCAATATCGGTCGCTTGGACGTCCGGAGCTTGAAAATCTACTGGCGCTGGGATAGCAGATGGAAGATCATCTGCGGAAAAATCATCAATCTTCTTATCGGTTGAATTAAAGGCAGGCAGAAAGAGAATTAATATACCGATAACCAAAATAAATCCAAAACCCATCAGAATGAGGCCTATGTTCTGGTGATTATTCCTTTTATTTGATGTTTTCTTTACATGTCGTCTTGTCATTCTATTGGATGCCTGATGGATTTCTCGTAAATTAGATTTTATTGTAAGGCTTTCTTCAACTCAGCAATCAGATTTTGCTCAGGTACAGCGCCTACCACATTAGCTGCTCCATCATTGATTGTTGTTTGAGGAACGCCACTGACATTGTGACGGTTGGAAAGCTCAGGAAATTCCATCGCCTCAACCATTTCTGCTTCTATCCATGGACTTTCCAGAGCCATTTGATGTGCTAAGATCACAGAACGAGGACAATATGGGCATGTTGGAGTGACAAATACCTGCATTAGTACTGGCTGATTGATCGTACTTAAGTATTCGCGGGTCTCTTTGCTTAAATTGGAATCTCGACCTGATACCAGAATGATCTCATTGACCAGAGAGCTGAACTCATGTCCGGATGGAATACCAGCATATCGAATACCATAATCTAAGATTTGCTCTCCATCCAATCCTGCGATCACAATACCTGGTGTTTTATCAACGTTGTATTGTTGCGCGACGGCTGGGTCATCGTCAATATCATAAATACTTAGACTGAGTTTATCCGAAACGCCCACTACCTCTTCAACAAGCTGTAAGGTGTCATCACAATAATCACAATCGGTTTTCTTTCCGAAGAACAATATATTTACAGGTTCTTTGATCTGCTCGAAAGCTGCTTCTAATTGCTCAACGATCTCTTTATTAAGTAATTTTTCTACCATCAGTACCTACTCCTTTACGTCCCACGGGACGCGATTTTTATTATCAAGTAAAACACCCACCATTGACGGTACCGCATTTAGGGCAAACTAGGTTTAGTAAACCATCGTATTCCAATTTTGCTGATTTGCATATTGGACATAGGTCTCCAGCATGATATTTAGGTTTTTCTAAAGAGCAATAGGCTGCTTCACCTAGGTCTTGCCCCAATGAAAGCTCTAGCAATGCCTGCAATGGGTCTTCTTGATTTTTTTGCATACGAGTTTTAGATGCTAATTCGTAGAAAAGGTTACAGATATTTATTGATCGTGAAAGTTAACCTTCACTTTTTGGTTTGACAATTAGGTCTTCTAATTGTAATCTTCGGAATAGGCGCTCTTTTACATCTGCCGGTACAGAAGGCGATTCTGAAGTGGTGTGATAAAGGGAAATTGTTTTACGTAAGGAATCGACTACGATTCGACAATCTTCGCATTCAACTAAATGCTTTTCTATTTCTGCACAAACCTCTTCCCCTAAGTTGCCATCAACATAATCTGAAAGTGATTCAAGCAGATATTGACATTTATGTTGATCCATCATATTTCGTTTCCTCTTAATTCGTGCTTGTAGCGATCTTGCTTCCAAAATATTCGGATAATAATTCTCTTAAGTGCATTCGAGCTCTTGAAAGGCGTGTTTTTACAGCTGACTCACTTAAGGTTAGCACTTCACTTGTTTCTTTGGTTGATAGTCCATCGATATCACGTAATAAAAAAACCACTCGTAAACTATATGGTAATTTATCGACTGCTTCATCCAAATAATCGAGCGCTTCAGAAGACATTAATTCGGACTCTGGTAAACAACACCAATCAATTATTTGCAAAGGTTCTTGATCGTCTTCAGAAGAATCTATTGGTTCGTCAATTGACACAGAAACATACTTTCTTTTTCTCAGCATCATCAAAGCTTCGTTGGTCGCAATGCGGTATAGCCATGTTGAAAGGCTTGAACGACCATCGAAATTTTTCAGATGTTTGTAGGCTTTGATGAATGTCTCTTGTAGAACATCTTCTGCGTCTTGAGGGTTCTCTAACATTTTTACAGCTAATCGATAGATAACGGCAGAATAGTTATCGACAAGTCGTGCAAACTCGTTGCGATCTCCTGCTTTTAGCGCTTCTAGAGAGTAATCCTCTTTCTTGTTCTTTTCGTTCATTTTTCAGATGCACTTTCAATTAAAAAGGTTACAAATCCATCTTATAATATACCCCATCTGTGTGAATATTTCCATTCGTTTATTCTATCACAATGCTTTCCTTGACGACCTGGTTTCGTCATGCTATATTCTTTTTTATATATGGAAAAGGGAGTGCTTCACTATAATCTATCTTTTAGGAAGTAAATATTCGGTTCGATAGATCAACGTTTTGGAGGTTTGTTTTGAAGATAATCACATTATTAACAGATTTTGGTTTACGTGATGGTAATGTCGGTGTCATGAAAGGGGTGATCTGGGGTATATCACCTGACGTTCAAATTGTTGATCTAAGTCATAATATTTCAGCGCAAAATGTTGTAGAAGGAGCTTATATTCTCGGTCGCTCAGCGCCTTATTTTCCAAAAGGAACTATCCATATCGGCGTCGTTGATCCTGGTGTTGGCACGCAGCGTCGTCCGATCGCGGCTCGTCTGGGTTCACAATATTTTATTGGACCGGATAATGGCCTCGTTACAGTTTTAATGGATTGGGCTATCAACGAACATCAACCCGTTGAAGTCTACCATACTAATGATCCTCAATATTGGCTTCCAATCATCAGCCATGTATTCCACGGCCGTGATATCTTCTCACCCGTTGGCGCTCATCTATCAAATGGAGTGGCTCTGGAAAAGTTAGGTTCCCAAATCACCGATGCGATTCACTTGGATCTTCCTAAACCACAAAAGACAGAACTAGGTTGGCGTGGACACGTCATTCATATTGATCACTTTGGGAATGTCGCCACCAATATTCGAGTGGAACATATGGCAAATAGTGGATCGGTGGTTGTTCGTCTTTGCGGGCAGGAAATCCCAGGCATCGTGCGTACTTTTGGTGAACGTCCTCCTGGGGAATTGATCGCTTTATTTGGTAGTACAGGGAATCTGATCATCTCGGTTGTCAACGGCGATGCTGCCAGTCGCATTCAAGCAAAACCAGGCGACCTGGTTGAAGTAATTAAGAAAAGCTAAGAATTTAATTCCTCGGCAGGAAAAATATTCTTGATGTATTGTAATAAAAGGTGTATAACAGTCACAATTTGTTAAGATTAATAAATTGCCAAGAATTTCAATTCTTTTGTATAATTAGTCGTGGGAAGTACGGTAGGTTCAAAATTATTCTTTTTGTTGTGGAGGTTATTAGTTGAATTCCTCTGATGCAATTCCTCTATCCATACGTAATCTCACGTTTACATATCGTATTCGGCAAGAGCCAGCTATCCAGAATATCAATTTAGACCTTCACGAGGGTGAGTTAATGCTCTTGGCTGGCTCTAGCGGATGCGGAAAAACAACCCTAATGCGCTGTGTTAATGGATTAATTCCACGCATTTATACTGGCAAGTTAGAAGGTGAAGTTTCTCTCTATGGGAAATCAGCTCAAGAGATGAAAATGAGTGACTTCGCTCAAATTGTTGGGACATTATTACAAGATCCAGAAAGACAAATTGTTGGCAGTTATGTCTTAAATGATGTTGCCTTTGGATTGGAGAACCTCGCCCTTCCTCGCGAAGAGATTCGCGAGAGAGTGGATGAAGCTCTAGATTATTTGGGAATCCTCCATTTGCGCGATCGGGATACTTTTAGCTTATCAGGTGGTGAGCGACAAAAAGTTGCCCTGGCGGGTGTCTTAGCTATGCGCCCGAAAATATTATTGCTCGATGAACCCTTGGCAAGTTTAGACCCTGCTTCCGCTGTAGAGGCATTGGTTCTTTTTAGACGTTTAGCTAATGAAGGGATCTCTATCATGCTGGTCGAACATCGAGTTGAGGATGTATTAGCCATCAATCCAGATACTTATTTCTTACTTGAAGATGGAATTCCAACTTATGTAGGAGATAAGATTGGCTTGATGGAGGTAGTCGATTATAAACGCTTCAAATTACCTGCCAAGGTCACGATGGAGAGAGCCAAACAAGACTCCCCGCCTGATTTTCAACCAGCCATAATTTTTGAAGAAAAAAAGCCTTTGGTTGAATTCAAAGACGTTTGTTTCCGATACGCTGAAGATAGCCCTGAAGTTTTGCATCATATCAACTTCAATATTAATTATGGAGATATTATCGCAATATTAGGACATAATGGCGCTGGGAAAAGCACTTTGGTCAAACATGCTTTAGGCTTACTAAAACCCACTGATGGGCAGGTTATTATTAATGGACGCGATTCCCATGAGATATCTGTTGCGCATGCCGCTAAAACAGTCGGTTATGTCTTCCAAAGTCCTTCTCAAATGCTCTTTGCTCCTACTGTTACTGAAGAGCTGGAATTTGGACCAAAAAACCTGCGTATGCCGAAAGATGAAATTCAAACCAATGTCGAACAAGCTTTAGCTACAGTTCATATGCAGCATGAAGCGCAATCGCCTCCTTTGGCTTTATCCTTTGGACAACAAAAACGGGTTAGTATAGCCGCTGTTCTGGCGATGCGTTCTAAGGTATTAATGATGGATGAACCGACGGCTGGACAAGATTATTGGAATTATATGAGTTTCATGGATACGATCTTGCAGATGCCCGGTTTTGGTTCGATCATCTTTATCACTCATGACTTGGATCTATCTGTCATTTTTGCCAATCGTATCCTGTTATTGCATAGTGGCAGCATTGTTGCGGATGGTTCTCCTTATGATGTTTTGAAAGACGAAGAACTCCTACGTCATTGTCGCGTATTACCAACCTCTTTACTTGAAATCAATTTGGAGTTATACCCGAAAACGCATCAATTTATGCGTGCAGAGGCTTTGGCGCATGTAGACACGCTTTAAGGTTAAAGAATCGTTACCATTTTTTAGGTTGTGTGTTAATGAAGATGCGATATTGTTATACAGTAAATGAGAATTTATGGAACAATCAACCATAAAAAGATGGAAAGGAGGATATCGGGAAATTAGATTAGAGAAAATATTTTAACACGTGTATAGTGACTCTTTTTGTAATTTTTTATTTGATATTAGGAGAATGTTATGGAGAAAAAAACTTTATGGCAATTTGGAACCCGAGAAGTCGTTTATTCAGCTATCGGAGCAGCTTTGTATGGCGTTTTTTCTTGGGCAACGAACTTCCTTGCTTTACCCGCTGCCGGTAATATTTCCCTTCGACCTGCCGTCGCAATCCCCATGTTCTTTGGGATTGCTTTTGGTCCTTGGGTAGGTTTCCTTTCTGGCTTTGTGGGAAATATGTTAGGTGATTTCCTATCTGGATATGGTTTCTGGTGGGCATGGGACTTGGGGAATGGTCTCATGGGGCTTATCCCAGGTTTGATCGCTGGTAGCATTACCAGCTTTAAGGACGGTAAATCGATCCTACTTGCCGAAGTTTTCGTTATTATCGGCGCTCTAATAGGTATGCTAGTACCATCCTTGCTTGAAATACCATTATCAGGTATTGATATCAATACCGCTTTGATTGGGTATTTCCTACCTGCAGGACTTTCAAACACGATTAATGGACTCATTTTGGTGCCAATCTTGATGGTCGCCTATGATGCTGTAGCGGCTAGATCTGGACGCTAATTTAATCCCGAGGGTGAGATTCAAACTCACCCTCGGGATAGTTTTCTTTTAGAGGTGCTCAATGCTGGTTACATGGCGATATCGCGAACGAGGAAGTTTTTTAGAAACCTTTGATCCTCGCGCCCGTTGGTTCTTTTCATTTTTTGTCTTATTTTCGATTGTTTTCTTTTGGGATATTCGTATCTTGCTGGGTTTCTTTGGGTTAGTTGTTTTTCAATATATCTTATCCAAACTCACTTGGAAAGAGACGCGTCGTGCTTGGATTTTTATGTTATTCTTTATTGTAATCATTGTAGGGCTAAACGCTCTTATCAGCGGACGTGCGGGACCACCGAGTGTGCTCCAAGGAACGCATACTTATTGGGAAGGAAGCTTGAAAGTACCTTTGATTAATTGGACCATTCGAATCAACTTGACTATGGAGAAGGTTTTCTTTGCAATTACGCAAATTGTGCGCATGCTTTCCATGGCAATGTTGTTTATGATCATCCCCTTTACGATTGATCCCCGCACCTATGGGATCACGTTTAGTGGCATGGGATTACCGGATCGGGTGGCTTTTACGATGGATCTAGCATTTCGTTTTGTACCTACGTTAGCGCGTGATTTTGTTACTACTCTTGATGCCCAAAAAGCGCGTGGTTATGAAGTTGAGAGGATTGAAGGAGGGATAATATCTCAACTGCGAAAACTTGCCCCTCTGGTTGTACCGGTAACGATGGGAGCGATCGTCAATGGTGAAGATATCACCAACGCTATGGATTTGCGCTGCTTTGGGATCCGAAAACGGACTTGGATAGATGCTCTACAATACCGTACTCGTGATTATGTAATGATTGCATCTGGTGGTCTAATCTTTGCAACAAGCTTTTTCGTGAAAGTAGTATTAAACTATGGATCATTTTGGATGCCAGAGTGGTTCCTAAATTTAGTTCCTATATAAAAAGCCTGAATAACAGCTTAAGGATTGAGCAGAACAAAAACAGGAACACCGACCTGAGCATTCAGTTTATCTGCTGCGCTACCATTAACAATAGAGATGCACAAGTGGTCATAACTATCGATCAATGCAATCAATTCACCTTGGGCGCGATCACCAAAAGTATTAACTAACCCATGAATTTCGGCGCCTTGAACTTGGATTTGAACCTCTTGGGAATTCATTAATTCAAGTGGGCTTAAATTCACTTGAAGGTTTCCAAAATGATCTATTTCAATAACTTTAGCCTGCCATCCCCCAGGCATTGGCGCTGCCTGAAATCCATCTAATTGAATCGCATCATGGATTTGAGCACCTAACTCAGGAAGAGTAACACCCTTCGAGATATATGCACCGACTGGAGAGAAAATATCGCGTCCATGGAAAACATCAGTCACATCAGACAACCAATATTCGGGGTTATTTAGATGAACAATTGTGATCGGTCCACCTGCTTTTCTGGCATTCTCCAACATAAAATGAAAGACACCATTATCTGGTCCTACAAAAAATTGATTTCCTAGTGCTGCTGCGATGGCTCGTCTTTGCGTACCCACGCCTGGGTCCACTACGACTATATGAACTGTCCCAGGTGGAAAATAGGGTGTCGTTCTTCCAAGCATTAATGCTGCCTGATCGATATTGTGCGGTGAAATATCGTGAGAAAGGTCAATGATGCGTGTTTCTGGAGCGATTTTCCAGATCACACCTTGCATTTGTCCTATCCCAAAATCACCTGTTCCAAAATCTGTTGTTAGTGTGAGTATTTTCATTCGATTTTCGCCTCTAGAATCTCGATCGCGTCTCCAACACAGGCGTTCACTTTTTGTTCAGCGCTTCCATTTACAACAGATATCCATAAATCTTGTGCATCTCCGATGAGAGCTATCAGTTCACCATCTTTGCGTTTCCCAAATGTATCTACGATGCCTTGAATCTCTAATCCGCATAGGTGGATCAATGGGTTTTCAAAACGCTCCAACTCTTTTGCTTCAATATTGGTGATCAGGTTGCCAAAGTTATCAATCAATATGATTTCACCCTTAATTCGCTTGGGAGAGGACTCAACGTTTGGGATATCTAACAGGATGATGTCCTCAATTTTACTACCTAGTTCATCGAGTGATATACCATTGGCGAGATATGCGCCAACCGGAGCAAAAATATCTCTCCCATGAAATACGTTACTGATTTCTTCTAGCCAATATTTGGGATTATCAAGGTGAATAAATTCAATTGGCAAGACATTCGTTTTTGCATCCTGATAAACATAAGACAATACCCCATTATCAGGAGCTACAAAATATTGATCACCTAACCGAGCAGCTATTGGGCGACGATCAGTACCAACCCCAGGATCAACAACGATGATGTGAACCGTTCCTTTGGGATAATATTTAATCGTCCGCTCAAGGGCAATCCCCGCTTCTCGGATATTTTGTGGTGAAATTTGATGGCTGATATCTGCAATTTGAGCATCAGGAGAAATCCTTAATATCACACCACGCATAGTACCCACAAATCCATCTTGAAGTCCAAAATCTGTCAACAAAGTAATGATTTTCAAGTTCACCTCTTTATTAGACTGAGATATATTCTTGTCGAATAACTGAATTGCGAATTTTTAGGAATTCGTGTAAAGTATACCAAAAGAGGTTTTTTATCGTGTCCGTAATATTTTTTCAGAAGGAAGTAAAACAATGCCATTTGTGATGGAAAGTAAATACCTGAGTTTTGAAATTGACCTTATTCAATCTCAATGGAGCCTTTTTCCGAAACAGGGCAAGGATTTTTTTATAGATCATGCTAAGATGAATTTATCGTTTCGTTTTCTAGGTTCTCAGAAACAAGAAATTGACCATTGGATAACACCACAGTTATCAGAAGCTCATATTGTACCTTCTAAACAGGGTTATCTTCAAGTTCTTAAAATGGAATCCGGTCAAGATGCTCATGGGATTTCAATTTCGATCGAGTTTGCCTTGAGCGATCAATATCCAATTTTCCTCTGGCGCTTAACGATCCATAATCATGCAACTCAACCAATCTACCCTCAAAAACTGACCTTGTTATCAACAAGCTTCGCAGGGGATCAGCTTTCCAACCCAGCATTTTTCTCAAATGGCTGGGGATCTTGGAATCATACAGGAGCTTTTGGTGAACGGGATCACTTCAAAAGGTCCCGGTTAGGCCCATTTTATAATCCGATGCGTGTCAACGCTGGCACGCCACAACCACGTGGGAGAGGTCATTTTGCGAGTGATTTTTTTGGCATCATTGGTGATCGCGAGAAACGCGTTGCTCTGTTAGCAGGATTTCTCTCTCAGAAACAACATTTTGGTTCTCTTGAGGTATTACTTGATCAACCAGAACCAACTTTAACCTTGTGGGCAAATGGCGATCGCGCTCGATTAGATCCAGGCGAGAGCATTCGTACTGATTGGGCTTGTTTAAGTTTCTTGAATATTGATGATCAAAATCCCCTATTGCCTTTTATCGAGGCGGTCAGCCAAGAACACGACATTTCGAGCATTGAAAGGTTCAATGAATCTACTCCAACAGGTTGGTGTTCCTGGTATCAATTCTTTCAACAGGTGAGTGCGAAAGATCTTCGTCGGAACCTGGAAACCTTAAAGGAAATTCAGATGAATTTACCTCTCCAGATTTTTCAAATCGACGATGGATTTGAGACTCATGTTGGAGATTGGTTCGATTTTCGAGACACGTTTCCAGATGGTCTATCTATTTTAGCAAAGGAATTCAAAGAGGTTGGTTTTACGCCCGGCTTGTGGTTAGCGCCATTTATCTTAGAACGAAAATCCAACTTGGCAAGAATGCACCCGGATTGGCTGTTGCGTGGCAAGTACAACCAACCCGTCAATGCGGGATTCATTTGGGATCAATTTACGACAGCCTTAGACCTCACTCATCCTGATGCATTGGCATATACCGAAGAGGTGATCCATACCGCAGTTCATGATTGGGGTTATCCTTACTTAAAGCTTGATTTCTTATATGCCGCGGCATTACCTGGCAATTACCGAGATAAGAAACAAACGCGTGCCCAAGTGTTAAGACGTGGCTTAGAACGTATTCGTTTAGCGGCTGGAGAAAATTCTTTCATGCTAGGTTGTGGGTGTCCGATTGGTTCCGCTATTGGTATAGTCGATGCGATGCGTATTGGCGCGGACGTCAGCGAACACTGGCGACCTCATTACTATGGAACGGAAGTATTTTTGCATGCTGAACCGGATATGCCTTCGGTGAGAAATGCAATTCAAAACGCCTTGACAAGGTCAAGTTTCCACCGAAACTGGTGGTACAACGATCCGGATTGTCTTCTACTCCGACCAACCACCGATCTCACGCTCGCTGAAATTCGCTCTTTGGCTGCTGTGATTGCGCTCACAGATGGGATGTTATTACTTTCTGATGATATGAGGCTTGTTCCTGAAGAAAGATTACAAATAGCAAAATCTCTAATACCTCCAATTGGGGAAACAGCGCGCGTCTGGGATTGGTTCGATCGTGCTACACCTACTCGACTTTCTCATAAATTTATTAATCGAATTGGGGAATGGCATCTTTTATCCATTTTCAATTGGAAGGATGAAGCACAGGATATCACCTTACGTTTAAAAGATTTCGGTTTGGAAGATGATGGTAAAACAACGATTGCGCGAGAATTCTGGAGTGGGCAAATTTATGAAATTACTGATGGAAATATTGTCTGTAAAGATGTTCCACCGCATGGAAATTTGATTTTTTCGGTTCGCTATCTTCGGTTACATGAACCGCATTACCTTGGAAGTAATTTACATATTTCACAAGGAAATGAAGTCATTGATTGGCGATGGGATCAAGAATATGAGGTATTAACCTTTTCACTTATGCGTCCAGGGATTGCCTGTGGGAATTTGGATCTCTATCTACCCGGTAAACCAATTTCAAGTGAAGTTAATGGAGAAATGGTTCAACTTAGCGTTATTCGAGAGAATATCTATCGATTAGCGTTAAGGTTCCAAGAAAATGCGCATGTCCAAATTCGTATCTGATCATGGCATACTTTTAGGGATGCAAACCGCTGGCGTCTCCACGAAGGAAGCGCGCCAGCGGTTGAAAGATTATTGAGGTCGGATGGTGAATAAGCTTCCGGCGCTATGACCTTGCACTTCTGGGAAGTATAATTGCCAAGCTTTAGCAGGGATGACCTGATATTCACCTGCTTGCAGGGCAGTGATTGTATATGTCAATTGATAAGACCCGGCAGGTAAGTAATTAGCCGTCCAAGTAATATGATCATCGTAAATTTGCTCTGGATTGAATAGCCACCAACCCCAGCCTTTTGAAAATGGTTGGCTTGGATCATAAGTCACAACCGCTTCTGGTTCACCCTCTAACCCCTGTTCGCTGGTCAATAACCGAGTGTCCAAGATCTCACTACCAGCCGGGATGAAATCTTCTACAGCTAGGTAATAGATATCGTTTGGTAAGATGAGGCTGATCTTTACCTTTACTCTCTCCCCAGCCTGTGCGCTATCGATTGGAGTACATTCCTGTTCAAGGTTATCCGCAGATGCTGGATATTGACAAAATGCTTTTTCAATACTTAATCCTTGCGAAAGAGTGGTAACCTGATCTGCAAACTGATAAGCTTTCAGGGATGTGCTGTAGTATAGCCGTCCTTGACCAGCGTCACGCCTGATCACTAGAGAATTTGGGTATTCACTATAGAGACGCTGTCCTGGGATCTGCACTGTGACAGGATTGAGTTGGTCAACGCCGCTGGCTTGCCCTTCTGCAATTGGGTTTTGATTCAATACTGCGTCAAACGTGAAGTCTCCGCCTAGTTCACCGGTACCCTTCATGACCTCGTTTAGCGCAAGCAATATCCAAGTGGTTGTATAGGTGCTTGACCATGCACCTTCAGCGCCACGATGTGCCATCAAATACCGAATTGTATCGGTTACCAGGGGTGAGCCTGGATCGCGTTGAGCGAGGGCATATAGGACAACCGCGGTGTTGGACAGCGTTGTGTGCATATTTGATTGCGCAAATAGTAAACTATCTTCACCAGAGATGAAATCCCAATGAGCGCTTGAAGCAGAACGGATTGCACTCGTCTCTAATTCTGAAAGGATGGTACGCGCCTGATCATTATCAGCAATGAGGCTCTCCAACGTCAAAGCCAGCAATGATTGCGCCCATGGATTGAGCTGATTTCTCTGCTGGTAAAGTTGGTTTACTTGATCAATATCGGCTTCGCCTACACTCGATAATGAATATTGGATGAAAGTTAAGCGATCGAGATCGGTGATGGTTTCGATGACGGGTAACTGGTCGCTTCCTTCAACTGGGGTTCCTGTAAGGTAATTTACTGCTCCTTGAACAATCTCAATCGGGATATCAATACCAGCAGAACGGGCTCTACTTAATCCAAACAGGACGTAAGCTGTAATATATGGATCACTCTCTCCACCTTGCCACCATCCCCATCCGAAATCCGGATTTTGACGCGCTTTTAATCGAGTTATCCCTTGGTTGAGCGTTCGATTGAGGCGCGATTGGAGCTGATCGGCTGGGATGCCAAAATCTTGCATGGTACGTAAAGTTTCGAGGTTAGGCAAGAAACTTGAAAGGATTTGTTCGGTGCTTTCAAATGGATAGCTTTCTAAGGCTTCTAAGGAGTTCATCATAGCTGCTGCTAATGAAGGCGAGAGTTCGACATCCAACTGGCTGCCTTGCGCATCAAACGAGCGTGGAAGACTGACCAGTTCTGTGATATCGCCTCCTTCATCCATGCTACCCGAGGTGCGGTAAGTTTGTGGAGCTGTGAAGCGGAGAACGGGTAAGTCGCCTAAAGTTGGTTTTGCTGCATCCTGGTAATCTTGTCCATTCCCATCTGTAACACCCTTTACAGAGAAAATTAGCTCCACTTGATCTACGTCTTGGGCAGTCCCCCACCACTCAACACGTGTACGATTTTGAGGCGCTAAGGAAATCTTTTGGTTTTCGACATTGGGATCATCGATTTGGAAACCAGTGGCTTGTAGGGATACCTCCGCTTGAATGGGTTCATCGGTATTATTATTTACTACCGCAGCTAGCATACTATGATCGCCAACGACAAAGAAACGTGGTGTGACTGGGCGGATGAGCAGATCCTTGCTTGTAATGATCTCTCCATCTGCCTCGCCTACCAAGGTGCTGGTGGTTGTGCCACGGGTATCGATCTTCCATGTGGTGAGTGAATCGGGCAATGTCAGCTCAATTTGAGCTTTTCCATCTGCGTCGGTGTTCACTTCAGCATTCCAATATGCGGTGTCCGGGAAACTCTCTCGTACGACGAGTGCGCCAGCGAAGTCCCCGCCACCACCCAGACCACCGGGTAGATTTGTTTTTCGATAAGTATGAGCTGCTAAGCTGATACTTGTGTCGATTCCATTGGGCGCTTGACTGTAAAACGCTTCGACAATTCCGGGAGCATTCGGCTCGGCTATCGCTAAAGCGGCTAGATCGATCACCGCTAAAGAAAACTCTCCTTGAATAGGCTCGCCTAGAGAATTATTCACTTGGATTTCTATGCTCACTTCATCCCCTGGTCCAGTGGATTCGGGTTCACGGCTCAAGGTAACTTGTAACGTTTGTTCGCTAGGTTCAACGGGAATATTGATGAATCCTTGACGGAAATCAGGGCGACCCTCCTCGCTCTGACCTATTAGAGTAACTGAAATATATACATTGGGCGCCTCTTCAGATGTCAATGGGATTTCAATTAACCTCCCTCCAGCGGGGATTGTGCTCACTTGGTGGTTCATCACGATGCTTCGTTCTAGTGTAATTAAAGCAGAAGCTTCATTCCCCATTGGGTTTGGTATAAAGATCTGCGCGCTTTCACCAGGCTTATAATTTTCTTTATCCGCAGTTAATTGTAGTCTTGAATTCGGTACATTGGGCCAAACTGGTTGACCGGCGCCTCCTACCCATATCAAGACTTGACTACGGGAGCTCCCCTGTGTGGATTTAATGTCTAGAAGAAAAGTACCTGCTTCTGTAGGGGTAAATGATAAGCTAGCTTTCCCCTCATCATTGGTGGATACGTCTGTGCTGCTAATTAATGTGTATTGTGCTGTAAAGGTGGGTTGTTCGAAGGATCGTTCGGGGGGTGGATCCTCGCGTAACCAGGTCACTTTCTGAAATTCTGCTTTCAAAGCATGGCTTCCGTTGGGTTTTCCATCCCAATCTGCTGCCAGGAGTTCAAAATTTATCTCTTCATCAACGCGACTAGCCCATGTGTCTGGGTGAATACCGATATAGAATTGATCTGGATGTACATCGGCATAGTCTCTTGCTGATACTGGTAAACCACTCTCATCTTCAGCGGTAATCTCCAATGTATAACGTAAGAGTTGATCCTTTAGATCAGTGGGAAATTCAAGGTTAAGGAGCCCACTTTCATCAGTCTGCCCTTTGCCTTCGGATATAAGCTCACCGAATTGGTCGGATATATCGGGCATTGTAAATGCATCCAACCAACTGGTATCTATTACACCGACCTGATAACCAGGAAGGGTAAATGTACGTGGATAGGCATATAACGCCCATTTCAAGGGCAGGTTGCTCACTGGTGCATCGAAGTAATAGCGCGCATTGATCGTTGCTTGCAGTTTTTCTCCGGCGAGGATATTCTTTGGGGAGAAATCAACCGCTAAGTTTATCTCGGGTTTTCGATAACTTGCGACCTGAAATTGAATCCCCGATTCACTTTTTTCCGATGCGAATAAGTTATAATTGCCGGTTTGAATATCGGATGGGAGTTCGTATTCACCATGCGCTGTACCAAATGCCGAGAGGGGTAGCTCAAAGGTGGTGATGATTTCTCCATTTGGATTACTTAAACTGATTGGAAGTGTATCTTGGTGGGGTAAAGTGTAACGGCTATTATGGGCTTGGCGTGCAATTGCGCGGAAATAGATTGTTTGTCCTGGTCGATATACTGGTCGGTCGGTATAAAAATAGACCTTTAAACCAGGGGTTTCAGGATATGCAGTAATCCCGAAATCCCAGGGACTAACTCCTAAGTTCCAGCCAGAAAGTGCAACCCCAAATGTATCTTGTCCGGGTTGATCGGTGATTGCGTAGTAACGTAAATATGGGTCTTCTCGTGCTTCGAAACTTGTTTTGAAGACACCTTGCTCATCTGTGCTACCTTCTGCGATGATTTCTCCGTTTTCGTTATAAAGGGAAATTGGAGCGTTCTTAAGCGGACTTCCGTCACGTAAGTCTATCGCCCATATGAGAGCATCGCTACCGCTGGTCTTGATGGTCATTTGAATATTGCTTACCGCGAGTAGATATGGTCCGGGGTAGATCTGGGTTTCATCAACATCAAAGCGGAAGAAATATATCCCGGGTTCCAGCGGGCTTTGATTGGGTGTCAGGAACAAATCTACGTTCTGCGTATCATCGGGAGGTAGATCAAGAGATTGCTGCCAAGATGACTGATTTGGGTTTTGATAATTATTTCTTAATTCATACCCATTTGGTCCCATCATAGTTTTGAAGTCCTCGATGGGAACCGCTCCAACGGTCAAGGGGATAAAAGGGATATTCACCGCTTGGACTGAGATACTTGATTCCTGGGGCGTAAGGAAGATCATATCAGCTGGAACGGGAAGGATAATATTCGGGTTAACCGGGCTTGTCCTAAAATTGAACTGGTAATCTTGTCCTAATTTTCCACCCCATATATCACTGATTTCCCCAGATATGGTTAAGGTATAGTCGGTGTTTGGTTCTAAAATTCCTCCTATTCTTAACTCATTGATTTCCTCATTCCACCAATTATTGATGATGCCGATTGATGGTTCAAGGCTAATATATTCGCTTTGGTCTGATTTCATCAGTGGCGAACTAAAGGTCAAACCGACGCTGCTCATCGAATCGATCGAATCCCCTGCAGCTGGGTCGGTGTTATAGATTGTCAGTTCTGGCACAGTGTAAACAGTTACCAGAAGACCTTCTTCTAAAGTGGTCCCGCCGCTGGATTGAGCAGCTGATGGTATTTCGAGAATATATTCCGTATCTCTTTGAAGGATTTCTTCTGGAGTGAAGATCAGTTTTGTGAAATTCTCTTCCCAAGTAATTCCTCCAGCAACGTTTGTTCCGTCTGCTTTGCGGAAACTAAATGACTGTTCTAAGCTTGTTTGGTCCATAGGTTGATTGAATGTAATGATGATCTCTGGATCCAATTCCCAGGGGATTTCAGTGACTGGTTCTATGGATTCAATGCGTGGCAGAGAGGTTGTGAAACTCCAATCCGTAGCATTTTGAAGTGGACCTCCATCCGTGCTTTTCAATTGTTGGTTTATTCGTACCGTATACTCCGTTCCACCGATAAGAGCTGGGTCAGGGTAGAAAATATAAGTGCTGCTATTGATCCACTCAGCTTTCCCAGATGCAGTGGGTTCGAGCGTGAACGCTTCAGGTAAAGAAGCTTGATCTGCTCCAATCGGAACGATCGGTCGATTGTATGCAGCGATCACGGCACTGGAAGGATCTACATCGACAACGCCTGCTTCTGGGATTGATTGTGATAAGTGTAGATAACCAGCTGTTTGATATTGCAGGCTGATAGGTTGAAGAACACCCATTCCCTGGGAGGATTGTGCTCCTGTACCAAGATCGATTGCCAATTCACTTTCTGGTTCAAGCGGTTGACTGAGGTAAAGCATAACCGTTGAATCATCAACCCACGAAAAGGTGATTTCCTGGTCGAATTGGCTGATAAAGGCTGCTTCAACAGAATCGCGATTCATGGCTTGATTGAAGTAGAATGTTAAAGGTCCATCTAAAGGCACTTCTACACCCTGCGGTGGATCACTTTCAACAAGATCGGGAGCTAAAGGGATCGATGTTGCTGTAGGTGTGGGAGAGGCTAGAGGTGTTTCAGTTGTTTTTGCGGGTTGGCTATCACCCACAAATGGAATAGAACAAGCTAGGCTAAGCGCAATTAAAAGGATTAAGATGATAAATAAATTCCTTAGCAGCTGGTAGTTTTTTCGAACTAGTGTATTATTAGCACTCATGATTTCTCCTTTTCGGATGAAAACGTTGAAATAACCCTTTTTGTTCCTGATTTATCAGAATTATAACCTCACTTGGTTCTTTTTCTTTAATATATCTTAAAGCGAAAATCAGATTTTTGAATTAAAATAAACTACTTATGAGTACTTATCGTTCCTTATCTGTAAGTAGAAACAAGGTGATTTCTATTCGCAGTCAACATATGATCATCACTTTGTTGGCTGGCGTAATAATATATTTCTTCTTTTTTCTTGCGATCCTGTTTTTTTATGATAAAGCTTATGCTGGGAAGATATTTCCAGGGGTCTCTATCGCTGGAATAGATTTGTCGGGACTTGAACCAATAGAAGCAATTGAGCTTCTTGAAGAGCAGATTATTTTCCCTCAAAGCGGGAAAATCGTATTTCAGGATGAAGATCAAATGTGGGTGATTACACCGAAAGACCTTGGATTGATTTTCAATGTCCGAGAGAATGTCAAGCAGGCATATTACTATGGTCGTGGAAAAAACCCTGTAACTCGCTTGTGGGAGCAAGTCACTGCTTGGTATGATGGAGAGGATCTTGCTGCTGAACTTGTATATGATGAAAGTATCGCTTACCGTTTTATTAGTGATATTGCCAATGAAATTAATCAGCCTGTCAAAGAAGCTTCGTTAGGAATTCAAAACGCGCAAGTTTTTGAAGTTCCTGGTCAAGTGGGGAGAGAAGTGGATATACAGTCTACTCTCTTGTTACTTAGGGATCAGATTTCAATTCTAACGGATGGAATTATCACGATACAAATCGTAGAAACCCGACCCGAGATTGAGGATGTCAGCCAGGCTGCTACTTTGGCACGTCAAATATTAAGTGAATCATTGATCCTCAATTTTCCAGATGAAATTGGGTCTAAATTAGGTCCGTGGGTATTACCGCCTGAACAAGTTGGGACAAAAATTACGATAGAAAAGATAGAATCATCTGATGATCCAACACTTG
>Ga0172375_10003758_pt1 | contig 22872 bp, 23 predicted proteins | sample LakKiv1m_FD_114537 | JGI IMG/M metagenome (GOLD analysis project Ga0172375, IMG submission 114537) | Freshwater microbial communities from Kabuno Bay, South-Kivu, Congo - kab_092012_11.1m | ecosystem: Environmental > Aquatic > Freshwater > Lake | place: Democratic Republic of the Congo... | reverse complement strand
TATTTTGAACCGCTCTCCGACAATTACCTAGTGCATTTTACCAGACTGATGGAAGTGTATCAATCGAAGTCCGAGGAGGATTTACATGATTAAAACCTCACTGCACGACGAAAAAACCTTCTTTCCAAACTTCTTAGCTGATTTAGAGCAAAGTCAGAAAGAAGTCGTTATTGAAAGCCCATTCATCACTATAGCCAGAATGAAGACTTTTTGGCCTGTTTTTCGACGCTTGGTTGATCGTGGCGTCAAAATATACATAGTCACCCGTGACCCACGAGAACACATTGATGGCTACGATGAACAGTCGGAGGTAGAAATCCAAGAATTTGAAGCAATTGGCATCCAAGTATTGCTTTGCATAGGCAATCACCACAGAAAACTAGCCATTATCGACCGTAATATCCTCTGGGAAGGAAGTCTGAATATACTTTCTCAAGCAAAAAGCAGAGAATTTATGCGCCGTCTTGAGGACGGCGGCTTCGCCGTAGATTTATTTAACTTTATTGGGTACGAAAAATACATGTAACGGAAATATCGGTAATCTTCACTAGTAATCTAAATTAATAATACCTAACTCTCTTTACTTCTTCCTCTAACCGGTCGCTCATTCTCAATATTTGGTCTTGTTGACAATTCATAGCAATATTGCAACGAGCTCTTAATTCTTTCATCAGAAACATTCGTATTGATTTTTCGATGTAAGCCAGGCGATATCTGACGTAAATAGATGTCTTGGCAATCAAGCTCAGTCAAACCGTATTGCATTCCATATGATTCAAATATAACCCGACTAACTTCACTTATAACTTTAGCGCGACTTGATGATATACCTCCATCAAGAGAATGAATAAAGACTTCAGGAATATAGTAACCTTTTCTTCCTCCTAATAACATTTTCATCATAAATTTATAATCTGCAGCAATGTCATATTTTTCGTCAAATGAACCAATATCGTCATAGACTTCCTTTTTTATCAGCATTGTTTGATGACGAAAAGGCATTCTAAAGTAAGCTGAACGTTCATCGCCACATTTCTTTCCAATAAAAGTGCCATCTCTCGCCTCAATAGTGCGGTCAGCATGGGTAAAATCCGCTTTATTATTTTCCATTGACTCCAGCAATATTTCAAAAAATCTAGTATTAGTTAAATAATCATCAGAATTCATGATATGAACAACATCACCTTGCGCCATCCTAACCCCTTTGTTCATGGCTTCATATAAATTCCTGTCTGGTTCTGATGTTAAATGACTAATATAGCCTTCGTTTTGATAGCTTCGCAATAAGTCAACGGTACCGTCTGTTGATTGTCCATCAATCACAATATGTTCAAAATCCTGATAAGTTTGACCATGTAATGAGTCCATCATTTTTCGAAAGAAATTCTCTCGACCATCACTGATAATATTTTTGCACGCTGTGACAACACTAATCATATTTGACAAGAATTATAATTGATGTGACTTGATAACACTACCACCACTCAAGATAAAAATTGAATACAGGAGACTTGAACCAATTTCAAGGCTAAATAAAAAGAAGATAAAAAGAGGAGGACAAGATGGACAATAAAACTTTCATCAAAATACAACCAATCCAGGCTAAAATTGCTTTTTACACTAAACCTATCCTGTCTTGTGCTCTCGAGAGGACTTGAACCTCTAATCCTTTCGGAACAAGTTCCTAAAACTTGCGCGTATACCAATTCCGCCACGAGAGCAAAGTTACCTATTTTAAACTGTTTTCAATTTGTATTTTTAAATCGTATTTCGCCTTATGTCCCTTAAGCTGTTTTTCTCTTTGAGTCGCATCTTTTTTAGCTATATATCCTTCGTAATAAACAAGTTTCCAAGGTTTGTAACCCTTTGTTGCTTTAACTGCGCCACTGTTGTGTTCTGCAAATCGTCGTTTTAGATTATCACTATATCCAATATATAGATCATTATTAACAGTGCTTAATAATGCATATACATAGTTCATACATATACCAATTCTCTGGCGAAGCCAGATCTTGCTCCGCAAGACGCCACGAGAGCAATTGAAACGTATTATATCAGGAAGTGGGCAGATACAAAAACTGCGGGTTTCCCCGCAGTTTGTTGTTTATATAGACATTGCTAATTGATTCGTATTGATTGGTTTAAAGTTTTCGATTTCATTCATGAAATGGTTCACTTTATATGCCCACTGTGGATCGGCTGCATATCTTGTTCCAATTTTTTCAACAGTGGTTAATCCACGGTCAACATAGTTTTGTTTCAATCCTTCAGACACTGTCTGAATACCGTGTTCCCAACCGTCAAAGTGTTTTCCATCACTCATTCCTGTAAATATTGCCCATCCCCACGCATTATATGAATTCTGTGGAATGTGCTTTCCAAAATAGGATTCAGTTCCAGAAATGGCAGCAACGAGTTTCCAATCTAACCCTAAACGGTCAGCTTCACTCACAAATTGTTTGGCTGTGCCAGTCATAGGTGAGTTCTTTGATTGCAAGTACCCTTCAAGGTGTGTAATTCTGTCGTTTAATGAGTTTAATTCACCAAACGTTGTTGCAGATAGAGTGGCTGTAGCTCCGGCTTCTTTTTCGGCAGCCATGACACCAGAAGGTGTACTGATGATAACTGCAAACAACATCGCGATAAAAATATTCCAAATGTGTTTCATAGATCTTTGCTCCTCTATCCCCACGAATATCAAGTTTCCTTGATGTTCATGAAGATGGATAAGCGGCAGATTGAAGAATAAGTACAGATCTTTTTGTGAGAATCCTTCTTCGCTAAAATTAGCTTCGAAGGATAGTGGTTAGTAAACTCGATTACTCGATAACTTAGGCCACTAAAAAATCCTAAAGCGGACATATAAATACATCTACTTTAGGATCTGCCAAGCAGTATACCCTATAGTCCCCCTTTTGTCAAGTCCTATGGGCTAGTTTATACCAGTTTTGAGGCTAAAATTGGCCTATTCTACTGTGCTGAAATTGACTATTGAGGGTGAGTTTATAGGTCTAGAATTAGCGGATTTGTTCCATGAAGCCTTCGACGCATTTTGCCCAAGAATTTTCCTTGGCGACGGATGGTGGTGCCCAAATTGCGCCTATTTCTACAAGATCTGTGATGGAACGGTTGTAGTATTTTTCGCGGATGTATTTCCCAACCCAGTCAATCGCATGAGGCCAGTCGTTAAACATTTTGCCTGACTGCTGTCCTGTATAAACGGCGATGCCCCACGCATTGAATGAATCTTTTGATGGAATGCGACTGCCGAGGTTAGATTCGCACATGGCTATTGCAGGAATGAGTCGATAATCGATTTGGTAGGTATCAGCGGCATCAATGAATGCTTTTGTATAGGGAAGCATCGGTGAGGTTGGTTGGAACTTTTGAATAAAGGATTTGAGGAGGAGTTCCCTCGCATCTTCTGATTCAATGGAGGCAGCTAACACTTTTCCTGTGCCAGAGGGCGCTGAAGCAATATCTGTCGCTTGATAGTCCTGTGTTCGGGCATATGACGAAGACGGTCTCATCGTGGTAAGAAGCGTCATATTGATGAGTAAAAGGATGATAATCAACTGAAAACAAATCACCACTTTTATGGCTTTTTTCTTCATATAAATATCGTGTCATAGCCATGGTTTTCTGTCAAGGAAAGCTGGTACTGAGGAGCTAATTATTCCCGAGGATTTACCGATGTGTTTTGTTGGAGATGAGTTCAGCCTTTTGGATATGTGTGAGCTTTTTAATTTCTGCCTCTCTTTTGAGCGCAGTACTTCGTGAAGTAGCAGTTTCACTAAAGACTAATGTAGCAGGGCGTTTGGACCTGACATACCGTGAACCGATATTGTTTTTCTCATTATGTTCACGCACTCGTCGGTCAAGATCATTGGTTATGCCTGTATACAGGCTGTTGTCGTTACATTTGACTATGTAGATAAACCAATTCATAAACACGTGTGAGCACAGGGGGACTCGAACCCTCAACCGACTCCTTAAGAGGGAGTTGCTCTACCATTGAGCTATGTGCCCGCATGCGTCGCGTCAAACGCGACAGCTACATTTGATATGGCGCGCTTGGAGGGATTTGAACCCCCGACCCTCTGTTCCGAAGACAGATGCTCTATCCACTGAGCTACAAGCGCAACTATAGCTCATATTATAGCAGTTTTTCTTGATTTGTCCTTTGTAGGAAATTGCTATGCTATACTTTATCTATGATAGAGAGGCCCTCCTCACGAACAATTTCACTTACAAAACTTGTAACTTTTATCCTTACAAGTTTGAGTTTTCTTGTCCCCTTCCTGTTAAGTCAGTCGCAATTTCCAACTGGTGTGTTTGTAAATGCACTCCTGTTTCTCGCGGTCTTATTTTTGCCTGCCTCTACTCGGTTACCACTTATTATCTTCCCAAGCCTTGCAGCATTAACGCGAGGTCTTATTTTTGGCAGTTTTACGCCATTTCTGTTGACATTCATTCCGATTATCTGGCTTGGTAACTGGTTATTAACCATTGTGTTTGATAAAACACGCGAGAAATTAGGAATGATTCCAGCAGGTATTTTAGGTGCGGTCGTTAAAAGCGTTGTATTGTTTATGACAGCGACAGTGTTTGTTGAGGTGAAACTTGTTCCCAAATTATTTTTGACTACCATGGGTGGTATACAACTCGTGACAGCACTTGTGGGATTTGCGGTGGCACTTGGAATTTATACGTTTGTTTCTTCTCGTCGTGTTTGATGGAGATACGCTTTCCAAACATTTTTCATGAGCATTGCGATCGTCATGGGTCCGACACCACCAGGGACAGGGGTAATTGCTGATGCTACGTTACTTACTGATGCAAAATCAACATCTCCTGCAAGTTTATCATTCTCTCTGTTAATACCTGCATCAATGACAACTGCTCCCTTTTTTACGAAAGATGCATCAACAAAATTTGCTTTTCCAATTGCAGCAATGAGGATATCTGCTTGTTTAGTGATCTCATTTATATTTTCGGTTTTTGAATGACAGATAGTGACGGTCGCATTTGCGCCAAGAAGCAATATTGCAACTGGTTTTCCAACAAGATTACTCCGTCCTAAAACAACGGCATGTTTACCTGTAATTGGAATATGATATGCGTGTAACAGTTCCATGATGCCTGCCGGCGTGCAAGGAAGAAATTGATCTTCACACATCGGTCCTCTGCAGGTCATAAATGTGCCGACAGTGTAGGGATGAAATCCATCAACGTCTTTGTCAGGATGAATGAGTTGCATCACAGTATCTTCTACGTGACGTAGTTGTTCAGGAAGCGGAAATTGAACAAGAATGCCATGAATTGTGGTGTCTTCGTTTAATTCTTTGATGGTGGCGAGGAGTGTTTCTTCACTAACGGTTTCTGGAAGAACAATTTTCTTTGATACGTATCCAATTTCTTTGCATGCTTTTTCTTTGTTTGCAACATAGACGACAGATCCAGCGTCATTTCCTACGAGTACAACAGCAAGTCCGGGCTTTGGTGTCACCGTTGCTACGGCGGCTTTGAGTGATTCTCTGATGTTTTGGCTCAGCTGTTTGCCGTTAAGAATAGTTGCCATACTGTTTTTAGGATAAACCGGTTATCGTACCATCCGGTAGTATATCAATAATTTCTGCCGCTGGCTTTTTTGGAAGCCCCGGCATAGTCATGATATCACCTGTGATAGCGACAAAGAAACCTGCTCCGTTTGAGAGCCTGATGGAATTAACCGAAATGGTAAATCCTGAAGGTCTGTTTAATAGTTTTGGATTATCGGAAAACGAGTATTGCGTTTTTGCCATACAGACTGGCAAGTTCGTAATTCCCCACTCAGCAAATTGTTTCATTTGGCTTTTTGTAGTATCAGAAAATTTTATTCCGTCTGCTCCGTATATCTCTTTTGCAATTGTTTCAATTTTTTCTTCGAGCGGTAGATCGAGGGAATATAGCTGATGAAATTTTCCATTTGTTTTGATGGTGGCAAGCACTTTACGAGCTAAATCAACACCACCCTTACCACCTTTGCCCCACACCTCACATAAAGAAACAACAGCGCCGTATTTTTTGCAGTAGTCGATGATGAGTTTGTGATCTTCCTTGGTGTCACTGGTAAATTTGTTGATAGCGACCACTGCTTGCAGTCCAAATTTTTTCATGTTTTCCAAATGCTTTCCTAAATTTTCTAGACCTAGTGCAAGATCATCACCACCATGATGTTTGAGCGCACGAACGGATGCAACGATGACGACTGCTACTGGGTGAAGATCTGCAATTCTGCATTTTAGGTCAAAGAATTTCTCAGCACCTAAATCAGCACCAAATCCTGCTTCTGTGACAACGTAATCTGCAAGTGATAAACCCAGCTTTGTTGCCATGATGGAATTACAGCCATGTGCAATGTTGGCAAATGGACCGCCGTGGATAAATGCAGGTGTGTGTTCCAGTGTCTGTACAAGATTTGGTTTTAATGCATCTTTTAAGAGCGCCGCAACAGATCCTGCACACCCAAGATCTTTGATGGTGACTGGTTTTTTGCCGACGGTAGATGCGACGATGATGCGTTCAATTCGTTTTTTCAGATCTTCTAAATCTTTTGAAAGACACAACACTGCCATGATCTCTGATGCGACAGTGATATCAAAATGATCTTCTCGTACGACGCCGTTTGCTTTGCCGCCTAAACCAATAACCATGTTTCGTATGGATCGGTCATTCATATCCATCGCTCTTCGCCATGTAATTTTGGATGGATCTATTCCTAATACATTTCCTTGTGTTAGATGATTATCAATAATTGCAGCAACGAGATTGTTTGCCGTTCCTATTGCGTGCAAATCTCCAGTGAAGTGTAAATTAATATCTTCCATCGGAATGACTTGACTCAGACCTCCGCCTGTTGCTCCGCCTTTTACGCCAAAGACTGGACCGAGTGATGGTTCACGAAGACAAATAATTGCCTTTTTTCCCAGCTTGTTTAATGCTTGTCCCAAACCAATGGTTGTTGTTGTTTTTCCTTCACCTGCCGGCGTTGGATTAATTGCGGTGACAAGAATTAATTTTCCAGGTTTTCGTTTGGCATGTTTGGCAATAGTTGTGTACTTAATTTTTGCTTTGAAATCTCCGTATAATTCCAAGTCACTTGCAAGGAGTCCTATTTTTTTGGCAATCCCTGTAATTGGTTGTAGTTTTGTTTTTTGTGCGATGGCAATATCTGAATCCATGTTTCTCCTTTTCTATACTATTATTTGGTAATTCCAGGAACGGGAAATTTCGCTGTAAATTTCTTTACCTCTTTCGCAATACCAATGAGGTATGCATCCTTGTCCATTTTCTTTTTAAATTCGACCATGAATTCTGCACGCTTTGTTTTGTCTGTTGGTAATGGATAGTCTTTGATGTGATCAATGATTTGTACAATCCATCGTGCAATTTGTCGCATTTGTGGTTCCTTCATCCCACGTGTGGTAATTGCAGGTGTCCCAAGTCTGATGCCTGATGGATAAAATGGTGATGCTGGTTCACATGGAATGGTGTTTTTATTTGCGGTCATGTGGGCTACATCCATCGCGTATTCAAGTTGTGATCCCAAATTTCCTTCTTTAGAAAGGTCAAGAAGAAGTAAATGGTTATCTGTTCCGCCTGAGACAAGGGTGATGTTATGCTTTATAAATTCATCAGCCATTGCTCGAGAATTTTTCACTATTTGTGCTGCATATTTTTTAAATGTTGGTTTTGCAGCTTCTTCGAGTGCAACTGCAATACCTGCAGTTGTATGATTGTGTGGTCCACCCTGAAGTCCTGGGAAAATAGCTTTATCAATTTTTTGTGGAAGCTCTGGATCTTTTTTCAAACCCTTGGCAGTCACCATAATCATAGCGCCTCGTGGACCACGAAGTGTCTTATGTGTTGTCGTGGTGATGACATGTGCATATTTGACAGGACTTGTGTGCACGCCACCAACGATAAGACCTGAGATGTGAGAAATATCTGCAATCAGGTATGCACCAATCGAGTCTGCAATTTTGGCAAACTTTGCAAATTCAATTTCTCGAGCATACGCGGTTGCTCCACACCAGATAAGTTTTGGTTTAAATTCTTTTGCGATTTTTTCTAATTCTTCGAAGTCTACGAGTCCATTTTGTTTGACATGATACGGATAGCTTTTGAAAAATTTTGCAGTTGCGCTGACTTTCCAGCCATGTGTGAGATGTCCACCATCAACGAGATTCATACCGCTGATTGGATCTCCCGGTTCAAGGAGTGCATTATAGACGGCAAAATTTGCAGGTGATCCTGAATAGGGTTGAACGTTTGCTGATACCACACCAAAAAGTTTCTTTGCGCGGTCGATACATTCTTTTTCTATTTGATCAATGTAGGTATTGCCTCCGTAATATCGGTGTCCAACAAATCCTTCGGAATATTTGTTAGTAAGAATTGACCCCATTGCTTCCAAGACGGATGGAGATACATAGTTTTCTGATGGAATAAGTTCAATGCCCTCAACTTGTCGTTTCTTTTCTAGTTCTATAGAAGTATAAATTTTTTTGTCCGTTTCCTTGAGGTATGATTTCATAATATGTATGTGCTCCTTATGAAAGGATAATAGCGAGATTGCTTGTGGGTTGCAAGAGCACAACTGTTATGCACCTTTGATGATGAGATCAAGACGATAATCGTCGGGGGTTGTCGGTACAAAATCAAAGACTTGAAATGAATAGCCAATGCCAATGGTTGGAACGTGTGCTGTTTTTAACAGTCGGTCATAATACCCTTTTCCCATACCAATGCGTGATCCATCCAGTCCAAATGCAACTCCAGGGACAATACAGAGGTCAACATCCGAAAGTGCAACTTTCGTGCAGGATTTTTTTGGTTCCAAAATACCAATGGTTCCCTTTTCCAAATCATCGTAGGATTCTATTTCGTAGAGATTGATGATGCCACCCTCTATTTTTGGAACAACGAGTCGTTTTTCACCGTTAAAGAGAATTTCATCAATGAGAACGTGTGTATCGACCTCATCATTCATGGAAACATAGATGCAAACGGTAGCAGCGTTTTGGTAGAGTTGGTGATGCGTAATCTGTTGGAATATTGATCGGTCTTGTTTTTCTTGTGCAGGACCTTCAAACGAATGGCGTTGTGCTCGGATTTGTTTCCTTAGGATTTGCTTTTGATCGGCTATCGTACTCATTTCTTCATTTTAGTCTATATGGAATGGATAAACCAGCGCGGATAGCTCCGATGAGACGCATACTGCCAGTAATGAGAAATAGTGTATTGGTTTGTTGTTTGATTGTGTGCACTATTTCTTCAACAGACAATGCATTCGTATGTTTGTCATTACTCAATGAAACGAATAGAAATTTGCTTGCAATTGGTTTGAGTATTGTGGTGAATGTTTGCATTTCTTCGGTAGTATTTTGTCGGAGAATAACAGTCATTTTTTGATTGGGAAAGTTTTTTTGGATATCTTGAAGAAGAAAGTGTATTTTTTCTTCGTTGTGTGCACAATCCATGATGATGGTATTAGTGCCTATAGGTTGGACCTCAAATCGTGCAGGAAATTTCATTGACGAGAATGCATTACAAATCTGTGTGTTCGTCAAATTTGTATACGTCGTTGCGGCAAGGATGGCAAGAGCCGCATTTTGTCGCATTGTGCTCCCGCCGAATGGAATGGAGATATGATGAATATCATTGATGTTTGAAAAGTGAGTGGTAGATTGCATTTGTTTTGCGAGCCGCTCTAGAGTTAGTTGAAGATATTTTTGTGAGATGCCCGAAATAATTTTGGTGTGTGGTCTTACAAGCCCCATTTTTTCTTTGAGAATTCGTTTTTTTGAATTACCAAGAATATCTGTATGTACGAGATAAACGTTGGTGATGACAAGCATGACGTTGTCACAAATATTCGTTGCATCCAGTCGTCCACCTCGACCAACTTCGATCACCGCAACATCAACGTTTTGTTCAAAAAAATACAACAACATAATGGCAACGAGCAGTTCAAAATATGTTGGTTGTTCACGCATCGCATCAACAGCTAATTTTATTTTGTTTACATATGCAACAAAGCGATCGTTTGTGATTGGTATTCTGTTGATACACATGCGTTCTGTTAGAGACTGAAGATGCGGTTTTGTGTGGAGACCAACAGTGAGCCCTTTTTGTTCTAAGAGCGTTGCTATCATATATGCAGTAGAGCTTTTGCCATAGGAACCTGTGACATGGATGACACGAAGCTTTTTTTGTGGATTGCCTAACAACTCCATGAGGTGTCGTATGCGAGAGAGAGTTCGATGTTTTGGTGAGTCATTAGGGGAAATAAACGAGAGACAATAGCGTTCTGCATCCTCAAACGTTTCAAGTGTTTCTGCCATACCGTTTATATCTTGTAATGGCAGATTTTGTGAATAATCTCGTCGGTTGTGAGAAAGTCTTCGTACAATGCTTTGACTGATTTGTTATCATGGGCAAATCGAATTGTTGCTGTTTGGTCAATCGAAAAAAGTGAAGCTGCACGTTTTTTTCGAATGTCATCATTAACAGGAACTGGTTGTCCTCCCCCTCCGATACACCCTCCTCGACATGCCATAACTTCTATATAATCAAAATCTTTGAGCTTCGTAATAATTTTTCCAACGTTACCAAGTCCGTCAATTGCTGCTACACGAAGTGATAGGTTCGGTGCTTGGACGGTCATGGTTTTGTATCCGTCGAGTGCTTTTATTTCTTTAAATTCCAAAATTTCTGGATTACTCCCCGTCAAAAGGAAAAATGCAGACCGAAGTGCTGCAACCATAACACCTCCTGATGCACCAAAGATAACGCCTGCGCCAGTGGGACTGCCTAGTGGATCATCCATTGGTACGCCTTTGAGTTTTGCTATATCAATATTTTTTTCTTTGATGAGCTTAGCAATTTCAACGGTCGTTAACACACTGTCAACTCGCTTTATACCATCAATGGTAAATTCTGGCCGATTGGCTTCCCATTTCTTGGCAAGACACGGCATGATGGAAACGACGTGAATTTGTTCTTTTGGAATACCTTTTTTTGCTGCGAAGTGCCATTTGATAAGACCGCCCATAATCATCTGTGGAGAATGCACGGTCGTCAAATGTGGAAGTAATTTCGGAAAATACACACCCAAATATCTCACCCATCCAGGACAACAGGAGGTAAACATGGGAAGTTTTTCTTTTGTTTGAATCCTATGTACTAATTCTTTTGCTTCTTCTACGGTTGTAAGATCTGCAGCTACTGCGGTATCAAATACATAATCAAACCCTAATTTTTTAAGTGCTTCTGTTAGTTGTTCTGTTGCAACTGTTCCATAGGGAAGACCAAATGCTTCCCCAATTGCAGCACGGACTGCAGGAGCAATCTGTGCAACCATCACGGGTTTCTTGCCTGCCGATGAGTCAGATTCTTTTCGTGATAAGAGCTCGACAACATTGTTATACATCGTGGGATTTGTTGATATGGCGCCTGATGGACAGTGTGCTAAACATTGTCCGCAAAACACACAAAATCTGTTATCGCGTTTGGTAATTTCTTCTTTGAATCCATAATTTTTTATGGTGACAGCGCAGACTCCTTGCGCCTGACAGGCCTTGATACAGTTTCGACAATCCACACATTTTTTCAAATCATAATCAAGGATGTCGCCAAAATGAAATTTCCTTCGTGTGGTTTTCCTTGGTTTCATCGTGGATGTTTCACATACTCCTGCAGAGCAGGAAATTTCTTTGAGGAGCGTTTTTGCAAAGTTTTCATTGGTGCCTTCATAATTTGCAATCAAAAGTTCTGCATTTGTTTTTCGAAGCTTCAAGATTTCTTCGGTATTTGTTTGTACGACCATACCCTCAGTAGTTACTGCGTTGCAGGATGTGGTGATTTTTCCATTGACCTCGACGAGACAGAGTCTACAATTTTCTTCTGGTCCGAAGTCAGGATGGTAACATAACGCAGGGACATGGATATCCATGTCACGTAATACGCCAAGGAGTTGTTTTCCTTTTTCAACTGTGTATGGAGAACCGTTGATGGTGATGGTTATTGTTTCCATATGCGTGATTTTTTTTCAAGCAAACTGGTGAGTGCAGCTCCTGCCCCTAATCCCAGTCCACAAAAACTTGTTTTAGAAAGAACTGCTGCAATATCGGTTGCTCGTGTTTCATCCCATGTGTTGGTTTTGACCATTTCATGGAGCCTGAAGAGTCCTTCCCGACATGGTGTACATTTGCCACAGTTTTCATTGATGAGAAATGAAAATTTATCATGCAATAATTCCATCAATGTGTGTTTTGTGTTGTCGTAAACAATGACGGCGCCCGTTCCTCTGTTTGCAGGTGTTTTGGCAAATTCATCCTCTGATACATACGTACCACTTGCGCCACCGCCGAGTTGTACGAAACTATTGGGTATTTCATTGTCGGTTTGTTTCAGAAGCTCTGCCACGGTGATTGTGGTTGATGCAATGAATACACCTGTGTGTGGAATGTCTCCTGTTAAGGAATACAAGCGTGTGTCATCATACATATCATTTGCGATTTGTCCGACTTGATAAAACGTTTCTACATTGTTTACGAGTGTTGGTTGACCAAATAATCCCATCTCGGAAATATATGGCGGTTTTCTTCGTGGTTCTAAACGTCTGCCTTCGATAGCGTTGATAAGAACGGTATTTTCCCCACACAAATACCCACCGGGTTCTTTAAAGACGACGACAGGGAGTGTTGGATATGATTTTTTAAGTTCAGCAGTGATGATTTTTTCGTAGGTTTCGAAATAATCTTTCCTGAGATACAAATAGATGGTTTTTGTTTGTGGGAAAATTGTGTAGGTTGCAAGCAGTCCTTCTAATAGTTGCGTCAGATGCTCTTTCAGAATATATCCATCTTTGCGTGTTCCAGGTTCTCCTTCTGATCCATTGACTGCCACATACAGCAGTGGGTGGTGTTTATCATACATTTCTTTCCATTTGATTGCTGTGGAATACCCGCTTCCTCCGCGACCAATAAGTTTAGCGTCTGCAATTTTTTGAAGTAGTGCTTCAGGAGACTGTTGCTTCATGTTGGTTGTGCTACTCCTAGAGAATTTCTTCTTTTTTCATCCGGATAAATCGGATCCATTCTTCGACAACGCCAAAAATAACCTTCAGTGGCGCTTCGAGAATAAAGTCGAATAAAAAAATGAAGAAATTAATTTTTGCAATTTCTTTTGAGAGCATGTCCCCTGCCCGTAAGATAGGTAGGAAGAAAAAATCAATGAGTGGTTCAAAGACACCCTGATGTTCAATCACTTGATATTCTTTTGCAGATTCACGGATGCGGTACGCAAATATCGTGACGAGCGCCACAAAAAAGACAAAGATAATTTGGCTGACGACACTGAATTCGAGCGCGTGCAGTCCCCATGAGATAAGCCCGAAGACAACTGCAAATGCGATGATATAAAACACGGTAAATATCATGGACAGTATTGGTCGCTTGTTTGCAACAACACCCGTGTATGGAATGCCAGACACTTTTATGTCATCAAAGTGGTAGAGAATGTCTTTGGCTTTTGCCACCAAAATTTTTGTGTTTTGGCTCCCAGGGATTTTGATAAACCCTGCAATGAATGCAAGGAGCGTTGGAGGGAATACTAAATTAATAATGAGTGGTACCCATGCAATCTTTTTGAGGATGAATGCATCATAGGGAGCTTCCAGAGCGAGAGCTAACACCATTTTGGTAAGGAAAATATAGATGATGCTTCGGACGACTGCGCGTCGCATTTTGGCGCCGATTTCGTGATAGCGTTTGTTTGCCATTGCTTCTAATGCTAAAGTTAGTTTTTCTGGATCTTCAATGGTTTGTTTGAGTTCTGACTCTTTTTGTTCAAGGAACAAATCTCGAATAAGTCGGTACGGAGGAAGTTGTGCGCGTAAGTGTCTCACGATTGGTGCGTTGATCCGAAGTGTCAAGTTTTCTTGGATATACTGCACGTGTTCGAGAAATGTGTCAATCTGTGTTTCGATGGTTTCATCAGTGACGCTAAACCATGCAGGATTCATGATTCGTAGGAGATGATAGGAAATGAGTGCGTTATCAGCTTGTGCAAACGCGCGTTCAACAGCGATGTACGTCTGGATATCCAATTGCCGTTCATCGAGTTTTGGAATTTGAATTCTTGTTCTGAACGCTTGATAGACAAAATTGACGAGCGCTGCGCGTCTGGTTGGTGAGATGATTGCTTCATCAATTTCTGATGATGCGAGTCCAAGCATAGTTGACCATTTCAGTCCTTTTGCTTTTGCATTCATTCCAAATACGTATTGTTTGATGTAGAGATAACGGGAAATAATATTTTCAAGTTCTTGGCTAATGGCATCATTGACGAGTGAACTATCGATGTATTTTGCCCACATGAGTTCAATTGCCAAATTTTCTGCAATCATGTGCGCGTTCTCTCCTAGCATGATGCGCCTCTTGAGAATGCGTTCAATGGCTGCTCTTCGGACTAAATGTTCTGCACGGAATTCGACAGCATTACGGGCTTTTTCGTAGAGTGTGGCAAGGGCGGAAACGGTTCTAGAAACGGAGACGCCGCTGTCCCCTTTTGATTGGGTATGTTCTGATTCAAATACTGCAAGCAAATTTTCAACTGTTTTAGATAATTGCATAGGCAACCAAAATGAATGGTTTATTCGTACCTAAGAATCTATTATACACGAGAGTCCAGTTGATAGCATCTCGTGGTACGAACAACTAGTTGATTTATTTTTGCACGTTCATGATATTACTGCTATATTTTTTTTAAACATATGGTTGAGACAATTGGAAGAAGTACATTAGAGATGTTTACACATCCTGTACATTCGTTTTTACACGTCGTTGATGATCCTGTTGCAATTCATGATGTCCTTCAATTATTGCCTACACCGTATGGATTGGAAGTTGGATTTGGAAAGGAACCTACGCAGATTTTTCATATTGACCCATCAATTCCATGGATTTTGACTGAGCCAGATGTGTTTCGATTCAAATGTTTTCAAGAAGAGTCACAGCATAATTGGCTTGATGAGCCGGATAGCTCCTCAATAATACAACCAGTTATTGCGCTTAATACTGTTGCATCTATTGCAATGCAAGAATATGCGAATACATTGGTGTATCGAAATATTTCGTATCAGGATATGGAGGTTATATCTTTTGCAGATCTTCGACCCAAACAACGATTCGTTTTTATCGTTGATAATGATCATATTCCAGAAGTGCCGATGTATGGATCATTTTTACGGAAACATGGATACGATGTAAGTCAATTTAGACGACGTGCTTTGGATGTCCCACAATTTACCTACCCCTATCCGTTTTATCCCAATGATTATGTGTTGGATGTGACGAAATGAGGGGCTTGGGATGGGTATATTGCGCTAACTATTTAGAATTTTATGCATTTTCGATAACGAGTTTCAGTTTTTCCAAGACCTCTTGAGTAAATGGACTACTTACATCACCTGTTTCAACATAAGTAAGTTGTGTAGTGTTCGGGTCGATTGATGTAAATGTGTACCTTACATGGTAATTTCCGTCTTCAGTTTTCCATTCGATGTACTCATTTTCCTTATAGTCGGTAACAATAATGGTAAATGACGTATTGTCATTTTTGTATTCTGTATATATAGTTCCTGTTTTTGCAGGCCATTCATTCGTTGTTTCGTTGATAACATCAGGAACCCAAAGTTTTGCTTTTGGTGGTGTAATACAGAATGCAAAAACTTCTGGAAGTGGCTTGTTGATTGTTATTGTAAGTGTATTTTCACTCATAGAAACGTCTGACGTTTCACCAAATATGTATATAAATATAGTTTTAAGGAGGTCACGTCAAACGCGACTCCTCGTCAATCTCGGGGGAACCGAGTTTGACTCGGGGGTGACTGAAGGGATTCGAACCCTCGACATCCTCCTCCACAGGGAGGCGCTCTAACCGGACTGAGCTACAGTCACCATGGGTATTAGTATATCGTACTTTCGGGCGTTCGGGAAGCCATTAAGCATGAAGAAACAAAGAGAAGACCTCCATAGGTTTCATAAAGAGAAGTGCTGGGATATCCTCAATGGAGAGTTTTCCATCGCGATTGAAATCAAATGGATAGAGTCGCTCAACGTTCCAGTTGTTGTTCTTTTCTTGCATAGTTACGATTGCTTGTCGTGGTAAATAATAGGGTACGAGGACGACCACGCGGTATTGTTGACTTGGCGTGACTTGATAGAGTCCCGTGATATTGAGGTGATTGTTTTGGATATCAACATCAGTAAATTTGTGAAGCAATGTATCCTTCATGTCATAAAGAAGTACGGTTGCTTTTTGATTATCGCTATTTTTTCTCCATCCGAGTGTTACAGATAAATCAGCTGATGGTGGTGGGATGATGTGGATGGTTTTCGATTCAACAGGAATACGGATGTCTCCATGGCTTATCATGACAGTGATTGCATAGTCCCCTTCTGTTTTTGGCGTTTTTATGTACGCACGAACTATCCCAGTTCCGTATGGTTCAATTGTTGGCAAACTGTCGGTAAATCCATCAAACGTATTTGAATCGTCACGCAAGGTGAGCACATACCCTTCATCAGGATCGATGATGCTTTGTCCGATATTTTTCAGTTCTGTTTCGAGTGTATAGGTGGAATTGATGACTAAGGTGTCTGGCAACAGTGGAGTGGTAAAGAGAAATTGTTCGCGTTGTTTGGGCGTTCCTTTTTGTTTTTCAATTGCTTTGTATGTGAAGTAGTGGTCGTAGAATTCGGAAGAATTCAGTTTTTTCCAAGAGAAGTGATCAAATGGATTATCTTGATAGTTCAAAATGAATGGTGTGATGGCGACAATGGAAGAATCACTCCACACACCTAAGTTGGCCACCTTGATATATTCACTAATTGTTTCAGGGGTCAGCATGCGCGTGTCCACATATTTTCCGTATCTGTGTTCCCATCCCGTTTCTGTGATAAAGACGGGCAACTGTTTTGTGACACCGAGTGCGTGAAGTTGAGACAATTCCCACCGAAATGTTGCAAGTGTCCCTTTGCCTGTATCAAGTGGACTTCCTGAGAATGCGGGATTGGGATAGGCGTGTGATGTCCATCCATCGATGTAGTTTGCGATGTCAGGATGTGCTTCAAACAGTTTTGTCATGTACATTTTTGCGTCCATCGTGCCACCAGTATTTGAGGCAGACGCATCAAGACCAGCTGGAAGGATGAAAAAATCAGGAGATGCAATCTTCAGCGCCTTGGAAAACTTGATGAGCATGACACCATAGGAAGCAGGATCCAGTGTGTTGCCCCATTCTTTTGCGTGGTTGGGCTCGTTAAAGAGAATCACGTAGCGATTTTCAATTGGCCAGTTTAGGCCATTCAGGAAATCTACCCATTTGTCGATATTGTGTTCTTCAGGAATCATCCATGCATCTCCTTGGGCATGCGTGGCGATACGAACCAGAGGAATCAGATGTTTTCTTCGCATGACGTTAAATATCTCCTGCCATTTGTCTTTGTTCATGTCCGTGTCTTGTACAACGAGGGTGACATATCCCCAATCGCCGTTTGTGGAATTGACGAGCTCTGAAGCGGACGTCATGTCATTTAGATCAGTGATGTGAATACCATATCTGTTGTTTGGTACAGACAATGGGTCGTAGATAGCCTGAACGTTGGAGTGAAACAGAAAGAAAAAAATGATGGCAATGAGAAGTTGAAACATAAGAAAGAGCTGCACTGATATCATTCAAATCGCTCAGCTCGCCAAGCGGGCTGAGCATTGTCATTTCTAAGCTCGATGACTCGCAAAGAAATGTCAATGCGCTCCTGGGGGGAATCGAACCTCCATTTAACCCTTAGAAGGGGCTTGTTCTATCCGTTGAACTACAGGAGCTACTGGGTAATTATACTACAGACAAAGTATTTCGTGAAAAATGAAATTTAATAAAATTAATTCAGTTCAGGATAATTAGAGGTATTTAAATTTTGACAATTATTTTTAATGTAAGATACAAATCTACTGATAATTGTTTTTGCCTTTATTAACATCGCAATTCTGTCAGCGGAAGTCATAAAAGTATATGCGCCGTGTCTTTGAGGATTTGCATGAGTTTCTCTTAGTTGATCTGTATATGTTTTATTGAGATTTAACGCCTCATTCATATTGTCCCATGAATCGTTAAATGTAAGTTTAATCGATTCAATTGTTCTATAAACATGAAATCCTGTATCGTGACTAATTTTTATTCCACGTTTTAATTCAGCTAATGAACGTTGAAGTTGTTGTTTTTGTAAATCTGTTCCTTGTATATATGCTTCGATAACTTTCAGTGTTGATTCCCATTTGTTTGTTTCTTTCAAATCATCAATATTTACTCCAAAAACAGTAAAATCATCGCCTTCATTATATGAGCATGTGTCAATTTCGACTGTATAACCGCATCCGTTACCGTAACCAATGCAGTCAACAAAAAATGATACAGTGTCTGTTATAAAATTTTTTAAACTTAAAATATCTGAGATATTTTCTTCGGATTTAACCCATACTACTATTTCTGAAAGAACAATAGTGACTTTAAATTTAAATTTAAGATTACTATCTGGTTGTATGAAATCCATTTCACCCAAACCAGTCAAGTTAACTTGAGTCCGCTCAGGGATTACTCTTCCGTGAAAAACATAAGTTTTCATAACTTGAGTATAACATTTGATGTAAAATTGAATAATATATAGCGGGTAATATGAGCTTGCTCGTCTTCAAGGAGTAACTTCTTCGGTTATGGATGTTAACCTGTAAGGTTTATTGTTGAGTCTTTTTATATTTTTTATCAAGTTTAATCTCAATTTCTTTCAGGCGGTAAGGTTCAAATCTTCTAAGGTGATCAATAACTAAATTTACGTCCCTTTTAACATCTTGTTCTACATGGTGATACGACCAGGTTTCGTCGTTTAGTTTGCCAGAAATCGTATTCAATATCTTTTTTAGAACATCAAATAAATCCTTCACCTCTTGTACATTGATGATTGGTCGCTGAGGTTTTTTGGCATCGTCGTGAGCAATCCAGCTGTCACGATAGGTCTTTAATTTCTCAATAGTGCTTTTCTGACTATCGAGCAAATTTTTAATAATGACTAAATCTGAATGTTCTACACCCTTATATCTTTCCGTTAACTCTTTAATTAATTGTCGATCTTGGTTGTATGCTTTGAAAGCATCCACTGTCAATTTTTCTAAATTATTCTCTGTGAAATTAACAACTTTATTTATGTGCAGTGATTGGTTAGATGCATCCAAAAGCTTACCTAGCTCTAGGAAAAAGTCATGCTGCAATGATTCCTGTACAATTACGAAAAAGTTCCTATACTTGTTCATTATTTTGACGTTTTCCTTGGCTTCCGACTCCCCAACAATGTTCGGGGCAGCTATTTCTAGCATTCCCTCGTATGCATAAAAGGTACAAAGAGCATGATAGTATCTGCTATGTAGTATTTTTAGATGTGACATTAAAATAGAGTATTCGGTGTCCATATTTCATTTTGAAACGGCTAATTTCATATCAGTTAATAGTTGGGAAATTTGGAAAAACAGTCATTGGTGTTTATACGAGCTTACTAGCTTTTTTAATGCCTCCGACTGCTGTAAAGTTTTCCCTATTCGTATAGTGTTCTTTTTATAGTCACCTGTTTCGATTGTATATATAAGTTTTTGTATTGATTTTTTATCAATTGTTTTGTTTTTGTGCCAAATGCCTACGACGAGTTGTTCAATACGGCTAGCGTTGATTCGTTGTTCATTGATTTGTGGCATCACAATCATCGGTACGCCGTAATAGAGACTTTCGTTGATACTGTTCATTCCGCCGTGTGTGATAAAAAGATCCGCGTGTTTCAGGATTTCAAGCTGCGGCAGATATTGGGCAATGATGATATTTTCAGGAATATTCCCAAGTTCCCGTATCTGAACGTGTTTTCCGACAGAGAGATAGACTTGATACGGTGTGTCAATAAAAATGGAAATCCATTGTTTGTAATATGGTACGTCTTTGGTATAAATTGAACCTAATGATATATAGATGATTGGTTTTTGTGTTTTGTTTATTTTCAGATTGTTCTGTTCTCTTGTGTAGATGATCGGTCCGACAAATGAGTATTTATCAGTGAATGTTTTTCCCAGAGGTTGTAGTTCTTTTGATGTAAAAACAATATTTTTCGATTCTTTGTTTTGAAAGATGTCATCAAATCGAGGGGAGATTAGCAGATTCTGTGTGTAGAGTTCTTTGTATTTATGTATGATATGGAATAGCTTCCTTAGATGGAGACAGATATTCAAAAAATCAGGAAGCAAAATTTTTATAAATGACAAAATAACTTTTGGTGTCATAACAAACATTGGGACAAAACAAATAGCCTTCGTGTGCGTCTTTTTTGCAACAATTTTCCCTAAAAGATTGAGCGAATCATGAATGATGTAATCCGGTTTTTCTTTTTGAATTTCTTGAATCATGGTGCCTATAAGTGGCGCGGTAGCGTTAATAAGGAATTCCATCATCGTTAATACATTTTTCCCTATATCGGCATGGAATGCTGGAAGCCCTTGTATTTTTCGAAATGTGGCACCTGAGTTTTCTATTTCTTTTTGAAATTCAGAAGAATTGTAGATAATGACTTCGTGTTTCTTTTTGACCAGTTCCCGCACAATGCCAAGAGTGGGATTGATGTGAGCACGCGCTGGCATGACCAGAACAACGTATTTCATATCTTGAGTATAACATTTGAAGTAAATTGGAAGCGTATTTTACGCGGGGAATAAGAGCTTGCTCGTCTTCAAGGAGTAACTTCGTTACTTTTTTCGGGGAATGGCCCTTCGCCAAGGCTTCGGAGCCACACGGTCGGACCCCAAGGGGTCCTTTCCAATTCTGGTCATAAAAAAATAGACCCGAAGGTCTATTTTATTATGAGCGGCATAGGGGAATCGGACCCCTTACATCAACTTTGGAAAAGTTGCGTTCTACCAGTGAACTAATGCCGCCGCGTCAAACGCGGCTACGCTTTAACGTATCGCGCTTGCTTATTTTAACAATTGAATGTAATTTGTGCAACGAGACTATTTGTTGAACAACACCGTATCGCCAATTTTGATACCGTACTTCTCTACTTCGCCTGCATTGATTTCCAGAATCTTGTCAACAGGAAGCATTGGTTTGACGACCTGCATGTTGAGTCCATTTGCAGGTTGCACATTTTTGGTGATGTCGACGATTTTGTTGCCATCGAGCCAGATGAAATCCAAAGGGAAATTCATGCCCTTCATCCAAAACGGATAGATCTCTTTGTGGTCATACACAAAAATCATGCCGTGTGTTGGTTCAAGTGATTTCCGGTAGCCTAATCCCTTTTCTTTTTCTATCGCAGTTACCGCAACATCGACGGTAAAGAGGGTGCCATTTATTTTGACGGTGCCACTTAATGGATGTTTTGTATAGAACCAGAAAGCAAAAAGACCGATGACAATACCGACGATGATAAGTATCATAATTTTTGGTTGCATACTGTTATTGTATACGGTTTGTCAGATATTCGACAAACGAAAGAATAAGATCATGGCTCATCGGTTTCATGGGAATTCTGGTGATTGCCTCGATTGCTTCTTTTTTGTAGTTTTCGATCATCTCAAGAATTTTTTTGTCGATATTGTGTACTTTTACAGTTTCCTGTACCCATAGAATATCTTCTTGTGTTGTCTCCCCTTTTGAAAACAGTTCATTGATACGGGTTGTGATTGACTCATTCACAAGTTGTCTGAGGAAAAATATATATGGTGTTTGTTTTCCTTCTTTGATATCTGTTCCCACTGCTTTGCCCGTTGTTTTTGGATCACCGAAGAGATCGAGCATATCATCGACGAGTTGGTACGCAACGCCGATATTGTCGCTAAATTTTTGGATGTGTTTTATAGTTGATGGATTTGCTGATCCCAACATTGCTCCCATGGTGAGTGGCAGAAGCACTGAATAACGTCCGGTTTTTCCTTGATAGAGAGCAAGAATTTCTTCTATTTTTTCAACGGGTTTCGTTGCAGCACCGAGCGCGATGTCTTGCATCTGTGCATAATTGACGATTTGCAGTTCCTTGGCACAAAATGTGGCTACCTCTTTGTTTTCTAGTTCTGACAAGAGTTGCATGCCCAAGAAAAATGCAACATTGCCTGTGCAGATTGCCATGGACCTTCCTGTATTTTTTGGATACCGAGACTGACGCTTGTTCATGAGTTCTGTGTAGGATGTGTGAATGGATGGCATACCACGCCTCTCACTTGCATTGTCTATGATGTCATCATGAATGAGAAGTCCTGCATGAAAGAGTTCCATGGCAAGCGCAATTTTCTCAAGATCTGGGTGTTCATCGACGGCCTGCATCGCGTATCCTAGGTACACGAGTCCTCCACGAATCATTTTTCCATTTTTTGCATAGTCTATGAGTCGTTGTAATGCGTCTGTTCCCCATGGAGTTCCTGACAAATTGGTTTGTGCTTTTTGCTTGGTAAGATAGGCGTCAAGAGCTACGAGTAAAGAAGATTTCTTTTCTTGAAGATATGTGTTGAACATAGTATTCACAGACATACTACGCAGTAGGCTTCGCGTATCACAGACACACTTCGCGTAAAGCTTCGCGTGTCACAGGCACCCTTCGCTAAAGCTACATGTGCCAAGTCGCAATTACTGAACGAAGCGCGAACCTTTTTTGAACGGAAAATGCTGGAATGATTGCCGCGCTCCGCGCGGCAGAAACCGAGCGCTCGGGCGGGCAAAAAGGAAGGGGGTTGGGGGGAAGG
>Ga0172375_10003756_pt1 | contig 22874 bp, 24 predicted proteins | sample LakKiv1m_FD_114537 | JGI IMG/M metagenome (GOLD analysis project Ga0172375, IMG submission 114537) | Freshwater microbial communities from Kabuno Bay, South-Kivu, Congo - kab_092012_11.1m | ecosystem: Environmental > Aquatic > Freshwater > Lake | place: Democratic Republic of the Congo... | reverse complement strand
GCAGGCAGGCAATATATACAAGCAGGATTAAACAATAGGTTCCCACAACAGGATGCACGTATTTCGTAACCAGGGAAAGGCTGCGTTTTAAAGCAGCAACGGGCCGGGCATTTTCAAGAACACAGACTGTTGTGGCAAGAGACCAGCGCAGCATGAAATAGATTAAAAACATGAAAACCACTATTGCTATCAAAAGGCAGATCGATACTGCCAGTATTTTGTTAACTTTCGACAATATCCCTAAAATTATTGCTGCTGATATCCCGCCCAACATCGTTATGCCCATAAAAAATAAAGCGGCCAGTAAAACTGTGCCTAGATATTTCAGAAAAAAGGAGATCGCCTGGCTTATGCTTTGGCCAATTTTGTAATCCTCAAGCTCAACCGCCTTTTTCACCCCCAGCAGCAAGGCAATATGGCCCCAAATGCTAATTATTAATACCGGGGTAAAAAACCAAAGAAATACTGATAGACTTGGTTTCTGATCCTGGAGCTTGCTTGCCATGGGCGTTAAGTAAATAATGGCGATCGGCAAATTAAAAATCAAATAAATAACACCCAGCTTTCCCAGGTTCTTCCGGCAGATGCCCCAGGCTTCTTTAAAAACCAGAACAGGGTGTATGGCCTTTTTATGTTTTTCCGGTATAATTATTTCCATGGCTAAACGTCCAAATTCTTTACCTGATGCGCATAATCTTCTATAAATTGGCGGCGCGGCTCAACTTGGTCCCCCATCAAAACCGTAAACATCTTATCTGCCTCAACTGCATCCTCTAAAACTACCTGCAGAATAGTCCTTTTTTCCGGATCCATGGTAGTATCCCAAAGCTGCTGCGGATTCATTTCACCTAAGCCTTTATACCTCTGGATATGCATACCCTTAACAGCTACATCCTTAATATATGCAAGTACCTCTCTTAAGCTAAAAACGTCTTTAGCGTCTTCATCACTGGTAATACGGTAAACTGCTTTTAGCTTCTTTTCTGTTTCTTTAGCTCCGCCCTCCTTAGAAACAACAGTACTGCTGAAATAGCTCCCAATATCAAAACCAAGCTTTTCAATTTTAGCAATTACCTGTTCAACTTCCTGGGATTCAAAAAGCTCTAAAACATCACGCTCTGCTTCCTTTCCCTCTTTTTCCGTAATGGCAGCTAATTCTTTATCAGAAAAAGCAAAAAGGGTCCTACTCTCCACTTTTACCTTATAAATTGGCATTTTTTTGGTTTTTGGATGTCTAGAGTTGATATAATCTGTAAAATTCACTCCCTTTTTATCTAAATATTTTCCTATTTTATCCAACTCAACCAGATATTTTAAGAGCTCTTTAAATTGGTTATCCGTAAAATTCTGCTTATCTTTCAATTTTAATAGCTTATGTCCTTCCCGGCCTAAATCTAATAACAGATCATCCATCTGTTGCTCTGTCTGAATGTATTCTTCGCGTTGGCCCCTCTTAATTTTATATAGAGGCGGTTGGGTTATATAAACATGCCCCTCTTCTATTAGTTTTGGCATTTGACGGTATAATAAAGTTAAAAGCAGAGTACGTATATGGGAACCGTCGATATCAGCATCCGCCATAAGCATGAGCTTATGATACCTTAATTTGGAAAGGTCAAATTCTTCACCAATACCTGTTCCTAAGGCAGTAATGATGGTACGTATTTCTTCATTAGACAGGATTTTATCTAAGCGCGATTTTTCCACGTTTTTTATTTTTCCTTTAATAGGCAGGATGGCCTGGAATCTTCTATCGCGCCCCTGCTTAGCTGAACCACCTGCGGAATCTCCTTCTACGATGTAAAGTTCACATAAGGCCGCATCCCGTTCTGAACAATCCGCTACTTTACCGGGCAACCCCGCACCTTCTAACGCGCCTTTTCTACGGGTTAACTCTCTGGCCTTACGCGCAGCTTCCCTGGCGCGTGAAGCTATAATTACTTTGTCTATAATCTTATTGGCAACTGAAGGGTTTTCTTCAAAATAACCCGAAAGCGCATCCAGGCTGGCTGAGGCCACTAACCCTTCTACCTCGGAATTACCAAGCTTGGTTTTAGTCTGTCCCTCAAACTGGGGATTCGGTACTTTTACGCTGATTACCGCAGTTAATCCTTCACGCACATCATCGCCGCTAATCGCGATGTTATCCTTGAGCAGGTTCTTTGATTTGGCGTATTGATTGATCCCGCGGGTAAGCGCGGATTTAAACCCGGACAGATGGGTTCCTCCCTCAATAGTATTTATGTTATTGGCAAAGGAGAATAAGGTTTCAGCATAGCCATCATTATACTGCAAGGCGACCTCGACATTAATGTCATCCTGGAGCTTCTCAAAATAAACCACCTTGTTGTGCAGGGGATTTTTATTTTTATTGAGATATTCAACGAATGACACAATTCCTCCGGAAAATTCAAAAACCGCCTCTTTATCCGAACGCTCATCCGTTAATTTTATTTTTAATCCTTTGTTTAAAAAAGCAAGTTCCCTGAGGCGCTGTGAAAGGATGTCATAGGAATAATCTGTTTTGGTAAAAATTGTTTTGTCCGGTTTAAAAGTAATCTTGGTACCTGTAGAATTACTTTTGCCGATGACGGTAAGCTTAGATGCGGTCTTGCCCCGCTCATAACGCTGGTGATAAATCTTGCCGTCCCTTTTTACTTCTACCTCCAGCCAATCCGACAACGCGTTAACGCAACTTACCCCTACTCCATGCAAACCGCCAGAAACTTTATATGAACGGTGGTCAAACTTGCCTCCGGCGTGCAAAGTAGTTAAGGCAACCTCTACTGCGGGTTTCTTTTCGGTCTTATGCATATCCACCGGTATACCGCGGCCGTTATCAACTACCATTACACTATTATCTGAATGCACGCAGACAGAGATGGAATCGCAAAATCCCCCCAGGCTTTCATCGACACTATTATCTACCACCTCATAAACCAGGTGATGCAGGCCACGCGTTGAGGTATCCCCAATATACATTGCTGGCCGGCGCCTGACCGCCTCAATGCCCTCTAAAACCTGGATACTGGTAGCATCATAAGCTTTGGTTTTTTCTTCAGGCTTAGGATTATTATTTGCTGTTTCTTTTGATTTTTTCACGAGAGTTCCCCGATACGTAAATTTATGTTTTTTAATCCAGGGCTTTCTTTCTTTAACTTCTTAAGCAACTCTTCTTTTTTAAGGCTCAAGAGATACAGCCAGGCAGAAGAGTCTACGCTTAAACCGAGAATCCCCTTATTAAAATATTTAACTTTTATATGCCCCAACTCCTTCTTTGTCAAGGCTTTTTTTAACCATTCTTGCGGGTCAGCGCCTGAAGAATCATTTTTTTTTAATTCTAAACTGCGCATAACCTCATCTATCGTGTTTTTCAAAAGCTCCATTCCTTAATTAATGCGCATAGGTAAAACTATATAAACATACCCGCTAATACGGATAACCCCGGGTTTTTCCCCGTCAGTCAATTCTAAATTAATAGTTTCATCGCTGAGGCTTTTTAAAATATCCATTAAATAAACGGGGTTAAAGCCAATAACCAGCTCCCTGCCCTGGTATTCTGTTGCCAACTCTTCATGAAACTCACCCACGTCAGGTGTAGATTTGGAAATTACCAGCTTATTCTTAAACACCTCTAATTTTACCGCCTGATAATCCTGGGTGGCTAAAAGCGCTGCCCGTTTTACCGCCAACAGGAATTGATTCCTACCAATCCTCATTTTATTTTCCGATACCGCAGGAACAACCTGTTTATAGTCCGGGAATTCCCCTTCAATTAAACGCGAAATTATTACCACACTTCCCAAATCAAAAAGCGCCTGGTTGCTTCCAACCACTAAAGACAACTCTCCAGTCTCTTTCAGATTGCGGTTTAACTCATGTATTGTTTTAATGGGAACAATTATACTTAAGTCGGCATCTAAATCTGTGTTTAATTTTCTTTCTGCAACTGCCAATCTTTTCCCATCGGTGGAAACAAGGGTTAAAACCCCCCCACCAATCTTAAAAAGTATCCCATTTAAAATATATCTTGTCTCATCAAAAGATACTGCAAAAGAGGTTAAAGCCAATATCTCCTTTAAGGTCGCCTGTTCTACCTTAATAACCTTTTTATCTTTAAACTCCGGAAGTTTTGGGAACTCCTCCTTTGCCAAACCCATAATTTTAAACTGGCACAATTCAGAATCAATCACCACTAAATTATTCTTTTTAGTTGTAACACTAACAGTATCAACAGGAAACTCTTTAACTATATCACTAAATCTTTTCGCAGGGATAGTAATCGCCCCCTGCTCCTGGATATCAACAGGGATTACACAGGTTATTCCTATATCTAAATCCGTTGCGGTTAACCTTATACCCCCTTGTTGTGTCTCAATTAATATATTAGAAAGGATAGGTAAGGCGGATTTTGAAGTAATTATATTTTGTACGGTTTGAATTGCTGCAATAAGACTATCTTTTTCCACTTTAAATTTCATTATCTAATCTCCTTCTATTTATATATGTATTTAAAAACTTAATATCGTTGTAGTATTAAAAGGGTTAGGTTTCTGTTGAAAAACACACAACCCTTTATATTAATAGCGGTTTAGAATAAAATATCCCGCCTAATAACCTTGGGATTATTGTTGAATAACCTGGATAACTTTTTCCACCCGTTCTTTTAATTCCGGGTTTTTATAAAGATCTTCCTTAATTTTCTTATAAGAATGTAAAACCGTAGTATGATCTTTGCCTCCAAAAAGCTCCCCTACTTCAGGAAGGGACAAATCCGTTAACTCCCTACTTAAATACATGGCAATTTGCCGCGGGAAAACAACCTGTTTGTTCCTGCGCTTGGTTTTTAATTCCTGTAAAGAAACCCCGAACTCTTCAGCCACGCAGCGCTGAATGAAATCCACGGTGATTAATTTTTTCGGCTCTTTTAGCAGGTCTTTAAGCACATCTTTAGCCAGTTTTAAAGTTACCGGCTCCTCTTCCAGTAAAGAATAGGCGATTGTTCTGATCAGGGCCCCCTCCAATTCACGGATATTTGTTTTAATTAATTGGGCAATAAAGAAAATCACATCGTCGGGTACGCTGACAGGCTCGCGTTCAATTTTCTTTTTTAAAATTGCTACCCGGGTTTCAAGATCAGGAGGCTGGATGTCTGTGGCCAGGCCCCAGCCAAACCGCGAAACCAGCCTCTCCTGTAAATTGGTAATTTCTTTTGGCGGCCGGTCAGAGGAAAATACAATTTGTTTGTGCGCATCATATAAGGCATTAAAGGTATGAAAAAATTCTTCCTGCGTGGATTCTTTACCGGCAATAAAATGGATATCATCAATAACCAGAACATCAAGGTTGCGGTATTTTTGCCGGAAGCTCGATGTGGTACGGTGTAAAATAGCATCGATCAGTTCGTTGGTGAATTTTTCGCTTGAAACATAACATATTTTTGTACCCGCCGGTCCGCTGTTTTTTATTTGATGGCAGATGGCTTGAATAAGATGTGTTTTCCCCAGGCCCACTCCTCCATAGATAAAAAGCGGATTATATGTTTTAGCCGGCGAGTTAGCTACAGCAAGCGAATAAGCGTGTGCGTGGCGGTTAGCCGGACCGACTACGAAATTTTCAAATGTATAACGCGAGTTTAGATTAATAGAACCTGCCGCCGGAGTGTTTTTACTTACCTCTTCACTTTTATTGGGCAGGCTCAAATTTTCCTGTGTGTCTCCCACGGTTAATTTTACTAACAGGTTATTCAGGCCTTTATTTTTTAAGGCCTCCTTAATAAGCCCGAGGTAGTGTTTTTCAACCCAGTCTTTGAAAAATTGGTCCGGAGCCTCCAGGCTTATATTCTGGCTGTCTGCTGCAGAAAATTTTAACGGGGCTATCCAGGTAGAGAAGATAGTTTCTCCCAGCCTGGATTTTAAATCATCCTGTGTTTCTTCCCAGCTCTTAGTAAGTTCCGGCATATCTAGGTCGATAGAATTAACAGATTATACACAACTTGCATAAATCTGTGGATAAAATTCAGCTCGCAAACCAGGCTCAAATACAAACATTATAGCAGAGCCAGAAATCCTTGCAAGAGGAAAAGATAAACGTCAGTTATTATACAATAATATGTTATAACGTCAATAAAAAACTTGACCGCCGTATGAATGTGTGTTACAATTCACAAAAATCGGGATAATTGCCAAAGCAATTTTCACAATCCTCGTTTGAAATTTTTTATGGTATAGTGACAGGAGGATAAAACAAGGAGAATCCAAAATGAAAAAGAATTTAAAGACGCCGACAAATATTGTAGGCAAAAAAAGACAGGGTTTCCGCAGGAAAATGGCGACCAAGGCCGGGAGAAAGACCTTGGCGCGTCGACGGAGCAAGGGCAGGAAACGTCTCTGTGTGTGATTGGAGAGACGCTTTGTATTTAACACCCGCGAACCTGGCGATTAATTTGATAAAGGCATATCAGAAATATATAAGACCGGTTATCCCGGCAAGTTGCCGTTTTGAACCCGGCTGTTCCGAATATACAAGCCAGGCAATTTTAAAATACGGATTAATTAAAGGAGTATGTAAGGGGCTAACAAGAATTCTGCGTTGCCATCCTTTTTCTGGCCAGTCAGGTTATGATCCCTTAACATAAAATTTATGGAAAAACGTTTAGTTTTAGCTATTGCTTTATCTTTATTGGTCCTTTTGAGCTGGTCAGCACTGACTCCTAAAACGCAACTACTTGAAAATAAAGTAGTTATGAATAATAAAAATCAGGCTGTAGCATCGGCAGAGCAAGCCCTATCCAGTAGTCAAGTATTAACTTTAGCTCAACCTGTTTTGGAACCCGCAAAAGAGGTTGTGAAATTTACCCAGGGCGACCGTGATATAATTTTTGACCCAGATAAAGCCGCTATTTCAGAGATAGTTTTTAAAGGTAAGCTTGAGCACCGCCTGCCGATCAAAATCGGCTTGCTTAGTGAAAACAGAAATCTATTTAAGCAAGATAGTGTAACCAAAGAACAGATCTCGTTCGTTTACAAGGATCAAAACAAGCGCATTGTTAAAAAGTTTCTTCTTCCTAAAGATAGTTATACCATAGATTTAGAGATACAGATTCAAAATCTGTCCTCTTCTCCCTTATTGATATATCCCCAGCTGGTCTTAGGCCGGTTAGATTTATCAGCAAAAAATGTCCAGTCGCGATATCAGGATATCTTACTAAGCGGTAAAGAAAAAACAATGCATGTTGCAGCAGGAAAAGATTTTTCAGCCAAGGATATAAAATTCATTGGATTACGTGATCAGTATTTTTGCGCTATTCTTGAGCCAGCTGATGCAACTGTTAGCGCATACATTAAGAAAATTAGTCCCCAGGAATCTGAAGTGGGTATATTAAGAAACGAATTTAATTTAAATCCTGGTGAGCAGATTGGACATTTATATCATATCTATTTAGGGCCTCAGGACTTAAAGATTATAAACAGCATTAAGCCAGAATGGTCCGGAATTATATATTATGGTGTTTTCGACTTTATCGCGCAACTACTTTTACAATTATTGGGATTTTTCTATGGCTTAGTTCATAATTGGGGATGGGCAATAATTATATTGAGCCTCGCGGTTTATTTTCTGCTTTTCCCCCTTTCGCTAAAACAAATGCGCTCAATGAAGGAAATGCAACTTTTACAACCTAAAATTGAAACTTTACGTAAAGAACTTAAGGACAATCCCCAAAGATTAAATAAAGAAATAATGGAGCTTTATAAAGAACATAAGGTAAACCCGCTTGGAGGTTGCTTGCCCTTATTACTGCAGATGCCGATTTTCTTCGCTCTTTATCAAGCACTGATTCGCTCTGTAGACTTAAGAGGGGCGCATTTTCTTTGGATTAAAGATCTTTCCTCCCCGGACCAGCTTTTTACCTTAAAGAACTCCATACCCATTTTAGGTAATCAGATAAATATTTTACCAATTTTAATGGCTATAGGCATGTTTGTTCAACAAAAAATATCTACAGTTAAGGCTACCGGAGAAGCAGCCCAGCAGCAAAAAATAATGTCAATTATTATGCCTATTATGTTTGGGGTCATATTTTATCAAATGCCATCAGGATTGGTGCTTTATTGGTTTGTAAATAGCGCGCTAATGCTTGCTTATCAAATGCGCATGAATAAGCAGAAATGAAAAGATTGAAATATTTAGAGGTTGAAGGCAATACCGTTGAAGAGGCCATAGAAAAGGCTTTAAAAGAACTAAAACTGCCACGTAAAAGCGTAAAAATACAGGTTTTATCTGAAGAGAAAAAAGGACTTTTTGGTATGCCTGGCGCCAAGCCCGCTAAGGTGCGCGTAAGCGCGATGGAAAGTAAATAATTACTTGACAAAACAGTACGTTTTAGGATAATAAGGTTAATAAAGCTCCAATGTTCCTCGTGAAAAAGTTCCCATTAGAACACTTTAACTATAAATATGTTAGATCCCTGGTACGTAACTGGTTTTGCTGATGGCGAAGCAGCTTTTACTTATTCTAGGGCAGGCGGTTCGTTTGGTTTATATTTTTCAGTAAAACAAAGAGAAGACAATCGTCAAATAGTTGAAGAAATACATAATTTTTTTAATAACGCAGGACAAATATACAGAGGAAAAGAATCAAGCGGAGCTCACAAGAGCGGATCAACTAAGCCTTATGCATATTATAGGGTAACTAAGAGCTCCGAATTACAGATAATCGTCGAGCATTTTGATAAATTTCCTTTGCAAAGCGAAAAGAAATTCGAAGCTTATAAAATCTGGCGGGAGATGGTTGTATATAAAAAAGAGAATTATCGTAAAATAAATTACGATCACCTTAGCGCTTTGGCAGGAAAACTTTCAAGTTTAAATTTGCAAAGCAGGGCTTTTAAAATACATAAAAGAAAATGGGTAAAATAATAGCAATCTGTAATCAAAAAGGGGGAGTAGGCAAAACTACCACGTCTATTAATCTTGCAGCATACCTGGCTATGGCGGGTAAGAGGGTTATGCTGATTGATTTGGATCCTCAGGCAAATGCGACTAGCGGAATTGGCATAAATAAACATGACATTAAAAAAAGCACATATCATATTCTTTTAGAAGAATCTGAACTTGCTGAGATCTTACAAAAAACTAATATTGATAACCTTGTGCTTGCGCCTTCTAATCTGGATTTGACTGGAGCAGAAGTAGAATTAGTAGGGGCATTGGGACGGGAATATAGATTAAAAAGGGCCTTACAAAAAGAAAAAGAACATTTTGATTTTTTGATCATTGATTCGCCACCCTCCCTGGGCTTGCTTACAATCAATGGTTTATGCGCAGCTGATTCAGTAATAATCCCTGTACAATGTGAATATTATGCCCTAGAAGGTTTGACGCAACTGCATAATACTATTAGGCTTGTGAAGGAAAATCTCAATCCTCCCCTGGGAATCGAAGGCGTACTTTTAACAATGGCGAATTTTCGCACCAACCTGACCAAGGAAGTTATTCAAGAGGCGCGTAATCATTTTAAAGAGAAAGTTTATAATACCGTGATCCCCAGAAATGTCCGCTTGACTGAGGCACCAAGTTTTGGTAAGCCAATTGCTTTATACGATCGGGATTCTCTTGGAGCTCAAAAATATGAAGAGCTTAGTAAGGAAATATTGGGTTTACCGCTGAATTCAAAAATCGCACAAGGAGAAGCTTAATGGAAAGAAGAGCTTTAGGAAAAGGTTTAGGTGCATTAATTCCTGATAAAATTACTGAAGAAGATATGCACAAAGAAGAGATTGTTTATGTCCAGTCTGGACAAATAAAACCAAATCCATTTCAACCGAGAGAAGATTTTGACCAAACAAGTATTGAAGAATTATCCCAATCAATTAAAGAAAAAGGGGTTATTCAGCCTCTCCTGGTCAGGCGTAAAGGAGACAATTATGAATTAATCGCTGGGGAACGAAGGTTTCGTGCTGCTAACATATTGGGCCTCAAGGAGATACCTGTTATTGTACGTGACGTAAGCGACCAGGATTCATTAGAATTGGCTTTGATTGAAAATATTCAGAGGGAAGGGTTAAACCCTATTGAGGAAGCGCACGCTTATCAACACTTAATGGATAAATTTAAGGTTACTCAGGAAAAAATAAGCGAAGTTTTGGGAAAGGCCAGGGTTACTATTACCAACACCTTGCGCCTGCTTAAGCTTCCCCATGAGATTCAGGCAGAGATGAAAAAGGGGCGTATTAGTTTCGCGCATGGCCGTGCCCTGTTAGAGGTAGAAGACGCAAATCTTCAGCGTAAACTCGTTCAGGATATTATTAGCAAAGGACTTTCCGTGCGCGAGTTGGAGAGTTTGATTAAAAGCAGCCGGCCAAAATTAATCAAAAGAAAAATTGGCCAGGGTCAGCGTGAACCGCTGGTTGCTATTTTGGAGGAACAACTGCAGCATGCCTTAGCTACCAAAGTTAGAATCAGCAAAAGAAAAAAGCGCGGACATATTAATATTGAGTTTTATTCTCAGGAAGATCTTGAGCGCATAGTTAATGTAATTAAAGGAGGAAAATAAATAATGAACCAGGCAGTCTTAATTCTTGTCAAGCCCGACGGGCTAAAGAAATCGCTCACCGGTAACATACTCACTCGTTTGTCCGAAACTAAGCTTGAAATCGTTGCCGCGAAAATGGTGCGCGTATCAAAAGAATTGGCGGAGGAGCATTATAAACATTTAAAAGACAAGCCTTTCTTCGGGGAAATTATTAAATACCTTCAGGGGGAATTGCACGATCGCAAGAAAGTCATGGCCCTGGTTTATTGGGGGGAAGACGCGATTAAAAAATGCCGGGAATTAGCGGGGGCAACTAACCCTGAGGAAGCCGAATCGACTTCTATCCGGGGTTCTTATGGCAGGATAACTACATCCGGAGTTTACGAAAATGTGATTCATGTTTCATCCAACGAATCCGAGGCGGAAAGGGAGATTAAGCTCTGGTTTGCGCCAGATGAAATTATCGTTGACCTTTATGCGACAAAAGATTCAGCGCAAAAAGAAACGGTAAGCAAGGTTTGGGGTAAAATATGATTAGCAGTATGACTGGTTTTGGAAGCCAGGAAGCAGAGGTTGATTCTATCGGCAGAATTTGTGTGGAACTAAGATGCACTAACCATAAATTCATGGAGACCGTTTTTCATTTGCCGGAAGGCATGCTTTCTTTAGAGGACAAATTAAAAAAAGAGATTGAAGCTAAGATCAGGAGGGGCAGGATTTTCTGCGCCATAAATATAAAAGGCAAAGAGGCCCAGGGGATATTTGTAAACCGTAAACTTTTGAAAAACTATTTACATGAGCTGAATAGCATAAAAAAAGAGTTTAAGATTAAAGATGGGATGGCCCTGGATTCTTTAATCCGGTTACCTGGAATCCTGTCGCTTAAAGAAAATAAGCCGGCGGGCATGCATATCTGGGAGCATCTTAAGCCTTTGCTGCAACAGGCGCTTTTAGAGTTGTTAAAGACGCGGCAGAAAGAAGGCAGGGTCCTGGCGGGCCTGTTAAGAAACAGAAGCGAATTACTTAAGAAAGACCTGTTTTTAATTAAACGCAGATTTGGCTCGGCAGTAAAAGCAAGGCTCCAGAAGATAAAGACGGAGGAGGAACGTTCGGCTTTTTTGAAGGGCTCGGATATTGCCGAAGAAATGGACCGTTTGAGTTTCCATATAAAGAATTTTCAGCAGAAAATTGCCAAGGGAGGCCCTGTCGGCAAGGAATTGGATTTTATTACTCAGGAGATGCAGCGGGAGGCTAATACCTTGGCGGCGAAATCATTTGATCTGGTTATTTCAGGCAGGGCCGTGCAGATGAAAAGCCAGATTGAGAAGATCCGCGAACAGGTGCAGAATATCGAGTAGTGAAAGCCAAAAAAAGACAAAATAAGCCAGGTAAAATTTTTATCATCTCCGGGCCTTCGGGCTCAGGTAAGACCACCCTTCTGACCAGATTAATTCAAGATAAAAAAATCGGTAAGCTGCTTATAAAATCACGTTCTGTTACTACCCGGCCCAAACGCTTGAGGGAAAGGCAGGGGAAGGACTACTTTTTTGTTACCAAAGGTGAATTTAAGCGCTTGTTAAAAGCAAAAAAAATTCTTGAATGGACAAGGTATTTGGGCTATTATTACGGAACGCCTAAATGGACGGTAGAAAACAGGCTTAAAAAAGGCAAGCACATTGGCTTATGTTTAGACCTTAAAGGCGCAAGGATTCTTAAGAAAATCTATCCCCATAATACGGTCACGGTTTTCATACTTCCTCCTTCTCTCAGGGTGCTTAAGTCAAGAATTGAGGGCCGTTGCCGAGAAACGAACCAGGAGGAAATAGCCCGGCGTTTGCTTCTGGCAAAGCGGGAAATTTTGGCAGCCCCAGGGTTTGATTATAGTATTCTAAACCAAAACCTGCGGCTGGCCCTTAAGGGATTAAAGAAGATATTTTTAAAGGAAAGTAACACTTAACATATTACTTGGGGGTAAAAGATGGGATATCGGGGCAGAGAGAAACTTTTAGATAAAAGTCTGGGTTCTATTTATAAACTGGTAATTTTGGCCTCTAAAAGGGCCTTAGAACTTGCTGAAGGCCAGCCGAGGCTGATTTCAGATGAGGTTTCCGCGAAACCTTCTACCGTGGCATTGCATGAGATTGAGCAGGGCAAGATAGAGGCCAGGGTGATAAAAACAAAAGAATAATGAGAAAAAAAGGAAAAAATATTATACATTCGCGTCCAAAATTTGGGCGCTCAGTATCAACCTCTGACAAATCCCGGTCTATAGCCAGGAGTGGACGAAGATTGATTTTAGGCGTAACTGCCAGTATAGCAATTTATAAAGCATGTGAACTCGTCCGCAGGCTTAAAGAATGTGGTTTTACGGTCAAGGTGATCATGACCAAAGAGGCGGAGGAGTTGATTAGGCCGATCGTTTTTTCAAGTTTAAGCGCAAACAAGGTTTACCGGGCAGGTATTTTTGATGAGCCGGACACCTGGGAAATTGAGCATATATCTTTGGCTCAAGAAACGGATTTGATTTTAATCGCACCGGCGACAGCTAATATAATTGCCAAACTTGCCGCGGGTATCTGCGATGATCTCCTGACCTGCACGGTCTGCGCAAGCAAGGCAGGCGTTTTAATCGCACCGGCGATGAATGAAATTATGTATAATAACAAGATTACCCAGGGGAATATTGCGAAATTAAAATCCTGTGGTTATAAATTTATCGCGCCGCGCAAAGGCATGCTTGCCTGCGGCAAGGCGGGGTTAGGTTGTTTAGCAGAGGCAGATGATATTGTTAAAGAAGTAAAAAAATATTTATAGTTTGGCGACGTAGCCAAGTGGTAAGGCAGTTGTCTGCAAAACAACTATTCAGCGGTTCAATTCCGCTCGTCGCCTCCAAGCTTTAACGGGCAAGTGGTGGAATGGCATACACGACAGACTTAAAATCTGTTGGCCGCAAGGTCGTAAGGGTCCGACTCCCTTCTTGCCCATTTAAATTAAATGTGTATGGCTCGGGCTCATAGCTCATCCCCTGCGAGGATTTCGCTATGAGGTTGTAAAGAAAGCTGGATTGCAGGGCTCATAGCTCAGTTGGTTAGAGCGTTGCGTTGACATCGCAAAGGTCAGTGGTTCAAGTCCACTTGGGCCCATTTTAATCTTTAAGCAAAACAAGTTTTCGTATATTGAACCTGTAGCAACTATAAAAAATGGACATATCTACTTTAAGACATTCCTGTTCTCACATTATGGCGGAGGCGGTAAAAAAACTCTGGCCGGAGACAAAATTAGCCATTGGGCCTTCAATTGAGGACGGTTTTTACTATGATTTTGATAAAAAGGAGCCGTTTAGCAATGAAGACTTGCTTAGTATCGAAAAGGAGATGCAGAAGATTATCTCCAGGAATGAGCTGTTTGTGCGCCAAGAACTGGGTAAGCCCGAAGCAATAGAGTTGTTTAAGAAGATAAACGAGGATTATAAGGTTGAGCTTATCAAGGATTTGCCGGGGGAGACAGTTTCTATTTATAATACCGGAAAGGATTTTTTAGACCTTTGCCGCGGCCCGCATGTAAAATCTACGGGAGAGGTAAAATTCTTTAAATTATTATCGGTTGCCGGGGCTTATTGGCATGGGATTGAAACTAACCCCATGTTGCAAAGGATATATGGTACTTGTTTTGAGACACAAGAAGAATTAGGCGGGTATTTAAAAAACTTAGAGGAGGCCAAGCTTCGCGATCACAGAAAGTTGGGGCCCAACTTAGGATTCTTTGATATTTACCATGAAGAGGCAGGCGCCGGATTAGTTTTTTATCATCCCAAAGGAGCGCTTCTACGTACGATCATTGAAGACTATGAAAAAAAGGAGCATTTAAAACGCGGCTATCAGATGGTAATTACTCCTCATATTATGGATGTCGCGCTCTGGAAAACCAGCGGCCACTATGATTATTATAAAGAGAATATGTATTTTTTTGCTTCGGAAGGCAAGGAGTTTGTTTTAAAACCGATGAATTGCCCGGGGCACATCTTGATTTATAAATCAAAAACCAGAAGTTATAAAGATTTACCTATACGCCTGTTTGAGTTAGGCACGGTCTATCGCCGGGAAAAAGCCGGTGTTTTACATGGGTTATTGCGGGTACGCGGGTTTACCCAGGATGATGCCCATGTATTTTGTTTAGCGGAACAACTGTCCCAGGAAATCAAAGCAATTATTGATTTTGTTTTTGACACCATGAAAGTTTTCGGGTTCGATTCAGTAGGGATTGAGCTGAGCACGCGTCCGGAAAAATATATCGGCTCGGAAGAAGACTGGCAGAAAGCAACCGATGCCTTAGAAAACGCGTTGAAGGAAAAAGGCCTGCCTTATGAAATTAACCAGGGTGACGGCGCGTTTTACGGCCCGAAGATTGATATAAAGTTAAAAGACGCGCTTAAGAGGACCTGGCAATGCGCGACTATTCAATGCGATTTTGCCTTGCCCAAAAGATTTGATTTAACTTATGTTGATTCCGAGGGCAAGGAGAAGCAGCCGATTATGCTGCACCGGGTTTTATTGGGGAGTTTAGAGCGTTTTATCGGCGCCTTGATTGAGCATTATAAGGGTGAGCTCCCCTTGTGGTTAAGCCCGGTTCAGGTTTTGCTAATCCCAATTAAAGAATCGGTCTCTCTTTATGCCCAGAAGGTAAAAGATGAGTTAGAAAAAAATCAAATACGCGTAGATATAGATATGCGCAATGAAACCCTGGACAAAAGGATCCGTAACGCGGAATTAGATAAAATCCCCTACTGTTTAATTTTAGGGGATCGGGAGGCAAAACAGGGTCAGGTAAGCGTGCGTAAAAAAGGCAGCGGTGATCAGGGCGCAGTCGCGTTAAATAAATTTATTGAAGAATTAATTAATCAGATCCAGCAGCATAAATAGAAAGAGAGGTGGTTGCTATAAAAAAGTTCATTCGCATAAACGAGAGGATCAGCTCGCCGCAGGTTAGAGTTATTGGCCATGATGGTAGCCAATTGGGGGTAATGTCTGTGCAGAGGGCTTTAGAGATTGCCAATCAGCATGAGTTAGATTTAGTTGAGGTTGCCCCAGCCGCTACTCCTCCGGTTTGCCGGGTTATCGAATTCAGTAAATTCAAGTATGACCTTGAGAAAAAAGAGCGCGAAGCCAAAAAACACCAGAAACAGGGCCGCCTGAAAGAGATACGCCTTAAGCCGAATATCGACGAGCACGATTTCGCGACCAAGGTTAAACAGGCAGTAGGTTTTTTAAAGAAAAAAGACAAGGTTAAGGTAAATCTTTTCTTCCGCGGCAGGCAGATGGAACATTTAGATTTAGGAAGAAAGGTTTTAGATAAATTTATCCTTGATGCGCAGAGTGAGGGACAGGTAGAAAAGGCGCCATCATTGGAAGGTAGAATTATGTCCTTTGTGATTGCTCCAAAATAAGGTATAATAAAACCCGGCGCTAATCAGCACTCGACGCTAATAAATATTGCGCTGGTGTGGGTTTGTACACAAGGAGAAAAAATGGGAAAGTTAAAGACAAAAAGAGGGGTAGCTAAGCGTTTTAAGCTTACTAAGAAAGGCAAGGTAAAATATTCAGCTGGCGGTAAAAGCCACTTAGCTTCGTCTAAAAAAACCAGTAAAATAAGAAGCCTAAGAAAGCGCAGAACGCTCGCCGGTAAAAAGGAAGCAAGATTTATTAAATCTATGTTACCGTATGGTTAGAAGTGTGTTTTAAAGGAGAAAAACATGGCAAAGGCTAGTCACAGTGTAGCAACTCGTAAAAGAAAAAAGAAGGTCTTAAAACAGGCCAAGGGATTTTGGGGAGACCGCAGCAAGCAATACCAGCAGGCAAAAAGGGTGTTGATGCATGCGCTTAAATATGCTTACCGGGACCGCCGGAACAAGAAGCGCGAATTCCGCAAACTCTGGATTACGCGTATTAACGCAGCTTGCCGGCAAGCCGGGATTACTTATAGCGTATTTATGAGCGGCCTGAAGAAATCCAAGATTAATCTGGACCGCAAGATATTGGCGGATTTAGCGGTAAGGGATAATCCTGCTTTTAATAAGATAGTTGAGCTAATTAAAAAGTAAGGGTTTTTCTTTTTAAGGCAAGAGGTTGTCTATGTATGTAATTATCGCGGGTTGCGGAAGAGTGGGGGCGGAGTTGGCCAAGCTTTTATCCGGAGAAGGCCATGATGTAGTGATCATTGATAAATCGCGGGAATCTTTTTCCCGCCTGGGGGATACCTTCAATGGTTTAACTATGGTGGGTAATGGTTTTGACCTGGCGCTTCTTAAACAGGTGGGAATTGAGAAGGCAGATGCCTTTTGCGCGGTAACTAACGGGGATAATACCAATTTAATCAGCGCCCAGGTTGCCAAAAAAATATTCCGCGTGCCTAAAGTTTTTGCGCGCGTATATGATCCGCAGCGGGCGCATATTTACGCAGCCCTTGGCCTTGACATTATCAGCGGGACGATGCTTTTTTCGTCCATGCTAAGAGATAAAATAATTGAAAGCAGATTTTCCAGCTACCTGATTGAATCCAAAGATTTAGGGGTTATTGAAATCGAGGTAAAGGACGGCTTGGTAGGAAAAACCATCCAGGATATAAATATTCCCGGGGAATTTATAGTAACGGCTATCAGGAGGATGCAGGGAGTTATTATTCCCGAGCCCAAGACCGTGTTAAAAAATAAAGATACCTTGATGGGCGTAGTTAAGGTTTCCAGCCTCCAGGAGGTCAGGGAAAAATTCCATTTAGGGGAGAAGTAGGTATGTATATTTTAATTATCGGTGCAGGCAAAGTGGGTTATTTTTTAGCCAAAAGGCTCTGCCAGGGTAAACATACGGTAAGTATTGTTGATAAAGACCGCACGGTCTGTGACGAGATCGCCAAGGAGCTGGAGGCCCTGGTGGTTAATGGCGATGGTTGTGACCCTAAGATACTGGAAGAGGCGGGGATTGAACGCGCGGATGTTTTGGCCGCGGTTACCGGAGAAGATGAAGATAATCTGATTATTTGCCAGTTAGCCAAAGAAAAATTTAATCTACAGCGTACAGTCGGACGTGTAAATAACCCGGATAATGAACATACATTCAATGAGTTGGGGGTTGGTGTACCGGTTGATTCCACTAAAATTATTGCTAAAGTTATTGAAGAAGAGGTTTCATTCTCTGATTTTGTGAATTTAATGAGCTTTAAGCGCGGCAAGCTTGCTATAGTGCGCGTAGACCTGCCCAGCGATTCCCCGGTAATAAACAAAGAAGTGAAAGATATTACCTTGCCGCAGGACGCGGTCCTGGTTTCTATTGTCCGCGGGGAAGAAGTGATTCTGCCTAAGGGCAATACGGTGCTTAAAACCGGTGATGATGTAATCGCGCTTACCCTGGTTGGCAATGAGCCGCAGTTATTAAGCCTTTTAGCCGGGAAGTTTTAAAAATGAGATTTAAACCCGCTTTAAATATTTTCTTCGGTATTGCCACCGAACTTCTATACGTTTTTTCTATTATGCTGGCAGCTTTATTAATCTGCCTGCTCATCCATTTTAAATTATGATCCTTAAACCCCGCCTGGAAGATTTAAAAATCATTGGTTTCTATCTTGGAAAAATAATTCTGGGATTGGCTTTTACTATGGTTATCCCGATTTTAACCGGATTATTTTCCAAAGAATTAAATCCCACGCTGGATTTTATTATTGGAATTGAAATATCTGTTTTTTTAGGCCTGCTTCTGCTTAAGGTTTGCCACACCGAAAAGGACCTGAACTGGATGCAGGGCATGATTGTGGTTAGTCTTTCCTGGGTCGTGGCCATGTTCCTGGGGGCTGTCCCGCTATATTTAAGCGGGCACTGGAAGTCTTTTCTCGATGCGTGTTTTGATGCTATGTCCGGGTTTGCTACTACGGGTCTTATCTTGGTGCAGGACCTCGACCATTTATCATATACGCACAATCTTTGGCGGCATCTGATTATGTTTCTTGGAGGCCAGGGGATTGTAGTGATTGCGCTCTCCTTTTTTGTGCGCGGTTTCTCCGGGGCATTCAAAATGTATGTTGGAGAAGCCCGCGATGAAAAAATCTTGCCGAATGTAGTGCATACCTCCAGATTTATTTGGATGGTGAGTTTTGTATACCTGGTATTAGGTACCCTTGCTTTAGGCATAACCGGGATATTCAACGGCATGAAGCCGGTTAATTCTTTTTTCCACGGTGCATGCATATTTATGGCGGCGTTTGATACCGGAGGTTTCAGCCCGCAGTCACAAAGTATACTTTATTACCATAGTTTTGTATATGAGGTTATTACCATAATCATCATGGTTTTAGGGGCGCTTAATTTTAAACTGCATTACCATTTATGGATGGGCAATCGTAAAGAGATATTCAGGAATATTGAAACCAGCACGCTTTTTGTTACGATTATCGTCACCTTTTCTATCATTGCCGTTGGTTTAGCGCAAATTGGCAGCTATCCTTCGGTGGCGACTCTTTTTAGAAAAGGTTTTTATCAGCTTATCTCCGGACATACCGGAACAGGTTTTCAGACCATTTATGCGCAACAGTTTCTTGTAGATTGGAACCATTTGGCATTAGCAGGGGTCATTTTGGCCATGGCTTTAGGCGGTGCAGTATGTTCAACTACCGGGGCAATTAAAATGCTGCGCATCGGAATTATTTTCAAGGCTTTTAAGGAGGATCTAAAAAGGATCATCATGCCGGAAAGAGCGTTAATTATTGAAAAGTTCCATCATATTAAAGAAGTATTTTTAGAGGACAAGATGATCAGGAGCGCCCTGATCATCACCTTGGCTTATATAATTTTATATGGTATAGGCGCTCTGGTCGGTATGTTTTACGGGCATCCTTTCTCAAATGCCCTTTTTGAATCTACGTCCGCGGCGGCCAATGTCGGTTTATCATGCGGAATTACTAACATTGCCATGCCAGCAGGGCTTAAAATTACTTATATAATACAGATGTGGGCCGGCCGCTTAGAGTTTATGTCGGTATTTACGATTCTTGGTTTCCTGATAGCAGCAATTAAAGGCAAATGAAGATCAATTATAAATTAACCCTGATAATTTTATTTCTTACCTTGGCGGCATATCCAAAGGCCCCTGTTTTTCCTCAAGTCATAAGCAGCAGCGAGTTGATTAAAAACGCCAAAGAATACGACGGCAAGCTGATAACTTACAGCGGCGAAGTTATCGGAGAGGTAATGTTGCGCGGCGATTTTGCCTGGGTTAATATAAATGACGGCGATAATGCGCTGGGCATATGGATGAGCGCTCCCCTTGCAAAAGAAATAAAATTTACCGGTAACTATAAAACCCGAGGAGATAAGCTGGAGATAGTAGGTATATTCAATCGCGCCTGCCTTGAGCATGGCGGAGATCTGGATATTCATGCCCAGAGATTACGTAAGCTTGGAGAGGGAAGGGAAATTAACCAGAGATTGAACCCGGACAAAAAGAATTTAAGCCTCATTTTATTTGGAGCCCTGTTTTTAATATGGATATTAACCTTGTTCAAACGCAGGTAGAAAATGATTTATCCGGGATCGCTTCTCTTCAGGAGTTAGAAGCGGCGCGCGTTAAGTATCTGGGCAGAAAAGGGGTACTTGCGGATTTAACCGGTGTAATCGGCACCCTTGCCCCGGAAGAAAGAGGGGTTTTTGGAAAACAAGTTAATGCCTTAAAGAATAAAGTACTTGATCTTATCCAGGAAAAAGAAAAAACCTTAAAAATTCAGAGCAATACTGCAAATAAAAATACTTTGGATATTGGCCTGCCCGGGATCGCCCAGGAGCTTGGGAACAGTCATCCCATCATCCAGATTATAGATGAGATATGCGGTATATTTAACCGTATGGGTTTTTCAATTGTCGAGGGGCCTGAAATTGAAACAGAGTATAACAATTTCACGGGTTTGAATATACCATTGGATCATCCTTCGCGCGATGCCTTTGACACATTTTATTTAAAAAATTACCCCAAGCTTTTATTGCGCAGCCATACCTCTCCGGTACAGGTGCGCGCCATGAAGGGGCATAAGCCGCCGTTGGCCATAGTCGTCCCGGGAAGAGTATACCGTCCGGATGCTGTGGATGCCAGCCATCTTTTTATGTTTCACCAGGTCGAAGGTTTTTTAGTTGATGAAAACATCAGGTTTTCGGATTTAAAAGGAATTTTAGAGCTTTTTGCCAAAAACATTTTTGGCCAGGATATTAAGATGCGTTTCCGGCCGCATTTCTTCCCGTTTACTGAACCATCAGCAGAAGTGGATATTTCCTGTATAATCTGTAAAGGTAAAGGTTGTTCTGTTTGCGGCAGGAAAGGCTGGCTTGAAATCCTGGGTTCAGGCATGATTCATCCCAATGTTTTTAAGCACGTAGGTTACCCGCCGGGTAAATACACCGGATTTGCTTTTGGAATGGGGGTAGAGAGAATTGCCATGTTAAAATACGGGATTAATGATATCCGGTTATTTTTTGAGAACGACCTGAGATTTTTGAAACAGTTTTAATATTTTAAGCGGAGGGTTGTAAGAAGGTGAAGGTAACTTACAGCTGGTTAAAAGACTTTGTAGATATAAAAATATCCCCTAAAGAATTAGCAGATAAATTGACTATGGCGGGATTAGAGGTAGTTTCCCTGGAAGAGATGGGAAAGGATTTTGTTTTTGAGATTGAAATTACCTCCAATCGTCCTGACTGGTTAAGTATTTTAGGTGTTGCCCGGGAAATCAGCGCAATTACCGGTTCAAAACTTAAAGTAGTCCAGGGGCCAAAAATAAAAATAAAGGGCCTTAAACCGGTAGAAATCTCAGTAGTTGATAAAAAAGACTGCCCATTCTATAGCGCAATGATAATCCGCGATGTCAAAGTTGCGCCTTCTCCTGAATGGCTCAAGAAAAGGTTAGAGTCGCTTGGCTGCCGCAGCGTAAATAACATTGTAGATATTACCAACTATATCTTATTTGAATCGGGCCAGCCGCTGCATGCCTTTGATCTGGATAAATTAAGCCAGCAGGCTATTTGTGTGCGCCGGGCCAGGCCAAACGAAAGCATCACTACTATTGATGGTCAGCAAAAGATGCTAAATAATGAGATTTTAGTCATCGCGGATAGAAATAAACCGTTGGCCATAGCAGGGGTTATGGGTGGCAAAGAAACCGAGGTGACGGACAGCACATCCAACATTCTGCTTGAATCGGCAGCATTCAGTCCTGTCGTTGTGCGCAGAGGAAGGCAAAGATTAGGCTTGCAATCCGAATCATCATATAGATTTGAAAGAGGGGTGGATGTAGAAAGTGCCCAGAATGCCACCTTGTCCGCTCTAAAATTAATTGCTGAATTAGCTTTTGGAAAACCTTACGCTTATAAAAGCATCGGGTCAATTAAATCAACCAGGTCAGCGATCAGGCTGGAGATGTGTTACATATCCAGGGCGCTGGGAGTTAATATCCCGGTTTTGAAGGTTAAACAAATTTTATCCGGACTGGGTTTTACCGCAAAAACCCGGGGGAAGGATAGCTTGATGGTCAAAGCCCCCGGATTTCGCCAGGACATAAAAGCACAAATCGATTTGGTGGAAGAGATTGCCCGCATTTATGGCTATGATAAAATTCCCCTTTCCCTGCCTGCGGTAAAACCGCACAAAATTATCCCCGGCAGCAGGGATATTGTTTCTGACATAAAGATCATCCTGCGCGGGTTAGGTTTGCAGGAGGCGGTTACTTACAGCTTAGTTGACCGCAACCTGCTTGTAAAATCCGGGATTAATAAGAATGCGCCGTCAGTTGAGATTTTAAATCCCTTAAGCAAGGAGCAGGAGGTTTTGCGTTCTTCCCTTTTACCCAGCCTTATCCGCACGCTGTCGTATAATCTGGATCAGCAGCAGGAGTCTATAAATATCTTTGAAGTAGCGAATATTTTTACTGCTAAATCCGATTCTCCCATAGAAGAATTGTCTTTAGGCATAGCTTTGTGCGGGACCAAGTCTTTTTTTGTTAAGCAGGGCTTGATCAAAGACGAGGTCACTATTTTACATTTAAAGGGAATCCTGGAGGGGCTGTTTAATAGGCTTGGGGTTAAGGTTTATGATTTTAACTCCCCGGGAGATAATCAAATAAATATTATCATCGGCCAGCAGGAAGCGGGTTTTATGTTGAGCTTAAATGAACAAACATTAAATTCTTTTGATATCAAGAATAAACAGGTTGTTTTAGCTGAGTTAAGCCTGGCTAAATTATTGAGCCACATAAACCCCGGGAAAAAATTTACCGGTATTCCTAAATACCCGGCGATTACCAGAGATATAAGCTTTGTG
>Ga0172375_10003755_pt1 | contig 22877 bp, 20 predicted proteins | sample LakKiv1m_FD_114537 | JGI IMG/M metagenome (GOLD analysis project Ga0172375, IMG submission 114537) | Freshwater microbial communities from Kabuno Bay, South-Kivu, Congo - kab_092012_11.1m | ecosystem: Environmental > Aquatic > Freshwater > Lake | place: Democratic Republic of the Congo... | reverse complement strand
TTTCCTTGCATGAACATGTTGTGAACCAGCGCAATGACTGGCAGTGGAAAATGGCATTGCACATTGTCCGCTCTTTTGACACAATATGTCTTGAGAGTCTGTCTTTTTTGCAGATGCAGAAAGACAAAAGATTAACTGGAGCGAAACAAAAACGCAATCGTGCAAAAAAAGTGTTTGACTTATCACCAGGCAGTTTCTATGATAAACTTAAATATAAAGCAGCAGAATATGGAAAGCGGGTTGTCTTTGTTGATAAATGGTTTCCATCCACGCAAATATGCAGCAGCTGTATGCATATTGTTGGAAAACTGGATGAAGGCATTCGTGATTGGACTTGCCCAGATTGCGGAATGCACCATGACCGTGACCATAATGCTGCAAAAAATATTTTAAGAGAAGGGACATCTTCTCTTGGTATAGACAGTGTAAGACAGTGCCACAGAAATGTGGAACTGCAACCGTTATTTTAAAACCAGAATCCCCCGTGCTTCAGCCGTGGGAGTATGTCAATACAATGAAGACGATATGTTAAAAATGTTCCGTTTTATCCTGGATATTTCTACAGGAGAAATAAAATATTTAAATAATTAAAAAAACCATTTATTTTATCTGTCCACGATTCTATATTTAGTTAAATTATAACTTATAGAATCATGGATAGAAAACCTCGTATTTTAATGGTACCAAGCGACACTCAAGGTGTTGGACATTTTCGTACTATTTGGCCATCTCAATCAATGCAAACTTATTTCGGAAACGAAGTTGAAATAGAAATAGGTATTGACATAGATTATAATAACATCAATTATTTATCTAAATTTGATATAATTCATTTTCACAGACAATTTGGAGACTATACAAAATTTCCTGAATTATCTTCACAATTAAGAAAAAATGGCACCATCTTAATAATGGATATTGATGATTATTGGGAGCCAGCAACGACACATCCACTTTATGAGGTTGTGAAAAATGATAATCTTTCTGAAAAAATCTTAAGCAACATTAAACATGTAGATTGCGTTACAACAACTACAGATATTTTTAAGAAATATATTCAAAAAAACAATCCATATGTTCATGTTATTCCTAATGCACTTAATATGACACATAAGATGTGGAAGTCCGAAACTCAAGAAAACAAATCGGGAAAATGCAGAATTGCTTGGATTGGGGGTTCATCTCATTTACATGATTTGCTTTTAATGAAAGAATCTATTCAGAAATTAAATTCTTCACAAGATTTACAGGATAAATATCAATTTGTTCTTTGTGGTTTTGATATTAGGGGAACAATTACAGAAATCAGACCAGATAAATCAACCAACACAAGAGTTATTCAACCGCACGAAAGTGTTTGGAATAAGTTTGAATCCATATTTACAAGTGATTTTTCTTTAATTAAAAATAAAGATTATATTGAGTATTTAAAAAGAATCAAAAAAGATGATTTTCCTGGGTTTGATTTAGAAAACTATGTTAGAAGATGGACTCTCCCTTTAACACAATACGGAAGACACTATGATTACTGTGATGTTTGTTTAGCACCGCTAGATGAAACTGAAATGGTAAAAGATAAAAAAGGCACTATCTCCAGAAGAGTTCATATGTTTAATGAAGTTAAATCAGAATTAAAAATTATTGAAGCTGGTATGAAAAAAAAAGCGCTTATCGCACAAAACTTTGGAATTTATAAACAGCTTTTAAAAGATGGAGAAAATGGAATATTAATATCCGACAATAAAAAAGGTTGGTTTAGAGCAATGAAAGAATTAATTGTAAATCCTGATTTAAGAGAGAAATTGGCAAATAACCTTCATGAATTTGTTAAAGATAAATACGAATTAAAAAATGTAACTAAAGAACGTGTTGATTTCTATAAAAAAATAATTCAAGAAAAAGAAAGTGGAGCATTGGAAGAATATTCAAAAAAAAGATTTATAATGAATAATCCACAACCAATAAGCAATATCTTTAATATAAATTCACAAGCTACCCCAATTAATGGAATTCAACAAACTGAATCTATAAAAGAAACTCTTCAAAGAGCCGCTCAAAAAACTATTAACCACTCTCACTAACATTTCTTGGTTTTTCTCGTATAACAAAATAAAAAAGATTATGTTTGGAGCTATAGTTGGAGACGTAATAGGGTCGTATTACGAATTTCATAATTGTAAAAGGACTGATTTTCCATTATTCAATGAGAAATCAAGATTTACGGATGGCACTATTCTTACTATTGCGGTAGCGGATGCTTTTATGAATAAAAAGGATTATGCTAAAACCTATAAAGAGTATGCAAAAAAACACCTTTTAGCTGGTTTTGGGAGAAGTTTTGTCCAGTGGGTGGATGGAGACAGTATGTTGCCATATAACAGCTGGGGAAATGGCTCGGCAATGCGTGTAAGTTCAATTGGCTGGTTATGTAATACTTTAGAAGAAGTGTTAATTGAAGCTGAAAAAACTGCAGAGGTTACTCATAACCATTCAGAAGGAATAAAAGGTGCTAAAGCAATTGCGAGTGCTATTTTTTTAGCAAGGACTGGAAAAACCAAAGAAGAAATAAAAGATTATATTACAAATACTTTTGAATATAATCTAAACAGAACACTGAATGAGATAAGGCCAGATTATGTTTTTCACGTTTCTTGTCAAAAATCTGTTCCAGAATCTATAATCGCTTTTTTAGAATCTGAAAATTTTGAAGATTGTATAAGAAAGGCTATTTCTATTGGCGGAGATAGTGATACAATTGCTGTAATGGCTGGCTCTATTGCGGAAGCATATTATAAAGACGTACCCCAGAAGTTGTCCTCCAAGGTTTTTGAAATAATCACTAAGGATACAGAATTCTATCCAATCTTAATGCAGTTCTACGATACTATTGAAAAGATATAAATAAAAAAGCCCCGAAATTCAGGGCTTTCTTTTTTTATAAAGTTTTCGCCAAGAAAGCCTATTCGTCACGAAGTGCGGATGGGATAAAAAAGATTCGGGCTTAGGAACAAGCCCATCGTTGCACAAAGTGAACCATTAGGTTGTGTTTGCAGCGTAGAAGTCCATTCATCGCCTTTGGCGTGAATGGGAGCGTTCACAGAGTTATCTTTTGCATTTTGTCATCAATTTCAAATTTGATGTTCTGGCCATCAAGTTTAAGAGTCATTTCTTTTTCATCCCTGCTCTTAAATTCTTTGAACCATGATTTCCCAACAATACATAAGAATTTGCTTTTAGAAATTTCATTCATCAGATGTTTTTTTGTCTTTCTGAAAAGTTTTGATTTCTTATCAATCCATGATTCAATGAGTTTTTTATCATTAATATCCTTCATAGATTTCATGAATGTTTCGAATTCTTCAATGGCTGGTTTTAACAGAGCTTCTCTTGCGGTTAAAGTTTCACCTTTCTTGTATTTCTCAAGAACTTTTTGAAAATCTTTTTCTGCAGTCATAAGAGTTAATCCGCCAATTTTAACCTGGAGAGAATTTACAAAAATTTCTTCACCAGTTTTTTCGAGAGTACTTGGGGGATTAAATCCATAAGAAGTAATTCCAAGTTCCTTTAACCAATTTGCAGCATCTTCTCCATACTGTTCAATAAAGTCAAAGTTACCTTTTCCAACAACAGATTTTCTGTAATGATTAAATACGGTGTTATTAGCCTTCAATTTAAGCAATTCATATTCATTTTTAAATAATTGTTCAGCTGACATTGTATCAACCATCAAACGATTAATAACTGGCAGGTTAGAAAAATCTAAAACATAAATTTTTCCGTCTTTGTAAACTTCACCTTTTAAAAGACCATTGTTCTGAAGGTTTTGAAAAGTGTTTTTTGAAAGACTTACGGGAAGTCTGTATGTGTGAACTACGCCGTCTTTAATAAGGGTGTAATTTCTGAATTTTCCAGTTTTAAAGACTTTGGGAAGATTGGAAAATTTATTATCAGGTAATACCACTTGTCCTGGATACCTTACTTGAACTGAAAGGTTGGCTCTTTTTTCATTCCAAACCAGGTCGGTAATAGAATAACCCATGTCTTCGTCTTCGTATTCAAATGTCAATTCTCCTTCTTTTTTAGAAACCTCATTCACCTTGTCTTTTAATTCATTTACCTTTCCTTCCTTTAATAACTTCTCCAAGTCTTCCTTGTCTTTGTCTGTTATGCCTGTTTTTATAACTGCCTTGGCACCAATTCTTTTATATTTGAATGCTTCATGGTTTGGATACCATAAATTTTCTTCATCTTCCATAAGGTCTTCAATCATATTAAGAACACAATATGCATCTTCGGCTGGTTCCAAATCTGGATTATAACCTTCGATAAATCTTACCGCTTTATCCTTTACAGCATGTAAAAATTCAGCTTCAAGTTCATTGATTTTTTGTGTGCCAAATGTATTTGCTTTTTTGATAATAAATCTGGCATCTCCAATAAATTTAAGAACTTCTGATACTTTATTAAAATCGCTGATTCTACTGAAGCTGAATAGTGCAGCATAAAGTGCAGTCATAAACTGGTCTTTTTCTGCATCTGGTTTACTTCTTAAAGATTCATTCAGCATATTTAATTTTATTTCTGAACCTACTGAATTTTTTGAAAAATAATAAAAGCATTTATCATCTTCGTTAACAAAAACTTCATTTTTATCATTTGTGGCAAAATTAATAACTTCGCCATCTTGTGTAATATTAAATACATTACCAAAACTTGCTTCGCCTTCTAATTTAACATATTTTCTTTTAGAAACTTTTTGACTGTTAAATTCTTTTTGAATATATGGTTCATAATCCTGAAAGTGTTCGCTAAAAATATGAACTCCGCCCATTTCACAAGCCATTTTAGCAAGCAACTCTCTATTGCAATACCAACCATATTCAACAACAATAGAACTGGAAAGTTGTTCTTTTACAGCATTAACTGCACCCAGAATTTCTTTTGTAGAATACTGATTGTCATAACCATCAGTTATAAAAAATAAAGAATGAACTGTATTTGGTTTATTTTGTATTACTCTTTCAATAACAGCTTTTACTTCTTCAAATGGGTCTTTAAATGCTGTTAGGCCGACAGTAACCAAATATCTGTCAACCAATTCTTTTACTTTACTTAAGCTTAAATTGCTTTTTATATGATAGTCTTCAAGGATAACACCACATTGTTTTCTCCCAGAAAACCATATAATAGTTAGAGAATCTTCAGGTTTTAAATCTGTTGAAATTTTATTATACAAATCTTTTCTGATTTGTGGAAGCTCACTATACATTGAGCCAGAACAGTCAACAATAAATATGTGATGCGTATTCACTACGACTGTTTTTACTTGAACTGTTTCTTTTTTTATTTTTTGATTAATCAGGAAGAGTTCGTCTTTGATTTTTATAAACTTTACCATATACAAAATTTTTAGTTAAACATGTTTGCTTGGCAAATATAAGAAGATTTTGTGAAAAGTCATAATTTTTGTATATTTATATTAAAACTTTATCAAAATGAAGGAAATAACTTTAAATTTTGGGGTAATAAGAGATTCTATTACAAGACTTTCCACACAAGAAGCGATTAAAGAAAGTACTATCAATTCCCTTAAATTATTTACTGAAATGGTAAAAAAAAGCCCAACCTTATTAAAACAGCACTATGTATTTAAAAATTTTGAAGATAGTAAACCTTTTGCCAAAGAAAGATTGGCTGAAAGATTTATAAGCCAGAATTTAAGTATATTAAAAGGAATAAAGTGGCAAGATGTTATTAATGAAAATAAAAAAATAAGAATCACTTTATTAGAAAACAGTCATGTTGAATCAAATGGGGGGAAGAAAGATAAATTATTTAATAGTATTCACACGTTAATAGAATCTGTTACAAAGCCTAATTTTTCTAACATGGAGGCTGAACAAGAAGCTTATGAATATCTTTTAGAACATTTGACTAAGACTGTTGTTTCTGAAGAAACATCAAAAGAAAAAGTTGATAATCCAGACTTGAAAAATTGGCAATATATCACCAAATTAGCAGTCAATAATTTTAATGAAAGATATTCTCATTTAAACGAGGAAGAAAAAAAGGTTCTTGGGATGTTGATGTCAGATGATAATAAAAAAATAAACCACATTGAAGATTTAAGAAAAGAAAATCTTGAGCTTATTGATGGATTATTAAAGGAGTCTAATCAAGTCGAAAGGGTGAAGATTTTGGAAGGGTTTAAGGAAAAATTAAGCGTCCAACACCCTTATGATTCGTTCAGTGCAGATGATTTTATTATATCATATTCTGAACTCAAAAATAATTTAAAGAACATGTAAAATAACAAAGCCGCTAGTTAGCGGCTTTGTTATTTTGAATTAATGGATAAATTTTAAAAATATCTCCCAATCTTAAAACATAATAAACTTTTTCAGGTTCTGTCCCCACTCTCCTTTGTCTCCTCTTACACACAATTCTTTATACTCCGTAAAAAAATCTTCGGTTTTTTGAATAACCATTGCTAAAACAAATAACCACATCTGTTGGGTGATAATTTTTTCCTTTTATTCTAATGTAGTTAGAAAATCTGCGACTCCAATAAGTATTTATTTCTCTATATTTTTTTTTCTCCCCACTAAGAATCATGTCATATCATTTTGATTTAAGATTCAAATGGAATATCTGTTTTTGATTTTGAGTTTCTTCTGATATAAAAGCTGTTTTCTATTTTCACTAAATCATTTCCTACAAAATTAGAAATTTTTACGCACTCTTCAAATAGTTCAGTATTCTTTTTTACATTTAGTGGGTATTTTTTTTCTGATTTAATGTTTAATGTATGTAGATAAATTTCTAAAGAAATAAAATTGTATTTGTTATTGTAATTAAAATTTTCTGGAATATTATAGATATATATGTTCTCTTTTTCATAAGGAAAAAAAGAATTATTATCCAAAAATTTCACCAATTTATTGGTAAGAATATTTTTTAATTTTCCTTCAAACAAATTTTTTTCTCCATTTTGAGTTTTTGGTTTAATCCAGAAACTAATATTAATATAAATTGTTTGTGGATAATCCCTGTTTTCAACGGTACCTATTTTTACATTAATTTGCTTATTATTCAAAAAATCATTTTTTACAACTATTTCCCTTGCAGTCCTTTTATTCATTTGTTTCTATTTTTCCAAAATATAGTAAAAAAAAATGCGATTATCAAATTTTTTAATATTTATATAAAAACCACTAAAAAAAAATTAAAGTCATGAATGAAAACCTTAAGAAATTCATACAAGAAGAAGTTCAAAAACTTTACAAAATAACTTTACTGGAAGAAGCAAAAAAGCAGATTGAAAAAGATTTAAAATTGTTGGAAGAAGGTAAAATGCCTAGCAGCTTATCAGAAAAAAAGTGGATGCAAAAAGCTTTTGAAAAAAAGAAAGGTTCTTTACATCAAACATTAGATGTTCCTAAAGATGAAAAAATAAGTGATACAAAAATATCTGCTGGATATGGGAAAAGCAAAGATACAGATGCTAAAATACGTGTTGTTGTAAATGCAAATCCAGAAGAATATCCCCAAACAAAAGCAAAAATAAAAGCTCAATCGGAAAAAAAAGATAAAAAATAATTGCTTTAAATAAATTATATGGCACAAAATCAATATTATATTATTAGAGAGTTTTATAGGTTCAGACCAGATGTTAAACTTATTAAGGAAGCAGTAGAAAGAAATGAACCTATTGTATTAAGTGGTATTCTTCAAAAAGCAAATACTCTTAATAGAAATGGCAGGGTTTATCCATATGATATTCTCAGAAGAGAGGCAACTAAATATATGGAAGCTGTTGAAGAAGGTCGTGCTCTTGGAGAATTAGACCATCCAGATAGTGCCGTTGTTAGTTTAAGACAATCTTCACATAAAGTAATTGACATGTGGTGGCAGGGTGAAGAATTATATGGAAAAGTTGAACTTTTGGACCCAGATTGCGATGACGCAAGAAGACTTAGGGGATTATTAAAAAGTAATGTCATGCTTGGAATTTCTTCCAGGGGCGTTGGTTCTGTAAAAACTGTAAAAGGTGAAGATATTGTACAAAGCGATTTTGAATTAATTGCTTTCGACTTTGTTTCATCCCCATCCACTCCTGGAGCATACTTATTTAAAGAAGAAAAAAGTTGGGGACTTACTCCAATTACTGAACAACAATACAGAAAAATTAAATGGATATGTGAAAATGGAGTTTGCAAAATGGCAGACATGGTTAATGAGTCAAGTATTATTACTCCAGAAAAACCACAGATAATTACAACTAAAAATTGTATGTGCGAGGGATATAAAAAACTTTCTGAATTATCAAATAACGAATTTTGGAAAAAAATATAATCAAAAATTAATTTTTACATTTTTTTTCATATTTATGAAAAAGTCTAAAAGAATAAACCTATGGACAATATAAAAAAGACATCATTAGAGGAAGCTAAAGCAAATTTTGAACAAATTAAAAAATTTGCAACAGAAGCTGCTAAGAAGGAATTCGAAAGCGAAGTTAACGATAAAATTGACAAGATTTTAAAGGAATCTTTATCGGTTGAAGTTGATGATGAAGGCAACACTACTGTGACAAAAGATGAAAAAGTTGTTGAATTAACCAATGATGGTGAAGTTGAAGTTGAAGATATTACAACTCATGATGCAGAAGGTGACGAAACACATTTCGACAATAATGATGAAGAAGAAATTGAAATTGAAAAAAATATAGATGAAATGATAACATTAGAACAAACCTCTGTTTCAGAAGCAGCTCCAGTAGCAGCTCCAGAAGCACCATCAACAGACGTTCCTGCAGTACCAGAAGCCACAGCTGAAATACCAGCAGAGGCACCAACAGATGAAACAGCTCCTCCTGTTGATAGTGATGTTTTAGAACTTGCACAACTTATTGATAAAATAATTGATAAAAAAGTAAGTGGTGAAGAAATTGGAACAGAACAAGGAGTAGACGTAGATTATATTGATGATGAAACAGCAGCAGCTCCAACAGATACTGCAGTAACTCCAGCACCTGCTCCAGCACCTGCACCAGCAGCACCAGTTCAGGAAGATGAACTTTTAGAATTCTCTTTGGATGAAATAAATGAATGTGGAATGGGAAAAGGAACAGACGAAGCTATGTTTGAGTTTGAAATTCCAGAAAAATCAAAAGACTATATAGAAATTGAAGATGACCCAGAAGCTATGTTACAGGCATTGGGAGACATCTCAAGAGAAAAGAAAGATTGGAAAAAAGACCTTCCAACATTTGATATTCCTTCAGCAAAAGAAACTGAAGTTGAAGAAGAACTTGATGAAATGAAAGGCCAAGGAAAAATATTAAGAAATGCCAGCAATCGTTTGGGATTAGAGCCAAGAGAAGGCACTCCAAACTTGAAGGAATCTATAAATAAACAAAAAGCTCAATATGAGTCTAAAGTAGACGAGCTATTAAAGGAAAACAAACGTTTAACAGAATCTAATAAAGAACTTGGTGAAGTTATTAAAAATTACCAAGAATCCTTTAAAGATTTAAGAAAACAATTCGATGAAATGCAGACTTTCAATGCAAAATTAGCTTATGCAAATAAGATTTTTGCTAGTGGTGGATTATCTACTACTGACAAAACTAGAATTGCAGAAGAATTTGACAAAACTCAGACTGTAGATGAAGCAAAGAAACTTTACAACAAAATTTTAGAAGAAAATAAAATTTCTGTAAATAAAGGCAATGTTTCAAAAATTAAAACACCCGCTACTAACACAGTGAAAGCTAAAGAAGTAGTGTATGAAAGTTCTGAAATGAAACGCAGAAAAGTTCTTGCAGGAATCGAAAAAAATGAAGACTATATATAATTTTAAAAATTTCTAACTATTTATAGTTTTCAAACAAACAATAAAAAAATAAAAAATTAACTATGAGTGAATTATTAAACAGCGGAAAAGTAGGTCTTACAGTATTTAAAGACCTTGCCGAACAAAGAAAAGCAATCGTTAGAAACTGGAGTGAATCTGGTCTTCTTGAAAACCTTCAGGGTATGAAGAAAACTAACATTGCACAGCTTTTGGAAAACCAAGCACACCACATGTTGAATGAGGTTACTTTGGATGCTTCAGCTGGTAGATTCGATACAGTAGCTTTCCCAATTGTACGTAGGGTTTTCTCTCGTCTTTTAGCTAACGAAATCGTTTCAGTACAGCCTTTAGCACTTCCTTCAGGACTTTTATTCTATATGGATGCTAGAGTATCTTACAGAGCTGACGGTACATCAACTCCAAACAGCGACAACACACAACAGTGGGGAAAAACTCACGAACAACAATTCATTGGGCAGAACACTCAGAAAGTTGCTCCTTCAAACACTGCAAATGGACAACAAGGACCTAACTTTGCTGACACAACTGCTTATGAAAGATTTTACAACAACCGTGGTTTCGACTTATCATTTGGTACTGGCGAAACTATTGCAGGTGTTACAGTTAGTACAGTGCTTGGAAGCAGCTTTGCTAATGGTCTTGCTGCAGCTACAGTTAGTTTATCTGACGGAACTAATGTTAACTTTGATGTTCACAAACAACAGTCAAGTGCAACAGTAAGGTTCTCAGCTCACACTGCTATTTATTACAGTGCAGGTTCACAGAACATTCTTATTGTACCACAAAATGGAAGCATTCCTTATTTTTCACAAATGCAAAATTGGACTGAAGACATGTTTGCTAACAGCCAAGCAAAAGTTATTTTTGATTTAAGACCAGCTTCTGTTATTGGTACTGATTTCAACTATTTAATGTTGAATGACGGCGCAGGAACATTCTACGGTTCAAACCCAATTGAATTTAACGTAGCATTTGAAATCTACAATAACCTTGAAGGTCAGTCAGAAATGGCTGAAATCACATTGAGATTCTCATCTGTAACTGTTAACACAATTACAAGAAAATTACGTGCACACTGGACTCCAGAATTAGCACAAGACCTCGAAGCTTACCATTCAATTGATGCTGAAGCTGAATTAACAGCTCTTTTGTCAGAGCACGTTGCTGCTGAAATTGACAGAGAAATCATCATTGACATTGCTAACCAGGCTCCTTTCAGAGCTCGTTGGGATTACCAAGGTTTAGCTAACAACGCTAACTTCTTTGGAACTCAAAAAGACTGGAACCAAACACTTATTACAAGAATTAACGAGCTTTCAGCTCAAATCCACAAAGCAACTCTTCGTGGTGGTGCAAACTGGGTAGTTTGTTCAGCTGAAGCAGGAGCAATTTTTGACGACCTCGAATATTTCCACGTTGATACTTCAGCTTCACCAGAAAGTGAAAAGTACAACCTTGGCGTTGAAAAAATCGGTAACTTAGGTTCACGTTACATTGTATACAAAGACCCTTATTTACCAGCTCAGTTAATCATCTTAGGACATAAAGGTAACACCTTCCTCGAAGCAGGTTACATCTATGCACCTTACATTCCATTGCAGTTGACTCAAACAATCACTGACCCTAACGACTTCACACCTCGTAAAGGTATCATGACTCGTTACGCAAAGAAAATGGTTAACAACCGTTTCTATGCAGTTATCTACATTGACAACATCAACCAGTACTAATCCTACTCGGAACGATAAAACGGGGGCTGAATTTCAGCCCCTTTTTTATTTTATTTTTTTGTAAATCTTTTAGATTTTATAACTATTTATAAAAAAACTTAGACTATGGCATTTTTTAATTCAAATTATTCAGCAAAACATCTTCCTGTTGGTTCTTATGCAATAGGAGACCTGGGAAATGGTATAACAGCATCTACAGTTCATCAAATTTTTTGTTTAGCTGATGGTGATATAACAATAACACCTTTGGGTGGCGGTGATTCTTTTACTTGGTCTGCAACAGCTGGTCAATCAATGAATATTTTAGTAGGAGCATGTAATGTGGCTTCTGGAGAATTTGTTGGTTTTAAACCACAATATGCCCCAAGTAATCAACCACCATATTACAGATAATATTAACTTTTAACAGATACAATTATGTCATTTTGTACAGAGAGATGCCTTTCTGGAATGTCTCAAGAAGACAAGACAGCTCTCCTTAATAGGATAAGGAGAAAAATAGGTGCGCCTGTAATGCGGGTCGAGTTATTAGATGAACAGATAGAGGAATGTATCTGTGAATCCATAGAAGAATATTCTACCTACATAAACAATTGGGTTCTTACAAATAGACTAGGAGAAATGTTGGGACTTCCATCTGACATGGATTTTACATTAAAATATGTTTCAAATAGTTTATATTTTGAACAAAGTTTTGGAAAAGCTATAGCAGAACAGGCTGGGCTTGGAGCAAATGGAACAAGAGAATTAAAAACAGAAGGTATATCTTTAACGGCTGGAACGCAAAATTATATAATTCCAGCTAATCGTGAAGTCAATGATGTTTTATGGTTTACTCCTTCATTTATCAACCTTTTCGGGTTGGACCCGTTTGCAAATACTAATATCGCTTTTTCTGAGTTTGGAGCTTCATTTGCTGGACACACGCTTTATCATGTAATGCCAGTTTTTGACACCATTATGACTGCTCAAGCTGCTGAATTAAGAAATAGAGTAAGGGGTTCAGAATATTCATATCTCTTAAGACCTGGGGCAAACGGGACAAAAGTTTTAACGCTTTATCCAATCCCAAGACCAAATGAAGGATATGCTGGCGTAAATGCTGGCGGAATTGGTGGTGGGGCTGGTACTCCAGGAACTGTGTTTTATTGTTATTATGATAGAGCTGGAAACTATGGAAATACCGACTTTTCTGCAAATACAGCAAATCCAGGATGGACGGGGTATACGCAAGAACAAATTGCACAAGGAAAACAAGGAAATGGCTTAATTTCTTCCCCAGCTGACGCAAAACTTAATTATATTTCCTACATGCAGCTTAATTCTGTGGCACAAACATGGGTAAAAAAATATGCCCAGGCACTTGCAAAAGAGTTATTGGGCATTGGAATTAGAGGAAAATTTAATGGACAACTGCCTATTCCAGATGCTGAATTAACGTTAAATAAAGATGACCTTATTTCAACTGCCAGAGAGGATAAAAAAGATTTAAAAGAAGAACTTAAATTACAGTTGGAAGAATTAAGTTACGATAAAATTATGGAAAAAAGAGCTTTAATTCAAGAAAACGTTAACAAGGCATTGAGTTACGGGCCTATGGGTCTATATTTATGGTAAAAGTTTATGTCTGATATAAGAGAAATAGGAAAACAACAAGAAGATGTTAATAAACTCCTTAATGACGTTAAGGGGATAAAAACATTTTTTTCTGACAAAGAAGCTAATTTTTTTACAAACGCTGGTAGAGAAGTGAGTGAAGGAATTTTGCAAACAAGTTTCCTTTTATTCAAAATTGACTATGCCAAGACGAAAGTTCATCCCCTCTATGGCGAAGCCAAAGTAAAACACTACTTTCCTCCTACTGAGATATTTGGAAGAATTAACGTAGAAGTTATTGACCCTAGTTATCATGCAAAAGGTGGACTCGTTAAAAAAGGTTTCGGAAACCTAACTGCCCACATATACATAGAGCAACTTAGGGAATTGGGGTTAATAGAAAAAGAAAACGGTAATATTATCATAACAAAAATCAAGATGGGGGATTATATCAATTATAAGGGGCAATATTATGAAATTACTGATGATGGATATTCCCAAATTTCAAATAAACATTCATGGGCTGGGGATAGAAGATTCTATATCACAATAAAGGGTAAAGAGGTTGACGAAGACGTTATGAAAGGTAGGTAACTTTTATTTGTTAAATCCCCTTATTAATTACAAATTTCTTTTATTATAAGAGTTACTTAATACACTTTTTTTTAGGGATAGCTTTTTCGTTCATGAGCTAAGTTCCCCCTATACCCAAAAAAAATTTTTTGAGTTTGAGAACTTAGCTGTTCGGTTAGTTAAACACTTTTTTTTGAGGTGTCGCCCCCCGCCTTTCGCTCCCTAACTCATCATATCACTGGTTAGGTCTGGAATACACTCGGATGATATATCCGCCTGTCGTTGGTTATTCCTTTTATTCTCAACTTGCTCAATGACTTCCCTTTAGAGCTTTACATTATACCCAGGTGTTGCATTTCTGTCCGTCTGATATAATGATTAAAATTTATGGCAAATCTATGAAAAAAAAACTGACAATGCAAATATTTTTTACTATTTATAGAAAAAATAATGAGTACACCTTTAAGGAGCATAGGTAAGAATTTAGATAAACAGTTTGAAAATCACAATTTTCTACCACAAAAGATGGGAATTGAGGATTTGAGTATGGGATTTAAGCAGTTTATTGAAAGTCAAAATTTTCATGTTATCATGGAAAATGGACAATCCAGGAGAGTTCCAATTATTTATCTTACGCAAGAATTGTGGGCTGAAAGGAAAATGAATTGGAAAGAAATGAGGGCTGAAAGTGGCGAAGAAATTGGAAGGCCTTTCATTGCATTGATTAGAACAGCGGTAAAAAGCGGTAGCGCACCGAATAAATATACAGTTCCTAATAAAAAAAAGTTCACATTTGTTAAAGTTCCTTCATTTGATGGCACTTTGAAAGGATATGATTTATATAAAATTCCACAACCAGCATATGTTGATATTGAATTTGATGTGAAGTTTGTTGGCCACTATATGGAAGATGTTGATGATTTTTATGAAATGATGTTGAACAGGGCATTTTGTAATGGTCAGGGGTACATAAAAGTTAATGGTTATGATATTGCTGCAAAGATGGGGGAATTAGTTGATGAATCTGCAGTGGAAGATATTACAACTGAGAGAATTTATCAAATTTCTGTACCAATAATTGTACTTGGAAAAATAGTTGACCCTACTGATTTCGAGAAAGTCAATACAATAAAGAAAATTTCAATTAAAATTTCTGAACTTTAAACAATTTACTCTTTTTTTATCTATTTATAAAAAATAAAATTCGTAAAATAATTAAAATATGGCAACAATATTCGTATCACCAGGAGTCTACACTAAAGAACAAGATTTTTCTGTATTCGCATCAAGAATTGGAATTACAAGGCTTGGTTTGGTTGGAAAAACTGAAAAGGGACCAGCATTTGAAGCAATTAAAGTAACAAGCACAGATGAATTTCTGTTGAGATTTGGTAATACAAGACCAAACCTTCCTTTAACTTACGTTGCAAATTCATTTTTAGCGCAAGCTAATGATTTAACTATTTCAAGAGTTTTGGGAGCAGGCGGTTTTACCAACTCTCCAGCATGGATAATTCCAGCAGTTAAAACAGCTTCTTATACTGGAGAAACAACTGTAAGTGGAGCAACATTTACAGCGCCAACTCCTGATTATGTCGGACTTACTTATAATATTACATTTGAAGAAAATTTAGTGATGAATGATGGGGCAGTTTCGGCAGAAACAGCCGTTGGGACTTCTATTTTGGTTAACTATAATGGTTGTACAATGGCTGAAATTGTTACTGGTCTTGGATTAGATGCAAATTGGACTGCGTTTGGAGTTGTAGCAGCTGGTGGAGATGCAGTAAACGATATAGTTAACGGACTTGTAACTATTGCCCCAAATATTGCTTCATACACTGGTATGACAATGGCAATATTAAGAAGTAAACAAAGTAGCGCTGGAGTTAAATATTTCGATGAAGAAACAGATGCTCAAATTGGAACAACTGGAATGGTAAATCCATTAAGTGACTTTGTTATCAGTGGTTCAACAGGTCCTTTAACAGCTTACACAAATGGTCTTGTGGTTTCTCTCGATGAAACTAAAGACAATTACATAGTAAAAGTTTTTGGAAAAAATCCAAAAGTTATTACTGGAGCAATTAATCTTTATGTTGAAGAAATTTATCCACATTACATAAGAGAAGCTGTTGCAAGAGGTGCATTAGCAGGCGCTTTAGGAAGTTCACTTATTTACAAAACTGACGAAGTATATACTGATTATGGTGATGATTACACTCATTCAATAACTCCTTGGATTGTTTCAAGAGTAGTTGGTGGTGAAGTTCATAAATTGTTCAGATTCCACACTATTTCTGATGGGGATGCTTCTGCAAGAGAAATAAAAATTTCTATTGCTAATCTTGATGTAAACAATTATACATTTGATGTAATTGTAAGAAGATTTGAAGACACTGATGCTACTGCTTCTCAGACAGCTTTAGAAAAATATTCAAATGTAACTTTGGATGATACTCAATCTAATTTCATTGGAAAATATATTGGAACATGGGATGAAGAATATCCAAGTAAATCAATGTTTATTACAGTTGAATTAGCAAATAGATACCCAGAAAATTCTGTTCCTGCAGGTTTTGAAGGATATGAATTAAGGGGTGCTGATGGAACCGAGGCTGGTGGAGCTGATATCTATTACAAAACTACTTATTTTTCTGGTGACTCAATTTTTAAAACATATCTTGGAATTTCTGAGTTGGGTTATACAAGTTTAACTTCAAGTATAATTTCAGTTAAAAATTCTGTAAAATCTGTAGAATCTGACCTTTTTGTTTATCACGGCGGATATACTACAAGTGCAATTACAACCACAAAAGGTTTCCATATGGAAAATATTGCAGATTCAACAAAGTTTGTTTCTGGGGATAAAAATTCATTAACCGCTTATACAAAAGATGCAAATACTGGTATTATAGATAAAGCTAAACTTAAATTTACACTTGTACCTGTTGGTGGATTCGATGGATTTAACAAGTATAAAACATATGAAAATACTTATGAAGAATTTTTAGAAGCTGAAACAAACAACTATGAAATGTTTAAAGAAGCTTGTGATGTTTTTGCTAATCCAGAATCGGTAGATATTAATTTACTTGCAACTCCTGGCGTTGATTATCAAAACAACACTGGAATTATAAAATATGCTTTAAACATGATTGAAGATAGAGCTGACACTCTTTACGTAATTGATGCTCCAAGGCTTGCAATTGTTGATGGAGATGGAAGTATACAAAGAGGAACCCCAGAAGAAGCAGTAAATGCACTTGAATCTACTGGAATTGATTCAAACTACTCAGCTACTTACTGGCCATGGATTCAGATTGAAGATACAATCTCTGGAAAATATACTTATCAGGCTCCAACATTATTGGCTGTTAAAACTTTAGCTTTAACTGATAACGTTGCAGCACCTTGGTTTGCTCCTGCTGGTTTGAACAGAGCTACTGCTGGAACAAGCATTAAGAGAACTGACCTTAAGCTTACAAAAGGACAAAGAGACGTTCTTTATGGTGGAAGAATCAATCCTATCGCAAGTTTCGTACAACAGGGTGTTGTAATTTGGGGACAAAAAACTCTTCAAGTTAGACAATCTGCTCTTGACAGAATTAATATCAGAAGATTATTATTGCAAGTTAGAAGATTAATTTCTGCTGCAGCATTAACATTGTTGTTCGAACAGAATGACCAAACTTTAAGAGACCAGTTCTTAGCAAAAGTTGAACCTATCTTGTTACAAATCCAAAACCAAAGAGGTTTGACAGCATTTAGAGTTGTTATGGATGATAGCAATAATACTGCTGAAACAATTGATAGAAATATGTTAATTGGTAAGATTCAACTTAAGCCAACAAGAACCGCTGAATACATAGACCTTACGTTCCAAGTTTTGCCAACGGGGGCTAACTTCGAGGATTTTTAATAAACAACTGAAAATCAAGCATTTATAGGGGAGAAAATAAAATTTCTCCCCCTTTTTTTTTATTTTATATTTGATAATTTTAAAAAAATTTTTTATATTTATATAAAACAAGCACCTATAAGTTAAAAATGAAAATTATTAAAACAAATCGGCGTTTAAATCAATATCTTTATAGAAGTTTTCTATTGACTCTGGTGAAAGATTTTCTACACTTTGTAAATAAAAGTCGCTAAATATATTATCAAAGCCAGCTTTTACAATTTCTTTTTTTCTGTTTAAAATAATTTCTTCGATTTCTTTTTCGGAAATTGTAACTGGAATTTTAATTTTTTCTTTTTCTAAACAATCAAATCTTATAAAGGATGGTTTTAATCTGTCGGGACTTAAATTGATTGTAAAAATTTGTTTCCCGCTGTTTTTAGTATAAGCAATAACTTCACTTGATTTTTTGTCACGATTAATAATTACGTTATCGCTAAATAAGTGTCTTAAATCAAATTTAAACACCTCTTCTTTCTTCTCGGTATAATTCTTTAGAACGTAAGGTTTTGTTGAATAGGGGGCTCCGTATAGCGTATTATGATGAAGTAAATTAATTTTCCTATCTTCAAGTGTCTTAAACATTAAAAAATTAGCAATTCCTTCTCTGATAATTTTTCTTATTTGACCCCTTATATTGTTAGAATTATTCATATAATTTTTTTATAAATAGGAGAATTTAAATAATTTTATCCCTATTTATAATGAACAGATACAAATAATTTACGAGGATAATTTTTAAGAAATGGGACAATACATTAAGCCGATAAATACTGATTATTTGAAATTGAGCGGGGGAACTGTTTCTGGAGATACGTACTTTTCTCAAAATTTATCAGCATCTACAATATTTTCTGCTAGCACTAACTTGTATGATATTTTTCAAACACAAGGCTCTGATGTGTGGTTTTCTGGTTCTGCTGGTAATTTTTCAATTAGAGCTAATAATGATAGTGGAACAGATGCAGTTGGCGATTATGCTGTGGCAGAAGGACAACAAACAATCGCTATAGGAATAGCATCTCATACAGAAGGGACCCTTACCATAGCAAGTGGAGACAATTCTCACTCAGAAGGTGATGCTACAACTGCTTCTGGACCATCTTCGCATGCTGAAGGATATAATACAAAATCTATTGGAATAGATTCTCACGCAGAAGGTTATTATTCAACAACCTTTGGTGGTTATTCTCATGCAGAAGGATATGCAACAACAGCTAGCGGTGCTAATTCTCATACCGAAGGAAAAAGTGTTTTGGCAACTGGAAGTGCAAGTCACGCAGAAGGTCAACGCACAACTGCTTATGGAGACGAATCTCATGCAGAAGGTTATTTTACAACGGCAATTGGATTTCATGGGGCACACGCAGAAGGTGATTCTACAACAGCAACAGGTCAATCTGCACATGCTGAAGGATATATGTCAAAAGCGCTTGGATTGGATGCACATGCTGAAGGTTTTACTACAACAGCATCTGGAAATTATTCACATGCAGAAGGACAGACATCTAAAGCTACTGGATTGACCTCTCATGCCGAAGGTTATTTAACAATGGCAAATGGAGACTATTCTCATGCAGAAGGAAATCAAACCAAAACACATAAAAGTTATGCTCATGCAGAAGGATATTTAACCGTTGCAAGTGGAATATCTTCGCACGCAGAAGGTGATACAAGTACTGCCAATTTTGATTCTTCTCATGCAGAAGGAAACGGAACAAAGTCTCTTGATAGATATGCACACTCTGAAGGAAATTCAACTACTGCCTATGGAGAATCTTCGCACGTAGAAGGCGAAAGTTCATTAGCAAGTGGGGTTTCTTCTCATGCAGAAGGATTCCAAACAAAAGCCTACAGTAAATATTCTCACACTGAAGGTAATAATACGACTGCTATAAACGGCAATGGGGCACATGCTGAAGGATATGGCACCAAAGCTTATGGTGAATACTCTCATGCAGAAGGACATTCAACATCAAATTATGGTTCCTATTCTCATTCAGAAGGATATTTAACATATGCAAGTGGTCAGGCTTCACATGCAGAAGGTAGAGCTACAACGGCCATTGGGACTTTGGGTGCGCACGCAGAAGGTCGTTATACAATTGCAAATGGAGATTATGGAGCACATGCAGAAGGACATTATACAACGGCCATTGGCCTCAATGGAGCACACTCTGAAGGTTTTCAAACATTAGCAAGTGGAGACTCTTCTCATGCAGAAGGTAATGGTGGACAAGCAAACGGAATTTCATCACACGTTGAAGGTTCTAATACAAGAGCGTATGGTACAGGTTCTCATGCCGAAGGTATTGTTTCATATGCATATGGGATAGCTGCACATGCCGAGGGCGATTTCACAACTGCAAATGGAGATTTTGGGTCTCATGCAGAAGGTAGAAATACAATTGCAAATGGTGAAGATTCACATGCTGAAGGGTATTATACTACTACTTTTGCTAATCATTCGCATGTCGGTGGTTATAATAATATGCTAACCCAAGCAGCAATTGGGTCAACAATTACAGCAGCGCAAAATATTATAGGTTCGAGTCCTTGGACTTTTTATACAAATAATATTCAGGCGAATACTATTTTTGGAAATACATATATTTCTGGAAGTACAAATCTTTATGATATTTTTCAAACTATAGGTTCTGATTTAAATAAAACTTATGTTCAGAATGGATTAAACACTTATACTGGCGGAACTGAAGATTATCCAACTGTAAATGTTTCAGCAGCTACATTAGATAATTTGACTGTAAGTGGAAATACAATTCTTGGAATAACATCAACAGATACATTAACAGTTCACGGAAATTTATTTGTAGAAGGTACTTCATTCACTTCTCATACTGAAAATGTATTTATTTCAGCAAATACAATTACGCTTAATTATGGAGAAGTAAATTCTGGAATTACAAAAGAATTTGCTGGAATTTGGATTGACAGAGGAATTGCTGAACAATATGCTTTTGAATTTGTAGAAGCAAGTCAAACATTTAGAGTTGGAACAACTGGAGACACACAAGCTGTGGCTACCAGAGAAGATAATCCAATTTCAAATGGATTTGCTTATTGGAATGCTTCTGAATATAGATTTGATACAACAACTTCAATAACTGGTTCTACTTTTATCTCTGGTTCTACTGATTTGTCTAACTTGTTTGTAGCACAAGCAAATGAAGATATAACTAGAGTTCAGCCAGGAAGTAACATTACAACTGGAGGGACTCCAAATAACCCAATTGTAAACTTAATTAGTTCGCCTTCGATAAATGACTTGACGGCAAGTGGTGTTACATCTTTACAAGCTGTTTCTGCAACCACAATTTATTCTGCGTCTACGAATTTATATAGTATCTTTATTGCCGAATACGATACGATAGATGCTGGTCTTTTTTAAGCCGAGGAACTTTCTAATTTTTTAGATATTTATATAAAAATTATGAAAAAAGGTGTAATATATAGGTAAATATTAAAATGGGTCAAGGTCTTTAATAATTTCAATTTTTATTCCACCTTGGGTTGGAATTGATAATTTTTGGCCAGTATTGTATCTAAGTTCGAATTCTCCCCAAAATATACCTTCTGTGTCAGTATCTCCTTCTTGCCACAAATATTGGATTGTTCCGCCTGAAGAGCATGCTATTTGAGCTGGTTGGACATAAATTTTAGAATTTGAACACTCATCAACCATAGTAAATGTAATTCCAGTAACACCAGTAAGATTATATCCTATTTTTTGACCAAGATTTCCCCTGGTTCCGATACTTACCTGCAAAGTAGGAAGCGTATCGTTCCTTTTTATTCTGAATATGGGTGAATTATTGTTCATTTTATAAAATTATAACTTCTATAATTTGATTTTCGACTTCTGTATAAATTTCTCCACCAGTACCAAAACTTGTTGGATTTAATTTAAACGATGTCACTAAATTTTTTAAAGGTGCTATGTTTATATATTGAGCTGTCCACTTTAAATCATATGTTTTATCATATGAATAAAGAATAGGGTTCAAATCTGCATAGTAAACGCCTTCAGATTCTCTTGTGATTGGCGGATTGGCTTCAATAAGATTTAAAGTATCTTTTTCATACACGTTGGTACTTATTGATGTTGGGTCAATTAGACTATACAAATTTCCAGACTTTCTGGAATTTATCCTATAAAATCTTTTATACAGTCTAATTACGGCCATAATGATAAATAATTAAACCTGGATGCGAACATCCAGATTTGATTTATAAAAATAAAGAATTAAGCATTCAACAGACATCTGTCTGGTTGGATGGTAATTTTCACTTTTGCAATTTCTTCAGCACTGTAATCGTAGTCATCAAAAGAAGCACTTGTAATCAGGCATCCAATCAAAGTCCATTTTTCAACTTCAACTCCAGTTGGGTCTAAAGCTTTAAGAACAAGATTCTTCTTGTATCCAATAGCATAACCCATTCTGCCAGTTGCACTTTCGGCGTGTAACCTTATCCATTCCATAATTTTTTGGGTGGTTGAAGGTCCAATTACGTCAATAAATTCAACGTCTAAAGTTCCCCATTTGTAACGACCAGACACCCAGGTGCTAGTGTTCATATAAGGAATTTCAGTTGCAGCAATTTCTAATGATGGTTTTCCTGAAGTCTGTACTAAATAGGATTCAATTCCCAATTCTGTTGGGAATTCAAGAACAAACCTGTTTTTTCTTTTTGGTTCCTGTTCTATTGGAACTGGTCTAAACATATCTGCCATAGCAAAATTAATTTAATTGTTTTTTTTATAAATATTGAAAAAAAATTTTTTCAACTTTATTTTGAAAAAACATACATTTCTTTGAAATAAACTTAATTCCCCCTATTTATTGTAAGAGCTATATAGCTTGTTTTTTATTAAAGAAATTATATAATTTCGTCATTATGTCAACAAAAAATACAAGGTTTTTACCTAAAAGAACTGCTGTACCTGGAAGAATTCCAACTGGAACAACTGGAGAAGAAAGTAGTTTTATAAAACAAGGAGAATTAGCTGTTAATACAGTTGATAAAAAAATATTTTCTTTTGACGGTTTAAACATTTTTGAATTTGGTGCAAATTCTTATCTTAATTTAAGCGGGGGAACAATTGATGGTAATTTCAC
>Ga0172375_10003752_pt1 | contig 22884 bp, 12 predicted proteins | sample LakKiv1m_FD_114537 | JGI IMG/M metagenome (GOLD analysis project Ga0172375, IMG submission 114537) | Freshwater microbial communities from Kabuno Bay, South-Kivu, Congo - kab_092012_11.1m | ecosystem: Environmental > Aquatic > Freshwater > Lake | place: Democratic Republic of the Congo... | reverse complement strand
TTTCCTTCAAGGGCAGTCCGTCGAAAGAACCGACCTCCGAGCGCGCGAAAGTTGCCGTATCGGTCTCCCAGTGCGGGGGTTCCACAGACAGATGTTCCGGCTGGACCCGGTCCGAGGCTTGAAGGACTGCTCTGCGAACGGAGGACCTCAGTTGGCGCACGTTGCCCGGCCATTGGCTTTCCAGCAACAGTTGCACAGCGGACTCCGAGAAGCCGGTCACCTTCTTCTTCAATTCGAGATTCGCTGTCTGGAGGAAACGATTGGAAAGGTGGATGATGTCTTCTTTGCGTTCCCGCAACGGAGGAATGACTATGGTGAACTCGCTCAAACGATAGAACAGGTCCCGGCTGAACAGGCCCTGGGAGACCCTGGACATGAGATCCTGGTTGCTGGCCACTATCAGACGGAAGTCAACGTCTATGGGGTCTCTACCTCCCACTCTGAAAAACGACCTTTCCTGAATCGCTCTTAGAAGCTTGATCTGGCAGCTCAGAGGCATGTTCGAGATTTCGTCGAGCAGCAAGGTGCCGCATTGAGCCAATTCGAACTTGCCGGGCCGCCGGTTGACCGCTCCCGTGAAGGAACCCTTTTCGTGTCCGAAGAGCTCGCTTTCAAACAGGGTCTCCGGGATGGCTCCGCAGTCCACTGGAACCAGAGGAGCTTTCGCTCTCAGACTGGCCTGGTGGATTGCCCGGGCCACCAGTTCTTTTCCCGTTCCGGTTTCTCCCTGTACTATTACCGTAAAATCGGATGGCGCAACGAGCCCGATCTCGGACATGATCTTATCAATCGCGTCGCTGGGCCCCATTATCTCATCGAGTCGAAGGCCGTCCGAATCCCTGGAACGACCCGGGGGTTTGGCCCTTTTTGGAGCCCCGGAACGGTTAGCAATGGCCTGCCTGAGCTTTTCGGAGAGCATGTGGTTGTTCACGGGCTTGGTCAGGTAGTCGTAAGCTCCCTGTTTTATGGCTTCCACCGCGCTGTGAACACCTCCGTAGGCGGTCATGATAAGGACCGGAAGGTTCGGTTCAAGGTTCTTCGCTCGCCGCAGAACTTCCAGCCCGTCAAGGCCGGGCATCTTCACATCGAGCAAGACCGCGTCGGGCATCCCCCGGCCGATCATCTCCAGAGCCGTCTCCCCGTCAAGCGCCACTATGGGATCGAAACCCTCCCTCTTGAGAAGCAGGAACATCATTTGGCAAAGATCTTCCTCATCATCCACTATCAAAATCCTGCCCAGTCTCTGGGTCATATTTTCTGCTCCCCTGTACCAAAGCTCAAATGCGCGGCCTAAGCGCAACCCATCGGCCGATGCAACGGGTAGATCACGCGAATGTCATCTGAAAGCCATGGCTCCAACGAGTGAAGCAAACCCATAAAGACTATGCCCGTTTCCCCTGCACCCAGACTCTCGTTGATTCTCCCGGCTACAAATTGGTCACGTTTCTTGAGCAATTCGGAACTCCTGGCATTGTCGGATCGCTTCGCCCTGCCGGACTGGCCTGAGCCGAGAATCTTCTTTGTCAACTCGTACTCTTCCAGGAGGAGTTCCAGAGATTCCGTTCCCATCACCGCCGCGCCGCTCCTTTCCAGTCGAAGCAGCAGAGCGTGATTTCGGCTCCCCGTCGCTGCCAGTTCGGCGACTATTGCAGCTTCCCTCCCGCACACCGGCAATCCATCCTGATAAATTCGGACGCGGTCCATTTGAAGTTCCAGCCCTTCAATGTTTTTCTCTATTTCCGTCCACCAGTTTTCAATGAGGTGCTGTTTCCGTTTCCAGCCGGACCGGCCGATCTCTTTCAGGGAGGCTGCTTTGACAGATTCGCTGAGCGCCCCCAGGTCGGCCTGATTGTGAATAATAGGGAAGTAAATGAGCGTTCGATGAGATGGTTTGAGCTCTGGCGATCCGGTCAATTGCTGCATCTCCCAGGTGTGTTCTCACGAAAGTATGGAATTGATTCCATGGAGACAATACCACATATCCGGGCCGCGGTTCCCGACATTTTCTACACCGGCTGCCTCAATGTGACAAGCAAGCGGGAAGAGCCAACCGGCACCTGGAGACGAGCTTGGTCCTCTATTCATGCCGTGTTGGTCCTGAACGAGCTTCCTTCCTTTCACCCCCGAGCGCCTTTCATGGGGAGACGGACAAGGTGCGTCGGTCTCTCTCGATATAAAATACCATTTCGACTGCGTTCAGGCCATCCAGGCCCGCTGAGGAGGCAAGGGCCGAATTAAGGGCAATGTTGGCGACTCAAGGACTAGGGCAGGGATCAGAACCGTCACCCCGACGAAAGTCGGGGTCCAGGAATGCCTCTGGAGGCGGGATTGAGGAAACTGGATTCCGGCGTACGCCGGAATGACGATTCCCTGACCTCGTTCTGGTACAAAGTAACGAACAAGAGGTGTGTGGCTTAAGTCACCGGCATTGGAATTAAGGGAGGGCGACGCCTGCCTCACTCTCCTGACCACGGAATGGTATCGGTCGTCCCACATGCTCTGATTGAAGCCCTTCTTGCGGAAGGCATGCAACGTTCGTGCCGGTCCTGACGGGTGCAGAACCTTATAGTGATTGCCGGAAATAATGTCCGGAAATTCTTATGCTCTGGCGGGGCGGGCATCCTCAATGCCGGTGACTCAAGCCCTAATACTCTTGTCCGGTACTCTGTATTTCCACGAAGCCAGGGACTCGTCATTCCGACGCAAGTCGGAATCCAGTTCCGTCAATCCCGTGTCCCGCCGGATTCCTGGACCCCGACTTTCGTCGGGGCGACGGATATGATTTCTGCTCTCATCCTTAAGTCACAAGCATTGGAAGGTCTCCCTCCGTTGACGGAGGGTTGGGGAGGGGTTCCTTGATTTGTCCCCGTATTTCGGAAATGGCTTACTAAGATCCGTTGACCATTTCTTCCAGAAAAGAGGTTGCTCGTGTTTCCGACCAGTACTCCCCTTGGTGGTTGAAGGCCATGAATCCCACGTGACCGCCGTGTGGCGGAATCTCAAGGAAAAAGTGCGGATTGGCTCTTGCTTCTTCAGCCGGAAAACAGGTTGCTGAAAGGAAGGGATCATCGGCAGCGTTCAGCAGGAGGGTAGGTATTGAGACTGCGTGAAGAAACTGTCTGCTGGATGCCTTCTCATAATAATCGTGGGCATCCGTGAACCCATGCATGGGGGCGGTGTATTTATCGTCAAACTCTTTGAGGGTTTTGATGTCTTCGTAGCCGGCAACCGTGATGGATTCCGGCATCTTAAGAGCCTTGGCGGCAATCTTCTGCCGCAACAGCCTGAGAAATCTCCTCAAGTAAGGGCGATTTAGGAATTCCTCAAGCCTGACCGAGCAGGCCTTCAGGTCACACGGTACGGAGATAGCCACTGCGGCTCTTATGATGGGTGCAACCCCACTGCCTTGCTCTCCCAGGTATTTCAAAATGACATTGCCCCCAAGACTGAATCCCACGAGGGCCAATTCGGTGTAAGCCCCCCAGGACTCCACGTGACTGACAACAGCGTGCAGGTCCTCGGTTTCGCCGCTGTGGTACATTTGCAGCTTCCCGTTGGGTTCTCCGCTGCATCCCCTGAAATTCATGGCCAAGGCATCCCAGCCCCTGCGGTTGAGCGCCTTAACCATACCCTTTATGTACGGGCGGCCGGAATCTCCTTCCAGGCCGTGCAGCACAATACCAAGCCTCTTGGAGCCGACTCCGGACAAATCCAGATCCAGAAAATCGCCATCCAGGGTCTCGATTCTGATGCGCTCATAAGCGACGCCTTGAACCTTCCGGAAAACTGTGGGGATTATGGTTTGCACGTGCGGGTTAGAGCATAGCGGCGGGGCCGTGTATCCTGATTGATTTAAGACGGGCATCTCTTCTGTCCTCCATCAACATCTTGAAAGATTTTTCCGCTTAATTCAACCCGGATTGTTCGGTGGCAAGGGTGGGAGAGGAGAGGCGATCGGTGACGTGGGATCGTTGGCTGGTTACCAAAAACGATCGCCTCTCAAACAGACGGGGTCTGAGATCTCTGGGAACTACAGCCCTTCGGAAGACTCGGCAGACGCCAGCATCATCTTTGAACGAAGGGCTCGTGCCCGCCTGAACGAGTCGGCGGCCAGGGCGTCCGATCCGATGGTTGCGTATGCTTGCCCCAACCGATCCCACACGGAGCACACGAGGAGCGGATCCGCGGCCTGTCGGTCAAGTGAGCCTATTGCCTTCTTGTACGACTGTATGGCGCCGGCTACGTTGCCCTGATTCACCTGGCTTACGCCAATATCGAACAGAATCTGCCCCGTCAGGGTTACCGAGCCCCGGACCCCACTGGCAGCGTGTTCGCAAGTTTGCAAAGCCTTTACCAGAAGTTGCTCGGATTCCGGGGATTTTCCGGCGAGTTCGCACATTCGCGACAGGCCCCGAAACGCCTCGATCTTCACAGCATCGTCCACAGGAGCGGACTTCTCGGAGATGACCACGGCCTTGCGGTAGGTGTCTTCAGCATCAGCGGTTTTCCCCTTGCCTTCGTACACCGCGGCCAGCAACGCGAGCGGTCGCAGCATAGCGGGGTGATTCGACCCCAGAATCCGGGCGAAAAGACAGATCCCCCGGCTATAGTGAATCTCTGCAGAAACCGATTTGCCGCGTTTCGCGTAGAGGTTCCCGAGCATTATGTGGCTCTTGGCCGCGTTCAGACTCGCTGGTCCGAATGTGCCTTCGGCCTTCGTAAGGGCTCGTTTCGCTGTTCGGAGCGCTTCTGCCCAGTCTCCTTGCTGATCAGACTTGGTTGCCTCTGAACGGAGCGCATTCCAGGTCTGTTCGATGGGCGAGGCCCACTGCGGTTCGAGGCAGTTTGCGGCCTGAGCCGCCACCATCACGAACAAGACACACGCAACTGCAACGGTAAGTTTTCTCATGACATTTCCCTCCGGTCATTGTGTAATGCCGATCCCCCCCGGGAATCAGATCATCTGTTGACGAGTGAAGCGGAACGGTGTCGGTCGGGCTCGTCGGTGTCAGCCGGGAGCGGCCGGCCTGCCCATGAAAATTGTGGCGGCCCAGGCGTCAATTACTGCAAACAATCGTTACCTCGATTCCAGGCTCCCTGTTAAGTTTGTTTTCGGTTGCCGCCTATTACGGCCACTGTCTTGAATAGTCGCGGGTCGCTGAAAAAAGTGACGGAAGAATTTTCCGGACCGCAGTCGGCGGTCGCTTGTCTTGCCTGGAGACTCTTCTACCTTTTTGATGCTATAATAATTTGATGTCAGTTCGGTACCTCGGGGAAGTAACCCATGAAGTTGAGATTAATACTCCTCATCCTGGCCTTGTTCGCCCTGTTTTCAACGGTAACAGGAGGATACCTGTACTATAACTCGGCAAAGGAATCCGCGTTCATAGAGGCCCAGGGGGAGCTTGTTTCCAAAACCGAATCGCTCAAGGAGCGTCTTCAACGCCTCGTCTCCTACAGCCAGGAGGAGGCTCGTCTCCTGGCCCGTTTTGAAGAACTTCAAGATGCGCTGGTTGACCGGAATCAAGAGACAGTGCTGAGGGCTAACCGAATTCTAGACCATTTCGCGGGGAGAGGCCCTGTAGATGTCTGTTTTCTGATGGACGACTCGGGAATAACCGTCGCTTCCAGCAACCGTAAGCAGAAGGATACTTTTGGCGGCCGAGACTATTCATTTCGGACCTATTTCCGCGAGGCCATGAGGGGCCAACCGGCCGTCTTCATGGCCGTAGGGGTAACTTCAGGGATAAGCGGGATATACTTTAGCCACCCGGTCTATTCAGCCGGGAGGGACAATCCCACCGGGGTGGCGGTCATAAAGACGTCAGTGAATGATCTGCAAAAAGAAATCGAGCTGACCAGCGACGGAATTACCATGCTGGTACACAGCAGCGGCATGATATTTTTCTCCAGCAAGGAGAGCTGGGCTTTGAACCTCTTGTGGAGAGTCCCGCCTGAAGAATTGTCCCGGATCGCCGAAACCAAGCAATTCGGGCCCGGACCGTGGAAGTGGACCGGATTGGAAAAGCAGTCCGACAACCATGCTTTCGACGAGTCCGGAGAAGAGTACCTGGTCAATGAGCTAAACCTGGACAGCTTCCCCGGCTGGCGGATTGTCCACCTTTGCAGCCTGAATGCTTTGTCCCGTAGGATGGTGTATCCGTCGCTCGGGACGACCGGCTATATAGCTCTCTTTGTGTGTGTATTTCTGGGTGGTGCTGTTGTCGTTCTGTACGGAATGGCTCAGCACGATATCCGCAGTCGAAACCGAGCGGAAGAGGCCTTACGGCAATCAGAAGAGAAATACAGGTTGATGTTTGATCACTCCCCCCTGGGGGTTTTCCATTTTGACGCGACAGGAACCATCACCGCCTGTAACGACAATTTTGTCCGGATACTCGGTTCGTCGCGGGAAAGGCTGGTGGGGCTCAATACAATCAAGGACCTGAGGGATGCCAAGATGATAGCCTCCATAAAGGAGGCCCTCTCAGGAGGTATGGGTCACTATGAGGACGACTACACAGCCGTCACCTCAGGAAAGACCACTCCGGTGAAATGTGAATTCGGGCCAATAGTGGATCAGGACGGGAAGGTAGCGGGAGGCATCGGGATAGTTGAGAACATTACCGATCGCAAACGCACCGAGGACGCCCTTCGGGAGAGCGAAGAAAGGTTCAAGAGCCTGTTCGACAACTCCGCCGATCTCATATACACCCACGATCTCAATGGTGACTACAAGTCGGTCAATAGGGCGGTCGAGGCACTTCTTGGATACACTCCTGAAGAATTTCTGAAGCTCAATTTCAGACAGATAGTGGACCCTGATTATCTCGCGCTGACAGAGCAGAAGTTCCGGATGAAAGTCAACGGTCGCGTTGACCGGACAGGCCCGTACGAGGTCCTGGTGCTGACCAAATCCGGTCAACCCATATGGCTGGAGGTAAACAGCCGCATCATATTTCAGCAGGGCGAGAGAGTCGGAGTTCATGGCACGGCGAGGGACGTCACCGACCGCAAGCGGGCCCAAGAAGAACTGAAAAGGCTGTTTGCAGCGGTGGAGCAGGCCGGTGAGACCATAGTGGTCACCGATCCGTCGGGCTGCATGCAGTACGTGAATCCATCCTTTGAAATTACCACGGGCTACACTCGCCAAGAGGCGATAGGAAAGAATCCCAGAATCCTCCAGAGCGGGCAACACCACAAATCATTTTACGAAGCCATGTGGAAGACCCTTAAGGCGGGCGAAGTCTGGCGTGGCCGCTTTACAAACAGGAAGAAAGACGGAACGCTGTTCGAAGAAACGGCCACGATTTCTCCCATCAAAGACGAGAAGGGCAAGATCGTGAATTATGTAGCGGTCAAGCGCGATGTCACCTCGGAGGTGGTGCTCCAGAAGCAGCTGCTCCACGCCCAAAAGATGGAGGCAATCGGGACCTTGGCAGGAGGCATGGCCCATGATTTCAACAATCTCCTTATGGCAATCCTGGGCTATTCAGAGTTGCTCCTTCAGCGCAAAGTGCGTGATGATCCCGAACGCGAAAAACTGGTTCTAATTCGACAAGCAGCGAAGGACGGCGCAGATCTCGTGAAAGCGATACTCACTTTCAGCAAGAGAGTGGAATCCCGGACGCGGCCAACCGATCTGAACGCTGAAATTCGCCGCAACGAGAAACTGCTGGTGCGCACTCTTCCCAAGATGATCGAGGTAGAGCTTGTGCTCTCGGACGACCTGAGAGTCATCGAGGCTGATCCGGTTCAGATCGAACAGGTTCTCCTCAACCTGGCGGTCAACGCAGGGCACGCCATGCCGGAAGGCGGCAGACTCTTAATAGAGACCAGGAACGTCACCCTCAGGGAGGACTATGCCGAAACGCATCTGGATGTGCCGCCCGGCAAATACGTTCTTCTCGCTGTCACGGACACTGGTATAGGGATGGCAACCGAAGTCTTGGATCGTGTTTTTGAGCCCTTTTTCACCACAAAAACCGATGGCGAGGGAACAGGATTGGGGCTGTCAATGGTCCACGGCATCGTTGCGCAGCACAGCGGCCACATAAGGTGTTATAGCGAACCGGGGGTAGGGACCACGTTCAAGATCTACTTTCCGGTGGCGGCGGTCGAGCTCTTGTCTGATGTCGAAATGACGAGGGAAATGCCTGCCTTCGGAACCGAAACCATCCTCCTGGTGGACGACGACGGCCGGGTCCGAGAACTCGTGAGGGAACTCATAACTTTGGCCGGGTACACTGTACTTACAGCGAGCAATGGGGCCGATGCCCTGGAAGAGTACGCCAAGCACAGAGAAGAAATATCGCTGGTGATTCTCGATTTGATCATGCCTGGCATGAGCGGAAAGCGCTGTCTTGAAGAACTCTTGAGGATGGACCCCGACGCGAAGGTCCTTGTATCCAGCGGATATTCCGCCAATGGGCTGACAAAGAAGACCCTGGGCACCGGCGAACGGGGCTTCATAAGCAAGCCTTATGACGGTAAGGACATTCTCCGTGCTATCAGGACGATATTGGATCGCGGCCGCTTGTGAAGGAGTGCTCGCAACGATCGGTCCAGGGCAAGTGATTGCGAGAAACGGAGCCAGGAAGCAATCCCGAGGCCGCAAAATACGTCCCCGAAGGTTACACTCGTAGGGTGCTGGTGCGCACGGCCCTGGCGTGCGAACCGCACCGCTCGCGGCTTCCGTTCCCCGATTTGCGGCCGGGAAGGCCCCGACCGATGCGGTTGGCTGCGCTCACCACATCCTACGCGAATACGCGACCGTAATCATGAAAGGGAACATTAAGCTCTTACCCCTCCTGCACAGATTGCCTTTTCAGTTCCGGCATATTCCTGGTCGGGGCCTTCTTTCTTCGCCTTTTCCACGAAATACCCGGCCGCCTCATGAGGGAAGATCGCGTGAATCAGGATATCTTCAGGGGACAACCCAACAAACTTCTTTTCCAGTTCGGGCCACATGGGTGGAATCAGTTCCGCGGGACGGACCGTCGTGGGGTTCTCGCCTTTTAGCACTCTGTCCTGCAACTCTTTGTTCACGGGCGCTGGAGTTTCTCCGTAAAGCCCTCTCAGAAGGTTTGCGGTGTGGTTGGCTATTATCTTGTATCGGCCCAGAAGCACGTTGAAAGTCGCCTGGGAAACAACGATCTGGGACGTCGGCGTGACGAGGGGAATCCAGCCGAGGTCTTCACGCACCCGGGGGATTTCGTCTACGATCTCGTCAAGTTTGTGCAGGGCGTTTTGCAGCTTGAGTTGACTGGACAGATTCGACATGACCCCGCCCGGAATCTGAGTCACCAGCATCTTGCAGTCTACACCGCTATACGGAGCCTCGAACTCGCTGTACATGGCTCTGACGGCTCTGGCTTCTTCGGCCGCGCGGGTGAGCTTTGCCAGATCGCATCCGGTCCGGTATCCAAGGCGGTGCAGAGAGTAAACGAGAGACTCCGTGCAAGGATGCCCCGTTCCTCCGGAGAAAGGACTGAGCACGGAATCTATCATTTCGCATCCTGCCTCTACCGCCTTGAGCACCGACATCATTCCAAGTCCGCAATTATCGTGGGTATGCAGATGGAGGGGTACCTGCACGGCTTTCTTCAGTCCAGAGACAAGCTCATAGATTGTATGCGGGTCAACCAGTCCGGCCATGTCTTTGATTGCGATCTGGTCAACACCCATGTCCTCGAGCTGACGAGCCTTGGATACGAATTTCTCGACAGTGTGAACCGGGCTTATGGTAAAGCAGACAGCCCCTTCGGCCGTCTTGCCGACGCCTTTCACCGCCTTGACTACAGTTTGATGGTTTCTTACGTCATCGAGGGCGTCGAATATCCGAAATACGTCAATTCCGTTCCTTGCCGCTGCTTCAACGAATTTGACCACCACATCGTCGGCAAAATTCGAGTACGCGACAATGTTTTGCCCGCGTATCAGCATCATACTTTTGACGCCCGGCATTGCCTCCTTGAGGACGCGGGCTCTCTCCCACGGGTCCTCACGGAGATACCGCACACATACGTCGAAGGTTGCTCCGCCCCAGGTCTCTGCGCCGTAGATTCCCGTGTCCGCAAGCTTTTTCGCCACCTTCAGCAGATCCTCAAGCTTGATGCGGGTGGCCACCTTGCTCTGGGAGCCGTCCCTGAGAGTAATATCGAAGACTTTGACCTGCTTTTCAGACTCAGACTTCATCAAATCCTCCTGGTGTTTGATATTCTGTGTGAAAGGTCCTGTTCATTTCTCGACGGATTGGGTTCACTTTCCAATGCGCGTTCAAACGAGTAGTTCCCGGCTATGGCAGGTAGTCTCCCTCACTTCGGAGGACGCAAAGCCGTCAGACCTTCGTTCAGGAGACCACCTGCCAGCCGCCCTGACCATGTCTCTCCTTTGATAGCGCATTGGTCTTATTCCTCATATCCTGCCTCAACTGCAGACGAGCGGCGACCAGCGGAAGCCGCCAATATGCTGGGAGTCCTTGGAAGGGGGACCGGGGGGAAACTATTTTGCAGCCCAAGTTGAGCGATTTGCCTCGGCGTGTCGTTGCGAGGAGCGAAGCGACGAAACAATCTCACAACCTGTGTGCCGGCAACCTGATGAGATTGCTTCGCTGCGCTCGCAACGACAGTTCAGTGACGTGTCTGCATGTTACAAGTACAGCTGACCGCTCAGAGCAGGCTGCAGAAAAGTTTCCCCCCGGAAGCGCTTTCATAGATGCTGCACCCAGCCAAAGCAATCATCTCCCGATTGCCTTGGCTGCCGAATAAATTAGGCGCCAGAGAGCGGTCCCTCGCCAGCGCCCTGGGGCAGGGCTGTGACCTACACTGCCATCCTCTTCGCCCCGTCCCCGGTAAAGCTTCGAACCCCTTTCAGTTAAGGGACCTGTGTGCGTACCCTATTTGCAGCAAAGCCTGTTCGATTTCACCGAGGGTCATGGGATCATCTATGGTAGAAGGAATCGTGAACGATTCTCCATCGGCGATCTTCCTCATGGTTCCTCGCAGCACTTTGCCGGATCTCGTCTTGGGCAGCCTGCTCACCACCACCGCTTTCTTGAAAGACGCAACAGCGCCTATGTCCTGGCGGACCATTTTCACCAACTCGGTCACGATCTCGTCTTTCGGACGCGTTACGCCGGCCTTTAGGACAACAAATCCCACGGGAAGCTGACCTTTGAGATCGTCCGCGGCTCCGATCACGGCACACTCAGCGACGTTGGGATGCCTCGCCAATACTTCTTCCATGCCTCCGGTGGAGAGCCTGTGGCCCGCGACATTGATGACGTCATCAACCCGTCCCATGACGAACACGTACCCTTCGTCGTCCACGTACCCTCCGTCGCCGGTAATGTAGTAGCCCGGGAACGGGGCCATGTATGAATCTACAAACCGCTTGTCATCGTTCCATAACGTGGGTAGATTGCCGGGCGGGAGCGGCAGTTTCACTGCCAGGACACCGTTCTGGTTGGGGCCCAGTTCTTCCGCTGTTCCCGGATCGAGAATTCTCACATTATATCCCGGCATGGGTTTGGTGGCCGAACCAGGTTTTATGTGGAACTGCTCCAGCCCTCTGAAGTTCCCGCAGATGGCCCAGGCGGTCTCGGTTTGCCACCAATGGTCTATCACCGGAACCCGGAGCAGGTCGGAGGCCCAATGATAGGTGTCGGGGTCGAGTCTCTCACCCGCGAGAAAGAGTGTCTCGAACTTTGAGATGTCATATTTCTTGAGATACTCTCCTGCAGGGTCCTCTCTTTTTATGGCCCTTATGGCTGTCGGCGCGGTGAAGAGCGCCTTGATGCCGTGCTGAGAAATCACTCGCCAGAATGCGCCCGGGTCCGGAGTCCCCACGGGTTTCCCCTCGTACACAATTGTTGCAGCCCCCACAAAGAGAGGCCCATAGACGATGTACGAATGGCCGACTACCCAACCTACGTCGGAAGCCGCCCAGTACACGTCACCGGGTCCGATGTTGTAAATGTGCTTCATACTCCACAGCAGAGCTACCGCATGGCCGCCGTTGTCTCTGACGACGCCTTTTGGTTTGCCGGTTGTTCCTGAGGTGTAAAGAATATAGAGTGGATCCGTGGATGCGACGGACACACAGTCTGCGGGCTCGGCATTGGATTCCAGTTCTTCCCAGTCAAGATCTCTACCGGGCACCATCTCCGCTTTGACCTGAGGCCGCTGGTAGATGACGCATTTTTCAGGTTTCGGCCCTGCTATCTCGATGGCTTCATCCAGCAGTGGTTTGTAAGGGATGACTTTCTGGACCTCGATGCCGCAAGAGGCTGAAAGAATGACTTTCGGCCTGGCGTCGTCTATACGCACTGCGAGCTCGCGGGGTGCGAAACCGCCGAAAACCACGGAATGGATCGCGCCCAGCCTCGCGCACGCCAGCATTGACGTCAGGGCTTCGGGAATCATGGGCATATAGATGAGCACCGTATCGCCTTTGCCGACTCCCAAACTCTTCAAGAATCCGGCAACCTTCGAGACTTTTTCCTTCAACTCGGAATACGTGAATTTCCGGATAGTGTTGGTGACGGGGCTGTCGTAAATAATGGCGGTCTGGTCGCCCCGGCCCTGAAGTACGTGGCGATCCACAGCATTGAAACATGTGTTCATCATGGCGCCGGGGAACCATTTGAAGAATGGCGAATGGGACTGATCCAGTACCTGGTCCCATTTCTTGTCCCAGTCAATTCCCTCGGCAGCTCGTCCCCAGAAAGATCCCGGATCTTCCAAAGACTCTCTAAAAGCCTCTGCGTATTTCATTACCGTCCTCCGAAGTGTCTGTTGAAAGCTGTATTTTGGCGCGATGGCCGCGCTAGTCTTCGTTTCCTAACACGGATTCGCAGTCTCATAGTGGTTACCTCTGGGGCCCTCTCCGGCGGGCCTCCAAAGCGCAGTCACGCTGGGCCGTTCACAGCGATGGAGATCTGTCGGGGAAGGCCCTCCGAGTAGTCGCCCAAGTTCATTGTTTGAACGCGAACGGCCATAAATCCGAGAATTCGCCGGTGGAGATACGAGAAATGCCTCTTTGCCGTTCCGGGGGCTCGGGCACACAGGGCTGAACCTAAGGATCTTCAGGGTTTCACAAAGCCCCATGTGCCGACCTCCGAAGCCGAAACAGCTCCAATTGATACCGGAGGGCACTCCCTGCGAGTTCCAAGTGGCCGCCGCTCCTCCCGGTCGAAATGGACACCTAATGACTGACCGCCGCTGAAGTCCCGATGCCGGTAACTTGACGAACGTAGAGTTCGTCAAACTGATCCTCCTCGCGCTTACTCGGAAACAACAGGGCAAACAAAATGGCCGACAGGAGCCCCGCGGGAATGCAGACGATCGCCGGGACCCTCAACGGGAATAACGGCTTGTCAAGCCCCATGACGGAGGTGCCGTCCTTGTTCTTTTCGTAGGAGGCTTTGGCCTTGTCCAAGGTGGCCTTGTCCTTCTCGCTCAACGTTGCGCCCCCGACTTGCTTTTTCTCGAGGGTCTGTACGATCTTCATATCGCCCGCCGCAATAAGCTTCGGATACTGCATGTTGGGGGAGATCAGCACCAGACCTATTCCGCTGAAGGTGCCGACCAGCAATCCGGCACATATCCCTGCCGTGCTCATTTTTTTCCAGAATAGAGAGAGCACGGTTGTGGGCAGGACTCCGGCAGCGGACACTGCGAAAGCCAAGGCGACCAGGTGGGCTACGTTCTGGTTTTCCGCTCCCAGAGCAATAAGAAGTCCCACAACCCCCACACAGAAAGCAGCGATCCTGGCCGCTGTCACCTGCTGCTTCTGCTCCGCCTTACCCTCCTTGATCACGTTGGTGTAGATGTCGTGGGAGACGGCAGCGGATGAAGCAAGCACTAGACCGGAAACCACTGCGAGGATGGTAGCGAAGGCCACGGCACATACGAAAGCCTGCAGAAAATCCCCGAAAAATGGGTGAAACCAGTTGCCCAGGTACCGAGCGAGAAGCGGGTTGGCCATGTTTCCGGAGGGGTCTACGGCGACGATGCCCTGAGGGGTCAGGAATAAGGCAGCGCCGTATCCCATAACTGTCGTGAGGATAAAGAAAGTTGCGATAAGGAACATTGATACCACGACCGACTTGCGAGCAGCCTTGGCGTCCGGTACCGTGAAGAAGCGCATGAGAATGTGAGGCATACCCGCTGTCCCCAAACAGGTGGCCATGCCGAGAGACACCTGATCCCAAACATTCTTCAGGAATAACCCCGGCTCAAGGAATCTCTGCCCGTAGTCGAAGCCGGGGACAGCCACCGCCTGTTGCAGGCGGTTCACTCGTACCCAGTCCTGAATTTGGGTGCTCGCTGCTACTTCGTTAAAGAGTCGCACCGGATTGAACCCCAACTTTGCGAGAACGAGAACGGAGATTATTACACCGCCCCCAACCAGAAGAGCCGCTTTTATGATCTGAACCCAGGTGGTGGCTATCATTCCGCCAAAAACCACGTAAATGATGATCAAAATGCCTACCAGCACGATGGAAACCGAGTAAGGCACTCCGACCAGAAGGTTCATGAGCTTGCCCGCGCCGTCCATCTGTGCGGTCAAGTAAAACGTGGACACACAAACGGTAGCTATCGCAGCACAGGCACGGACGGGTTTGGCAGCGGCCCTGAAACAAAGTACATCTCCCACGGTGTACTTGCCTGAGTTACGGCAAGGCTCCGCCATGACCAGCAGCACGGTTACGAAAGCTACCATCCAGCCGGTGGGATACAGGAATCCGTCGAGCCCGTTCAAGCAGATGAGCCCCGCCATGCCAAGGAACGTGGCCGCAGACATGTAATCACCCGCGATGGCCCAACCGTTTTGCCAGGCGGTGATGGACGAGCGGGCCGCGTAGAAGTCAGCCGTGGTCTTGGTTCGCTGCGCCGCCCAGTAAACGATGTACAGAGTGAATCCGATGATCACGATGAACAGCCCCAAGGTGAGAGGTCTGTTCGCCTTTGCTGACTCGCCCGCCGCGACCTGGCCCACCACTGCATTGGCGATTACTGTCTCAGGGCCTGCATATACGGTCGTCGGAGCCGCTGCATGGATCAGCAAGCCCAGACAGAGGGCTATCATCAATACACAAAATACTCTCTTCATCTGGCTCGTCCTCCTCATCTCAGTTTGAGCTCATCCAACAGTTCGCCGGTAAGCTTGTCTGCGTGCCTGTTTGCCCAGAAGTCGTAGTAGATTGCGATGAACAGGCATAGACCGTACTGGGATAGGGCAAACAGGTACAGGAGGGGAACGCACCCTATGATCTTAGTATTGAAGAAATCGGACTGGTTGGTGGTATAGCCGGCTGCGATCGGGAGCAAGAAATAGAATATCGTCGAAACTAACCACCATCCTACAAGGAAAGAAAACTTTCTTCGAGAAAGTTCTTGGAACCTGGGGTTGCGCGCTATGGCACCCCAATCCTCCCTGGTAAATTCAGAAGCCGATTTGCCAAGCTGTGCCACTTGCAGCTCTCCTTTCTTTCGTGAGAGGGGCCTTTGCGTGAATCCCGCGGCGCCGATTGTTGGGGATGCCTATCACCCCGGCCAATCGGGGTGAGGCCGTCAACATAAGGAGTCATGATGCGGGCGATCGAGTTCAACATGGAGGCCGGAGCGCCTCCTCCGCCCTGCCACCGTAGCGGTTCCCATCGCCCGGTCATTAAGCTCAACGCCGGCATCATGACTTCCTCCTTTTGAGGAAAGGAGTGCCCCACATTTTGCAATCAGAGTGCCAACGCAATCCTGAACCGGGCGTGGCGAATTATTCGTAGTGATATTAATGGACTATATCAAACAGGACACATCGGGGGGGGCTTGGAAGGAAAGATCACGGGGCTTTTTCGTGTGGGTGGAATACACCCATGTTGAAAATCAGAACAGGCTTAGACATGTAAAGTCAATTAGTTAAGGTGGTGGCCCTACACCCACCTGCCTCGATCCTCTTTAGGGGGGTCTCGACGGTCCAGGTCCAGCATCTTGATGTGGTGCCTTAGAGCGTCTCGGGATACTCCCAGCACCCGGGCGGCTGCCGAGACGTTCCCGCTGCAACGCCTGAGCGCACCGACAATCATCAGTCGCTTCGCCAGTTCCAGCGCCTCGTTCATATTGCTCCGGCCCGAGACGCTTACCGAAACGGGAATCTCCTTGTCATCATGGAACTCCTCAGCCTTTCTTCTTGGAATGCTGATCTCGTCGGACCTTATCACGTCGCCACGACACAAAATGAGGGCCCTCTCCAAGACGTTGCGGAGTTCTCTGACGTTGCCGAACCATTCATACCTGGAAAGCGCTTCCAGGGCTGAAACATCCAGAACAGGCGGGACGGATCGCCCCAGCTTTATGGAGAGGGTTTCCAGCAGGTCTCGGGCCAGGAAGGGAATGTCGTCTTTCCTCTCTCGCAGCGAAGGCACGCGGATCACAAAGACGTTGAGGCGATAGTACAAGTCTTCTCGGAACCGTCCATGTTCCACTTCACGTTCCAGATCCCGATTCGTGGCCCCCACCACCCGGGCGCTGACTTGTATAGTCTTCTCGCCGCCTACACGAGTAAACGATTGGGTGTCCAGAAATGTGAGCAGCTTACCCTGAAGTTCCTGTGAAAGCTCGCCTACCTCGTTAAGGAGCAGGGTCCCGCCTTCGGCCATTTCCAGCAAACCGCGCTTGCGGCCGCGTGAGCCTGTGAAAGAGCCGGGCTCGTGGCCGAAAAGCTCGGACTCGGCAATGGAAGCGGTCAAGGCCGCGCAATTTATGGCAAAGAAAGGCCCGCCGGCTCGCCTCGAATGATCATGCAGATACTTGGCCAGGAAGTCCTTTCCTGCGCCGCTCTCGCCCAGCAAGAGAACTATGCTCTCACTTTGGGCCGCGAGCCGGACCTGCTCCAGGGTAGCGTCCATAAGTGAAGACTTGTATCGGCCTACGGAGCGGGGACAACGGCGTTCCAATGCTTTTCGCTCGGTCACATCGCGGGCAATGCCGCAGATTCCGATCATTTCTCCCGACGAGTTGCGCATCGGGACTCTGATACAATGAAACGTTTTTGACAACCTGGATGTGGTCAAATTGTATGTTGCCTCGACAACCTGTCCCCCCAGCACCCTGTCCTCCAAGTCTTTGATGTAGGCCGCTTCCTGAGGGGCGAACAGGTCGTCGCCGGTTTTTCCTACAACGTCGGGTTCGGACAGCTCCAGTGTTTTGAGGAATCCCGGATTTACATGGCTAAACGCGAGGTCTCGGTCCTTGAGAAAGATGCAGTCATGGGCAGTCTCAAAAACAGCCCTGAACCGCTCCTCGCTGTCGGATAATGCAGTTTGGGCCTGTTTTCGGTCGGTTATGTCTTCTACAATGGCCTGAAGCCCGTTGATATGGCTGAGATTATCTCTCGTGGGAACCATGTGCAGTCGCAACCAGGCAGATTTCCTCAATTTGCCGGTAAAAGGGCATTCGAAAACCCGGGGTCCAAATTCCATACAGAGACGAATTTCGTCAACAATCCCCGCTTCCACAAACGGGGGATAAGAGAGGACATTGATGGCTCTTGTTTCCTGAAGCGACGGCGATCCCAATATGGTCAATAGCTGCGAGTTCATTTGAATAATTCGGCCCTGCAGATCGCACGATATGATGCCAAGCGGCGCGTTCTCGACCAACATTCTGTGGCGTGATTCACTATCTTTGAGCCTTTCTTCAGCACGTTTGCGCTCGGCAATTTCACATCTGAGTTGCTCGTTAATCTGCGCGAGCTCTGCAGTGCGTTCCTCCACTCGACGCTCAAGTTCGTCGTGGGCCTTCTGCAATGCCTCCTGGGCTTTCTTGCGCTCAGTGATGTCACGATGAATGACGATGCTTTCTCTTATGTTGCCGTCCCTGTCCCGAAGGATTGCGGTCCTTAGCTGGATATCGAGAATTCGGCCGTCCTTGGTCATCCGCTTGGTTTCGAGGAGCACTTTCTCTCCTTCGAAGGTCTTCCGCCAGGCTGCAAGGGTTCGTTGCCGCTCTTCGGGAGGAACGAAAACTACGGCCCCCTCCGCGACCTCCTCTTGAGACCACCCGTAGAGTTGCACAAAGCCGTCGTTTACATAGGTAGCCTTACCCATGGGGTCGTACGCCACCACTCCGTCCGGGATAGCCCTTATCAGGTTGGAATACCGGGCCTCGCTTTTCTTGAGTGCGAGTTCGGCACGCTTCCGGTCCGTGACGACACGGGCTACCGATTGGACCTCGATGATCTTTGCTTCATCATCGAATATTCCCCTGAATGTCCAATTGATCCATCCCAATTCAGCGGGCGGTACCGCGATCTCGTGCTCATACTTAAATATTGGTTCTTCCGAGTTCAGCAACCCAATCCGATTTCGCACTTCCCGTCCATGTTCGGCAGAAAGGAAATTAAAAAAGCATCTGCCTATCAACTCTGGTTCAGTTTTGTCGAAGAAGCTGCAATAAGCTCCATTAACGAAGGTGAGGGTCCCATCGGGCAGAAACCTGGAGACCGGATCTGTCTGGTCCTCCACAATCTGCCGGTATCGGGATTCACGATCTTTCCAAAGCTTCTCAACTTCCGCGTTCCACGCGACATCGCTGTAGGACGTTCTTCGTCCGGGCAATAGCAGTTCTTCCGCACAAAGCTCTCTTTCAGCGCCTGAGATATTTTGCAGTCCGGTCATCTCGGTTTCGATGGGGCCAACTTCACGGTCCTGTTCAGCGCTCTCGACAAACGGTCTTGAGACTCGGTCGTCAGGGCCGGCATTTCCTCCACGCGTAATAGTATCGCCCGGATGGCCGATCTTCTCGTCCTCGGCCTGACGGGTTGGCCTCCCACGGCATATGATACTGTCCACGATCTCCTCCTCGCGTGTCCGTGACTGCGTTCTACGGCTCCGAGCCCGCAGAATTCCCTTTGGGAGTGCTGGAATAGCCGAGCTTGTTCATAGAGTATCACTGCCACGGGATGATGACAAGGAAGTGCCGGTCGGCACAACCACCTGGAATATTTATTGCCTCCGCGATCATCAGGCTCGATCGTCATTTCTTTGGCAAGGTCTCAGCAAAAAGTCTTGCTCCTATTACCCATTTCTCCAATTCCGACCCCTCGATGGCTGCCCCCTCGACCATTACCCATCCTTTCATGGGCCTGCCGGTTATATCGAATTCTTGAACGGAAGGCACCTTCAATGCCTCGGCAGCCGCTTCGTCACCCAATCGGAGTATCAGATAGTCTTGGTATACACCGCAGAACATGTTGCCGTTGAGCAGATAACAAACACCGCCGAACATCTTTTTGCGTTCGATGCCCTTCCACTTACCGACTACTTGAGAAATGCGTTCATCCAAGTTCTCATTGTAAGCCATGGCATGTCTCCTTCTCACGAGTCATGATATTATACCGTCATAGCGCAAATCAACCGCATTCCTGAGACGCGGCAGCCGAGAGCATCTGAGAATATTCCTTAGACGATTCGCTTGGTTCGAAAATCCCTCATAACGTCTTCTTCTTGTTCAAAGGTTGGGGGCAGCGTTGTCCCACTGGGAGGCGCCGTGGATCAGGAAGCTATAGCAGGTCAAGGGCATTTTGAGAATTTCCAGAGTTTGTTTCAAGAGACTCTGGCGCCGGCCGGCCATCGTACCGGTGAAACTTCCTACCCCTCGTGGCAGATGAGAAAATCTCGTTAAGGAAATGACGTGGACTTGGGAACTCCAGCGCCGGAGACTTGGGTACAATTTCCTAGGAATACCGCCGGTTTCTATTGATGTTGTCCTTCGGCGGCGCGTAGCACTTGACCCGTGCGGGACAACATGTATAAAAAAACTATGAGTGGTGGTATCGCCGGGGGACGCACCGTCAGCCATTCTTTGCGCCCATTCCGAGGACAAACGCGTAGACTCCGTTTGATGAGTCTATCAACGTGTGGAAAATACTCTAGGAGTAGGGGCAATGACAAGCAAGATCTTCTACGACCTGCGCGAGCAGTTGGATCAGTACTCCATCGGATTCCCTTCCACCAAATCCGGCGTCGAGTTGAAAATCTTGGAGAAGCTCTTCTCCGAAGAAGAGGCCGCCCTGTACCTCAATCTCAGCATGACGCCGGAAACACCGAAAGCCGTTGCTCAGCGACTCCGTCGGGAGGAAGGCGGCATCGCCGCTATGCTGAAGCAAATGGCTGACAAGGGCCTTCTGTTCTACTCAGGAGAAAAAGACTCGTTATCCTACAATGTAGTCCCCTTTGTGGTCGGAGTGTACGAGCACCAGCTCAACGTCATGGACAGAGAACTTGCGGAACTCTTCGACCAGTACCTCTTGGAGGCGCTGGGTCGGCAAGGTCTGTCCCAGTTCGCCCCTTTGCGAACCATCCCCGTGAACCAGTCTATTGATCATGCCTGGTAGATCGCGCCTTACGAGAATATCAAGGCCATTGTTAACGGTGAGGACAAGATAGCCGTCGGCAACTGCGTATGCAAGGTTCAGCGGAGGCTCCTGGGCAAGGGTTGTGACAAACCTGTAGATGTCTGCTTCAAGTTCGGCAACCATGCGGACTACTACGTGGACAAGGGTATGGCCAGATTCATCACCCTGGACGAGGCCATCCAGATCATCGGCAAGTGCGACGAAGCCGGCCTGGTACCTATGCCGTTCGTGGCCCAGGAAATCCGTACTCTCTGCAACTGCTGTGGAGACTGTTGCGGCGTTCTCCGAACGCTGAAGTTAGACCCGAAGCCGGTCGAAAAAATCATCTCCAATTACTATGCCGAGGTCAACCAGGATGAGTGCTCTGCTTGCGGCACGTGCGAGGACAGGTGCCAAATGGAAGCCATCAGGGTGGGTGAGTCCGACGTCGCGGAGGTCAATCGTGATCGGTGCATCGGATGCGGTTTGTGCGTCACCACATGCCCCAGCGAGGCTCTCTCCCTTGTAGTGAAGCCGGAATCGGAACGCCGCGAGCCTCCTGCCAAAGGCAAAGAGTTCTTCATGCAAATGGCGTCACAGCGGGGCAAGTCCCTCATTCCCCTTTCGGTAACCAAGAGGTCCTCGGGCTGATTGCCCAACATTCCAATTCTTGCGCTTGGCGCCGGGACGGCGGATCTGTGGGCTTGGGGGCTCAGAAACGCTTTTTTCGAGCCCAATTCTCGACTCAGTTGGAAGGCACGGAAACAAGGATCTGAAACAGTGTGATCCGGGTAAGGAGGGCCTGAATGGATTCTGCACAGGTCGTCGGCACTCTGACCTTCCTTTGGCTCATATCATTGATGTTTCGGATGGGTTTGTCTGTTCCCATCCGTGCGGTCCTGGATTCGTTGACACAGACTCGATTCTTACTGAAAGCTCTCTTGGCCAACTTCTTTCTTGTGCCGCTCATCGCATGGGGGCTTCTTGCCTTTTTTCAACCCAACCCCATAGTGTCATTTGGCTTCATGATCGTGGTAGTCTTCGCGGGAGCGCCTTTTGGTCCGGCATTCGCTACGATTGCCAAAGGGGATACCTCATTGGCAATAGGCATGATGATTTTTCTTGCCGCGCTATCCGTTCCGATATCACCTGCGGTTCTTGCCTTCTTGTTAGGATATCTTCCCGGTTCAAGTCCGATCACCCTGGACCATGCAAGCATTCTAAAGGTGATGCTTCTCGGACAATTGGCGCCCCTCGGTGCGGGCCTTGCCGTGGGGGCTATTCCGGGGCCCCTGAAGGTGACAATTGCAAAGCCGGCCAAGGTCCTGTCACAAGTGCTCATGGCAGGGGCCTGTTCAGGAATCTTGATCACAGAGGCTAATGTCTTGAGAGAATTCGGGCATCGAGCCTACATAGGCATGATGGTCGTGTTTGTGTCCAGTATGGTGGTTGGTTGGGGGCTCGGGGGACCCAGAATAACACGTCGACAAACAATGATGTTTATTACAACCATAAGGAATTCGGCAGCGGCGCTTGCGATAGTGTCAACCAATTATGCAGGCACCGAGGCGCCGGCGGCAGCCTTGGCCTACACGCTATTCTTTTCCGCCGGGGCCTTGATTGCAGCCCTCTTGATGGGAAAGAGAAAGGATACACATGTGACTCAATAGCCCCGCATCGGATATCAACCTGCGCCGAAATGACTCGGTCGAGTGTGATGCAGGCGCCGAAGGTTTTGCGCCGTGAATCGAGTCCGGGATTTGATTGATCGGTCGCCGGTAAAGCACTCACAGCCTACAGAGGGAGGTGGAGAGATGGAAGAGAAGGTCACCGTGTTGAAGGGCACGACCAGAGTTCCCGGTTTTGCGGAAGGAGAGGCTCTGGTCACATCAGAGAAGTTGAGTCATCTGGTTAATGCTATCGGCACCGATGGCATTGTCAGGATGCAAGGCCATCCTCTCCAGGGGCAGTGCTATTCTGGAAAGATAATCGTGTACGATACCGACAAGTTTTCCACGGGAGGCGCCTTCGGTCTCTATTTCAAGGCAAAGATCGCGAACACGGGTCCTCTGGCATTGGTCTGCCGGACAGTGCATCCCATAAGCGTTGGAGGAGCGGTGGATGCGGAAATCCCTGCCGTTGACGGATTTGATCTCGATCCATGCGTGGAGATCAAGACTGGAGACTGGGTCAAAATTTCCGCGCCAAAAGCCGGCGAAGAGGCCATCCTTGAGATTCATCGGCAGACTCCTGCATCGGCCGAAGTGGGACAACAAGGCAGAGCCGTCTGGTCATCCAAGGACGTTGAAGAGAGTGGCCTTCGTCTGAGTTCTTACGAGCAGGAGATGTTGGCCGGCCGTCATAGAAAGGCCAAACAGTCGGCCATGGAACGTCTGGTAAGATTTGGCCAAGGCATGGGATCTAAACGGATGGTACCGATCAGGTCGGCCCATGTCTTCTGCGACTGGAAGACGGATGACCTCACAG
>Ga0172375_10003751_pt1 | contig 22888 bp, 18 predicted proteins | sample LakKiv1m_FD_114537 | JGI IMG/M metagenome (GOLD analysis project Ga0172375, IMG submission 114537) | Freshwater microbial communities from Kabuno Bay, South-Kivu, Congo - kab_092012_11.1m | ecosystem: Environmental > Aquatic > Freshwater > Lake | place: Democratic Republic of the Congo... | reverse complement strand
TCTGATAGGACCGACAGCACCGACACCTGCGTTTAAACTGGGTGAAAACACGTCTGATCCGATTAAAATGTATTTAAACGATATAATGACCGTGCCCACTTCGTTGGCCGGTTTACCAGCGATTAACGTTCCGGCGGGGACGAATGATGCCGGTTTACCGATCGGTGTGCAGTTAATGGGTCCAATGAAATCAGACGCTAAGTTGTTGGCGCTAGCAAAATCGATGGAGGTTGCATGATGGATCAGATAGTGATATTTTTTCTTGCAATAGTCTTAATTTTGGGAGCCTTACTTTTCGCATTAGTTAGTAAACTTAGCAAAAAAGGCGTAAAAAAACTAGATGTCGAGCATTTTAGAGCAAAATGCCTCGAGATTGAACATCAGTTGAAAAAAGACGAACCGTCAAGTTATGCTATGGCGGTATTTAATTATGATAAGTTGCTTGATCAAGCATTAAAGGCACGTGGCACTAAAGGGAATACAATGGCTGAAAGGTTAAAAAGCTCAGCGATTTTGTACGGTGATCGCAACAGTGTGTGGTCTGCGCATAAACTTCGTAACAGAATTGCGCATGACTCTGATGTACATGTGACTTACGAGCAAGCAAGACGCGCATTGAATTATTTTAGGAATGCTCTAAAGGATATCGGAGCTATTTAATATGGTTACAGAAGAGATTTTGGCAAAATATGAAATGACCGTAGGTGTTGAGTGCCATGTTCAGTTGGCGACCGACACGAAACTATTTAGCGGCGCCGACAACGACGAACGCGATAAGTCGCCTAACAGCGTGGTTAGCCCAATTGATTTCGGTTTACCCGGTATGTTACCAGTGTTAAACCGTGCAGCAATAGATTTGGCGATAAAAACCGGCAAAGCCCTAAATAGTCCGATTGCTCATATCAGCCGGTTCGATCGTAAACACTATTTTTATCCGGATTTACCAAAAGGGTATCAAACTACACAAATGTACCACCCAATTATCGGCCCGGGTGTCGTTAATATACCTATGGAAAATGGCGAGTCATTTGATGTTCGTATCAATCATGCGCATCTGGAAGAAGATGCCGGAAAGCTGACTCATAATGGTAATTTCAGTCTTGTGGATTTGAACCGCGCGGGAACGCCGCTGATTGAAATAGTAACCGAGCCGGATATCCATTCTTCGGTTCAAGCCAAAGCGTTTGTAATTGAATTGTATCGACTGATGACTTATTCCGGCGTAACGCGCGGTGATTTATACCACGGTAATATGCGTTTTGATGTTAACGTGTCTGCGGCACCGAAAGGATCCGGCCAGCTTGGCACGCGTTCGGAAGTAAAAAATTTGAACTCGTTCAGAAGCGTTGAACGTGCCGTGGAGTTTGAATTCCGCCGACAGGTTGAGCTGCTGGAAAAAGGCGAAAAAGTTATTCAGGAAACCAGAGGTTGGGATGAAAACAAGCAAAAAACCACCTCACAGCGCAGCAAAGAAGAGGCGCAGGATTACCGTTATATGCCAGACGCCGATATTCCACCAATAGTATTAACTGATGAAGAGATAACCGAAATACAATCCGAAGTTCCGCATCTGCCGCAATTCTATCGCGATTCATGGAAGGAAATTGGATTTGATCCTACGGTTGTAAACGCATTATTAGCATCTAGGACGGCAGCAGAGTTAATTCAAAGGATTTATGAAAAAAAAGACAACGCTGCCGCTAAGCGCATTGGTTTATGGTTTGTTACGTTGATGAGTAACCTACTTGAAGACGAATCGGCCAAAGAAAACACCATACCGATACCCGATGATCATCTGATCGAGCTGTCAGATATGGTTGAGGCGAACGAACTTAGTGCTACTGCCGCAAAAACTGTGTTTCGTGAAATTCAGCGCAGCTCAAAAAACCCACGTCTAATTGCGACTGAAAAGAACCTGCTTCAGGTCAGTGACGAGGGTGAAATAGCTGCCGTTATTGACGAAGTACTAAGTGATGAATCTTCCGAGAAGGCTGTCTTAGATTTTAAGAACGGCAACGAAAAAGTCATCGGTTTTTTGGTTGGTCAAGTTATGCAAAAATCCGGAGGAAAGGCTAACCCTGGTTTGGTACAAAAACTGATTCGAGAAAAACTAGAAATAAACTAAAAGGAGCAAACATGAAACAACCGACCAAAGCTATTATCTGCGCCGCAGGCATGGGGAGCAGGCTATTACCACAAACCAAGGCGATGCCAAAAGAAATGTTGCCTATTATAGATAAACCGATTATTCAACTGATTGTTGAACAAGTGGTTGCTGCGGGTGTTACCGACATTATCATGGTCACGGCCGGCAATAAAAGGGCGGTTGAAGACCACTTCGATAGGAGTGTTGAGCTGGAGGACAAGTTACGGGAAACCGGCAAACAGGAGGTGGCTGATATGCTTAAATCGATTTCTGAATTAGCCAATTTTGTTTATGTACGTCAAAAAGGCGGGCGGTATGGCACGGCGTGTCCGGTGCTGGATTCGATGCACTTAATAAGTGATGACGAACCTTTTTTTGTCTTTTTCCCAGATGATTATTTCAGGGCAGAGACTCCTTATCCGGTCCAACTGCTAGAAGCGCATAATAAGACTGGCAAATCGGTAATATCATTAGTCGAAGTCGACAGAAAAGACGCAGATAAATATGGAATGGTTGATGTTGGCGAGGAAGTGTCGAGTCGGGTTTATCGTTTGAAAGATTTCGTTGAAAAACCCGGAAAAGAAAAAACACCCTCGAACCTTGCCTCAGCAGGCAGCTTCCTACTAACGCCAGATATTATGCAAATCGTAAGTAAACTAAAACCTGAAGGCAACGGTGAGATAATGTTAAAAGACGGTATTATCGAACTTATGAATAAAGATGTGGTTTACGGTTGTTCGATAGAGGGAGTTTGGCACGATACGGGCGACCAACTCAAATATCTAAAAGCAGTTGTAGATGAAGCACTAGTAAGTTCAAAATATGGCTCCGATTTTGAGAAATATCTAAGAGAACGCCTTAAGTAGCGGTTTGCTAATTTTCTATCGTCGGTTTATTATTAGATTAAGACATCTATTAAATGACTGCAAGAAGGGTAAGTTAAAAAAATGAGTCCAGCAGCGGAAATCCTTGTCATCATCCTATCGGTCGTTTTAACGTTCTTTTTGCTTCTTGGTATTATCCTGTTAATTTACTTGATTGTTTTGACTCGTCAGATTAGAAAAGTTACAAATTCCGCAGAAAAAACTGTTGAAAACATTGGTTCGGTAGTTGCGGGGTTTTCTAAGGTCATGACGCCGATTTTTGTTGCAGAAACGTTCAATAAATTTATCAAAAAAATGAAAAAAGGTAAAAAAGAAGACTAAAGCAAGGGGGACTAATCATGTCAAAAGGAAAATTTGCACTAGGAGCATTGATCGGGGCTGCCGTTGGCGGCGTTGTTGGATTATTGACGGCTCCAAAAAGCGGCAAAGAAACACGCGCAGATTTAAAGGTAAAGGCTGAAAAAGCCAAAGCCGAAGCAGCTAAGAAAGCCGAATATGCCACATCAAAGGTAAACGATTTTACCGAAGATGCCAAAAACAGGGCAGCCGAAGTGGCAGAAAACGTCAAAACCGAAGCAATTGACCTTAAAGAGCGAAGCCAGCGCGCAGTCGAAGGTGCTAAAAAAGGCTTCAACGCTAAAAGTAATAAGAAATAATCATATTATGCCAAGTAAAGTTGCACATCAAAACTAGCGGTGTGCAATTTTTTAAGGAGTAAAAATGAAAAACAGCACCATAAAAAAACTAAACAGTGATAATGAAAAAGGAGCTCGTCATCAGTTGATAGAGGAATTGTTTGATGATTTTTATCGCAGTCGGAGACAGATATATTGGATGAATTTCACCAGGGGTATATTTTTCGGCTTTGGTACGGTGTTAGGTGGTACGGTTTTAATCGCTTTGCTTTTGTGGTTGTTGGGACAATTTGTTGTTATTCCATTTATTGGCGACTATATCCGAAATATTATTGACGCGATTAATCAGGTTAACCGGTAATATCCGGTTGTTTTTACTACAGACAAAATAGGTTGTAAGTGGGTATACTGGTAAGTAAGCATGGGGGTAAAATTAAAACCATCCGATTATGTCCATTTGCATAATCATACACACCATAGTTTGTTGGACGGCCTGACTAAGATTCCTGATTTAGTTGAACTGGTTAAGAATATGGGCATGGAGGCTGTTGCGATAACAGACCATGGCACAATGTCCGGTAGTGTTGAGTTTTATAAAGCAGCCATTGAATCGGGGATTAAGCCAATTATAGGGATTGAAGCCTATGTGGCCGCTAGATCCAGACACGATCGCGACCCCGTCAAAGATAAAATCAGGTTTCATATAACGCTGCTTGCCATGAACAACCAGGGCTACCAGAATCTGATGCAGCTTAGTACTTTGGCGAATTTGGAAGGTATGTACTACAAACCGAGAATCGATCATGAACTTTTGGAAAAATATAACGAAGGAATCATTGTTCTATCGGGTTGTGCGGGAGGTGAACTTGGTGAATACATCATCGGGGACGACTATAAGAAAGCTAAAGAAACTGCTTTATGGTATAAATCAGTTTTTAAGGATCGGTATTATCTGGAGATGCAAGACCACGATTGGCCAGAGCAAATAAAGGTAAATAATAATCTTGAAAAATTGTCCAAAGAAATTGATGTCCCTCTGGTTATTAGCAACGATGGACACTATTTAGTTCATGAAGACCAAGATGCTCACGAGATTTTACTTTGTGTCGGGACTGGCGCGTATTTAAGCGACGAAGATCGCATGAGTCTTAAAGATTTCGATTTGCACGTTACTGATCCTATGGACATTATCGAAAGATACGGCAAACAATATCCGGAAGCAATTTTAAATACTAAAAAAATAGCAGATAGATGTAGCTTGAAGCTGGACCTTGGGGGAATGTTAATCCCCAGATTCCCAACTCCTGAAGGCGAGAGCGAAAAAACATATCTGGACAAACTGGTGTACAGCGGTTTAGCGTGGCGTTACGGTGGGATTGAAAGAGAAAAAGCTTTGGATATGACCATTGAGCAAGCAAAAAAGCATATACCAAAAAATGTTATGCAACGCACCGAGTACGAACTTGGTGTGGTCGATAGGATGGATTTTAACGGATACTTTTTGATTGTTCAAGACTACATAAACTGGGGTAAAGAAAAAGGCATTATATTTGGACCGGGACGTGGCAGTGGCGCCGGATCGATTTTGGCTTATGCTACGCGAATTACCGAACTTGATCCATTAAAATACAATTTATTATTTGAACGTTTCTTAAACCCGGATCGTATCAGTATGCCTGATTTCGATATTGACATCCAAGATACTCGTCGAGACGAAGTAATCGCATACTGCGCCGAAAAATATGGCACCGATAGGGTTGCTAATATCGTTACGTTTGGCAGGATGGCCGCAAGAGCAGCGGTACGCGACGTAGCAAGGGTGCTGGAGGTACCATATGCCGAAGCTGACCGCATATCAAAAATGATCCCACCTCCTGCGCAGGGCAGGCATATTCCACTTAACGTAAGTATAGTTAAGGATGCAGATTTGAAGCGTGAGTACGAGACAAATCCGGTTGCGAAACAAGTTATCGACTTTGCTGTCCGCTTGGAGGGAACGATCCGTTCACACGGTGTGCATGCAGCCGGAGTAGTGATTGCGCCCGATGATATAGTCAAATTCGTTCCCTTGGAGATGGCGCAAAAAGGCGTCGTATCAACTCAATATCCGATGGTTCCAATTGAAGAGCTGGGATTGTTAAAAATAGACTTTTTAGGATTATCAAACCTGACGACGATCAATAACGCACTTCGTATTATTAAGAAAGTGTACAAAACGGAAATCGATATAGATAATCTTCCGCTTGATGATCGTGAAACTTACGAGCTTTTGCAAAGAGGTGATACGACGGGTGTATTCCAATTGGAATCTGCCGGTATGAAACGTTATCTTCGCGAGCTTAAGCCTACGCAGTTTGATGATATTATCGCGATGGTTGCATTGTACCGTCCCGGACCAATGCAATTTATCGACAGTTTCATTAAGCGAAAGCATGGTCAAGAAAAAATATCATTTCTTCATCCGAAGTTCGAGGCTGCTTTGTCACCAACGTATGGCATTTTGGTTTATCAAGAGCAATTTATGCAAATATCCAAGGACTTCGCCGGTTTTACCGGTGGTCAATCCGACACTTTGCGCAAAGCAGTAGGCAAAAAGAAAATCGATCTTATGAAAAAGATGCACTCCGAATTTGTCGACGGGGCTGTCAAGCACAGCAAAGCCGATCCAGAGCTTGCAGAGAAATTCTGGGCTCAACTGGAAGAATTTGCGAATTATTGTTTTAACAAGTCACACGCCGCTTGTTACGGATTGATTGCTTATTGGACTGCGTATCTTAAGGCTCATTATCCGGAAGCTTTTATGGCTGCATTAATGACTAGTGACCAAAACGACATCGATCGATTGGCGATTGAAATAAATGAATGCAAACATATGGGGATAACAGTTTTGCCGCCGGATGTAAATGAAGGATTTGTCGAATTTGCTATCGTTCCTGGCAAAAAAGCTATCAGATTTAGCATGGCAGCGGTCAAGGGTGTGGGCGTTGGAGCGGTCGAAGAGATCTTAAGCGCTCGTGACAAAGACGGTAAATTTGCTAGTATTGAAGATTTCGCCAAACGTGTAAACGTAGGTCGTTTCAACAGGAAAGCGTGGGAATCATTAATCAAAGCCGGTGGTTTCGACAGCCTAGGCGATAGATCAGACTTACTGTTCAATCTGGATACCCTCCAAGCTTTCGCAAGCAAACTTCAAAAAGAGGCTTTAAGTGGGCAAACCGATTTATTTGGTTCTATTGGTGATGCCGACCAAAGCGTACAGCCGACAGTGTCATTACAGAAAACTCCTATTAAACATACCGACCGCGAGCGATTGGCTTGGGAGAGAGAATTGATGGGTCTTTATATCAGCGCTCACCCTTTGGATAATTATGATATATATTTTGAAGAGCAGACAACTCCGCTTGTGGACATAAAACCGGACCTTGACGGAAAAACCGTGACTGTTGGTGGGGTTGTCTCAACTATGCGAGCAATTGTTACAAAAAGTGGTTCGAAAATGGCATTTGTCGGAATTGAAGACAAAACCGGAGAGGGTGAGATAATTGTATTTCCTAACCTCTATGAAAAAGTCGGCGCAAAACTTGTCCAGGATTTGGTCGTAAAAGTCACGGGTAGAGTAAATTGTAGGGATCGTGATGGAAATATCAACGGCGATGCCAAGATTATTGCCGACGATATGCAATTCGTTACCGACGAGGAGCTGAGAGAATACAAGCCGACCGGACGAAAAATAGAACAACCCAGAGTAATAAAAAAACCAAAAGTAAAGATTAAAAAAAGTAGTACCGTTAAAGAAGAGTCGAAAAAACCACCAATACCACTGAAGGTTGATACATATAAGAAGTTATTCGTACAGATCAAGGATCCGGACGACCATAACTCGCTACTATTATTAAAAAAACTATGTAGCGAACATGTCGGCGACATCGATATCGTTCTGGTATTAGGCCTTGAAAAAAAGTCAGCAATTAGATTACCGTTCAGAATTGAAGCAAGTGACGGTTTTATTTCTGAGCTTAACGAGATATTAGGCGAAGAAAACGTGGTACTTAAATAGTAAGTGCATACAGGGCAATCCCTGCAGCGACGCTTACATTGAATGACTCCTTCTTTCCGTGCATAGGTATTTCGATTAGATCGTCGCATTGGTCAATTAATTCATCAGTTAACCCGTTAACTTCTTCGCCCAAAAGAAGCGCGATTTTTTCAGGGGGTTTATATTTGTCCAGCATAGTGCTGTGCGTATTTTGTTCAAGACCGACAATTTTATACCCCAAACTCTTTAAATAATTAATGTTTGGTGATAGCTGGTATTCAAATTGAACGGTTTTTTCGGCGCCTAGGGCTGTTTTGTGAATTTGTGTGGTCAATTTCTCGACCAAATGAGGTAATCTGTCGTCATTAGATGTTTTTGGGTATGGGCTATAGCCGCTGATGATAAGTTTGTTTACTCCAAATCCATCGCATGTTCTGAAAATTGACCCGATATTATGGGTAGAGCGAATATTGTGAGCGATAACTATTATTTTTGGCATAAAGATATTGTAGCATTATCAATCATCCTGCATTCTACGCTGCTACTAATCCTATATTCAAACCACAAGCAATTTGCTATAGTGTTTAAATAGTGGAAGAAGATAAAGTTCAAAAAAGTCGTCGCGAACTCGACGAACAAGCGACTGCACAACGTGCCGCGATTTTAGGTGTACAGTACCTTGATACTCGTGCGATTGAAAGTACCGTGCCTTTAGTCTCTGATGTTATGGAAATTCCAACAATGCATCAAAATCGCATTGTGCCACTAATGGCTGGCAATGAAAGCCAGATTTGGCAATTTGGTATAACGACCCAAACTCCGCAGTCATTCATTGACGACTTAACTAAACAATATAATGATGTGGGACATAGCATCCGATTCTTTCTTATTAGCAACGAAGGCTACAGAGTCTTGATGGATCGCTATGATCCTGCTGTTAAGGTTGTGCATGATGATATCAAAATTGCAAAGGAGGGCGACAGCAACACTATCGGGCAGGTTAGCGAAAGCCTTAATTCAGTCGGTAGCGACGAAGTCTTCGATTTTTTGATAGACCAGGCTGACAAGTTAGCAGCATCAGACATACACATTGAAAACCAAAGAGACAATATGCGTATCAGAATGCGTGTTGACGGCGTTCTCCATCCGGTAGCGGATATTACCAAAGACCGTTATCGTGTAATTCTTAGCACTCTTGCCTCAAGGGCTAATATATCAACTGCGTCAAACGAGGCTCAGTCGGGTCATATGCAAAAAGAAATAACCATCGACGGTCAGATGCACCTGTTAAATATTCGTGTTGAAACAGTTCCAACCATATACGGACAAGACGCGGTATTAAGGTTGTTTAATTTTGATGAAACGATGTTGAATCTTGATCGGTTAAGGATTAGCAAGGAAGAACGGGCGGAAATTGATGAAATAATCAGTCATCCCAGAGGTTTGGTGTTAATGGTTGGGCCTACGGGCAGTGGTAAATCGACAACTTTGTACAGTATTATCAATGCCTTAAATTCCACAACGCGTAAGATAATCACCCTTGAGGATCCGATAGAATACGGCATTACCGGTATATCGCAAATACCGATTGACACGGTTAATGGTCATAGTTTTGCAGAAGGGCTTAGGGCCGTACTGAGGCTTGACCCTGATATTGTTATGGTTGGCGAAATCCGCGACGCCGATACTGCCAAGACAGCTATCCAAGCTTCGATAACCGGTCATCTTGTATTGTCCAGCTTTCATGCTAATTCGACCGCTGCGGCTTTCAGTCGTATGATTGATTTAATCGGCGTGAACCCTATCTTCAGCTCTTCCATTAGGCTATTAATTGCCCAACGGCTCGTCAGAAGGCTTGATGATGATACCAAGGAAGAATATGATCCCGACGAAGCGACAAAGAAGTGGGTTCAGGATGCATTGAAAGATTTGCCTCCACATATAGAAAAACCGGACCTGGTTAATTTCAAACTATGGCGACCAGTTCCTAGTGAAGCCTCACCGTTCGGTTATTCGGGACGGATAGTTATAATGGAGCAAATGGTTGTAACGGAAGGTATTCAAAGGTTTTTGCGCGGTGACGAGAAGGATGTCCATACCGAAGCCATAGAGGATGTTGCTAGAAAGGCCGGTATGGTCACATTGTTAGAAAGGGGCGTACTGGCGGCTCTTCGCGGCGAGACAACTCTGGAAGAGATAAATAGGGCTATTTAACCCTTCCAAAGATAAGGATATTATGCTATAGTTGGTAGCTGACTAAGTAAATAAATTTAAAGAGTGAGTAAAAGGATGAGTTTCGAGTTAATAAACAAGGTTAATGAGGCCCAAAAAAAGGCCAAAGTCGTCGACGTTCGAAGCGGTGATACTGTCAGAGTGCACCAAAAGATCAAGGAGGGCGCAAAAGAGCGTATTCAGATTTTTGAGGGTGTTGTTATCCGAATTGACCGTAATAAATCACATACATCCAGGATTACAGTTCGTAAAATTACCAGCGGCATTGGTGTCGAAAAAAGCTTCATGGTCCACAGTCCACTTGTCGAAAAAATCCAAATCGTAAGACGTGCTAAAGTACGTCGCAACTTCTTGAGTTACTTGCGCGATCGCAGTGGCAAGAGTGCTAGGTTAAGAAACCAAAACTTTGACCGTGAAGGTGTTAATGACGTGCGCGACCTAGAGGCCGAGGCGGAAGCCGCCAGATTAAAAGAGGCCGCCAAAGAAGAAGCTGCCGCTAAGGCTGCTGAAAAAGCCAAAGAAGAAGCTAAACTAGAGGCATTACAAGCGGAAGTTGAAGCTCGCCACACTGATACATAAGTCGAGCTTATTTTAGCGGGTTCTGCCGTTAGATTCACCCCTAAATTTTTATTACTGCAATGGTATGATATAAGAATGATTCTTGGTATTGATGAAGTTGGCCGGGGACCGTGGGCCGGACCATTGGTCGTAGGAGCTGTTATCTTGGGTGGCGAAATAATCGATGGCTTGACTGATAGTAAAAAATTATCAAAAAAGAAACGCGAGATCTTGGACAAAGAAATTCGTGAAAAAGCCAAGGGTTTTGGACTTGGCTGGGTACAGGCGGATGAAATTGATAAAAAAGGTCTTTCAGAATCCCTTAGGCTAGCTACCAAGCGGGCTGTTGAACAAATCAAGGCTCCGTATCATCAAATAATAATCGACGGAACGGTGAATTTTTTAAGTGGGACCAACAAAGAGTCATATGTCACTACTATCAAGAAAGCCGATATATTAGTGCCGTGCGTTTCTGCAGCGTCTATTATTGCAAAAGTCGCAAGGGATAAGTTTATGTCGGATCAGGATAGGGAATTACCTGGTTATGATTTTTCAAGTCATGTTGGTTATGGCACCGCAAGACATAAAGCGGCTATTAGTAAGCTTGGCGCGACAAAACTACACCGCATGTCATTTTCGCCACTAAAAGACATTAAAAAAACAACCAAGAAAATAGGGGACGAAGCAGAAGACGTCGCTGCCGAATATTTAATAAGGTCCGGTCATGAAATATTAAATCGTAACTGGAAGACTAAATTTTGTGAAATTGATATCGTATCTACAAAAAATAACATTATATATTTTTGTGAAGTCAAATATCGCAAATCTAATCAACATGGTTGCGGCATGGATGTTATAACCGGCAGGAAAGTGGACAAAATGAAGTTTGCTGCAAGGTTGTATATTCATAACAAAAAGCTAACCGATATCGATTTGCGTTTGATGGCGATGTCAATGACTGGTACGCCGCCAAATGTCATCGAATGTATTGAAGTATAGCTTGTCTATTAATTTACCAAATACGAACACGTTTTTCTGCGTCCAAGTATAGCTTGTCGTTTTGGGAAACATCGAAAGCATCATAATAATCGTCAATATGCTGCAAAGTGCAATTGACACGAAAACGTGACGGTGGATGCGGGTCGGTTTTAGCCATTTGCAAGAGATATTCTTCCCTTTGCGCTCCGCGTTCAGTGACTGCATAGCTTGTGAAAAGATCGCGAAGGTTATCTTTTGATTTTTTTGGGTTATCCATTGCCGACAAGGCCTCTATGGCTAGTTGCACGCCACCGATATCTGCAATTATCTCTCCTAGTATTAGCTTGCCTTTTAAAAATACTCCTGGTAAAACTTCGTAAGTGTCAGCTTGCTTAGCCAAGGTATTGGCTAATTTTTTAAAAGCACTTCGTTCTGTTCGCGTCTGCCATTTTATAACGTTGCCCTGATCATCAAATTCAGCACCTTGATCGTCGAAACCATGAGTAAATTCATGCCCAATTACCGAACCGATACCGCCTAGGTTGGTCGCGTAATTAGCGCTTGGATCATAAAAAGGCGGTTGTAATATTGCCGCCGGAAAGCAAATTACCAGTTGATTTGGCTCGTAGTAGGCGTTGACAGTATGAGCGTTCATCTGCCAATCCTCGACTGGTGGTTTTTTACCTATTTTTTTGAGTGCGATATTCGTTAAGAAACTATGAGCTGCCAAAGTGTTAAATAGATGATTATCGCTGCAGAATTCTAATTTGCCAAGATTATGCCACTTGGACGGATAGCCGATTAACACTTTGGTCTTATCTAGTTTTTTATGTGCTAGATTTTTTGTTGAGGATTGCATCCAAGGGACCTTGTCGATGCGTGCATGGTATGCCCTTCTGATGTCTTCAACGATTTTAAGAACAGATTTTTTGGATGATTCTGGAAAATATCGTTTTGCGTATTCTCGACCCAGCACTTCTCCAATTATAAGTTTGTCGGCTTGTAATACGGCACGCTTCCAAGTTGGGTTGATTGCTTTTTTCCCAGTGATAACTTGTCCGTAAAAATCAAAATAGGCTTTGGCTGACTCATCGTCTACCCACTCTAAAAGATGATCTAATACTAACCATGATAAATATGCTTTAATTTCATCCAAAGAATGTCTGTCGATGATATTTAAAACACTGTCGATAAAAGACGGCTGATTTATAACAATATTATCTGTTGGTGATTTCCAGCCAAGTCCCTTAAAATATTGCAACCAATCAAACCTTGGGAATCGTGAATATAGCTCTTGGATTGTAAATCTGTTGTAGTTTTTTTCGACATCTCGCAGCTCGACGTCGGTCCAGGATGCTTTCGCGAGTTGTTTTTCTATATTATAAATCGCATCCCATGCACGGAGTGTCAGTTTTGGTTGAAGTTTGTGAACTTTTTCGAAGTAATTTTTGTATTCTTTTCGAATTTGTTTCATTCTAGAGCTCTTATCCAAATAGTAGTCACGGTTCGGCATGCATAAGCCACCTTGATTAACGCGCAATACCTGAATTTGGCTATTTTTATCGTCCTGCGCAACGTAATCTGACCAAAATGACGCAAAATCATAACGATGGGCATGGCCGAGGTAACTGGCAAGATGTTTTTTGTCTTTAATCTTTTGAATTTTTTGCAACTCATTATCTAGTGTCGTTAAATTATTGCCTGCAAAGCTTGTAAAAGACATAGCCGTGGCAAAGAAATTTCTGATGAGTTTTTGGTCATGCGCTAGTTCATTATCCGGCGTATCGTTAAGTTCAGCGACGATTTTTTTAACAGCGTTTGCAGATTGATCTCTAAGCACATGAAACGTGCCCCAGCTGCTTTCATTCGGCGGAATCGGATTTTTTATTAGCCAATCATTGTTTACGTAACCGAAAAAATCATCCTGTGGTCGTGGTGTTTTATCAAAATCAGACATAAATCTTACCTCTGCATCAAATTAATATTAGCGTTGAGCATCTTTTATTGTAGCATTTCACTGATAGTGCATAATAGGCTTATGACCAATAAATACAGAAGAAGAAGGCTGTTTTTTGTTATTTTTCTACTTATAATCACCGCTTTTATTGCTATAACCGGCACGTCCCAGATAAAAACAGACAGCGAAAATACCCCGATTGTTAAACGAGAACAATACAGTTTGGCTCTGGCAGAATTGGACAAACTGCCGATAAAAGGGCGTGCTCCCAAAACCGATTACTCCAGGGATCAATTTGGTGATGGTTGGCGAACGATAGGCGGCTGTGATACCAGAAATATTATTTTAAATCGTGATCTAAAGAATGTTTCAGTTGATTCAAATTGTCGCGTAATAATGGGCATACTCGATGATCCATATACTGATAAGACAATTAATTTTATAAGAGGCGATGCAACGAGCGATGATGTGCAAATCGATCACGTCGTAGCTTTATCGGACGCATGGCAAAAGGGTGCCCAGCAATTGTCATTTGATAACAGGATTGATCTTGCAAACGACCCACTGGAGCTTTTGGCGGTTAGCGGACAGGCTAATCAACAAAAAGGTGACAGTGACGCTGCGTCATGGCTTCCTAAGAATAAATCATTCAGATGTGAGTATGTCTCCAGGCAAATTGCCGTAAAAAGGAAGTACGCATTATGGGTTACGCGAGCTGAATACGACGCCATTAAATCCGTACTTAATAATTGTCAAAACCAGTTGTTGCCAAACCCGTAAAATGAGAGTAAAATATTATTAGTGAATTGCGTGATGTCGGCCGGCAGGTCGGCTTTTTTCATAGAAAACACTAAAGGAGAATCAAATGGAAGAAATTAACATTAAACAATTGGTCTTAGCGGTCCATACGATTGCAGAAGAGAAGAATTTACCGGAAGAAACGGTTCTTTCCGTGATTGAACAGGCGATAGCGGCTGCCTGGCGTCGAGATAATGGCGAACGCGAACAAGATGTTCGCTCTGAACTGAATATTAACGATGGCAGTGCTAAGGTTTTTGTGTCACGCGAGGTTGTTGAAGCTGTCGGAACTCCTGCGGTTGAAATCAGTCTTGATGACGCTAAGAAAGTCAAAAAGGATGCAAAAATCGGCGATATAATCGAAGAAGGACATGAAGTTACTGCATTTGGGCGCGTTGCTGCTCAGACCGCCAAACAGGTTGTCTTGCAGAGATTGCGCGAGGCTGAAAGAGAAGTGGTTCTAGAGGAATACGAGGATAAAATCGGCACGGTTGTCAATGGAACGGTGCAACGCATCGAGCCTCGCGTTATCAGGGTTGATTTGGGGAAAGCAACCGGTATCATACCTCAAAGTGAACAAATTCAGGGCGAGTTTTATTCTATTGGTAATCGCATCAAGGTGTTCATTAAGAACATCGAAAGGGATAACCACGGTCCGCAATTAATTCTGAGTCGTGGCAATGAAGAGTTTGTTGAATATCTATTTCGACAAGAAGTTCCGGAAATCGAAACGGGTGCGGTTGAGATTAAAGCTATTGCTCGCGAATCCGGTAGGCGTACCAAAATAGCCGTCGCCAGTACTTCACCCGGCGTTGATCCGATTGGTACCTTTGTCGGTGGTCATGGAACTCGTGTCCAGGCTGTTATGAATGAAATTGGCGATCAGGAAAAAATCGACATCATATCATATGACGAAGATGTAGAACAGTTTATCAAGAATGCACTTAGCCCTGCCGAAGTCTCAAAGGTGAAAATTGATGATAAGAATAAACGAGCAACAGTATTTGTCGACGAAGAACAACAGTCAATTGCAATTGGGCGTGCAGGACAGAATGTTCGTCTGGCTAGCAGGTTGACGGGTTATGAGATTGATATCGAACAAGCCGCTAGCGTCAATCCAAAACCAAAAAGCACTAAACGCAAAAACATCGAAGACAGCCTGTTGGACGCAGTCTCAGAATCTACTAAATAGCTTTTGTATAAGCTATAATAGTAGGTATGGGAGATGAGTTTACGGAATTTGTTTCGCACTTAACCGATAACGCTCGGGCAAGTTTGCATCATGCTAATATCATAGCTCAGGGTTATGGCAGTTCTTATATTGCAACCGAACATCTTCTTTTGGGAATTTTAGCACAAGGCTCATCCGTAGGGGCTAAGGTGTTGGCCGATGTTGGCGTAACCTTGAACCGAACACAGGACGCACTTAATCTTGCGCCATTAACTGTTATCGTCAGCACCGAAGCGAAAATGCTTAGCGAAACCGCAAAATTAACCCTTAAGATGAGCTGGGATCTGGCTCAGGAATATCATCAAGAGTATTTGGGAACGGAACACATTTTATATAGCATTCTTAAGCAAAAAAACTCCAGGGCTGCCGTGCTGCTGCATGATATGAATATTGATACTAACGAACTATCTCTTGAGCTGGAAGACTATCTCGATCAGTGGAAAGAAGGTTTTGGAAGCGAATTTCCACCTATGCCTGTTTTTACTGAAAAAAAACAAGGTAAACACAGGGGCGCGCTGGGAACCTATGGAACCGATTTAACGTCACTCGCCAAAGCCGGCAAGCTTGACCCCGTGATAGGTCGCGAAAAACAAGAAGAACGCATTATTACGATTTTAAGTCGAAGGACAAAAAATAATCCGGTTCTGATTGGTGAACCGGGCGTTGGTAAGACCGCTATCGTTGAAGGTCTAGCACAAAGAATTGCCAAAGAAGACGTACCAGATTATCTGTTGGACAAGAGAATCATGCAGATTGATCTGGCCGGTATGATTGCAGGTACGAAATACCGAGGAGAGTTTGAAGAGAGGTTAAAGAAGGTATTGAGCGAACTCAAGCATCAAAAAAATGTGATATTGTTCATTGATGAATTTCACCTATTGGTTGGCGCTGGCGCTGCCGAGGGTTCGATCGATGCGGCTAATATGTTAAAACCAGCCTTGGCTCGGGGCGATATACGCCTAATTGGCGCTACAACTTCAGATGAATATCGAAAATATATTGAAAAGGATAGTGCCTTAGAAAGGCGCCTACAAGTTATAGTAGTGCCCGAACCTAACCTTAGGGAATCGGTCTCGATATTAAAAGGGCTCCGTCATGCATATGAAAAACATCACGGCGTGTCAATGAGTGACGAACTGATCGAGGATACGGTTTATATGTCTGACAGGTATATAAACGAACGTTTCATGCCAGACAAAGCAATAGACGTAATTGACGAAGCCGCTGCTCTTGTAAGGGTAAAGTCAAGCCAAAAGCCAAGCCGTGTCCGCAGCTTAACCAAAAAGCTTAAGAACCTAAATGAAATGATGGATGATGCTGTCGGGGCAGAGAATTATGAACGTGCTGCAACCTACAAGACTCGTATTAGTCAGCTGTCTACCAAACTTGAGCAGTTGCGCGAAGCGGGTGATATAAAAAAACAAGTCGTTCTTAGTGATGACGACGTTGCCTCTGCGATCGCATCAATGACAGGGATACCGGTTAGGAGAGTGCGTAAATCAGAGGCAAGACTGTTAAGGAATTTGGAGAAGCACCTAGCTAAATATATCGTTGGTCAAAAAGAAGCTGTCGAAAAGGTATCAAGAGCAATCAGGCGAAGCCGTAGTGGCGTGGCTAGTAGTAATCGTCCGATCGGATCATTTGTGTTTATGGGACCTACTGGCGTAGGCAAGACCGAGTTGGCTAAAGTTTTAGCCCGGGAGGTCTTTGGCAACGAGGATGCTTTGATTAAAATTGATATGAGTGAATACGGCGAACGCCATAATACCAGTCGTCTAATTGGCGCACCAGCCGGTTATATCGGGTATGACGACGGCAGTCAACTGACCGATAAAATACGTAGGCAGCCATACAGCGTGGTTCTGTTTGATGAGATCGAAAAGGCTCACCCAGGCGTGTTTAACCTATTACTTCAAATACTTGAAGACGGGGCATTAACAGATACAAAAGGGCGTAAAATTAATTTTAGTAATGCGATCGTTATTCTTACCAGTAATCTTGGAGCGCAGCAAATGATGCGGGAGTCAAGCCTTGGGTTCCACGCTGCCAGTAAGAGCGATGAAAAGAAGCTGGATGAAGTACATCGAGAAAATTCAGAAACCGCCGAAACAGCACTTGGCAAGATAATGCAACCCGAACTAATCAATCGTTTTGATGGAATAATTACATTTCGCGCCTTGATGCATAGCCAAATTAACAAAATTTTTGATAATCTTATTAATGAGCTACAACAAAGACTAACTCCGAAAGGTATTCACTTGGTTATCAAACCGACAGCGAAAAAACTTATGATAAAAAAAGGTTATTCAGAGAAATTCGGTGCACGCCCTTTGAGGCGCGTTATCCAAGACGAGCTTGAGCATCGAATTGCCGATGGCGTTCTTTCGGGGATATATGAAAAAGGCACCGTATTAGAAATCGGTACAAGTAATGGAGAGGTCAATATAAAAATTGCTACAGAATAAAAAAAGAACAGGAATTATTTCGACAGTAATAGTTTGTCTTTTTTTAGTAGCGGCATCTTTGGCAGCAGTAGCGTACAGGCAGAGAATTATTGATCAAATAGCCTTTTGGGGCTACAAGCCGTCTAACGAAGTAGCAACTCTTATTAGTAGGACGGGCATGAATGACAACGGTAAATTTTATTTTTATGCCAGTCAGCCGGCTATGTATACGTCTGCAACCGCATCTGAATTTAATAACGCATGCGAAAAAATTGAGGCTACTACTGCCATATTGGGTTGTTATAACGGCACAAAGATATTTATTTATAAGATTTCCGACAAGAGATTGGATGGAATAAGCGAAGTCACCGCAGCTCATGAAACATTGCATGCTATTTATGCCAGACTCGATGAAACTGAAAAAACAAAAGTTGATGAACTGGTTGAAGCCGAATATAAAAAAATAGCTAGTAATAAATATTATTCTGATTTGACGGCATATTACGCCAAAGCCGAACCTGGTCAGCGCGATAATGAACTTCATTCCATAATCGGCACAGAAATCGCCGACATAAGCCCAAAGCTTGAAGAATATTATGGCAAGTATTTTTCAAACAGACAAAAAGTAGTTGATTTAGATATAAAATACAGCAACGTCTTTAAATCACTCAAACTCAAAGCAGATAAATTAGGTGTCCAGCTGGATGCGTTGTCGGCCAGTATAGCCAGCAGGACTAAACAATATAACGCGGACGCGAACAAGCTGAATAACGACATAGCCACTTTCAATAGCAGGGCTGCAAGTAGCGATTTTTCTTCGCAGGCGCAGTTTGACGGTGAACGGCTTGTTCTGGTCAATAGAGCAGCTGCTCTTGAAGATGCCAGAGTCGGCATCAAATCCGACATAGAGAATTATCAGACCCTGCTGAATGAATACAATTCAGTTGCCACGGAATCTAAAAAACTTTACGATACCATTAACAGTACTCTCGTGTCCTCGCCATCGATATAGGTTATACTAGAAGTAATGGTAAAAGCTAAAACTCAGTTTGTGTGTCAAAATTGCGGAGCAAGCTATCCGAAATGGATGGGCAGATGTGATAATTGTGGTGAGTGGAATACGTTGCTTGAGCAAGAATTCGAATCAATCGGAAAATCAGCAGTAGCAAAAAGCTCACGTGGCGGCAAAGTGCTGGATGTGCAAACCATGCGCTCGATATCAAGCAAAGAAAACGTTACCAGGCTGAAAACCGGCTTTACGGACTTAGACGATGTTCTTGGGGGCGGAATATTACCGGGTGGTGTTATTTTACTAGCCGGACAACCTGGTATTGGTAAAAGTACACTCCTGCTTCAAGTCTCGGCCCACATTGCAAAAAAGGACGCGGTACTTTATTCAAGTGGCGAAGAGTCGGCTAGTCAGGTCAAACTGCGTGCTATTAGACTTGGTGCTGAAAAAAGCGAACAAATCAGTTTTGCGTCAAGTACCAGCGCTGACGACATTGCCGCGACTATTCGCTCTGGCAGATACAAATTAGTTATCATTGATTCGATTCAGACACTAGCCTTGAATGAAATTACATCTGCACCTGGCACTGTTTCACAAATCACAAACAGCAGTAATGTTATTATTCGGGCAGCAAAACACTCTGGTGCGGCCGTTGTTTTAGTTGGGCATGTTACTAAAGAGGGAAGTATAGCAGGACCAAAAGTACTAGAACACCTTGTTGATACGGTTCTTCAGTTTGAGGGTGATAGGTATGGCGGGTTCAAAATTGTTCGTGCTGCTAAAAACCGCTTTGGATCAACTAACGAGGCGGCAATATTTGAAATGCGTGAAGATGGATTAAAATTGGTCGATAATCCGTCCGCAACGTTACTTGCAGAGAGGCAAAACACCGACGGATCTGTTGTCCTAGCTACCATAGAAGGCACTCGTCCGCTTTTGGTAGAGATTCAGGCACTTGTTAATCCAAGCAGTTTCGGGTATCCTAAACGAACAGCCAGTGGATTTGATTTGAACAGGCTTAATCTGTTAATCGCGGTCTTAGAACGTCGTACGAAATTGAATTTATCCGATAAGGATATTTATATAAACGTGGTAGGTGGCTTGAAGCTGAACGATCAAGCAGCTGATTTGGCTATATGCATAGCCATTGCCAGTGCGGCAGCATCCCGCCAGATCGATGAGAGTATAGTGGTGTTTGGCGAAGTTGGTTTGGGTGGCGAGATACGATCGGTGCGATCGATCGAACGGCGAATCGCAGAGGCAAAAAAACTTGGCTTCAAACAAGCGATAGCTCCTAGCGGCACGTCAAAGAGCACATTTATAAAGAACGTTAGCGATTTGCGAATGGCGCTGATCGACTATTTACAAAAGAAGTAAGGAAGTATTATTTATGGAATTAATCATTTTAACACTGCTGCTTTTACTTGCAGCGGAAGTAACTTATCTTGTAGCAGTAAACACAAAAAAATTATCACACAGAAATGAAGTTAGGCCTATCTTTGTCGATACGTCAGTCTTGATCGATGGTAGGATTTTGTCCGTAGCAAGCTCGGGCTTTATCGGCGGCAAACTATATATTCCAAGAAGCGTTATTGGTGAGCTACAATTTCTAGCTGACAACGCTGACAATGAAAAGAGGTCCAGAGCCAGACATGGCTTGGATGTTGTTGCTGAATTGCAACGCATGACAGACCTCAAGGTCGAGATATTTCGTGACAGCAGTCGGGCCGAGGAGGGTGTTGATAACCGTTTACTAAAATTGGCCAGGAAATACCACGGTTCAATATGCACGATTGACTACAATCTTAACAAAGTTGCTAAAGTCGAAAGTATTAACGTACTTAACGTGAATGATTTGGCCATGGGGCTTAGGATGGCATATTTGCCCGGTGAAAGGATGTCCCTGGAGCTAACTCAAAAAGGACAAGATAACCACCAAGCCGTCGGTCATTTAGCTGACGGAACCATGGTTGTCGTCGAGCATGCCAGCGGACAAATCGGACATACGGTCGAAATAGAGTTTATTAGGAGTTTACAGACAGCAGCCGGTAAAATGATGTTTGCAAAGCTAATACAAAAAAATAACCAAAACAACAGCTCAAAGCAGAATAACAGGGGCTCAAAAAGCTTAAAGCATACCGATACGCGTACCAACCATCGAAACAGCAGTAATAATAAGACTTAAAAAACGACTGTCGAAAATACTATTTAAATCTCGGAATCAATATACGCGGGGATTTTGTCTGAGTCCGTGTTTGTGTAATAACCGCTGTCCGTAATTGATGCCGACAGGGCTTTTGCTTTATCGCCACTTTTTACCGTGTAGCTGAACGAACCAGACCCGCTTAGGTTCTTAACAACCGTTCCGCTTATACTTACCTGTACGCCTGTTATATTGAATGGAGATCCGCTTGTCGCGACTACTCTTATTGTATAAACGTTCGGATTCCCTGTTGGTTCGGCCGATATATCTACCCGCGGTTTTGTGTCAGAGCTTTTATGGGCATCGTCATTTTTACTGGCGTCATATCCGTCGGGGGCGATGTAGACGAATTTTTTCGTAACCGGATCAAGCATCTTTGTGACGTCCAGCTCTATTCTGGCACCATCAGGCGTCAGGTCAGTAGCTTTTTTCTTTGAAACCTTGTCGAATACCATCTTGGTATTGGTTTGTGATTGCGACTTATTCCACCATGAAGGATATAGTTCTTTGCCAACTTGCTGTATACCTTTTGGTCTGGCGAACCAATCTCCAACCTTCCATTTACCCTCTTTTGCATAAACGTCTTTATGGGCATATTCAATTACTTTTGCAATAACAGCGCCACCAAGCGAAGAGGTACCGTGGGTTAGAATCGATGCATCAGAATTACCAAACCAAACCGCCATTGTAAGTGCCGGGCTGTAGCTTGCCATCCAGATGTCTTTAGCGTTCCCGCCTTTATCTGAAGTCCCCGTCTTGGTTGATGTCTTAACATCTGGAATTTCCATACCGAGCGCATGATAGCCATCCAGCGGAGCCCTGGCTGTATCGTCATTTAATATATCACTGACAATATATGCCGATTGAGGATCTATGACTTTCTTGCCTGGAGTATCGGTCCATTTCTTTAAAACTTCGCCTGAATTGTTTTTGACCTCTAGGACTGTAGATTGAGGCTTATATACACCCTGTCTTGCAAGTGAAGCGTAAGCGTTAACCAGATCAACCTGTCTTAGACCGCAGCCACCGATTGCGGAAGCCAGGCCTACGTTGACTTCGTCACCTTGCGTACAATAGCTTTTTGCGCCCATGTCACGGATTTCGCTTAGGGTTGATTTTACACCGGATATATACATAGCTTTTACGGCAGGGATGTTGCGTGAAGTCGCTAACCCTGTTCTGATTGTAATGTTGCCCATAAACCTTCGGTCCGCGTTGTATAAAGGCGCACCATATATCGAGTTGATGCTTTCATCCTTCAACACGCTACCGCTACCATAGTTCATTTGTCCGGTTGGCTTTTTCTGGAACAGCTGAGCGTATACTAACGGCTTAATTGACGAGCCTGGCTGCAAATACGCAGTAGCCGCATTGTCCTGACCATACCCTGGGTAATTAAAATCTCGGCTGCCCATTAGCGCAACAATCTGTCCGGTCTTAGTATCTTCAACCGTTGCAGCCCCATTCGAGAAACCAGCCCAAGCCGGAACATAAGATTTGAACATGTCATTCATAGCTTCTTCAAGTTTGCTCTGAATCCTTATGTCCAATGTGGTCTTCACAATCAATCCACCCCGTCCTACCGTCGCCTTACCCAAAGTACTTTCAAGTTCGCTTCTGACCATTTGCACGAAATGAGGGGCTTTGATGTTTTTATATTGGTTTGCCTCTGGGATTATATTGTCCAAGATCGGATATTTCTTAGCAGCGTCAGCCTCCTTCTGGGTAATGTATCCTTGATCTTTCATGTTATCGATTACGGTATGCTGCCTTGCTA
>Ga0172375_10003750_pt1 | contig 22891 bp, 20 predicted proteins | sample LakKiv1m_FD_114537 | JGI IMG/M metagenome (GOLD analysis project Ga0172375, IMG submission 114537) | Freshwater microbial communities from Kabuno Bay, South-Kivu, Congo - kab_092012_11.1m | ecosystem: Environmental > Aquatic > Freshwater > Lake | place: Democratic Republic of the Congo... | reverse complement strand
TTAGGTGGAGGAAATCATGGTCAAGAACATGGGAAAAGCGGACAGGGTAATCAGGATCATTTTGGCGCTCGTGGTGGGGGTGCTGATACTTACCGGCCAGCTCGTCGGCTGGGGAGCGGTAATCCTCGGAATTTTGGCCGTGGTTTTTATAGGAACCAGCATCGTCGGGACCTGCCCTCTTTATCTTCCGTTTAACATCAGTACGCTGAAAAAATCAGAAAAAACCGAAAAATAGCGATTGCCCATCCTCGCGTCGGCTTTCAGGCCGTTCCCGGCAACATGGGCACGAAGGACACATCCAAGAGGGTCTCGCGGTCGAAGCGAGGCCCTCTTCGCGTTATGCGCGCGATATTTTGATAACCGAGTGGACCTTCGGGGCCGACAAGGACTCCTCCGTCCGAGGAGAGCTGCTCGAGCAGGGCGGGCGGAATGCCGGTGGGTGCCGCCGAGATTATGATGGCATCGAAGGGAGCCTCCTCCGGCAGTCCGACAAAGCCATCTCCCAGAAGCACGGCGACGTTTTTAATTCCTAACTCTTCGATTAGAAGCGATGCGCGCTTTTCGAGGGCCTCGATTCTTTCGAGACTCCACACCTGCCGCGCGAGCATGCCCAGCAGGGCGGCTTGATACCCCGAGCCAGCGCCGATTTCCATGACTTTTTCGCCGCCACGCAACGCTAGAGCCTCAAGCATGTAGCCCACGATATATGGCTGGGATATCGTCTGCCCATAGCCTATGGGCAAAGGGCGGTCTTCATAGGCATGTTCGACGTATTCGGCGGGTACGAAGCGATGGCGGGGCAGCGATCGCATGGCTGAAAGCACTCTTCCGTCGGTGACGCCTCGAGCCGCGATTTGGCTCCGTACCATGAATTCGCGCATCGCCTTCATGTCGCGCATCGGTGACTTCCCTCCGTAAGATAAAGTATAGACTTTCATGCCGTCATTGTCGCGATAATTTCCCTCGCATTATGCCTGGAATGACGGTAAACTTGACAGGAATGGAGGAACCGATGCAAGTACATCTTGGCAAACAGACAGCATTCGCCGTGTTGGCGGTGGCGCTGCTTATTGGCTCTTTGTCTCCTGTTTGGAGCGCGGGCGATCCGGCGCCGGAGCTGAGCGACGGCAAAAAAGCCGGACTTCGGAAAGCCCTCGAAGGAATGATGGAAAAGTATAAGATCCCCGGCGCTATCGCCGGTTTGTGGTTTCCTGGAATCGGCGATTGGGTTGGGACGGCGGGTATTGGGAATCCCGTTACGGGTGAAATCCCCCATCCAGGTGACAAGGTGCGGATCGGCAGCATAACCAAAAGCTTCACCGCCACGGTGGTCCTGCAACTCGTCGATGAGGGCAAGCTTTCTCTGGATGATTTCTTGAGCAAATGGGAACCCCAGGTGCCGGGCGCCGAAGGCATCACCATCAGACAGTTGCTCAATATGACCTCAGGACTCTACAATTTCACCGATCTTCCCGAGTTTTGGGATGCGCTCAACAAGGATCCTTTGGCCGTTTGGAAGCCAGAGCAGCTCGTGGATATGGCGATAGCCAAGCCCGCGGTATTCGCGCCGGGCAGCCAGTTCATGTACTGCAATACGAATTACGTCTTGCTGGGGATGATCATCGAAAAAGTGACCGGCAAGACGGCGGGGGAGGAAATCACCTCGAGAATTATAAACAGGCTGGGGCTCAAGGACACATCCTTCCCGATGACGCCGGATATCATAGAACCGTACATGCGAGGTCATGTGCCCGCGGCAGGCGAAGCCGAAGGCTCGGCAAAAGTGGATGAGTTCAGCATCTGTTCGCCGACGCCTTATTGGACCGCCGGCGGCATGATCGGAACGTTGAGCGATCTAAGAACGTGGATAAAGGCCATCGTTTCCGGCGAACTCCTCAGTCCGGCGATGCACGCGGAGCAGCTGAACTTTTCCGCTCCCAATACCGAATTCTACGGGCTGGGAGTCATGAACGGCGGCGGCGTGATGTTGGGACATTCCGGGGAAGTGCCCGGGTACAATTCCTCAATGTATTACATCCCGTCATTTAACGCTTTTGGCATAACGCTTATCAACAGGTACCCCAGCGAGGTCGAGGGCGCGGCCGACCAGGTGAACATCGCCCTTATACAAACGATGGTCGCGTCTTCAGCGGCGGGGTTCGCCTATCCCGATCCAGGTGATTTTAGCGGCCTGCCATGGGAGGGAGCCTTCGTGGCGGCTCATGACAAGCTCTCGAAGGAATACGCCTTTGGCGAGTGGAAGGCTGTGGATTGGCAAGGCCTGCGCGAGAAATATTTGCCGCGGATAGCGCAAGCCCAGGCAGCGGGCGATGAAAAGGCGTACTACCTGGCCTTGCATGAATACCTCTTTTCGATCCCCGACGGGCATCTGAGCTTGAATGCCAAAGATCTCGCGGTGCCGGCGGCTCTCGGCAAGGAATTGGCCGGGGGCGGTTTCGGCCTAGCGGTGGCTGAGCTTGATGAGGGGCGGGTTGTCGTCGCGGGAGTCGTGCCCGGAAGTCAGGCGGCCGAGGCCGGGGTTGTCGCGGGCGCGGAAGTCATTTCCTGGGGCGGATTGCCGGCCGAGGCCGCCATCGGCTTCGTCGATGTGGGGGCGCTGCCCTATAAAATGCTGACGAAGGCGATCGGCGGGGAGAACCCCTGGGCGACCGAGGAAAACCATCGTCTGGAACAGTGCAAGCTTCTCACGCGCGGGCCGGCGGGGAAGAAAGTCGTTGTGGAGTACAGGAATCCAGGCGCGAAAGGGCTGAGCGCGGCGACGCTCGAGGCTGTCGATGATGGCGGCGCGACCTTTCCCCTCCTCGACTTTGCCGCCCGACCGGAATTCTCCGATAAAATCGACGACCGGATCCTTCCCGAAGGCTACGGATATATCCTCGTAAGGATGGAATATGACTTCTCCAACCCGGGATATCCCGCGGGAATCTACGAGCGCTTCAAGGACACCATCGCGCGATTCGTCGAAGCGAAGGTGCCGGGCATCATCCTCGATTTTCGCGGGAATTACGGCGGCTCCGACCAGCTCGCCGCTGATATGTGCGGCTTTTTCTATCCGTCCTCCACGTTTTATGAAAGACAGGAATACTATGACAAGCGCGACGGGCGATTCATCCGCCTGACGATTGCCGAAAAGGGACCGACGCCAATCATCGACAAGCTTCTCATCGAACCCCAATCGCCGCGCTTTGACGGTCCTGTTGTCGTGCTCGTCAATCCCGGGACGAAAAGCTCGGGAGAGGGCGTGCCCGCTTACCTTTCGAAGCTGGCCCAAGGCAAGGTGATAGGCTTCAATGGCACGAACGGCTCTTTCGGAATGGTGGGAGGAGAAATAGCGCTGCCCGGCGGTTACAGCATCGGCTATCCCTTCGGCAGGTCGGTGGATGGGGAAGGGCAGATCCAACTGGATTCAAGAAATGGGGTTGGCGGTGTGGCGCCGGGTTTGAGGGTACCCAAAACGCTCGACAACGTTCTAGCCCTGGCTGCGGGAGCCGATGTCGAGCTTCAGTACGCCATCACGTACCTATCGGGGCTTTGATGAGGGGGCACGAAACGATCTCGAGTTCAGGCCGTCGGGTAAAGGGAAACGAATAAAGCCTGTCTGGTTTTCCTCAAGCCATCATAAAATTCCGTCGCGACGGGATTGGGTTGAATTTCCTCGATCCCCGATCCCGCCTCGGCGACGGCCGCGGCCTCGCCTATGGAGCGGTACATCCCCAGAGCCGCGGCGGCGGAAATCCAGGCGCCCCGCGCCGTCGCCTCGCAATGCGTGGCCAGTCGCAGTTTTCGCCCGTACATATCCGCCTGGATGCGGTTGAAGAGGCTGAATTTGGTCAATCCCCCCGACGCGTTCACCCATTCGACCTTGCCCGTGAGACGTTCGAGAAGCTCCAAATTGTCCGCCATCTCGGCGGCTATCCCCTCAAGGATGGCTCGACTCATATCTCCTCTTGTCGTGCCCAGGCCGAGGTTGTGGAAGGTTCCCCTTGCGTTGGGATTGAAGCGCGGGGACACGCTTCCCTTAAAATGCGGCAGGAAAAGCAAGCCATTTGATCCCAAGGGAGAAGTTTCCGCTTCGGCGTTCATAGAGGAAAAATCGCCGCAGGCTCCGGCGGGGACTGGATAGAAGGTGTCTCCAAACCAGCGGTAGATGACTCCGGAGGCGGGGAGGCTCGCCTCCACCACATAAGAGCCAGGCAGGGCGGAAGCGTTGCAGAATACGCGCATTTCCTTGTCGAATACGGGGTGATCGCTGAAGGCGAGAAGATAGGATCCCGTGCCGGTGTTGGCGATTATCCCGCCGGGGGCGATGAGCCCGAGCCCCAGGGCAGCACACTGCTGGTCGCCACCGGCGGTGATGACAGGCAAGCCCGCCCTGAGTCCGGCGCGAGCCGCCAGGGTAGGCAAAAGGTCGCCAGCGACGCATCCCGTCGGCACCATATCGCAAAGCATCGAGCGGGGGATGCCAAAGAACCCCATAAGGTCGGGATCCCAGTCGAGACGCGCGAGGTTGAGAAGATTGGTCCTGCTTGCCAGGCTGGGATCGGTGAGAAAGCGGCCGGTGAGGAGATGGAGGACGAAATCGTGGATACCGGCCATTTTCCAGGTTCGATGAAAAATATCCGGGGAATGTTCCTTGAGCCACCTCATCTTGACCGCCGACATCACGGGAGTGATTCGCATGCCGCAGATCCCATAAACCTCGTTCTCATGTGCGGACAGTTCCCTGCACATCGCTTCGGTGCGCGTATCCTGCCACATGATCGCTGACTGGAGCGGCTGGCCCGCCGCGTCAACGGGAATCACTGAAGAACGCTGGGAGGTAAGCGAAATTCCTTCCACCGCCATACGGGCAGCGCTTGCCGCAGCGGCGCATTCGGGGAGGACTTCTTCAAGTGTGGACATCCAAGTTTCGGCGGATTGCTCCACTCTTCCATCGGGGAAATAGGACGGCTGGTTATCCCTCCGCGCCATGGCAATCTGGCGACCTTCCCTATCGAAAAGGATGGCGCGCATGCTCGTTGTTCCGATATCGATCGTGATGATTCCGGATCCTGCCATTCAATACGCTCCTCGGGAACCCTTATGCCGCAAATTTTACTACCCGCCTTGTTAATAATCAACAGAAATGAACGAATTGCTCATTTGATCGTTGTTTTCTTCTTCCGGTGATCGTTATTTATGATATCATAGGATAAAGAGAGGTTATTCCAATGGCATCCAGCACGATTGTAGGCATGCGCAGGGACAGGATAATGGAACTGTTGGGCGAAAAAGGCGAGGCCAGCGTTGAGGAATTGAGCGCCGCGCTCGAGGTTTCGGAAGTCACGATTCGGCGAGATCTGGATCGCTTGCAGGCGAGCGGGCTCCTGGTGAGGAGACATGGGGGCGCTCTGGCCGCTCCGCCCAGTCCCGAGATCCTTCCCGAGAAGGTTCTGGCCGAGAAGGACATCACGAATATCGAGGAGAAGCGACGCATCGCCGCCGCGGCGGCGACGCTCCTGAGCGTCGATGACATTCTCTTCATGAACTCCGGCTCAACCATACTCTTTTTCATGCGAGCCATCAGAGATCTCCGCGTCCGCATTATAACGAACAATGCCGCCGCCATTGACCAGAAGCTGGATCCTTCCATAGACCTGATGATGCTCGGTGGCGAATACCGCGCGCAATCGCGCTCCCTCGTCGGGGAGTTCGCCCTCAATACCTTGAAGGATATCTGGAGCAACCACACCTTTCTTGGCACGAACGGGGTGAGTATCGAACGCGGCCTGACGACGAGCGTTTACCAGGAATGCAGCGTCAATCAGGCAATGGTGAGGAACACCCACGGTAAGGTGATCGTGCTCGCCGACTATTCCAAGATGGACAAGATATCCAATTTCGTCTCGTCGCCCCTTTCCAGTGTCGATATTATCGTGACCGACGACAAATGTCCGCCGGAGTTCGCGCGGAGGCTGCGCGATGAGGGAATTGAGGTAATCATCGCTTGATATCTGATCGTATATATGATCGATAATTCTGTTTATTGATCATAAAACTGATCGAAAAATCAAAAAAAGTGCAATATTTGAAAAATAATCCTTGCAAAATGAGCAATATGGACCTATCCTGTGGATATTGGAGACCTGATCTTGTCTATATGATCGTAATTGGTCGGACGACATCGGGCCGAGTCTATCCCCACGAGGAGGCGTAATATGAAAAGAACCAGGATCATCGCCGCGATTCTAGGGCTGCTCATCGCCATGTCGGTGACCGCCCAGGCGACGCAGACCTACAAGGTCGCCTACATCCCCACGAGCATTGGCCAGCCGAACACGAACGCGTGGCTCGAGGGCATGATGCGGGTATTCCGCAAGTATCCCAACGTCAAGGTCCAATCCTTCGATCCCCAGCTGAAAGCCGAGCTTCAAGTATCCTTCATGGACGACGTGATCAACCAGAAGTATGACGCCATCGTGCTTCAAGCCCAGGATGCCGCGGCGCTCTCCGCCTCGGTCAAAGCGGCGGAAGCCAAGGGTATTCCCGTAATAACCGTCAATCTCGCCACACTTCAGAAACATACGGCCAGCGTGCAAATGGCCGACATTTCCGCCGGCTACCTCGTCGGCAAGGAAATGGGCAGACAAATCGGTGGCAAGGGCAATGTGGCCATCATTCAGTCCCCCCCGGGAGCCCTCCTCGGCGTCAACCGCGAAAAGGGATTCCGCCAGGCTATCGCTGAACTCTATCCCAACATAAAGATCGTCGGAGCCCAAAGCGCGGAAGGATGGAAGAAAGAGATCGCCATCACGATCATGAACAGCTTCCTCCAGGCAAATAAGCAGTTGGATGGCGTGTTCGCGGTGAACGATAACATGGCGGAAGGCGCCATGATCGCCGCTGAAGCCGCAGGCCGCCTCTCTCAGATCAAAATATGGGGAGCCAATGGACAGAAGAGCACTCTCGCCCTCATCGAACAGGGCAAGCTTGCAGGCACCGCTTACAACAACTGTTTCGACCAGGGTTCGCTCATCGCCCAGATGGTCTATGATCGGCTGGTGAAAAAACTTGGTCCCTCCAAGGACCCCGAAACCAACATCATCCAGATACCTCCCTTCGCCGCAATGCCCGAGACCGTGAAGCAGATCCCGCTTGAGGATCGCTGGTAGAATCCAGCCCGAACCTGATTGGCGGCGGGGCCTACGCCCCGCCGCCATCGTATCCGGAGGCCTTCCATGTCGAGTCATGCCGTACGTCGCATAATCCTGCTGGGACTTATGGTGGTTATCGTTATTATGATCACCCTGGTAAACCCGGTATTCCTCAGTACCGGGAATATCATGAAACTTTTCCAAGAGGCTTCCCAGACTGGCATCGTCGCCGTGGGATTCACCCTTGTGATGATCACCGGCGGCATCGACATGTCCATCGGCGCCGTCATCGCCGTCACATCGATGGTCTGCGTAAACTTTCTTTCCTATACGCATCTTCCGGTGTGGGTCTTCGTACCGATCAGCCTTCTCGTGGGCGTCCTCACCGGATTGTTCAACGGTTGGTTCATCACTCGCTTCAGGCTCCCGGAGTTCATCGTCACCCTCGCGTCAAAAAGCATTCTCACTGGCACTGCCCTCGTGATCGCCGTCAAAGACTCGATGGGCTTCGTGCAGAATGTCTATATTCAGAATGAAGCCTATCTTTGGTTTGGCGGACAATCCTTCGGTCTCGTCTACAGGGCAACCTTTGCCTTTCTTATCCTGGGCGTCGCCACACAGCTGTTCATGAAGATGACCAGAAGCGGAACCAATATATTCGCCTCGGGGGCGAATCCGCAGGCGGCCAGTCTCTCCGGCATCAACACGTCGAAGACGGTGATCGGCGTCTACATGTTCTCCGGCCTCTGCGCCTCGATCGCTGCCGTCTTCATTTCGTCGCGGATGATGACCGCCATGCATGAACTCGGCATTGGCTCGGAAATGGATGTCATCGCGGCTGTCGTTCTGGGCGGCACTTCCTTCTCGGGAGGTTTCGGCGACATATGGGGAACGATGCTAGGCGCCTTTTTCATGGCGCTCATTAAGAATGTGATTCTCAAGATGGGAATATCGCCCTGGGTCCAACCCATCGTCATCGGCGGCATCATCGTGATCACGGTCATCGTCGATGTCTCGCAGAAGAAACTGGCCGACAAGCTCGCCACCAAGGCTAAGCTCCGCAAACTGACCGCCGAGAGCGGTCAGGCGGCGGCGTAAGGAGGCGGGAACCATGGAAATCAACGGCGAAAACGGCGCGATCCTCCTCGAGTGCAGGGGAGTCTCGAAGTCCTACGCGGGGCCCCTCGTCCTCGATAAAGTGGATTTTTCGATACGAAAGGGAGAGGTCCACTCCCTTGTCGGCGAGAATGGGGCGGGAAAGTCGACTCTGATAAAAGTCATCACGGGGGTTACGAACCGCGACTCCGGCGAGATCGTCTTCGATGGCACGCCCATCCCCATCGAACATTCGCGCAAAGCTTCCCAGGATCTCGGTATCGCCGTCATCTACCAAGAGCTCAGCCTCATCCCAGGCATGACGGTTGCCCAAAACATTTTCCTCACCAAGGAACCTCTCCTGGGACATACCCGCCTTATCGATGTGCGCAAGATGAACAAGATGGCTCAGGCGCTGATCGATAAATACCAATTTCCGCTCAAGGCCGCCGAACCTATCGACAGGATAAGCATCGCCCAACGCCAGCTGGTGGAAATTCTCAAAGCCCTTTCCAGTAACGCTTCCCTCATGATCATGGATGAGCCGACAAGCTCCCTGACCAAGACCGAGGTGGAGATGCTCTTCAGCATCATCCATACGCTCAAGGCCGAGGGCATAAGCGTCCTCTACATTTCCCATAGGATGGAGGAAGTCTACGCTCTTTCCGACAGGGTCACCGTCCTGCGCGATGGCAAGCTTGTGTCGGTGCTCGAAAAGGAGCAGATCAGCCCGGCCGAAATCATCAGGCTGATGATCGGCCACAAGCTCGAGGAAACAGCCTTGCATCATCATCTCGTGAGCAAGAACGGGAAGGTCGTCCTGGATGTCGAAGGGCTGACTTCGGTCGGGAAATTTGCCGACATTACCTTCCAGCTTCATGAGGGCGAAGTGCTCGGGATCGGTGGCTTGGTCGGGTCCGGCAGAACGGAACTTGTTCGCGCCCTCTACGGGATCGACAGTTTCGACGCCGGTTTGGTGAAGTACCTTGGCCGTCCTTTCGTTCCCTCGGTGCGGCGGTCGATAGAGCTGGGCATCGGCTTCATCCCCGAGGAGAGACGGCTCCAGGGGATCCTGGCGACCCAGTCCATTACGAGGAATATTGGCATCGCCAACCTTGACAAGCTGGCGCCGATAGGGGTGGTTAACGGCAAAACCGAACGTCAGTATTCCGAAAAAGGCATCAGGTTGCTCAATGTCAAACCGCCTAATCCTGAGCATTTGGCGGGCAACCTTTCCGGGGGAAACCAACAGAAAGTGGTCCTAGCAAAATGGCTGGTGCGCGATCTGAAACTGATTTTCATCGACGAGCCGACGGTTGGCATCGATATTGGCGCGAAGGAAGAAATCTACGAGCACATCAAAAAGCTCGCGGGGCAGGGGGTGTCGGTCATTCTCGTCTCTTCCGATCTTCCCGAGCTTACGAGGCTTTCGGATCGAGTTCTCGTGCTGAGGAAGGGCAAGATTTTCCATGAGTTCAAGGAATGCGTCCTGACAGGCGAGATGATACTTCGCGTCGCGTCGGGGATTGTGGAGGAAGCCTATGAAAATTAAGTCATTGTCTACCGACATCCGGCTTCTTCTCGTCCTCTTGCCCCTGATGGCGGCGCTCGCTCTGCTCTCGCCGAGGTTTCTCACCCTGGACAACCTCACGAATGTGGTTTGGTCGGTATGCCTCATCGGCATCCTTGCCTCGGGCGCCATCTATCCTCGCATCACGGGCGGCATTGACCTCTCGCTTGGCTCGATGGCCGCGCTGACGGGCATTATCGTCGATATGTTCATGAACCGCTTCGGCATGCACTGGATGATCGCCATTCTCCTGACGATCGCCATTGGAGCTCTCATCGGATTGTTCAACGGATTCATCGTCGCTAAGATCAAGGTTCCGGCCTTTGTCGTCACCATGGCGGCCAAGACCTATCTCTACGGCGTGGGCCTTGTGGTATCGCAGGGAGCCATGCTCGCCATTCTCAAGCCGAAGCCCTTCATCGCCATTGGCACGGGGAGGTTCCTCGGCTTGCCGATTCCCATCTACATCATGTTCGTCCTCGCGTCGACAAGTCAATTCATCCTCAAGAAGACAGCCTTCGGCCGCAAGGTCATGGCGGTCGGGGCGAACGAGGTGGCGGCCAAGCTTTCCGGCGTGGATCCCGACAGGATAAGGCTGGCCTCCTACACGATTTCTGGCGTGACCTCGGCGATTGGCGGCGTCGTGCTGGCCTCGCTCACTCAGCAGGTTTTCGCGGCCGCGGCCTCGGGGATCGAGCTCGAAGTGATGACGGCTCTCGTCATTGGCGGCACGAGCCCCGTCGGAGGACGAGGCTCGGTAGTCGGGGCCATCATCGGGGCCATAATGGTCGCTTTCATCATCAACGGCCTCAATCTTCTGAACATACCGGCACCCTTCCACCCAATCGTCACTGGCGTCGTTATCATCGTCGCCCTTCTCCTCAACGAGGGCTACCTTTCGCCCAAGAAGGGTTCCCTGGGATCGGCGCGGTGATGAAGGGCCGCGGCTCGTGCCGGGTGGCGGAGAGACTACAAACGGGACGCTGATCCCGATCAAGGAGCGGAGTCATGGGCAAGATCGATACAATCACGAGAGAATCCTGGATCCTCAATACCTTTCCAGAGTGGGGTACGTGGCTGAATGAGGAAATTGAGCGCGAGCAGGTAGGGCAAGACAGCTTTGCGATGTGGTGGCTTGGCTGCACCGGCATCTGGCTGAAATCGTCCGGCGGAGCCAATATTTCCGTCGATTTCTGGGTAGGGACGGGCAAACGCTCGATGAAGAACCCGAACATGACACCAGGCCATCAGATGCAGCGCATGGCGGGCGTGCAAAAACTTCAGCTTAACCTGCGCAATTCTATTTTTCCCCTCGATCCCTTCGCGATACGGCAAATCGACGCCGTGCTCGCCACCCACGACCATGGCGATCATATAGATGTCAATGTCGCCTCCGCGGTGATGAAGAACTGCCCGGATACGGTGCCCTTCATAGGCCCGGCCTCTTGTGTCAGACTCTGGACTTCCTGGGGCGTGCCTGCCGAGCGCTGCCGGACGGTTCGTCCGGGCGACATTGTAAAGGTGAAGGATGTCGAGATCGTCGTCCTCGAGTCTTTCGATCGGACGGCGCAGATTACCGCTCCCGTCGGGGAGACGCTCAAGGGCAAGATGCCGCTCGATATGGACACCATGGCCGTCAACTATCTCTTCAAAACCTCGGGTGGCACTCTCTACCATTCCGGCGATTCGCACTATTCCAACTACTTTGCGAAACACGGCAACGATCATGTCGTCGATGTCGCCCTCGGCTCATTTGGCGAGAATCCGCGGGGCATCACCGACAAGATGACCTCGGTGGATATTCTCCGAATGGCCGAAGCCCTGAACGCCAAGGTCGTGATTCCGTTCCACCATGATATCTGGACGAATTTCCAGGCGGATCCCGCCGAAATCATCGCCCTCTGGAAGATGAGGAAAGACAGACTCCAGTATAAATTCAAGCCCTTCATCTGGTCGGTGGGGGGAAAATTTATCTACCCCGCGGACAAGGACAGGCTGGAGTACCATTATCCCCGCGGCTTCGACGATGTTTTCTCCGGCGGAAACGACTTGCCGTTCCCGTCCTTCCTCTGATAGCGGCGCGGTCTCGTCCCGCCTCACGCGATGCCTCCCTCGCGCATCCTTTCAAGGATCCACGTTCTCGCTTTTGCGATTTCGGCAGCGGGGTCCAGCGCTTTTTCCGTCCACATCTCGACGAGGTAGGAACCTCGGTAGCCGAGAGTATCAAGGGTCCGGAAGGCCGCAGGAAAATCGACGCAACCGGCTCCGAATGGCAGGTCGCGGAACTGTCCGGGAAAACCGGGTGCCGGCTTTAGGGTATCCTTAAGATGGACAGCGGCAATTCGGCCCTTGGCTTTTGCCAATTCTCCCGCCACATCCTCATTCCAAGCCGAAAGGTTGCCCAAATCGGGATAGACCTGGAACCAGGGACTGGGAATGCTCTCGGCGTAGGCGAGCCATTTGGTGATCGAGCCCATGAGGGGCGTATCCATGATCTCCATGCCCACCATGACCTGGGCGGATTCGGCTTCCCCCACCGCCCAGGCGAGCCCCTCGCCAAAAAGGGCGACGCTCTCGGGTGTCGAAGGTTCGTAATAGACATCGTAGCCAGCCAACTGGATCGTCCTTATCCCCGTATCGACGGCGAGATCGATCGCTCGGCTCATGATGTCGCGGGCTTTTTTTCGTATGGCCGGGCTTGAGCTTCCGAAAGGATAGCGACGATGGCCGGAAAGGCACATGGACGTGATCCTCATGCCCGAGTCGGCGATCGTCAGGCGAAAGTCAGCGCGTTCGGCCGCGGTCCACTCCAGACGCGCCAGCCTTTGCTCGGATTCGTCGATGGATATTTCGACGTAGGCATAGCCGGCATCCCGGGCTGTCGAAAGCCTTGCCTCCCAGCTCAGGCCGGGAGGCAAGGCTTTTTCGTAGATGCCCAGAACGGGGATACGTCGAGCTCCATCGATTTCCGGCACGCCTCAGCTCCAATACTCGGCGATTCGTCGCTTGAAGGCGCGGGCCGCGGCCGCGGGATCGGCAGCGTCGCGTATTGATCTTCCGGCGATGAACACCTTGACGGGGATACCCTTAAACAGCGGCAGATCGTCGATGGAAAGGCCTCCGGTGACGGAGAGCTCGAATCCCATGGCGGCAAGTTTGCGGATCTTGCCCAGGTCGTCCTCGCTCCAGGACTGGCCCGCGGCTTGGGCATCCCTTCCGCGGTGATAGACGACTTGTTTTACTCCCGCTTTTTTCCAGGCTTCCGCCTCTTCCCAAGACCATGAGCCGGTGAGTTCCACCTGCACATCCTTGGGTACGGAACCTGGCCTTAGCACGGCATTGCGCTTTCTTGCTTCGGCGATCGCGGTTTCAACAGTCGCGATAGGGGCGCAACAGATGACAGTCATCCAGTCCGCGCCATTGTCATAGACCATTGAGGAGAGTATGGTGCCTGCGTCGGCGGCTTTGATGTCAGCAAGCACGATGCGATCCGGATAAAGCGATCTGAGGCATCGGACAGCTTGCATGCCCTCGGCGCAACAGAGGATCGTGCCGGCTTCGAGGACATCGACATCGGCGGCCAGAAGGCGGGTCGAAACAAGAGCGTCGGAAAGGGATTTATTGTCAAGAGCGAGCTGAAGCAGCGGTAACGACATCATGACCTCCTGATCGTTACGGCGGGGTAGTTTTATTTGATCAAATATTCATAATATGATCAAATCGCTGTACGATATGATCATATTATAGATCAATATCAAGAGATTGGCAAGTTATTAATGACACAATTATCATTTATATAATTGTAAATGAACATATGATCAATAACTCCAGGAGAAAATTTGAGGCAGCGCGCCTTCTCGCTTTCCGATGCGTAGTATCGTAGACTTGATGGCAGCGAAGCCGAATAATGCCATCGCGGGGTAGGTGAGGAAATGGATTCGTTGAGAAGCGGCTATTGTCTCGTTCTTTCGGGCGGAGGCGCGAAAGGCGTGTACCATCTCGGTGTCTGGAAAGCGCTACGGGAGCTGGGAATCGAGGTGCATGCGTTCATAGGCACTTCCATCGGGGCTGTCGTCGCCGGATTGCTCGCCCAGGATATCGAGGATTCCCTGGACGATCTCAGCGAATCCATCACCATGGATTCCATTATCGCGCTGCCGGAGCCGTTCACGGGGAATTGGAAAATGAACGCTGGCCGCGAATCCCTGTCCAAAGCGCGGGAACTCTTCCGTTCGCTCGTGGAAAACAAAGGTCTGGACACGAGTCCATTGCGGAAGCTCCTGGCATCGCGCATCGATGAGGCGGCGATCAGGAATTCTGGGAAGGACCTTGGCGTTGTCACGATTAACCTCAGCAATTTCGCGCCCAGGGAGATATTCATCGAGGAGATGGAAGAAGGCACCATAATCGATTACTTGATGGCGAGCGCCGCTTTCCCGGGGTTTCATCAGCCCGACATCAAAGGCAAGAAATACATGGATGGAGGCGTCTTCGACAACATCCCCTATGCCATGGCGAGGCAAAGGGGATACCGAAGGATCATCGTCTCGGATATTTCCGGTCTCGGCTGGAACAGAAGGCCGGAAATAGAGGGGAGTCTCACCGTTTATATCAAGAATTCCATCAATATGGGCGGCGTTCTCGATTTTGACCGTCAATTCATGAAAGATTTCGAGCGACTTGGCTATCTCGATACGATGCGCGTTTTTGGGAGGCTGAAAGGGTATTCCTTTTTCATCGAGCCCGATGAGAAGGCGGAATTCGTTTTCGCGGAAAAGCGAGGAGCATCCCGGAAGCCGAAATCATCATTTCCGAAAGCCATGCTCTACGATAAAAATTTGCTCCTGAAATATCTCGATTGCGCCGCATCGATCGTCGAAGTGTCCCGAATAGCTGGCTACTGCTACGCGGATTTGGCTGCTGCCATCGCGAAGAACAGGCAGGATGACGAAAGGAAGATAGCCGAGCTGTTGAAAGGAAACGCCGACAAGAGAGCGGCCATCGTCGCGATGTTGCGCGAATCGGTGGCCAGCAGGAGTTTCAAAGGCAGCCCGTATTATTATTTTCGCATGATGGAAGAATTCTTGCCCAGGGCCGCCGGAGCGGTATTGCGCAGGGCTCTCATAGGGCTTTTCCCGGAACTGCCTTCGGGAATCGATTATCTGCGGTTGGATGATTAGAGCGACCCCCGCTGGCGTTGGCGCCTCTCAGCGGCTATAGTGGAAATAAATATCTCCCCGCACCGGAGCGAAGCGACATGGATCAGAAAAAACTGGGCGTAGGCACGAAACTGGGTTTCGGGGCCGCCGATCTGGGCGGCAATCTGTTTTTCACGGCGATGGGGTTCTGGACCCTCAACTACCTCACCGATACCGTCGGGCTTGCGGCCGCCGCCGCGGGAGCCGCGGTCATGGTAGGCAAGTTGTGGGACGCGGTGACCGATCCCATGATGGGATTCATATCGGATCGCACCCGAAGCCGCTGGGGTAGGCGCCGGCCTTACCTGCTGTTCGGCGCGTTACCTCTCGCGCTAACCATGTGGTATTTCTTCACTGCCCCGAAAGCGGGAAGCCAAGCGTGGCTCACCATTTGGGCGGCATTGGCGCTCTGCGCCCTCAATACCGCGTACACGATCATCAATATCCCTTACTCATCCCTCACGCCCGAACTCACGAAGGACTACAATGAGCGTTCCTCGCTGAATGGCTATCGTTTCGGTTTCGCGGTCATTGGGACGATTCTGGGAGCGGGGGCCGTCCTTCCCCTCGTGGGTCTCTTCGGGGCGAACCGATCCGCCGGCTTCTCATTCATGGGCGCGGTTTTAGGAGCATTGATGGCGGCGAGTACCCTTGTCACCTTCTTCACGGTGAAGGAGCCGGACCATAGTCACGAACCGATACCGACCGAAAAGTTTTTTCCCACCTTCCTTTCGGTTTTCAGGAACAAACCTTACGTGATCCTTCTCTTTACCTACGCGCTCAACTTGACGGCGCTCAACTTCGTTCAGGGGATACTCGTCTATTATTTCAAATATATTTACAGGAACGAGGCTCTAACGACGCTCGCGATGATACTGCTTCTGGTCACCGCGATGATCTGCATTCCCCTCTCGGTCAAAGTCTCGAAGCACATTGGCAAGAAGCGCACGTATCAGATCTGTTTTGCCGTCCTCGCCTCGGCTTGCCTTATCATCTATTTCTTCGGCCACTGGCTCGGATCCAGCTTTTTCCTCGTCATGATGGTCTACGCCGGCATCGGCGTGGGTTTCGGCTATGTGGCGCCTTGGGCGATGGTCCCGGACGCGATAGAGTTTGATGCCGTGCGCACGGGCAATCGCAAGGAAGGAGCCTTCTATGGCATGTGGACCTTCACTTCCAAGGTGGGCACTTCCCTCGCCATCGCCCTCACGGGGGCGATCTTGGGCGCCGCCGGCTACGCCGCCAATCTGGCCGAGCAAAGACAATCCGCCATGGGCGCGATACGTCTGATAATAGGGCCGATTCCCGCGTTTGTATTTATTGCCGCGATACTGCTCATCGAGCGCTACCCAATCGACGAAAAAACATATGTGCGCTTCATGGCGGAGCATTCAAAGCCCTGACGCGGGCGTTATCATAAGGGCTCTTGGAGGAATAGCGTGGACATTCCCTGCAAATGGCGGGAGGTGGGGGGTAAGCCGCTCGCGGATTGTCGCATTTTCACCCTGACGGAAAGCGACAGGGAAACCTGCGATGGCAGAAAGAGGGGTGTTTTTTTTCTCATGAACGCTCCCGACTGGGCGGGCGTCATCCCTGTCGTTGATACGCCTGAAGGCCGGAGTTTTGTCATGATTCGGCAGTTCCGCCATGGAACTGGCAGGGTATCAGTGGAATTTCCCGGCGGCGCCATCGACCCGGGAGAGGATCCCGCTAGGGCGGTGGCGAGGGAGCTTCTCGAGGAAACAGGGTACAAGGCCGAGATGATCCTCCCGCTCGGCGATCTTTCGCCCAATCCGGCTTTCATGACGAATACATTTCATGCTTTCATTGCCGAGGGCTGTTATCTCGAGCGGGCTCAAGCGCTCGACGACAACGAGGAAATAGAGGTTCTACTCGTCCCGGAGCGCGAAGCGATCGATATGATCGGCGCCGAGGATTACGGCCATGCTCTCATGACGGCTACGCTGTTTTTCTACATGAGATACAGAGGCTATTCGGAATGATTTCGCCCTCGACCGGCAAGAAAGACGGCCTAAACCGGGGATTCGTTCAAAAGAAGCCAATAGCGTCCGAGATTGCCCACAAGGGTCATGAAGTCGCCGAATTCAAGCGGTTTGACGGCATAGCTGTTTGCGCCCAACGCGTACGCGGCGTCGATGTCGCCGTCCTCCTTGGATGAGGAGAAAACGATGACAGGTATCGATTTTGATTTGGCATCGAGTTTGATGGCTTTGAGGACCTCGAAGCCGCTGAGCTTTGGGAGTTTCAAGTCCAATAGAATGACTCTGGGAAGCATCCTATCGTCGCTTCCCCCGGAAGCGCGTCGAGGGAATAGGTAGTCCAGGGCTTCTTGCCCATCTTTGGCGACATGCACCGTATTGAGAAGATTGGTTTTTCTCAGCGCGCGTAGCGTAAGCTCGATATCGCTGGGATTATCCTCGATGAGCAGCAAATCCACGGAAGACGACAGTGACATCCTCATGCCCCCTTCGGCAACGTGAAATAGAAAATCGACCCCTCTTCGGGCACGCTTTCGGCCCAGATTTTTCCCCCATGCATTGTCACTATTCTCTTGGCGATCGCCAATCCGACGCCTGTGCCTTCAAACTCATCAGGGCGATGCAACCGCTGGAAGACGCCGAATAGTTTATCGGCGTATTTCATATCGAAACCCGCGCCGTTGTCGCGGACCGAATACCTGTTCTCCGAAGCGCCTTCGACTCCTTCGATTCGGATCATCGCTTTTGCCTTTTTCGCCGAGAATTTCACCGCATTCGAAAGCAGGTTCGTCCAGACTTGCCGGATCAGGGTAGGATCGGCGATCGCGACCGGCAGGATACCGACCGAAAAATCGATTGCCGCCCTTTCGACCGATGTGCTCATCTCGGCATATACGGATTGGGCCATTTGCGTCATGTCGATAGTCGCCAGCCTCAGGGAAGCGCGACCTAGCCGGGAGAAGGAGAGCAGCTCATCGATGAGTAAGCCCATGCTTTGAGCGTTTTTGCTTATCACGTTGCAGAGACGTCGTCCTTCTTCATCCAAGACTGAGCCGAAATCTTCTTCCAGGATTCGGCTGAATCCATTGATCGCCCGCAATGGCGCCCTGAGATCGTGCGATACGGAATAGGTAAAAGCTTCCAGTTCCTTGTTCGCGGATAATAGCTCGGCCGTCCGCTCGTCCACCTTTTTTTCCAGCGCCTCATTCAGCTCGCGGACCTTGTTTTCAGCGGTTTTTCGCTCCGTGATATCCTGCACGGTACCAATGATATTGGTGAATGATCCCGAGTCGTCTTTCGCCGCCCTCATGGTCGCTGAAAAAAAAGCCTTGTCGCCTTTCCGTAGCGTTACCTCAAAATCGTAGGCCAGGTTTTTGCCTTCAGCTATGGCGAGGTTGACAAGCCCTCGGAGCCGTTGGGCCGTCTCCGGCGAATAATAGGCAGCCTCTTCCTCGGGAGAAGGAGGGCCAAGGGTTGGGTCCCGGCCGTAAAGCGCGTAAACTTCGTCGGACCACCGGACTTCCTTTGTCTCGAGGCTGTAATTCCAGTTGCCTATGCGTCCCAGCCGTTGAGCTTCCTTCAACTGACCCTCGCTTTCCCTCAGCGCTGTTGTCTTTGTTTCCACAGCCTCCCGAAGTCTGGCTCCCTGGTCAGACAGAGAAAATACCAAGCCAGCGAAAAAGATGGTGGACGCGAGCCCGAGTCCCCAAAAAAACCGCAGATGGCTCGAATAGCTTTCGAACCAGCCGCCCGAGGGAACGCCGGCGATTTGCCAGATCTGATCCTCAACATCGATATCGATGCGTATAGGGTTAATCTCGAAAACGGCGGGCTCTCCCGCCACGATCTTTCCCGTCCCATCCTTGAGGCCTATCACGAGACCTGAAGAAGCCGGGGGTACAACACCGCTTTGCTTGAGGAGGGGAGGCAGATCGAGAACGAGAACGACAAATCCCCAAAGATTCCCGCGATCGAAGACAGCCTTTCTGGCTATTACGCCCAATCCGCCCTGCCGCAATTCATAAGGGCCGCTTAGCGCGGCTTTCCCCGTGGATATCGCTTTTTCGATGTCCGCCCGCACGTTCGGCCGCTCATCGTTGAGCAGGTTGCTAAGCCCCCGTCCCGCGACTGCTTCATTTCCGGAGCGGGGGAAGACTATTTCCGGACCGACAGGAGGGAACAATTGAATTGCGCGTATGCCCGAGTACCCGGCGTAGAGCCCTGATGCAAAGATCTCGAAGCGGCTTCGCAAATCCGCGTCACGCATCGAGGCCTTTACGAAGGCATCCATGCTGTCGAGCATGGAAAGCCTTTCGTTCAGAAGTGTCGAGAGACCTTCGGCATAGGGCAGAAGCTCATCTCTGTATTTCGTTCTCTGCTCGTCCACAAGTCGCTTCTCGTACCAAGAAGACGCCACCCATACCATAAAAATGCCGAAGAGAAGCGCTAAAAAGGTTCTGGCCAGAACAATGGGGTGGCGGATTTTGAAACGTCGGCTTTTTTTCTCATTTTTTTTCAAGTTGGCATACCTCATCAAAAAACGAGCGCGATGGACTAATTCATTGCCGGCTATACTATAGCATGATTTAATCGTTTATTGCATCTACTTCTGCGTTTGCCGCCTTTGCGATATTCATTATATTGGATATTAAATGCGCATGAAAGCATATCGACTTCCTGCTTTTTCCATTCTCGATCATTTAGCCACTGAAAATACGCTCATTGAGACAAGGGATTTCCCCGAAGCCTTGCTTCTTTTTTATATCAACGATCCCGCGGTCATCATAGGCCGCAACCAGAATCCTTGGAGGGAAGCCGCGCCGGGAACCGGGCTTCCCCTGTTCAGGCGCGCTTCGGGGGGAGGGGCGGTCTACCATGATGCTGGCAATCTCAACTGGTCGCTGATTGTTCCACGGCACCTGCATTCGCAGCAGGATGAGCTGGCAAAGATGGCCGCCGCGATTTCCGCGCAGGGATTCGATGTGGTGCCGGGGCCGCGCGGCGGCCTGTATTGCGGGCCATTATCGGACCATGAGGGACGGAAGCTGTCGGGCACCGCCCGGCGATTCAACACTAAAAACGTGCTTCATCACGGTACGCTTCTCGTGAATGCCGATATGCAAATGCTCAGGGCAAGCCTTGGTGGAATCGAAACATTCAATGATTCGTCTTTGCCCTCGGTAAAGGCCTCCCCGATTAATTTGTCGGCCTTGAGTCCAGCGGTTGAAATGGACGAGCTTATTGCCGGCATTTCGCGTGCGCTGACGGGCGCGGCCCCGCGATCATTGCCCGCCTCGATGGTCGATGCTTCTCGCCTGGACAAGGAGAGGGCCGCTCTTTCTTCCCCGGAATGGATTTTCGGAACCACGCCGCCATTTTCCGTTCGGCTAAGCGCCGATGGAGGGGAATTCGTCCTCGACGTCGAAAAGGGACTGATTATCGCTCTTCGGAAAGAAATGGGTGGCGCTTTGCCAGCGTCAACCTGCTTGGAAGAATTATCCCGATATATCGGGCTGCCTTTTTCCCTTCCGCGCCTTGAGGAGATGAATTCCATCGCCGCCGCCGCGAGCGGATGAAGCAAGGAGGTCATATGAAGGATGAATCTGTGCTGGGAAAAGTGAAGGATTTGCTAAACGAGGCAGGTGTCGGCATTTTCATCACGATAAGTGAAAAAGGGCAACCGTGTTCCCGTTGGATGACACCGGTTTTTCTTCCTCGCCTTCCGGGCGCTCTCTATGCCGTGACTTCGAAAGAGTATCGCAAGGTCAGGCAACTCGAAGCCAATCCCAATGTCTCTTGGATTTTCCAATCCACCTCGCTGGACAAGATCGCCACGCTGACGGGAACAGCCGAAATCGTGAAGGATCCGGGCCTCGCCGCCGAGGTTCTCGAAGCGATCGGCCCCCATCTCGAGGTGTTTTGGACCTATATGGGCGATCCTAAAAAACTTGTCGTCATCGAGACTCTCATAGAATCGGCGAGTTGGTTCAAGCCGCTTGGAGGCGGCAATTTCAAGGAGGAGGCCAGCCATGAGTAAGGATGGCACGCTCTCCCTCCCTCGGGATCTGCTTCTTAAGATGCTGGACAAGATGCAGCTCATCCGGGCTTTCGAGGAAAAAGCCGGCCAAATGTACGGTCTCAGGAAAATTGGCGGGTTTTGCCACCTTTACACCGGTCAGGAAGCGGTGGCGGTCGGCGCGATTTCCACCCTCGATCTCACTAAAGATTATGTCCTCACGGCATACAGGGATCATGGCCACGCGCTTGCCTGTGGCCTCGATCCCAAAGCGCTTATGGCCGAACTGTTCGGCAAGGTGACGGGGGTGTCGCGGGGCAAGGGCGGGTCGATGCACTTGTTTGACCCGGAACATCATATGCTGGGCGGAAACGGGATCGTGGGCGCCCAAATTCCGATCGCAACAGGTGTCGCCCTATCGCAAGCGTATGAAAAATCGGAAGGCGTCACGCTTTGCTTTTTCGGCGATGGGGCTTTTCATCAAGGCGCCCTCCACGAAAGCCTCAACCTTGCGCGAATCTGGAATCTCCCTATTGTCTATATCGTCGAGAACAACCAATGGGGTATGGGAACGAGCTGGAAGAAAGTGTCCGCACAGTCCGATTTCTCTGCGGCCGCCGCCTCGTATTCCATGAAGGGCTATGCCTGCGATGGCATGGATGTGGTTGAGGTCCGGGAGACGGTCGCGGAGGCGGTAGCCGAAGCCCGATCCGGCGCCCCCGCTTTTGTCGAAGCGCGAACCTACCGCTACAAGGGCCATTCGATGAGCGATCCCCAGAAATACCGCACGCGGGATGAAATAGACAAGTACAGGAAAAGGGATCCCATACTCTTCCTAAAGGGCAGGCTGGAGGATGAAAAACTCCTTTCGCCCGAGGAGTGGGACGCGCTTTCCGCTCGCGTCGACGCGGTGATCGAAGAAGCCGTGAGTTTTGCGGAGTCGAGCCCGGAGCCGGCGTTGGGCGAGCTCTTTGCCGACATGCTGGCATAAGGAGTCCGATATGGCTGAGTTGACATACAGGGAAGCGCTCAACAGGGCGCTGGACGAGGAAATGGCGCGAGACCCCAAAGTATTTCTCATGGGCGAGGAGGTAGGCGAATACGACGGCGCCTATAAGGTATCGAAGGGATTGTTGGCTAAATACGGGCCGGAACGAGTGCGCGACACGCCGATTTCCGAACTGGGCTTTACGGGACTAGGGGTTGGAGCCGCAATCGCCGGTCTTCGTCCCGTGGTGGAATGGATGACGCACAACTTTGCTTTGTTAGCCCTCGATCAGGTCGTCAATAATGCCGCCAAGATGCGTCAGATGTCCGGTGGCCAGGTTGCCGTGCCCATCGTGTTCAGAGGGCCCAATGGTCCGGCCGAATATCTAGCCGCCCAGCATTCGCAAGACCTGGCCGCTTACTGGGCTCATGTGCCAGGCCTCAAAGTGCTCGCTCCGGCAACCCCGTCCGATGCTTATGGGCTGCTGAAGAGCGCGATACGTGACGACAATCCCGTCGTCATCCTCGAGTCCGAGATCATGTACCCTTGGAAGGGAGAGGTTCCCGACAAGGAGTTCCTTGTCCCCATAGGAGAAGCGCAAGTGGCGAGGGAAGGGACCGATCTCACGATAATCACCTACTCGAAGCCGCTTAAACTGGCTTTGGAAGCCGCCAACCGTCTCGCCCTAAAAGGCGTTGAGGCCGAGGTCGTGGACTTGCGCAGCCTGAGGCCTTTGGATGAGGCGCGCTTGTATGCCTCGGTCAGGAAGACAGGACGCTGCATTGTAGTGGAAGAAGCCTGGCCCGTCGCGAGCGTCGGATCGCACATCGCCTGGCTGGTTTCGAAGAATTGCTTCGATATTCTGGACGCG
>Ga0172375_10003749_pt1 | contig 22897 bp, 19 predicted proteins | sample LakKiv1m_FD_114537 | JGI IMG/M metagenome (GOLD analysis project Ga0172375, IMG submission 114537) | Freshwater microbial communities from Kabuno Bay, South-Kivu, Congo - kab_092012_11.1m | ecosystem: Environmental > Aquatic > Freshwater > Lake | place: Democratic Republic of the Congo... | reverse complement strand
CCAGGCGCATCCAGTCTCGCTCCTCTCGGCATAACTGTTCTCCGTTTCAGATTTCTCACCATTGACTCTCTTTTCCTGAAAAATAGAAAATATAGTTTCTTTTACCTCATTTACTTACGTCCCCGTTTATCCTGTTCGTCCCCGTTTATCCTGTTGTGAAATGGATTGCCACGTCGCTTCGCTCCTCGCAATGACAACTGGAAACATTGTTCAATACAGAAGAAAAGAGGCTGCATTCGCGCAGCCCCTTTTCGTCATATTTCATCTGTCAGACTTGCGTTAACAAGTCCGTTCAGCAATCGCTCAGTTTCCCAGCATCATTGCTTCGACGTCGGCTTCGACCGTGCTGATGCCTTTCAGGTCGAACTTCTCGATGATTGCGGCGGCGATGTTTGGGGTCAGGAACTCGGGGAGTGTTGGGCCGAGGCGGATGCCTTTGACTCCGAGGTAAAGCAGGGCGAGCAGCACAGTGACCGCTTTCTGTTCGTACCAGGCGATGTCGTAGGAGATCGGCAGATCGTTGATGTTGTCCAGTCCGAACACCTCCTGGAGTTTCATGGCGATGACGGCCAGCGAGTAGCTGTCGTTGCACTGGCCTGCGTCAAGCACTCTTGGAATGCCACCGATGTCGCCAAGCTGGAGCTTGTTGTAGCGGTACTTGGCGCATCCGGCGGTGAGGATCACCGTGTCCTGCGGCAGCGCAGCGGCAACATCGGTGTAGTACTGGCGCGAGGCGTGGCGTCCGTCGCAGCCGGCCATCACCACGAAGCGCTTGATCGCGCCGGTCTTGACCGCATCGACCACCTTGTCGGCCAGCGCCAGCACCTGGGTGTGGGCGAAGCCACCGACGATTTCGCCGTTCTCGATCTCTGTCGGAGCCTTGCAGGTTTTGGCCAGCCCGATGATCTCGGAGAAGTCCTTCTGGCCGCCTTCGGGACGCGCCGGGATGTGCTTGAGACCGGGCCAGCCCGCCATGCCGGTGGTGAACATGCGGCCACGGTAGGATTCGCGCACCGGCACGATGCAGTTGGTCGTCATGAGAATCGGGCCGTTGAAGCTCTCGAACTCACGATCCTGCGACCACCACGAGTTACCATAGTTACCGACGAAGTGGCTGTATTTCTTGAAGGCCGGGTAGTAGTGCGCCGGAAGCATCTCGCAATGGGTGTACACATCCACGCCGGTGCCTTCGGTCTGCTTGAGCAGGTCTTCCATGTCGCGCAGGTCGTGGCCCGAGATGAGGATGCCCGGACGGGAGCCGACGCCGGTACTGACCGTGGTGATCTCCGGGTTGCCGTAGGTCTCGGTGTTGGCCTTGTCGAGCAGCGCCATCGCCTTGACGGCGGTTGCACCGGTCTCCATCACGAGGCCGAGCAGCTCGTCGGAGGAGAGATCTTTCGTCAGCGCAGACAATCCTTTGACGTAGAAGGCGTAGATGTCGTCGTCATGGTAGCCAAGCACGGCGGCATGGTCGGTGTAGGCGGCCAACCCCTTGATGCCGTAGAGAATGAGGCTCTTGAGCGAGCGCAGATCGGGATTTTCGCTCAGGCTGTCGATGCTGCATGCCATCGCCTTGCCGAGGAACTCCTCGCGCGTGCTGCCGCTCCAGGTCGCGGCGTCGTGCGCCGGAGTATTGCCGGTCATCACCTTGATCTCGTCGCGCATGGCAAGCGCCTTCTGGATCTGCGCCACGATGGCCTCATCGTCGAAGTTGGTGTTGGTGACGGTCACGAAGAGGCACTCGCTGATCATCTGCCCGTATTTCCTGTCGATCTTTCCCCCGAACGCCTCTGCGCAAAGGGCGATGCCCTCGGCGGCGTAAACGAGCGTATCCTGAAGCCTGGCGGTCAGTTCATCCTTGCCGCACACGCCACGAACGAAACATCCTGTTCCCCTGATGCTCTCCTGACACTGGTCACAATGCATTGACATGATGGTATCTCCTTACTTTTCTGTTGTTTGTTTGTTCATTTCCGGTGCCAGGATGCTCGCGAGCCGCCTGTCAGCTGCGCTGCCTTCCCGGTCACCAATTCTTTCTTTCGCCAGAGCCCTTTGCATAAGGGCCGTTTTCATGATCCCCTTGCGGGGCCGAGCCTCGATGATGGCGCTGAAGTCTTCGATGGCTCCCTCGTAGTCGCCGGTTTCGCAGCGGATCAGACCCCGGTTGCCCCAGGCAATGATCCTTTCACGGAATCGCAAGCCAAGCCTGATCGCCATGGTGAAATCGGCCAGCGCCCCCGCCAGATCGCCCGACGCGCTTCTGACTCCCGCCCGGCTGCACCAGGCATCGGCGTTGACCGGATCGGCCTCTATCAGCCGACTGATCTCCTCCTCCGACCCGCGCCAGGCTCCAAGTGCGTCCTTCAGCATCTCACACCCACTCCTCGCTCAGCGTATCACCCTGCACGCCGATGACAATCTTTTTGACCGGAACATTGCGTGACGCTCTCCGCAACGCCTCCTCGACGACCGACAGCAGACCTCCGCAGCACGGCACCTCCATGATCGCCACGGTAATGGTGTTGATGCGTGCATGGTCGATCATGGCTGCAAGTTTTTCCACATAAGCATCGAGTCCGCTGTCGAGCTTCGGACAGGCAACAGCGAGTGTTTTGCCACGCAGAAGCCGGTTGTGAAAATCGCCTGCCGCGAATGCCACGCAGTCGGCGGCAAGAAGCAGGTCGGAACCCTCGAAGTAAGGAGCAATCGGCGAAACCAGGTGCAACTGCACCGGCCACTGACGAAGCTCGCTCGGTGCATGAACCGCACCCCCAACCGGCGATACCGGCGCACTCGCGTTCACGGAACGGAAATCCATCATTTTACTTCCGGGGCATCCTCCCCCGTGATGCGCCTGTGGAGCCGAAGCGGCGGAGTGTTCGAGCGGATTCGGAATCCCGTGCTCTTCCAGATATGCAACCGCTTCACGCAGGTGATCGCTGGCACCATGATCGCGAAGGTGACGCAGGTGCGCTGCGATGACGTTCGGCCCGGCCTTCACGATGCTCTCTGCCATCACGCGCCTCTCATCGTAAGGCTCCGCCTCCCGCGTCTCTACCCGCATCGCACCAGTCGGGCAGTGGCCGATGCACGCGCCGAGACCGTCGCAGAAAAGATCGCTCACCAGCCGCGCCTTGCCGTCGATCACCTGAAGCGCCCCCTCCGGACAAGCCGGAATACAATCACCGCAACCGGTGCATTTTCTCTCATCTATGGTTATGATCTGCCGTTTCATGGGTTTTATGCTTGTTGTTTCAAAATCTGTTCCCCGGTTTGAAAGCCAGGACAAGGTAAATGCAAGAGCGTCATACTGTCCAAAGGGTTAAAACCCTTCTGAATGTGAAACCGTGTTCATTGCCTCAACCGCTTTCAAATCCGCGATCAGCTTGCCGATGGTCACTTTTGAAAACTCTTCGCTCACCATCCGCTCGATGCGCATGATCTCGTGGCGCAGCACACAGTTGGCGCGGTTCGAGCAGAGCTGCCTGCGGAACATGCACTCAGAAATCTGCACCTTGCCCTGGAAGATTTCGATAACCTCGCTCACGCCGATTTCACCAGGATTTTTGCCCAGCCGGACGCCACCATTGGCACCCTCCTTCGACTCCACCAGCCCGTTTCGGATCAGCTCCTGAAGGATGCGCCGCAGGAACTGGTAGGGAATCGCCTGCTCCCCGGAGATCGCCTTGGCCGACACCCATCCGTCAGGTTTCATTCCGAGGGAGATCAGCGCCCGGACGGCGTAGTCAGTTTCCTTGTTGAGTACTTTCATGGGGTGATTGCCGGTTTTGTCTAAATACTGATACCAATTTAGTATCAGTTTATCAAAACCCAAACGAAATCGAAAAAATTCCTGATCGATTCTTTTTGGTGAAAAAATTTCTGTGACGTCGATCAACCTCCCTGCGACTTCACTTTCCGGTCGGAGCGGTGTATATTTTCAGATGAACCCATTGAGCCATCCTTTCATTGCGAGTCCGACACAGCCTTACAACCCTCATCCACAGTTATTGAGATAACCTCCTAAACCGGAAAGACATGCTTCAACTGGAAACTGCCGGATACAAGACGCTTGACCACCTGCGCTCGCGAGGCGAGTTCCCGCCGAAATGGGCACGCATCGATGAAGTTGAACAGATCACCGACTGTTTCATGGAGCGGTTCCTTGCTGAACGGTTTGAGGTCTCAAAAGAGCTTGGCCCCGGGTTCCTCATCCCCGAAATGATCGACCGCGCGATAAGAACCGCCGACATCGAGCATATGGATGACAAGACGATAGCCGGCAGTGACCGGCTTGAATCGGTCAGGGCGCTCGACCGGATGAACCGTATGACGCTTTCTTATGCCCATCAGACCGATCTGCTCATGCCGATCATCGAAAAGATCGGAAAACAAAGCAGACACGTGGGTATTCTCGAACTGGCAGCGGGCTCCGGCGGACTGGCATTCGCTCTGGCTGAAAAAGCGAAAGAAAAAAAGATTGACCTCCTGATTACAGCGTCAGACATCGTTCCGGATATGATCAGTGAAGGCAACCGGCTGGCCGCAGAACGAAACCTGCCTGTGAGCTTCAGGGAACTGAACGCTTTCAGCCTCGAAGGCATTGAACCAGGTTCTGTCGATCTTGTGATCATATCACAAAGTCTTCACCACTTCACTCCGGGCCAGCTCGCACTCATGATCGCCCAGGCGAAAAAGCATGGCGCTTCCGTATTTATAGGCATCGACGGCTACCGCAGTCTGCTTCTGACCGGTGGCGTTCCACTGGTTGCCAGCCTTCAGGGCATCGGAACCTTCACGCTCGACGGACTTACCTCGGCCCGGAAATTCTGGTCCGCCATCGAGCTTGACATCATCGCTGCCATTGCAACCGGCGGGAATGAACATCGGGTTATTTGCTCCTGGCCTCTGACCGTCCTGCAAATAGACCTGAACGAACAGTACCAGTCTGACTCTTGTCCAATTGGTAAAACGTTGTAAAGATTTTATTTTCAACGTATTGAAACACCCGACTTTTTCCCGGTCACAACTCAATGCAAGGAGAACATGCCCATGAAAATCGGCAAAGCAGTGACGGTTGTTCTGGTAGTCCTTGTCCTGATTCAGCTTATCCCCGGTCAAGACCATCAGAATCCTCCCATAACCGGTGCTCCACAATGGGACAGTCCCCGAACGGAAGAACTTTTTAAAAGAGCATGCAGCAACTGCCATTCGAATGAAACAGTCTGGCCATGGTACAGCTCTATCGCCCCATTATCGTGGATAATCAACCTCGATGTCAAGATCGGGCGCAAGAAATTCAATGTCTCCGAATGGGGACGCCCAGGCAGGAACGAAGGCGACGAAGCCGCTGCCGAAACACGTGAAGGCAAAATGCCGCCCTGGTTCTATCTTCCGGCTCATCCCGAAGCAAAACTGACTACTGCGGAAAAGGATGAACTGGTCAGGGGCTTTGTGGCAACCTTCGGTGACAAGGATGCAGAGAAAAAAGAAACGCACTGATTGTGAGCTTTTTCAGTCTCCTGCCTTGAACGTTCGTACCGTCAAGTGCCTTCACATGGCCCCGTAATTCAGTGCAGGAGAGCGTGAAAATTTCGATACCGTTTTTTGAGAACCGACAGGCAATCGTGTTTTGGGACATCATACTTACATGTCAGGCGCTCCATGAACACCCATTATTATTGCTATGTCATTTCCACCGGGAGCCAATATTTCGTCATCGCGAGTCCTGACAGGTTGGGATGGCGATCCATCTCCATTGAGTGTCCTGTTCATGGTTCGTATGCAGCAAAGGGCCGGAAACAGACGGCACACAATGACAACCGCCTGCCGGACTGTTCTCCGTTGATATGACACCACAGGGCACCTAAAAGATGAGGGGCTGAAGAGCCCGTAACCAATGTCTGAATTTCTCTATCAGGAACCGAACAGACCGGCTGGCAGAAACTATCCGGTTCATATTGTTCTTTTTGTCATCACCCTGCTGACCACAACCTGGGCTGGAGCTATCTGGACAGGTCAAACCCCAACCCTGGCGAATATCGGAGGATTTTTCGCATCCCTGAAAACAGGAGTGCCATTTTCCCTCGCTATTCTTGCGTTCCTGACCGTACACGAGTTCGGCCACTTTTTCGCAGCAATGAAACATGGCATACGGGCCACCCTGCCCTACTACATACCTCTGCCTCCGCTTCCGTTTCTCCTGAGCATTGGAACCCTTGGCGCAATCATCCGCGTCAAAGAACCCATAACGAGCCGTCGTACACTTTTCGATATCGGAGCGGCGGGCCCCCTTGCAGGCTTCGTGGTCGCCCTTTGCCTGCTCATCTGTGGATTCCTTGACCTGCCCGCAACCAGCAACATCACCGCCATCCAGCCAGGCCACACCACAACAGGAGCCATTCCGTCAGCCCCCGAGGAGACCCTGCTCCTCGGCAAAAACCTTTTGTTCATTCTGCTCGAAACACTCCTCGCTCCAAAAAATCCGCTACCGATGACCGGGATATACCACAATCCCTGTCTTTTCGCCGGATGGCTGGGATGTTTCGTTACCGCGCTGAACCTTCTGCCGGTAGGCCAGCTGGACGGCGGGCATATCATCTATGCCATGTTCGGGCAAGAAAAACACTGGAAAATCACAAGAATTTTTCTCATTTTCATCACCCTTCTTGGTGCACCGTCTTTCACAGTGGCGATACAGGAGCTTTTCCTGCCAAGCCTTCCCGTGACAGTACCTGAACTTCTGCTTCGATGGTCCTGGCCGGGATGGATCATCTGGGCTTTCATCCTTGAGCGATTCCTGGGAACCCGGCATCCCCAGTCCGGATACGATTACAGCATTTCACCGCGCAGAATGCTGACAGGATGGGCCTGCATTATTATTTTCATCCTGACCTTCACGCCCGTTCCATTCAGAATCTTATGAGTTTTTTCTGATGTCAAGGTATCCGAAAGACACAAACAGTTATCGGCTGGATTGCGCGGGAACGATTCTCGACCTCTCGACCAGACCAGCAATCATGGGCATCGTCAACCTGACTCCTGATTCTTTTTTCGATGGAGGAACCTATGGTACCCGGTTTCAGGAAAGCGACCTGGAACCGGCCCTCGCATCCGCGCTGTCAATGGTACGGGCAGGAGCTGACATCATCGACGTCGGGGGCGAATCGACCAGACCCGGAGCCAGACCGATCGGCGCTGCCGAAGAGATAGAGCGAACCATCCCTTTCATCGAGCTTCTGCGACGAAACAGCGACGTATTGATCTCCATCGACACCTGGAAGTCAGAAGTGGCCGCCGAAGCTCTGCGTGCCGGCGCAAACATCGTCAACGACATCTCCGGTCTTACCTTCGACTCTGCCATGGCTGATGTGTGCGGCCAGCACCGGTGCGGTGTTGTCCTGATGCACACCCCGGCAAAGCCGCAGAATCTCCGGTGGAGCCAGGATACCGGAAAGGATACAGAAGAGGTCATGAGCCGGGTGAACTCTTTCCTGAGGCGCTCTATCGGAATTGCCAGAAACCATGGCATCGAGGCCATCGTGATCGATCCCGGCCTGGGATTCGGCAAAACCGTCGAGGAAAATTTCCGACTGCTCGACAGACTCGACGAGCTGCACGATCTCGGTTGTCCGGTTCTGGCCGGCCTGTCGAGAAAATCGTTCCTCGGCCAGGCGCTCAGAAAACCAGGCGAGGAGACCCCGCCGCCTTCTGAGCGGCTGAACGCCACGATCAGCGCCAATACCATCGCGCTGATGAACGGCGCGGACATCCTTCGAGTGCATGACGTCGAAGCCGCAGCGGACACACTCGCCGTGCTGCTCGCAACGCGCGTCGCCGGGCAAGAGGCAACGGATTAACAAACCGTTATGGACGCAGTGGACCGGGTAAACGGTATAATAATCCACATCGTCCGCTGCCGCTCCGATGGCGAAACCGATCCCTTTGGCCATGTTTCAAAGGCGTTTCTTTTTTTCTTAACTTTCGTCCGGCAACCGGAAGCCCCGGTATGCCGGGAGACGTTGTTCATCCGGACATCGTCGTTCTTTCGGAGACCGTTAACACCCCGTCCATGTACCTGTCGAAAATTGAGCTTTTCGGCTTCAAAAGTTTTGCCCACAAGGTAAGGATTTACTTTGACAAAGGTCTGACGGCCATTGTCGGCCCGAACGGTTGCGGCAAAACCAACGTTGTCGATGCCATCCGCTGGGTACTTGGCGAGCAGAAATCGATGCTTCTCAGATCACCAAAAATGGAGAGCATCATCTTCAACGGCACCAAAAAGCTCAAGCCCCTGAGCTTTACCGAGGTCTCCATAACCATCGAGAACACCCGCAACGTCCTGCCGACCGAGTACACCGAGGTCACGGTGACGCGCCGTCTTTACCGCAATGGTGACAGCGACTACCTGCTCAACATGGTTCCCTGCCGCCTCAAGGATATCCTCGATCTGTTTGCCGACACCGGCATGGGCAGCGACGCCTACTCGGTGATCGAGCTGAAGATGATCGAAGAGATCATCAGCAACAAAAGCGAGGAGCGGCTGAAACTCTTCGAAGAAGCTGCCGGGATAACCCGCTACAAACAGCGCAGAAAGCAGACGTTCCGGCAGCTCGAAAGCACCTCACGAGACCTGGCAAGGGTTGACGACGTGCTTGCCGAGGTGGAAAAGAAGGTCAGAACGCTTCGCCTCCAGGTCAGAAAGGCCGAGCGTTTCAGGGAGATCAGAGAAGAGCTTCGCACGCTCGACCTGATCCTTTCGACCCTCGCCATGGACGACTATCTGCAGAAACTCACTCCGTTGCTCGAATCCATAGCTGCTGAAGAGCGTACCAGTCACGAGCTTGCCGGCACGATCGCCTTGCTCGACAGCACCCATCAGGAGTCCGAACTCCGGCAGCTCGATCTCGAAAGAAAGCTTGCCGATGAACAGAAGGAGTTGAACAGTACGAACCAGCTTGTGCATAGCACTGAAAAACAGCTCCTCCAGTATCAGGAAAAACAGAAAAACCTGCTGCAAGCCATCGAACGGCTCAACAGCTCCATAGCCGACAAAGGGCGTAAACGGCTCGAACAGGAGGCTCTTTCCAAAGAGCTTTCAGAAGCTCAGACGCCGATGAAAGAGGCCTGTGCATCGAGACTTGACGCTTTCGAACAACTGAAGGAGCAGCAGGCAATACTGAACTCGACACTTGATGCCTGCCGGCAGGCATTGCAGAACGAGCGCCGTACGATGTCAGAAATCCAGAAATCGCTTAACACCCTGAACCTTACCCGACAGTCTCTCAGAACCAGAAAAGAGCATCTCGATGGCTCGATTACCAGGCTCGAACAGCGAAAGAGAGACATTGAAAAATCGATCGAACAAGCCGACCCCGAACGCCGCCGGACATCGGAAACGATCGAACAGAAAAAAAGCGCCCTCGAAACCCTCAAAAAGGAAGAGGAGCGACTGGTAAAGCTCAGGGCAAGTATCATCGAACAGGTGGAAAAGCGCAAGGAGGATCTGCTCTCGCTCAGGAGTGAGCACAACCATCTGAACAATCAGGTCATTCTCTGCAACTCGATCCTCGAAAAGTTCGAAGGATTGCCCGAAGGGGTGGCATTCCTCGAAAAACACCAGGAGGGCAAGCCGGGACTGGGGTGCCTTTCGGATCTTGTTTCGGTACAGGAAACTTACAAAAAGGCGATCAATGCCGCCCTGGGCGAAAGCTTGGGATACTACATCTGCCGGAACCTCAACGAAGCGAAACAGGCCGTTTCAAACCTCACGAAAGCCGACAAGGGAAAAGTCCATTTCCTCATCCTCGACCTGGTCAATGGAGGCAACAAGATCGAGTATGCCCCGATCGAAGGAGCCCGGAGAGCCGCAGACCTGATTGAGGCTCCCGAAGAGCTGTCGAAAGCACTCCTCCTGCTGTTGCAGCAAAGCTATATCACCAGTGACCTCGAAAGTGCAGAACGTCTGGCAGACAAACATCCGGAAGCCCTGTTCATCACGGAAAAAGGAGAAAAGTTCACCAGAAAAGGGCTGCTGTTCGGCGGCAGCGCCAAAGGCGGCGACATCCTCCGTCTTGGCCGGAAAGCTGAACGGGACCGGTTGCAGGTAACCGTGAAGAAAATCACGACAACCATCGCCGAAACGGAAACATCGCTCGCAGCGCTGAAAAAGGAGCTGGGCGCCATAGACCCCGAAAATACAAGGCGGTCAGCTGCGGCAATCATCCAGGAGGTTTCCGTACTGGAAAAGAGACTGGCCAGACTCGAAGCCGATGAGCGGTCTGGCACAAATCAGATCGAGCACACCGAAAAGGAGGCCACCTCACTGAAAGACACCATCCGGAATGTCCTCGATGAACTGGAGAAGATGCAGCCTGAAATCAATCACCTCGAAGAAGAGATTGATGCCTGCCAGAAAAGGGTGAACTCCATGCAGGAGCGTCTTGCCGGAGAAGAGGCACATAACCGGGCACTGAGCGCCGACCTTCAGATGCAGCAGGGCCGCTACAGGGATGCCCTGCTCGATCTCGAAAAACACGGGTTCAGGGCAAACGCCTGCCAGCAAGCCATCATCACGCTCAGCGACGAGATCATCGCCATGCAGCACCAGATCGCAAGGTCGGAAAAAGAGATTGCCGAACTCAACCAGGCTGTCTCCCGGGTCGCCGATGAACACGAAAAGGCCATGCTCCTTTCCGCCCGGCAGCAGCAGGCGCTCAACGAGCTGGAATCCTCATGTCGCGACCTCCAGACAAGAAACCATGATACGCTCTCGAACCTGAGAGAGCTGCGTCGCAAGCATGACCTCTCCCTGCAAATGCTTTTCGAGTTCGGCAACCGGAAAACAAAGCTTGAGCAGGATATCGCTCACCTGCAAGCCACGGTAATGGAGCGCTACGGCGTTGAACTCGATCCTATTCCTGCACATATGCCGGAGGGATTCGATCCCATAAGTTCCAGAGAACGGCTCGCATACCTGCAGAAACAGAAAGAGCAGTTCGGCGGTGTCAATGAACTGGCTCTCGAAGAGTTTGAAAGCGAAAAAGAGCGCCTCGACTTCCTGACTGCACAGAAAGAGGATCTGGTAAGTGCCGAAAAACAGCTCAGGGAGACAATCGAGGTGATCAACCGCACCGCCCTCGAAAAATTCCGTGAAACGTTCGATGAAGTCAGACGAAACTTCATCAGAATATTCCACGATCTTTTCGACCCGGAAGACGAGGTCGATCTTCTGATACACACAGACGAAGATCCCCTTGAGGCACACATTCAGATCGTCGCCAAGCCACGCGGTAAAAAGCCTCTGGCCATCGAGCAGCTCAGCGGTGGCGAAAAGGCGCTGACCGCTCTTTCGCTGCTGTTTGCCATCTACCTGGTCAAGCCGAGTCCGTTCTGCATCCTCGATGAAGTCGATGCTCCGCTCGACGACGCCAACGTGGGTCGTTTCATCAAGCTTCTGAAAAAATTTGAGAATAACACCCAATTTATTATTGTTACGCACAACAAGAAGAGTATGGCCTCCTGCCAGGCACTCTACGGCGTCACGATGGAAGAGGAAGGAGTCTCGAAACTCATTCCTGTGAAGATAGAAAAAGCAAGTTCTGAAGAGGCTTTAACCTGAATATGTACCGCAAACTTGTTCTGTTCGACATTGATGGAACCCTGCTCAAGGTAAGTGGCATGAACCGGCGCGTGCTTGCCGATGCCCTCATCGAGGTTTACGGCACCGAAGGCAGCACCGGCAGTCATGACTTTTCGGGCAGGATGGACAGCTCCATCATCTACGATGTGCTTGCCGGTGCCGGCTTGGAACGCCATGAAATAGCCAGGAAGTTCAACCTCGCCAAAGAGGCTTACATCGCACTGTTCCGCCAGCGCGCCCACCCGTCGGACATCACCCTTTTCGAAGGAGTGCGAGAACTGCTCGACGCTCTCTCGGCTCGATCCGATATTCTGCTCGGGCTTCTGACCGGCAACTTCGAAGCCTCTGGACGCCACAAGCTCAAGCTTCCGGAAATCGACCATTACTTCCCGTTCGGTGCTTTCGCCGACGACGCCCTCGACCGCAACGATCTTCCCCGTATCGCCCATGAACGCGCCCTCCGTATAACCGGAAAAAACTTTTCCCCTTCCGAAATCGTTATCATCGGAGATACGGAGCATGACATCAGATGCGCACGAGTTCTCGATGCCCGATCGATCGCCGTGGCAACAGGAAATTTCACCATGCATGAGCTGTCGAAACACCAGCCCGGAGCCCTGTTCCGGAATTTCGCTGCGACCGGTGACGTTCTCACCGAGATACTTTCACCACAACACTCTTAATACCGCATCATGAAGACCTACCGACGACAGATCCGAGAAAAAATACTTCAGGCGCTTTACACGCTTGAACTCCGGGATGTCGACACCGAATCTGCAACAAACTGGCTTCTGACCAAAGAGATCATGGAAGACGCCAATGCGATGAAGTTTTTCAGCCACCTGATGAGCAGCATCACCAATAATCGCGAAGAGATCGATCGCTATATAGCCAAGCACACCTTCAACTGGGACATGAGCCGTATCGCCATCATAGACAAGAACATCCTGCGCATGGCTCTTGCCGAGATACTCTACTGCGAGGATATTCCACCGAAGGTCTCGATCAATGAAGCGATTGAAATTGCCAAGAAGTTCAGCAGCACCGAAAAGAGCAGCAAGTTCGTCAACGGTATCCTCGATGCCATTTTCAACGACCTGAAAGCCGAAGGCCGCATACAGAAATGCGGAAGAGGTCTGATCGACCATTCTGAAACGAAAATGCAGAAAACAGAAAACAACCGGTAAAAAAAGCTCTTTCAGATAACAATGTCCATGTCCGTAACTGATAAAACAGCTTTTGCAGAAAAGGCCCTGTCGGTGGTCTGGCCAAATCCGAAAAGCGAGCTGAATTTTGAAACCCCTTTTCAGCTCCTGGTTGCCACCATAATGGCAGCCCAGGCGACGGACAAAAAGGTCAATCAGCTTACCACTGAACTGTTCAGGGCTGCACCTGACGCCGAAAGCATGAGCCGGATGAATATCGATGACATCAGGACGATCATCCGACCGATCAACTACTACAACAACAAGGCAAAAAACATCCTTGCCGTCAGTCAGCGCCTGGTTGAGGAGTTTGGCGGTGAGGTTCCCGCTTCGCGAGAAGCGCTGGAGAGCCTGCCGGGAGTAGGAAGGAAAACGGCCAACGTAGTGCTCGGCAACGCCTTCGGCATACCAGCCATGCCTGTGGACACCCACGTCCACAGGGTCTCGAACCGAATCGGCCTCTGCAAAACCTCAAAACCGGAAGAGACCGAAGAGGCGCTGCTGAAAATCATTCCCGAAGAAAAACTGATCAACTTCCACCACTACCTTTTGCTCCACGGACGATACACCTGCAAGGCCAAAAAGCCCGAGTGCGAGCGCTGCCCGGTTAGGGAGATTTGCGAATGGGAGGGGAAGAGCTTTTAAGAAACGTGGATGTTGTGAACCTGGTCCACAACATCCACGTTTCTCTTCTTACGGCAGCTCAATCTTTCTGTCCACGGCGTAAAGCCATTCGCACTCGGGGCGACCACGGGTTCCGGCCCAGAGTTCCACGGTAATACCCTGATTTGCTGAAGCGAGCGAGGTAAAGATTTCTATCTGGTAGTACAGCTCGTCAAGCAGGTCGTTCCACGCCTCTTCGAGCGGATTTTCCATCTCCGCATACTCTTCCAGAGGTTCAATAGCCGCGCTGCCGGCCTTGAACCAGTCCGAGAGGCAGAGATAGCTGTCAGGCATGAGACAGCCGCCCCTGAAAGTCCCGCGGGGATGCTTCACGCCGGGAATCTCCACCCAGAACTCAAGACGAGCATCCGGAATGAGCTGGCCATCACCAGCAAGCTTTTCGACAAGTTGGGTAACCGTGTCCCTGACAATTTTCTTGCTCTCTTCTGAAAGTTCGAGCAGTTTGAAGTTCGGCGTGTGGTCTCTCATGGACGGTGGCTGTTGGCAGTTGCTTAAGATGAGTTCCAGTATCAATATACAGCTCAGGCCGTTCCGCTTCAACTCATTCGGTGAACACAACCTCTGCCCGACGCAAACCGCGGAGTGAATTACAGATCATAACCATCTCTGCACGGTGCAGATCGTCGAGCATGATCACGTGTTCCCTGATCCAGGGTCGCGTGCGCAGAAGATAGCGGCGGTACACGCCGTTCAGCAATCCCGAATCCTCAGGCGGGGTATACCAGCAGCCGTCGATGCGAAGCAGAACATTGCTGATGCAGCCCTCGGTGATCTCGCCCCGTTCGTTCAGGAACAACGCTTCGGCAAAACCCCTGTCGAGCGCATCACGAAAAGCCCGCTCATTGCGCTCTCGAACTGTTGTCTTGAGCCTGAGCAGCGGATCGCCTGAATCGACCCGTTCAGCAGCGACACATACCCGGACAGAATTCCCGGACAGATCGGGAACAAACGGTTCCGAATCCACAGAAACCCGGCCATCCCGATACAGGGTCAGGCGTATCCGGTTTCGGCCTCCGCTTTTCCGAAACTCATCATGCGTGCTGTCAAGCGCCTCCAGAATCACACTGCGGTCAAATACAAAACCGAGAACTGAAGCCGATGATTCAAGTCGCTCCAGATGATCGTCGAGAAGCAGATACTCGCCTCCGTTCCATTGCATGGTTTCGAAAATCCCAGGCACGCTGTCCGTCACCACGCCGGAGAGAATCCGCGTCTTGAGCATACATTCCAGATACTCCTGATGCGGGTCGGAATCCCAGACGATGCCGCTGCCGGTACCATACAGCCCGTTTTTACCGGACAGCTCGATCGTCCGGATCGCCACGTTGAAAGCCATGCGCCCCTCGGGCAGCATGAACCCGACAGCACCGGTATAGACACCTCTCGGACTCTTCTCCAGCTCCCTGATGAGCTTCATCGCCCTGATCTTTGGCGCTCCAGTCACCGAACCCGAGGGGAACAGCGCCCTGAACAGCTCCCTGACAGGAGTCTTTTCCCGCAGTTCTCCGCGCACAGTTGAAACCATCTGGTGCAGGGTCGGGTAGGTCTGTGTTTCGAACAGTCCTGAAGCCTGTACCGAACCGGTCGTGCAGATACGACCGAGATCGTTGCGCAAGAGATCGACGATCATCAGGTTCTCGGCACGGTTTTTTTCACATTTCGACAAGCCTGCTTTTTCAGCAAGATCATCTTCGTGCCGCTCTCTTCTTGGCGCCGTGCCCTTCATCGGCATGGTTTCAATCAGTCGATTCTCCCTGACGAAAAAAAGCTCCGGAGAAAAAGAGAGCACCAGACGGTCGCCGGTATTGAGAAAGGCCGACCACGGAGAGGGCTGGCGACGCTTCATGGCCACATAGAGCGCCTCGGGAGCACCTTCGAAGCCGAAGCGGCAGCGTCCGGTGAAGTTGGCCTGATAAACGTTTCCGGCAGCAATTTCATCTCTGAGGCGGGAAATTCTCCGGCAATACTCCGGCTCGTCGAATTCGAATCCGAAACCGGAAATCTTGCAGCCTCGTGTCAAAGCCTCGGCCTCTTCAGCTTCGAGCGCCTCTCTTTCAAAACGCTCCGGGCTGCGGTAGACACCGAACCAGCCGAGAACACTCCGCCCATCACCGGGCCACGCGCAATCCGAAAGCACCGGATCAAACAGGTAACCGGCTTCGTACCCAAGCCAGCCGGCAAGAGCGTAACCCTGTTCAAGCCACGATTCCAGACGAGAAAACCATGCGGCAATGTCCACACCGTCACACAGCTTCAGTGTTTCAACCGGATCGGAAAAGAGGAGCGAGTCGCCGTACCGTTCATCCCGGCATGAAGATTCGAACCAGAGCGATCCCGGTACGGACAGCTTGTCATACAAAGCCATTACTGAACCCTGGCTTCAATCACGATGGGCTTTCCGAGCACCTCTTCGAGCCACGACTTGAGCCCGTCGGCAGCCCACAGTTCGATATCCGGCTCTGAACGGGTACTTGCAGCCAGAACAATGCGCTCGGGCTCGAAACGCACATCGATCGAAATCACGTTCTGCCGGTGTCCCCGTTCAAGGCCGTTGGCGATGCGGAGGATACCTGACAGCACATCGACAGCCCTGCGATGAGACGGTTTGAGCTTGCTGTACAGCGGATGCTTTTCTGTTGGCGGTTGCTTGCGATGGTACCGGGCGACATTGCCGATAATGTCGATTTCCGCAGGCGAAAACCCTCGCAGATCGCCGTTCATTATGATATACTGTGTGTGCTTGTGGTGTGCGGCAATCGAGATGAACTCTCCGATATTGTGCAGAAGAGCCGCATATTCGAGCAACTCCCGGTAATACTCCTTGAGCCCATGCAGGATATGGAGCTGGTCGAAAAGCATCAGTGAAAGTCGTGCAACCTGTCGTGAATGCGGCTCATGCCAGTTGCACCGGCAGGCAAGTTCCATCACGCTCTGTCGCCTGATATCGAGAGAAGTGTTACCATCCCGTCCCCGGACAGAAGCTATGTGGTGAATCACCATCCCCTCACGCAACGCTGAATCGGAAATGATCACCTCTTTGAGGTTGAACACCCTGAAGATGGTATCGATAAGAACCATGCCCGGTACAATCAGATCGACTCTTTTCTCATCGAGGCCGGTCAGCCTCCGACGCGCAGAAGCATCCATCATGATTGCCGACCGGTAGAACCGTTCAAACTCCTGACGGGTGAAACCGCTCTGGTTCAGGACATCAACCGCATCGGAATCATTGCATGACCTTATCATGCGGGCAATGTTCTGGGCAGTACCCGAAGAAGCGATGGCGCGAGTCACTCCGAGTTCCCTGGCCTTTTCAGCCGCGCCGCCATACATTTCCGATGCAAAAAACTGATCGAGCAGTTTGAGTTCGTGCTTTGAGACAGGATCGGAGGTCAGAAAACGCTCCAGCATCCTGGCCACGCCGATCTTGCGGCTTTCGAGCAGGTAAATCTGCTTTTTGTCAGCGATGATGAACTCCACCGACCCACCGCCTATATCGAACAGAAGATCCGGCCTGTCAAGAAGGGTAACCGCATTGCGAACACCATAATAGATGAACTGCGCCTCCTCTTTGCCCGAAATAACCTTGACCTTCAGGCCGGTCTCCTGCCTGACCATATCGATGAACTCGTCACGATTCTCGGCTTCTCGAATCGCACTTGTAGCAAATGCGATGATATTGTGAGGAGCGACGCCCCGCTGGGTGGCCAGCACAATGAACTTTTTCAGCGTAGCCACACCAGCAGCCATGGCCACAGGATCGAGCCTCTTGGTGGAAATGCTGCCCCGACCAATGCAGATCATGTCTTTGACACGATCGATCTCCACAATGCCCTTCCCCTCGCTCTCCTCGACAACGACCATGTGGAAGGAGTTTGTGCCAAGATCGACTGCGGCCAGCCTGAGTTTCTCTGTTGACATGCGTAAAAGACTGATAACGGATACTGTCGGAAACAAAATAAGCCATTTCCCGGAAAAACGCATCCGAAGCCGCAAGGGATACCGTAATGAATTTCAAACATCCCCTGCTGCATGGCAAACTTTCCTCATCCGGCTTTTCAGTGTATATTCAGCTTGGCAATTCGTATGAATACCCGAAGACAAACACTTCAGCCTCCGCTTGCGCGTAATGAAAAACTCCTTTAAAACCGTAAAAATCGACTCTGATTCCGACCATCTGGATTTCAGATACGAGTTTGCGCGCAAGGCCATCCATCTTTCATCGCTCCTGATACCTCTGATTTACTGGCATATCGGCAGGAAACAGGCGCTCCTGATTCTCGCTCCGGTAACGGCCGGATTTCTGCTCGTTGATGTGTTCAAACAATTCGTACCATTCATAGCAACATGGTATCATGCGACCTTCGGCACCATGCTGAGACACCATGAGCTGAACAGGGAGCGCCTGCATCTGAACGGAGCGACCTGGATCACCCTGGCAGCATTCGTTCTGATCGCCTTTTTCCCCAAAACGATAGCCGTTGCAGCCTTTGCTATGGTATCGGTTTCAGACACGGTAGCGGCACTGGTCGGCAAGAAGTTCGGACGACACTTTTTCGGCCATAAAAGCTTCGAAGGGAGCCTCGCCTTCTTTATAAGCGCCATACCTATTGTCGCGCTCATTCCCGGCCTGCTCTTTCCGGTCGGCATAGTCATGGCGGTTGCAGGAACCCTGACCGAAGCGATGGTATTGAAGATAGGTGGTTTCAGAATCGATGACAACCTCAGTGTTCCAGTGGTCGGCGCCATTGCAGGAATGATAACGTATGCCCTGTTTTTCCCGGCAGCTCTGGGCACTCTCGCTCAATGACCCAACCCCAGGCATCACCGATGCAGACTCTGGTGACCGACAGGCCTGAAGAGGCGGCAACCTATCTGAATCGGGGAGATACCGTCGCGTTTCCGACAGAAACCGTCTATGGCCTCGGAGCCGATGCATTCAATCCCGACGCAGTTGCCGGAATCTTCAGAGCCAAAGGACGCCCCGCGGACAATCCGCTCATCGTTCACATTGCAAAACCCGAGCAGATCGGAGAGGTGGCTGAAGAGATCGATGATACTGCAAGGATGCTCATCGACCGTTTTTTCCCCGGCCCGCTGACCATTATTCTCAAAAAACGGGATTCAGTACCAGACATCGTTTCAGCCGGTCTGCCGACAATAGGCGTGCGCTGCCCGTCACATCCGGCAGCGTCAGCATTTCTTGGCTTCTGCAACCATCCTGTCGCCGCACCGTCAGCCAACATCTCTGGCCGCCCAAGCCCCACCGACTGGAAAACCGTGTATCACGACCTTGGCGGCAGAATCAGTTGCCTTCTGCGAGGCACGCCAAGCACTATCGGGCTCGAATCAACCATCGTGGACTGCTCGGTCAACCCGCCCCGCCTCCTGCGTTCCGGGGCTGTAAGCTTCGAATCGCTCCGCGAGCTGATACCCGATCTTGAGAGAGCCACCGCCTGCCCCCCCGACGAAGCCCCGAAAAGCCCAGGGCAGAAGTACCGCCACTACAGCCCCGAAGCAGAAATCATACCCGTCGAAACACCGCCGCACAGCCTGCCCGCTGCTGCACCCTCCGCCTGGATAGGCCTGTCAGCTTCACCCAAAGGCGCCGCAAAATCTCTCCGTTGCCGTGACACCGACGAATACGCGCACGTCCTGTTTGGCTTCTTCAGAACCTGCGACGCCGAAGGCATTTCAGCAATATATTGCGAGTTACCTCCGGAAGCGGGTATTGGTGTCGCAATAAGGGATCGCCTCTTCAAGGCCGCCGGTAAAAGATAAAAGGTCTGCCCGCACAGCAAACCCAGCCACCCCGATATGTCGGGGCCTCCCCAGCGTATCGCCCCACCCGTCACCCGTCCCGCGATGACTGATCACCGACATACGAGGAGCGGATTGACACATGGTGAAATCAGGGTGAGTGCCGGAAATCCGGGTTCCGACCTGTCAGGATTCCGGTTTCGGCACTCCTGCCACCCTGTTCTCAGGCCACTCATCACACTGTCTGACAGGTAGCCACTCACATCCTCATTTTCTGCGACAAAAAAAGTTCACTCAAAAGAACAGAGTGGAACTTTGAGGCATGATGTATACTTATTATATTTACATGAGCAATTAAAATATACAAAACACTGCTACCAGCAGTTACAACACACTGGCTCCCCTGGTTATCGGCATGAACACCTTAATACAACCGGTCGAAAAAGAATCTTGAGCAACGAGATACACATCGGCAAAGCCAGCCATGGCGTCAGCAGCAACCTGCCCCCTGTCGCCGGTGCTCTTCCCATACTGTTACAATAAACACCTATGAACATTGTTGCTTACTCCCCTCAACCCTGGAAGGTTGCCGACACACAACTTCAACTGGGTCAACACCGGCTGGCACGTCAGGTGGGCGAGTCATGGGATATGGTGCACCAACTGAAAGTCCAGAATCCTGACCTCGTATTTCTTGCAGGCTTTGAACCCACCGATCCCTTTTACATTCGGGAACTGGAGAAACTCTGCCTCGTTCTGCCGCATGCCACCATCGCAGCCCTGCACCCACAGGCACAACCCGGCACCCTGTTATCTCTTATGCGTGCAGGTGTGCGTGAAGTCGTTGTTGACAGCGCTGCTGAAAGCCTGCAGCAGGTTATTGACCGCGCTCAGCTTCGTACCAGAGGCGCCACAATCCGCCGTAATCGTGTTTTCGGATTTGTCTCATCCAAAGGGGGAGACGGCAGCTCCTGCATAGCTGCCAACCTTGCTGTTGCTCTTTCTCAGGAGCCCAATACCCGTGTACTGGCTGTCGATCTCTCCTTGCCCTTTGGCGACCTTGACATGTACCTCACCAGAGAGAACCACGCTCAGGATATGGCCGACATCTCCAGTCAGACCGACCGGCTCGACAAGTCGCTGCTCGACAGTATGGTGCAGCACCTCGGCCCCACGCTCGACCTCATCCCCTTGCCCGGCACATTCGAAAAAATCTTCAGTATCGAACCCGAGCGAGTAAGTGAACTCATTCATATTGCCTCAGGCTTTTACGACTACATTCTGCTTGACTTCGGATCATCTCTTGACCGGGCGGGCTTCTGGGTGCACGAGCAGCTCGATGAGCTCTGCATTGTAGCCACCCCTTCGCTGCCTTCGCTTCGCGGGGCGGGTCAGCTTCTCAATCTCTGCAAAGAATTTGAAAAACCCGTTTCGAGCATTGAAATCATCCTTAACCGTGCCGATACCAATGCTCATCTCTCCGGCACGGAAATCGAAAAAGTCATCGGCAGACCAATAAACAGACGCCTGCCCTCTGACGCAGAAGCCGTGCAGGTATCTCTCCTGACTGGTCAGCCGCTTCTGAAAGCGGCGCCCAAATCCCAACTTTCCAGAAACATTTCCGACTGGGCTGAGAACATCAGCGGTATCAGTCAGCAAAAAAACTCGCTATGGAAACGCTTAAAGATCAGATAGCACGCTGGAACATCTCCACAAAACGGGCTGCAGCCCCCTTCAGATCATCGACGGCAACCACCTCGGTGCCTGCCCGACCATCTGTCGCAGAGTATACGGCTTCATCGGCTCCGGCTCCGGCGAAAACGATCAGCACAGCCACAGGGATCGATTATTACGCAACCAAAACAAAGTTGCACCAGAAGCTGCTCAGCCGTATCGACCTGAACTCGATCGAAAGTCTGACCCCCGATCAGCTTCGCAACGAGCTCGGACTCCTGCTTGGTACCCTCATCGAAGAGGACTCCATCCCCCTCAATAATCAGGAGCGCACCAGACTGGTCGCCGACCTGAAAAACGAAATCATGGGTCTGGGGCCTCTGGAGCCGCTGCTGGCCGACCCGGCCATTTCTGAAATCATGGTCAACGGTTACCAGAACGTCTATGTCGAAAAAAGAGGATGCATTCAGCTCACCGACATCCGCTTCAGCGATGACGCACACCTTATGAAAATCATCGACAGAATCGTCTCTCGTGTCGGACGGCGCATCGATGAATCGAGCCCCATGGTCGATGCCCGCCTGCCCGATGGATCGCGCGTCAACGCCATCATTCCGCCACTGGCTCTCGACGGACCTACGCTGACCATCCGGCGCTTTGCGGTTGTGCCCCTGCAAATGCATGACCTCATTGAAAAGAAATCACTGACGCCCGCCATGGCCGAACTGTTGTCTGCACTGGTCAAAGTCAAGTGCAACATCATCATTTCAGGAGGAACCGGTTCAGGCAAGACCACGCTGCTCAACATTCTCTCGAGCTATATTCACACCAGCGAGCGCATCGTCACCATCGAAGACACAGCCGAACTTCAGCTTCAGCAGAATCATGTCATTCGTCTTGAAACACGCCCACCCAACATCGAAGGAAGAGGTGAAATCACCATGCGCGCACTGGTGAAAAACTCCTTGCGCATGAGGCCCGACCGCATCGTGCTGGGTGAAGTGCGAAGCTCTGAGGTCATCGACATGCTGCAAGCCATGAACACCGGGCACGAAGGCTCGCTTACCACCATTCACGCCAATACCCCACGGGATGCAATGAGCCGGCTCGAAAACCTGGTAGGCCTGGGCGGCATCAGCCTGCCCAGCAAAGCCATGCGCCAGCTCATTTCATCGTCGGTTCACTTTATTGTTCAGGTCAACCGGCTCAATGATGGCAGCCGCAAGATTACGAGCATACAGGAGATCACCGGTATGGAAGGCGATGTCATTACCACCCAGGAGATATTCTGCTACGAACGCACCGGGACGAACGCGGACGGAACAGTGCAAGGAAGATTCAGCGCCACGGGCATACGTCCAAAAGTGTCTGAAAAATTCCGCACCTATGGCATCGGCCTGAGCGACGGCATTTTCAATCCCGATGCCACCAACGGATAAACACCCTGTACCCATCAAGGCTACCGTCACAGAATCCAGTCGAACCGTCTCGGGGCTGCCCGAACGAGCTGGATTCTTCGACGGCAAGCCATCTCTCCATGAACATGAGCGATTATAGTGGCATTTCGCATTGGCGAAATCGAAATCGTCATTGAAATCGTGTTCTACTTTCCACCGTCAGACCGTATTCCGTCATCGCGAGCCTCCCGTATCCGGCCCGATACCGCACACGGACAATGAACAGCGTGTATCTGCTCAGGGATAAAGCGGAAACAGCATTGAAAAAGATAGTGGGCCAAAACCCTGATTTTTCTATTTCTTCAACCCTGTCCCGAAAGCTTTCGGGACGAGGCAATTGCTGAGGAGCAGAAGCAGCTCGCTCATGGAGGGGGCAATCCAATGGTACTCAGGCGGGCGTTAGCCCGTCGGACATTCAGCTCTCTTGCATTCACATTGCCCCGGCTTTCAAGCCGGGGAGAGCCAGTCAGAAATAT
>Ga0172375_10003748_pt1 | contig 22900 bp, 25 predicted proteins | sample LakKiv1m_FD_114537 | JGI IMG/M metagenome (GOLD analysis project Ga0172375, IMG submission 114537) | Freshwater microbial communities from Kabuno Bay, South-Kivu, Congo - kab_092012_11.1m | ecosystem: Environmental > Aquatic > Freshwater > Lake | place: Democratic Republic of the Congo... | reverse complement strand
GTCGCCGCATACCCGAAGTATGGCGGCGACCGCTCGGCCTTGCATCCGGGGCAATCTGGCATGCCCTTTCTTCAGGCCTCGCAAACTCGGCCAGCGAAACGCACGACTCGTCTGCCTCCCTCGCCGGCAAGCCGGGCGAGGGATTCTGGAGGAAGAGCGGCGAGCGTGGATTACGATCTAGGAGTCGTTGGCCAATGCGCCGCGTCAGGGATCGATTACGCTGTTGCTGTGCTAGTGGTCAGGAGGACGTTGTGCAGGTTCTCGGTCTTCGTCATCTGTCCTCTGACGTCTTCCTTCGGAGTTCAGTGTTCGATGTTGGATGTTCGGCGTTGATCCGGTTCTTCTGTGCGGCTGACACTTGTCTCATCAGCCGCCGTCGCTGATTTCCTGGACGCCGCCGTCTTCGTGCGTTGGCTGCCTCGAGGGAGTCTTGGCCTTGCCCTTCTCGATCAGGCGCCATTTCCCCATGGCCATGGACCAGTTCTCGATCTCCGGGGTGATGTTCACGACGCCGCGGATCTTCTTCAGGTCGGCAAAGATCATCTCGACAATGGCGCCGGTCAGTTCCTCGCGAACCCCCGCGATCCGGTACAGGGCGCCTCGCACGGACAACCGCCCGTTGGCGCTGCGGCAGGACAGTTTACCGAGGTCGATCCAGTGCCGGACCAGGACCTTGCGAACATCCCGGTTGATTTCGAGATCAGCCTGACTCATTTTGCTTCCTCGCCTGCCGGAGCTTTTCCGATCAGTGCTTCCACTTTCTCGAAGAGTGTGACGAGGTCAAAGGGCTTGTAAATGATGTCCGTGGTGCCGTCGGCAAATTCGCTTCGCCACATTTCCACGATGTCGTCGGATTTGGCGGTAAAGGAGCCGGGATAGGCTGTGACGAACAGCACGGGAAGCTTCCGGACGCGGCGGACCTCCCGGTAGATCTCGAAACCGTTCTTCCGGGGCATCCGGATATCGAGCAGGGCGAGGCAGACGTCCTGGTCTTCGATGAGCATCTTGAGCCCGACGTCGGGGTCGCTCGTGACGCACAACTCATAGCCCTGGCTGCTCAACGCCTGCTCGATGCATTTGAGGATGGCGGGCTCGTCGTCGATCGATACGATTTTCTTCACGCTCTTCATGGTCTTCTCCTACGCCAAGTCAATATCCTGACATCGGCCGCATGTTAGCACTTGGACCCGCTACTGTCCAAAGATATTTCTGAAGGGGTGATCATCGTCCGCCGGGCGGATTTCGGTCTTCCTGTCGGGGCCTTTCTCGTAGGGAGGAGGGCTGATGGTGACCTGGTCGTCTTCGTTGCCATTCGATCGCGACGGGGTGTCGAACGGGACCCAGCTGCCGAAGCCCTGGCGCCGCGCCGCCTCCTGCATCTGCACATAACGGTACTCATTGCCGGCGGAGACGAAGATGAAGAAGGCGATAGCGATGTAGATCGGGTTGATGGGCGGATAGATTCCGACGATCCCGAACGCCAGCGCCATGAACCGGCCCAGCCGGGCCGCGATGAACGTTGCCTTCAGCCGCCCGAACTTTGGTGTGAGGATCGAGCGCAAGACCCGTCCGCCATCCATGGGGAATGCCGGGACGAGATTGAAGAGCGCCAGGCCGATGTTGATGACCCCGACATACTGGATGACGTTGCAGCGGATGGCCAGATGTTCGACGAGCGGAAATGGCCACAGATCGTTGGTCAGCGGAAGCCGCGCGCCGCCGAGCCAGAAGAGCGTGCCCAGGCCGACACTGACGGCGGGACCGGCGATCGCCATGAGGAACTCATCGAGGGGCCGGGTGGGGATGCGCTCCATCTGGGCGGCGCCGCCAATGAACATCAGCGTGATCTCTCGAACGCGGCAGCCTTTGCGTATGGCCACGAAGGAGTGTCCGAGTTCGTGAAGGGCGATACTCATGAAGATGCCGACTTCCATGAGAAGAACCAGGAGAATGCCCAGGGGCCCCGCGCCGGCCCGTATAAGGCTGATGGCCACAACGACAAGGAGAATGATCAGGGACATATCCACCTTGATGGGGATGCCCCATACCCGCGCGATTTTGTAGGATGGACCGAACATATCGTTGACTCCGGGGGCGAAATCTACCGCAGCCGATATGGAAACGCCATTGAATTGCGACCCGACGGCCCCGGCGTTTTGCGACGTCGGTGTAAGGGATTGCGCAGTGCCAAGCACGCCTTTTCGAGATTGACCGGCGTTGCCCTTCGTTCCATAATACCGAGCAAATAACCAAGCCATATACAAACGCGGAGGTGGGGTATGAGAATGAGTGAAGTACGGACCAAGGCGAAGGCAGTTGGCCTTGAGCCGGGTAAAATGAAGAAAACCGAGTTGATCTGCGCCATTCAGAAGGCCGAAGGTTTCACAGCCTGCTTTGGCTCGGGCAATCGGGACTGCCCCTACACGGACTGCTGCTTCAGAAGTGACTGCATCGAGGACAAGCCGGACGCCTTGCGGCTCTAGCCCCGTCCCACTGGCGGTTCGCGGTGGACTCCGAAACGCGTGGCCAGGTTCCCTGGCCACGCGAACGAAGTCGAATAGCATCGTGAGCTGCCGCCCCCAACACGATCCCACCGGAACAACCGAAACGCACTTGCGGATTCGGGGCCCCTTCCGGTAGTCTCTGTCCTGAATCATGAGGCTTTCTGTCGTCATACCGGTCTACAACGAGAAGGACACCATCGCGGAGATTGTTCGCCTGGTATCCGCCGTTGACGTCGGCATGGAGAAAGAGATCATCCTGGTCGATGACTGTTCCCGCGACGGCACCCGGGATGTCCTGAGGGCCATGCAGGTCCAGCATCCGTCGTGGAAATTCGTCTTCCACGAAAAGAACCGCGGCAAGGGCGCCGCGCTGCGCAGCGGCTTCGCGGCCGCCACCGGTGACATCGTTGCCATACAGGACGCCGACCTCGAGTATGACCCCAAAGATTACAGACTCCTGTTGGCCCCGATACTGGACGGCCATGCCGACGTGGTCTTCGGGTCGCGCTTCCTGGGCGGGGGCCCCCATCGGGTGGCCTACTTCTGGCACTACCTCGGCAACCGTTTCCTGACCACGCTGTCGAACATGATGACCAACCTGAACCTGACCGATATGGAGGTCTGCTACAAGATGTTCAAGCGGGAGGTCTTACAGTCCATCGTCCTGAAAGAGAACCGATTCGGGTTCGAAGTGGAATTTACCGCCAAAGTGGCGCGCAACAAGAAGTGGCGCATCTACGAGGTCCCCGTGGCCTACTACGGCCGCAGTTATGTCGAGGGGAAGAAGATCACCTGGCGCGACGGGATGCGGGCGTTGTGGTGCATTTTTAAGTACCGTCTGGTCTGACGCGGGAGGTGGCCGGTGACGAAGATAGCGGTCCTATTGGCGTCCGGACTGGGATTGGGGCTGAGCCCGTTCGCCTCCGGGACCGCCGGATCCTTCCTCGGTGTATTGATCGTTTTGGCCATGTCGTCCCTCACGCTGGCCTGGCAGATCGCGGTGTCGGTTGTCCTGGCCCTTATCGCCATTCCGATCTGCGGCGTGGCCGAGGACTACTACGCGAAGAAGGACGACGGTCGGATCGTGGCGGACGAGTATCTGACGTTTCCCCTCTGTGTTCTCGGGTTGCCTTGGCTGACCCATCCTTGGCTTCTGGCGGTTGCCTTTGTGTCCAACCGCGTGCTGGATATCATCAAGCCGCCGCCCGCCCGGCAGGCCCAGGCCCTGCACGGAGGGCTGGGCATCGTCCTGGACGACGTGGTGTCAAGCCTCTACGCGCTTCTGCTGAGCCACATCGTCTGGCTCGTGGCTAAGCTGGCATGTGGTTACTGAGCCGGCTTCACGGACAAGAAGGGTTGCGCATTTCGGCGACATACCGTCGCTGGTCGAAATGCACAACCGGTCTGCCTCCCTCGCCAGCTGCGCTGAACGAGGGATTCTAGAGGAAGAGCGGCGAGCGTGGATTGCGATCCCGGACTCGTTGGCTCACGCACAGCGTCAGGGATTGACTACGCTGTTGCTGTGCTAGTTGTCAGGAGGACGTTGTGCAGGTTCTCGGCTCTGTCATCCGTCATCTGACCTCTGACACCTGAAACCTGACACCTTCTCTACTTCTTCGCTTTGCCCTGGCTGGCGACCTTCTCCTGCGCCTTGCGGATCTCCTCGGGATCGCCGAGATAATAGTGCTTCAGCGGTTTCAGGTTGTCGTCCAGTTCATAGACCAGCGGAATCCCCGTCGGGATGTTAAGGTGCACGATCTCCTCTTCGGACACGTTATCGAGGTACTTCACCAGCGCGCGCAGGCTGTTGCCGTGCGCGGCAATGAGCACCCGCTTGCCCTGCCGGACCGCCGGCGCGATGGTCTCGTGCCAGTAGGGCAGGAAGCGGTTAACCGTGTCTTTCAAACATTCGGTGACGGGCACGTCCTTCTTGTCGAGCGACGCGTAGCGTGGATCGTTGCCGGGGTAGCGCGGGTCGGCCTTCTTCAGGGCGGGCGGCGGAATGTCATAGCTGCGGCGCCAGACCAGGACCTGGTCCTCGCCGAACTTGGCGGCCGTCTCGGACTTGTTGAGGCCTTGAAGATCGCCGTAGTGGCGCTCGTTGAGCCGCCACGACCGCACCACCGGAATCCACATCAGGTCCATCCTATCGAGCACAATCCACAGGGTGCGGATGGCACGCTTGAGGACAGAGGTGTAGGCGATGTCGAAGATCCAGCCTTCCTTCTTCAACAGCTCGCCCCCCTGGGCGGCTTCTTCCCGGCCTTTGTCCGACAGATCCACATCGGTCCAGCCGGTGAATCGATTCTCTTTGTTCCAGACGCTTTCCCCGTGACGCAACAGGACGATCTTGTGCATGTGCGAGAAATCCTTTCCTTCGCTGTTAAGTGCTTTCCGTTTGCAGTCGGACAAGGTAGTATTTTTCTTTCATTAGTCGAGTGCCAAAAAGAAAACGTGCCCGAAAGGGAGGCGTGAGGGACTTCAATGGCGAATCGCGAGAATCCGTGGCGACGGCGCCGCTTCTGGGCGGGAGGCATGACCCTGGCGTTCCTCGCTCTGGGGAGTCTGGCCGGCGAGGCGCCCGTCAAGCTCAAGCTCTACGACTACTACAGCAAGTGGAACGTGGAACGCCCCGTGAGGCAGCGTACGGACTACATCATCCTGCATACCACCGAAGGAGCGGATGCGGGATCGCTCCACAAGGTGCAGCAGAACGGCGAAGCGAACTACTTCGTGGATTCGGCGGGGAATGTCTACAAGATCGTTGACCGGCGGAAAGTTGCCCTCCACGCGGGCCGGAGCATGTGGAACGGCCGCACGGATCTCGACACCTCGTCGATCGGAATCGAGGTGACGGGCTATCATGACGGCAACATCACGGCGGCGCAGTATGTGGCGCTCAAGGAGTTGCTTTCCCAACTTCAGAGCATGTACAAGATCCCGGATGAGCGCGTCCTGACCCATTCGATGGTGGCCTACGCGGCGCCCAACCGCTGGTACAAGCGGTCGCATCGCGGTCGTAAGCGGTGCGGCATGCTGTTTGCCAAGCGATCGGTCCGGCTTAAACTGGGACTCGAGAGCCAGCCGCTGAAGGATCCGGATGTCGAGGCCAAGCGCCTGGTGATCGGCGATCCCTACCTGGCCAAGGTGCTGTATGGCAGCGCGCGTGAGCAGGAGGTGGCCGCGAAGACGATCACCGTGACAGCCGAGGCCAATGTCATTTCGAAGAACAAGGCGGCGTGGGACATCGCGGGCCCCAAGTACAACAGCGCGGCGATTCTGTACGCTTTCCCCGACGGAACGGAGAAACGGGGGAACGAAATTGCCGAAGCCGATTGGGCGCGGCTGCCGATCGGGACCAAGGTGGTGTTCGGCGAAAGCCAGCGGGACAACGAGCAGGAAGGGGTCCAGGAAATCGGCGTGGACGGCCAGAGCGTCCGGGAGATTGCCGGCGACGAATACAATCGCGAGACCACGATCTACTTCCTCACGGATGGGCGCATCAAGCGCGGCACGGAGCTGACCGAGTTCGACCTGCTGTCCCTGCCGCCGAAAACCCGAATGCTGGTCGGCTATGTCTGTGTCGGCTACGTGACGGCCATCAAGACCGCCGCCGATCTATGCGGCAAGCGATGGAATTTCCCCAGCACCTTCTACCGGCTTCCTAACGGGGCAATTATCGCCGGCAACACGCTGAGCGATGCCGGCACCCCGAAGAACACCATCGTGTTCTGCCGCGACTAGCGGCGGCGAGCGTCCTGTCAGGGGCGATAGGGAACGGGTTCGCACAACGCTTGGAGGTTGGCCACGGGCGTTCCGTGGGGGATCTCGCAGCCGGCGTTGACCATGAAGGGATTCCCAACCGCTTCGTAGGTTTCCCGCACGGCAGATCGGATCGACGCCGGAGAGCCGCGCAGGATGCCGCTTGCCGGATCGAGGTTGCCGGCAAGCGTTACCCGGTTACCCACCGCGTTGCGGGCTGCCCTCATGTCCACCAGGTGGTCCACGTCCAGGATGTCCACCCCGAGGTCGGCGATGCCCGGCAGGAGGTGCGTGATGTTGCCGCAGATGTGAAGGCGGACAAGACCACCCATCTGCCGGATCGCCCTCACGAGTCTCTTCTCCCGCGGCTGGATCAACGCCTCGTAGGTTTCCGGCGAGAGCTGGCTGGCGATGGCGTCCCCGATGCCGATGGTGTCGGCGCCGGCGTCGAGTTGGGCCTTGGCGAAATCGATGCCCACCTCGACGCATCGGTCCATGAGGGCGACGGCAAAAGGCTCGTCATCCATCAGGTCCATGAGAAAGGCGGTCACACCGCGTAGATCGGCCGCTTCAGCCGCCGGGCCTTCGATCCAGCCCATGATCGAGTAGCGGCCGCCAGTCTCCGCCTTGAACAAACGGACGGCGTTGACGCGGTCCAACATTCGCGTCGACTGCAGTGGATCGGGGCGGGGCAGGGCGGCGATATCCTTTCCGTCAGCGAGCGGCGGCTGAAGACAACGCGGGACCTCGTCGGCCGGGAATGTAATGACGGCGCCGAACCCCTGCGTTTCGCGGTAGGGATCGGAAATGGCGCTGACCTGGTCCATGCCGAAATCCGCGGCGCATGCCAGGTTGGCCTTGGTCAGTACCCGGTAGTCGGCGGCGAACGCGCCATAGTGGGAGCCGATGTGCTCGGCCGCGTATCGCATAAGGATGGGTATGCGCGGTACGAAGTCGACCGGCTGCCCCTTCAACATGGCGAGATATCGCTGCCGTCCGTTCATCAGTGCGTGTGCTTGGTTCGGGCGATGATATGATTCTGCAGTTCCCTATCGATCAGCTTGAAAAGCTGGGAGAAGCCGGCGACGCGCACGGCGATGTTCCCGTACTTCTCCGGGTCCTGCTGTGCCTTTCTGAGCCGCTCGACGGTGGTCACGTTCCACTGCAGCTGCCCGACGCCCATGGCGATGGCGGCCCGAATGATCTGTGCGAGCCGGGCCACGCCTTCGTTTGTGGCGACGAGCGCGGGGTCGATCTCGACAATGGCGGCCGACGCGCCGGCCGCCCGACTGTGCGGCAGACGGGCCAGCGAATTCAGCATGGCCGTGACGCCTTTTTCGTCGCGGCCTTGCTGGGCCGACAACGAGTAGGCCAGGGGCTCCCCGGCTTTTCGGCCGTCAGGCGTGGCACCGACCATCTTGCCGAACGGAATATTGCAGAGGAAGGAGAAGAGGTGAACGAAGTAGCGGCCGTTTAGCGGGCTGCGCATGCGGTCCATTACGTCAATGAAATGTTCATCGATGTGCCGGGCGATGACGTCGACGGCCTCGATATCGTTTCCATACTTGGGCGACTGGGTAAGCAACATCTTGCGAAGACTCTCGTGGCCGGTGAAATTGGCCGTCAGGGCTTCGATCAGTTGCTCGCGGCTGGCACGCTTCTCGTCGAAGATCATCTGTTTCAGCGCCATCAGGGAGTCGGCCGTGTTGGCCGTGCCGAGGAAACAGATGGAATGGTAGTTGTAGATGGCGCCGCTGTCCGTGATGTCGCGGCCGCGGGCGATGCAGTCGTCGGTGAGCACGGACCAGCAGGGCAGGGGGCCCCTCTCGCGTTGGGCAAGCTCCCCGCGGTTACAGTGATACACCATTCGTTCCGCGAAGAATTCCACCTGGGTCCGGTAGGCCTTGACCAGGTCGTCGAACGTGCCGAACTCGGTCAGCCGGCCGGTCTGGGGGCCCAGCTGGACGCCCGAGGCGGGGTCTTTTCCGTCAAAGAGCGCCAGCTCGAGGCATTTCGTCGAGTTGAACCAGCCGGATACGGCATGCGGGTTGGCTTTGCCCGGGATCGTCAGTTCGATGCAACCGATCGGCGCGTAGTCTCGGGCGTCTTCCAAGGCGATGCCGTGGTCGGTCAGCGCCTTGATGAAGCAGTCGTCATTGAAGATGAAGGGAATGCCGCCGCCCGCGGCGATCATCTCGGCGGCCAGGTCGATAAGCGCCGGCGGGCTGGCCTTGTGCAGGCGGATGGAGACATCGCGGATGAACTCCACGTTCCGGGTGGCCTCCAGGATAACGGTGCTCAGCTCGTTGACCGCGTCGTGGCCGGCCCGGTCGACGCCGCCGAGGACAATCGCCTGCACGTCGTAATCGAGGTACATCTTGCAGGCCAGTTCCTCCATGATCTCAACGGCGCCCTCCCTCGTGAGGTGGCCGGCTTTCATGTCCGCCTCGTAGTAGGGACGAAGGAACTGGTCCATGCGGCCGATGGAGTTGGCGTTGATGCCGTCCTCGCCGCAGGTGAGGATATGACTCAACCACAGCGACTGGGCCGCCTCGAAGAACGTCCGCGCCCCGTCGGCGGGAACGCGGTTGCACGTCTCTGCTATGCGGTCCAGCCGGCGCCGCTCATCCGGGTTACCACAGGCGGCCGCCAGCTCGCGCGCCCTATCGGCATAGCGGCGACCCAGGAGGATGCCGGCGTCGCAGATGCTCAGCGCGGCTTTCCAGAAGTTCTCCTGGCGGGGGAAATCGGCGGCGGCGATATCGGCTCCCGCCAGGCGCCGTTCCACTTCGCTGCGGATTCCGCGGAAGCCGATACGAAGAACCTTGGCGTAATCGCGGATGGAATGGTTCTCTATCCAGCCATTGGACCAGTACACATCGCGGGTTTCGCTGCGGCCCCAGCCGCCACGACCGGCATTGTAGTCCGGCGGTATCTCGCCGATGTCGCAGGAGAGTGGCGCCGATTCCGCGGGTCCCTTTCCAATCCATGCTCCGACAGCCTGGCGGACGGCGGCGATCTGGTCGTCCTTTACGCCGAGCTCGCCGAGCCGGGGGAGCGTCGCGGGATCGGGCATTCCGGCAAAGGCGAAGTTGATGCCGAAGCCGGCTAGATGTTGGCCGGCGAGATGCCAGTTCGGCCGGATCTCGATGGACGCGAGCGCGACCAGTTCATGGAGGTAGGCGGCGCGCTGCTGAACGCGCGACCGCCCCGGCTTGGCCGCCTTCCAGAGGGCGACATCCGGGAGAAACGGGTTCTGGAGATCGGCCTGGGATCCATGGCAGGCCATGACATCGCGGCGCAGTGCGTCGATCCGAACAGACAGTCGCCCTGATCCTGCGGTCTTCATGGGGGCGAATCATGTAACAGGCGTGGGCCCCTGTCAATGCCGCCACAAATGACTTTCTTCGTGCGGAGAAATGTGCAAAGTACGGGACGCTATGGCAACCCGGGAACCCAAGAACAAAAGAAAAGTCTCCAAGAAGGACCAGGACATCCTGCGGAAGCTGGCCGCGCGGCAGGCGGAGATCGCCGCGCTGCCGGTCCACGAAATGACCGAAATGGAATGGCGGCGGGTCAATGCGCTGAAACCCGGCCGCCCCCTGGTCTGGATCGGCCAGATCCCCTGGCACGAAATGAATGTCAACGACGAGCTCACGTGCCAGGCGGAGGATGAGTTCTGCCGCGGCCTGGAATGGCAGTTGCGCGCCGGCCTGTACCAGTGGGAGCACGCGCGGGGCGACATGGTGGTCGAGCCGGTGATCTACTCGCCCGTGGTGATCCGGGACACAGGGTTCGGTATCGGCGAGGACGCGCGCTATGTCAAGGTGGACACGCAGAGCGACATTTCCTCTCGCGAGTTTCATCCCCAGATCCAGGATCTGGCGGACATCGAGAAGATCAAGATGCCGGAGGTGACGGTCGACGAGGAAACATCGAAGCTGAACTACGAGATCCTCCACAAGCTGTTCGACGGTATCTTGCGGGTGGAGCGCTACGGGGTCGGCGCCCAGTGGTTTGCGCCGTGGGACGAGCTGATCCGCTGGTGGGGCGTCGAGCAGGCCATGATGGATATGGTCGAGCGGCCGGAACTGGTCCATGCCGCCATTGATCGTCTCGTATCGGCCTACCTCTGCCGCCTCGATCAGTATGTGGAACTCAATCTGCTCTCCCTGAACAACGGGAATTTCAGCGTCGGGTCGGGCGGGCCCGGATTCACCGACGATCTGCCTCAAAAGGATTTCGACCCCGGGACGGTGACGACGAAAGTCCAGTGGGGCAACGCCACGGCCCAGATCTTCTCCGATGTCTCGCCCGAGATGCACTGGGAGTTCGCTCTCCAATACGAGATGCGCTGGCTGGAGCGGTTCGGGCTGACCTACTACGGCTGCTGCGAACCCCTGCACCTGAAGATGGACATCCTCAAGAAAGTGCCGAACCTGCGCAAGGTGTCGATGAGCCCCTGGGTAAACATTGAAAAGGCCATTCCGCACATGGCGGGCCACTACGTGTTCTCGTACAAACCGAATCCCGCCGTGCTGGCCACCGACACGTGGAATCTTGGCCATGCCCGACAGGTCCTACGGGAAGCGCTGGAAAAGCCCTGCAAGAACGGCTGCGTGGTGGAGGTGATCCTCAAGGACATCAGCACCGTCCGCTACGAGCCCAAGCGGCTCTGGGGATGGGCCGACATGGCGAAAGAAGTTGTGGCCGAGCTTGCGTAGGGATCGCGGCTAGACGCCGATCATCTTCTTGAGTTGCTCGACGAAGTACTTGTAGTTCTGCCACGAGGCATCCGGGGCGATCAGGTGGTCGAATCCCGGCACGTAGCCGCCAAGGGCCAGCATGCGCTCCGCGCGGTCCAGTTCCCGGTGCAGTTCCGGTTTGCCCTTGGCCAGCGCGTTCTTGTCCAGCCCGCCCATGATGCCCAGCTTGGGATAGAGCTCTCGATACTCTTCAATGCTGTTTCCGGCTTGGACCTCGAAGGGCAGAAAGGCGTTCAAGCCATGCTTCATCATGATGGGGACGAGCTCATCGACGAGTCCGTCAGAGTCGACGGAGACGATTGGAATCTTGTGGCGCCGGGCGAAATCCGTGACGCGGTCGTACTGCGGCATCATGAACTCCTCCACCATCTCCATGGAAATGAGGGACCCGTGCTTGCCGGACATGTCCTCCCATATGTGGATGTGGTCGATTCGCATTTTCTGCGCGGCGCGTTCGAAGAGCTTCAGCCATAGGTCCGTATAGGTTGCCATCATGTCGCGGATCATGTCGGGCTCGTCGTAGAACGCATAGAGGACTTCTTCGGCGCCCATCAGGTCGCGCGGTGTCCCGAACACTCCCCACGGAAACGTACCGACTTGGACGGGGGACGTCGGCATGGGCTGTGTCCGCAGCGAATTTGTCGATCCCCGCTGTCCGTTCCTCGATTCGAAGCTGGAGGCGTTCCGTCTTGTATTTCTGCCAGTCGGCGGGTGTCCGGATGGGGTGCCGGATGAATTCCGGCATGGAATGGCCGTCGCGCCGGTTGCGCATCGTGATGCCGCGCCAATCGGTGGAGATGATGAATTCCGGTGTCTCCTTGATGGTCTTCTGCTCGAAATGAGGCCACGGCCCCATCTCCAGAGGCACGTTCCAGAAGAAGTGCTCGAACCCGAAGTGTTTCATCACGTCGAGATCGGCGATCCCCGATTCCCGCTTCCAGCGTGCGTGGGTTTCGCCCCAGGGCGTGAATCCCAGCCACAGGGGGAAGGGCGCCCGATCGGTCTTTTCGCACAGCAGGGTTTTCACAACACGTTCGCGGTGTATCATGGGATCTTCATGCATACCATCTCCTCTGTTGTCCAAACCGATCAATAGGGCGGGAGATTACCGGAACCGACGGGCGACGTCAGGCGAATTCGTTAAGGCCGGGGAGGCGGTATCGCCCCTTCTGAACCACGCCCAGTTCCGGCGCGAGGTGGAACATCCGTATGGCGAGTTCGGCCAGAATGAGAGCAGCAACGAAGGCGACGACGACCAGCCCCGATAGCTTGGCGTATGGTTTCATGTTCCAGGCAGGCTTTCCCGATATGGATAGCCTATCGCCGAGACGGGAGCAAGCCATTCGGAGCGGCGATGCGACGATGGTGTCTTCTTCCCAAGGACCCGGATTGTGGTATATAGTGCCACAACGATTGGCGAAAGTGAGGAGAGACTATGCATACGGAATTGGCCAAAGGGGTTTACTGGGTTGGTGTGACGGACTGGGCGATCCGTCATTTTCACGGGTTTGAGCTGTCGACGCATCGGGGGACAACTTACAACTCCTACCTGATTCTCGACGATAAGACCGTCCTCGTGGATACGGTTCTGGGGTCGCATCAGGATGAACTGATCGCCAACATCAAAGAGCTGATCGACCCGGCGAAGATCGATATCGTGGTGACCAACCATTCCGAGATGGATCACTCCGGCAGCCTGCCGGCCATCATGCGACTTTGCCCGAACGCCACCATGATCGTTTCGAAGCGGGGCGCGGATAGCGTGCCGGGGCACTACCACGCCAACTGGAAGATGCAGGCGGTGAAGACCGGCGACCGGGTCAAGATCGGTAAGAACGAACTCGTGTTCGTGGAGGCGTCGATGTTGCACTGGCCGGACAGCATGTTCACCTATCTGACGGGGCACAACATCCTGATGCCGAACGATGCCTTCGGGCAGCACTACGCCACCTCGTTCCGGTTTAACGACCAGGTGAACCATGCCGAGCTGTACGAAGAGGCGCTGAAGTACTACGCGAACATCCTGACGCCGTTCAGTGACCGCGTGTTGAAGAAGATCGACGAAGTGCTCGCTCTGAAGCTGCCCGTCAGCATGATCGCTCCCAGCCATGGCGTGATCTGGCGCAAGGATCCATTGCAGATCGTGACCCAGTACCAGGAATGGGCCAGACAGAAGCCGGAGCCGCGCGCCGTTGTCATTTTCGACACCATGTGGAATGGCACCGCCAACATGGCCTATGCCATCGGCGAGGGACTGGCCGCGGCCGGCGTCGAGTCCAAGATCTTCCACGCCGCCATCAGCGATCGAAACGACATGCTGGTCGAGGTCTTCAAGGCCAAGGCGGTGCTGATCGGGTCGCCGACCCTCAATAACGGGCTTCTGCCATCCATCACGCCCATCATCGAGGACATCAAAGGGCTCGGCTTCAAGAACAAGATCGGCGCGGCGTTCGGGTCGTACGGGTGGAGCGGGGAATCCGTGAAGATCATCGAGCAGCATTTTAAGGATGCCAAGATCCCGCTCGCCCGGGAGGGGATCAAGGCCAAGTGGCAGCCTGCGGCGGCCGATCTGGAGACGTGTCGCGCGTTCGGCAAGTCTATCGCCGAGGTCGTGAAGACGGCCTGATGCGCTTGGCCGCCTTTCGGGCACGACGGGCAAGAAGCGGGAGCAAACTATGAACAAGAAGAAGATTATCATTCTGGTTGTGGTGATCGCGGCGGCTGTGTTCATCGTCCAGTCCGTGAGGCAGAAGACCGCCCACCAGGGCGACAAGGTCGTGGTATCGGGCAACATCGAAGTCACCGATGTCGAGGTAAGCTTCAAGGCGGCCGGCCGGGTCCAGGAACGCCCGGTGTCGGAAGGGCAACGGGTAAAAGCCGGTGATGTCGTGGCGCTGCTTGATAGCACGGAGCTGAAGCAGTTGGCCGACCAGGCCGAAGCCGCGGCCGCCGTGGCAAGGGCCGACGCCGAACGGGCCAAGCTGGAGTATGCGCGGCAAAACGAGCTGTTCCAGAAACAGGTGGTCTCCAAGCGGGACTACGAGCTGGCCGTGGCTTCTCGCGATATGGCGGAGGCGCGCGTGAAGGAGGCGGAAGCCGGCTTGGCACTGGCGAAAACGCGCTTCGACTATGCCACGCTGAAAGCGCCGGTGAACGGCGTGGTCCTGTCGAAACACATCGAGGCGGGCGAATACGTGGTGCCCGGAACGCCGGTGGTAACCATTGGCGATCTTCAGAACGCGTGGCTCAGGGCCTACATCAACGAGACCGACCTCGGCCGTGTCAAGGTGGGCCAGCAGGTCGATATCACGACCGACACCTATCCCGGAAAGACCTATCCCGGCCGCGTGTCCTTTGTGGCTTCCGAAGCGGAGTTCACTCCCCGCGCGGTGCAGACGCAGAAGGAACGCGTGAAACTCGTCTATCGTATCAAGGTGGATGTTCCGAACGATGCCATGGAGCTCAAACCCGGAATGCCCGCGGATGCCGATATTGTTCTGAAGTGACCACTGTGACTGCTCCCGCCGTCAGAATCCAGGCGCTGGCGAAATCCTTCGGTGACCTGCGTGCCGTGGATGGCGTGACTCTCGACGTGGCCGAAGGCGAGCTTTTTGGACTTGTCGGGCCCGACGGCGCCGGCAAAACCACCGTCATGCGGCTCCTGACGGCCATCATGGACCCTTCCTCGGGCGATGCCTGGGTGGCGGGGTATCATATTGTCCGTGAGGCGGAGGCCATCAAGGAACACATCGGTTACATGAGCCAGCGGTTCGGCCTGTATGCGGACCTGACGGTGATGGAGAACATCGAGTTCTACGCCGATATTTACGGCGTCCCCGCTGACGGGCGTAAGGAGAAGATTGAGCGGCTTCTGGCCTTCAGTAACCTGGTTCCCTTCAAGAAACGCCTGGCGGGCAATTTGTCCGGCGGCATGAAGCAGAAACTAGGCCTGGTGTGCTCGCTGATCCACACGCCCAAGGTCCTGTTCCTGGACGAGCCGACCAATGGCGTGGACCCGGTCTCTCGTCGCGATTTCTGGAAGATCCTCTACCAGCTTCTGCGCGAGAAGGTGACGATCTTTGTCTCCACGGCGTACCTCGACGAGGCGGAACGCTGCAACCGGGTGGGGCTGATTCACAAGGGGAAGCTGCTGGCGGCGGGCTCTCCTGACGAGGTCAAGACCCTGATGCGGGGCGCCATCCTGGAGGTGCGCTGCGCGGAGGCGCGCCGGGCCGTCGCCGTGCTGCGGGAGCAACTGAAGGCGCAGTCCGTGGGGTTGTTCGGAGCGCGCGTCCACGTGGTTACCACGACGCCGGAACAGGCGGCGAAACAGGCACAGGCGATTCTGGACAAGGCGGGGATCCCGGTTGGCGGCGTGCGGCAGGTTGAGCCGGGGCTTGAAGACGTGTTTATTTCCGTGCTGGCGGACAAAGAGGAGTAGCGACGTTGGCAGAGACTGGACAGATGGCGGTTTCGGTCAGGGATCTCGAGAAGCGGTTCGGGAACTTTGTGGCGGTCAATCGGATCGGCTTCGACGTGGCCCGGGGCGAAATCTTCGGATTTCTCGGCCCGAACGGGGCGGGCAAGTCCACCACGATCCGCATGCTCTGCGGCATCCTGTCGCCGACCGCCGGGGCGGGAACCGTCGCCGGTCTGAGCATCATGTCGGAGCAGGAGCGGATCAAGGAGAGCATCGGCTATATGAGCCAGAAGTTCTCGCTCTACGAAGACCTGACCGTGGAAGAGAATATCGACTTCTACAGTGGGATCTACCGCATTCCGGCGGCGAAGAAGCCGACGCGGAAGGAATGGGTCATCGAGATGGCGGGGCTGAAGGACCACCGGCGCTCACGGACGGCGGTGCTGGCCACCGGCTGGAAGCAGCGGCTGGCGCTGGGCTGCGCCATCCTGCACGAGCCGCCGATAATCTTCCTGGATGAGCCGACGTCGGGCGTGGACCCGATCAGCCGCCGCCGGTTCTGGGACCTGATCTACGACCTGTCCGGCAAGGGCGTGACGGTGTTCGTGACGACGCATTACATGGAAGAGGCCGAGTATTGTGACCGCATCGGGCTGATCTATCGCGGCGAACTGATTGCGAGCGGCAGCCCGGACGAACTGAAGCACCAGCACATGGAGAACGAGGTCCTGGAAGTGACGTGCGAACGGGCGCATGACGCGATGCTGAAGATTGAGAAGATCCCCGGGATCAGGGATGTCGCCCTGTTCGGGAAAGGGCTGCACGTGGTGGCGGAGGATGGCGACGCGGCCATCGCCGGCATTCGTCGAGACCTGGCGGCAGGAGGCTTTCGCCTTGACCAGATCGAAAAGATAACGCCGTCGCTGGAGGATGTGTTCGTCTCCCTTATCGAGGCCCGGGACCGGCAGGAACCCCTGCAGGGGGAGGTGCAGCGATGAAGTGGTATCGCGTCAGCGCCGTCTGCCGGAAGGAATTCCTTCATGTCATCCGGGATCCCCGCAGCCTGGGCATGGCCATTGCCATTCCCATGCTCCTCCTGCTCTTGTTCGGTTACGCGCTTTCGCTCGACGTGGACCGGGTTCCCCTCGTGGTGTGGGACCAGAGCGACTCGCCGGAAAGCCGGGAACTGGTGAGCCGGTTCACCGGCTCGCGTTACTTTGCCTTCCAGGGGGCGTCACGGAACTATGCGGAAGTGGAACACGCCATCGACAACGCCCGGGCGCTGGTCGCCTTGGTGATCCCGCCCGACTTTGCGCGCCAGGTTCGAACCGGACAGGACGCGCCGGTTCAGTTCGTTGCCGACGGCAGCGATGCCAACACGGCGTCCATGGCCATTGGCTATGCCCGGGCCGCCGCGATGACCTATTCGCAATCCATTATCCTGGACGGGGTGCGGCGCGCCGGACGGCGCGCGCCGGAGCTGCCGCTGGAGGTACGACCCCGCGTCTGGTTCAACGAGGACATGGAGTCGCGGAACTACATTGTGCCGGGCCTGATCGCGGTGATCATGATGGTCATCACGGCCCTGCTGACCTCCCTGACCGTGGCGCGGGAGTGGGAGCGGGGCACCATGGAACAGCTGATCTCCACGCCGATCAAGGGCCCGGAACTGATCCTGGGCAAGTTCATCCCGTATTTTGCCATCGGCATGACCGATGTCCTGATCGCGGTGCTGATGGGGGAATTCCTGTTCCATGTGCCTCTGCGGGGGAGCCTTGTGCTCCTGTTTGTAATGGCGGCGGTCTTCCTCACCGGCGCCTTGTCGCTGGGAATCCTCATCAGCGTTCTAACCAAGAACCAGTTCCTGGCCAATGAGGTCGCGATTGTCGCCACCTTCCTGCCGGCATTTCTGCTGTCGGGCTTCATCTATCCGATTTCCAACATGCCGCTGGTGCTTCAGGCACTGACCCATGTGATCCCCGCTCGCTACTTCGTTTCCCTGTTGAAAGGAATCTATCTGAAGGGAGTGGGGCTGGAAATTCTCTGGTATGAAGCCGGCCTGCTGGCCGCCTTTGTGTGTGTCGTAGTGCTGCTCGCGATTGTCCGGTTCAAGAAGAAGGTGACCTGACCGTGTTCGAACGCATCCAACACATGTTGATCAAGGAGTTCATCCAGATCTTCCGGGATCCGAAGGTCCGGGCGCTGGTGTTGTTCATCCCGGTCGTCCAGATGCTGGTCTTCGGCTATGCCGTGTCCACCGACGTTCGCCATGTGGAAACAGCCCTCTACGACCTGGACAACACGGTGGCCAGTCGCGATCTGATCTCGCGCTTTGTTCACACCGGCTACTTTGATGTCACCGCTTATGTCACGGACGAACGCCAGCTGCGGTCCGTGATTGACCACAGCGAAGCGCGAAGCGTGATTCAGATCAACAAAGGGTTTGAGAGCGATCTGCGGTCCGGCCGTACGGCGCAGGTTCAGATTGTCGTCGACGGCATCGACTCCGTCACCGCCGGCATGGTCCTGGACTACAGCGCCAAGATCGCCGAGAAGTTTTCTCGGCAGGTTCTCGTGAAGCGGCTGGCCGCGACGTCGGGCGCCGTCGGGATTCCGGGGCAGGTGGACCTCCAGACGCGCGCCTGGTTCAATGAGAACCTGGAAAGCCGGAATTTCTATGTGCCGGGGGTTATCGCCATCCTGATCATGCTGATTACACTGCTTCTCACTAGCCTGTCGGTGGTACGCGAGAAAGAGGCCGGCACCATTGAGCAGATCATGGTCACGCCGATGACCCGGGCCGAGTTCATCCTCGGCAAGACCGTCCCGTTTGCCTTGATTGCCTTCTTCGACGTGTTTCTGATTGTGCTGGTGTGCGTGTTCTGGTTCGAGATTCCCTTGCGTGGCAGCATCCCGCTGCTGTTCTTTGCCACGGCGTTGTATCTGATGACGTCGCTCGGAGTGGGGCTTCTGATTTCCACGGTCAGCGAGACCCAGCAGCAGGCCGTGATGACGACGTTCTTCTTCTTCTTTCCGGCGGTGCTGCTGTCCGGCTTCGTGTTCCCGATCGCCAACATGCCGACCGTGGTTCAGTGGGCGACCTACTTGGATCCGCTACGCTACTTCGTTAAGATTGTGCGAGGAATCTTCCTGAAAGGCATCGGGGCGGATATCCTGTGGCCGGAATTGGCGGCGCTGGCGGTCATGGGCGTGTGTGTGCTGTGGCTGGCCACGCAACGGTTCAAGAAGACGATGGCGTAGGGGGCATGGCGCATGGGGCATGGCGCATGGGGCATGGCGCATGGGGCATGGCGCATGGTGTGAAATGGAGGGTGGACATATGAAGAGAAGGGTTGGATTTCTCCTATTGATGGCGGGGGCCACGCTGGCTGGTGTGGCCACGGCGCAGGATACGAATGTGGCGCTCACGCTCGAGGAGTGTGTCGGTGTGGCGTTGAAGAACAACCCGGCCATGGAAGTGGCGCGAACCGGAGTCGCGGCGGCGGACGAATCGGCGGGCGAGGCGCGGGCGGGGTACTACCCGCGGCTCAGTGCCAATGCCGGGTACAGCCGGTGGACGAAGTTGGCCTTCATGCCGAGCGGATTGACCCTGCCACCGGAGACGAGTGACCTGATCGGCCCCACCGACGACTGGATGGCGGGATTGACGGCGCAGTGGACGTTGTTCGATAGCGGAGAACGCGGCGGCAAGCGGAAGGCGACCCAGGCTACGCGGAAGGCGATGGAGTCCATGGAGCGGCAGACTCGGCAGGATGTTGTCATGGCCGTCCATCAGGCATTTTTTGAGTACCTGGCCGCCCAGGAGTCTCGTCAGGTGGCGGATGATGGCCTCGTGCGCGCTGCGGATCACCTCAAGTTGGCGACGGACCGGGTCAAGGCGGGCGCCGCGGCGCAGGCCGACGAGTCGCGGGCACAGGTGGAGGTCGCCAACGCGAAACTCGGCGTGCTGCGGGCGGAGAGCCGGCTCCGTATTGCGCAAGGCCGTCTCAACACGGCCATGGGACTTCCCGCCGAGAATTCGATCAGGATTGTGAAGCCGGGCACCGACGTGACGGCGCCGGGAGGCCTAAAAATTAGCGAGATCATGGATACGGCGTCGAAGAACCGGCCGGATCTGCAGGTGGCTCTTCAGCGAGTGGAGGCCGCCCGCGGTGACGTATCCACGGCGAAGAGCACGTTCGGCCCCAAGGTCACGGTGCAGGGCTCCTATGACCGGCGGGAAGGGGACTTGGCCGGCCCGGGCGATGAATGGCTGGTCGGGGTCTCAGTCGATCTGCCGCTGTTTTCGGGCTTCGGGACTGTGCACCGTGTATCGAGAGCCAAGGCCACGCTGTCGCAGGCAGAGGCCGTGGGGCAGCAACAAGTGCTGAACGCGCGTCAGGAAGTGTGGGCGGCCTACTCGCGCCTGCTCGAAAGCTATCAAGCCGTGCAGGCCACGACGGCCCAGGTCGCCGACGCCCAGGAGAGCGTGAGACGGGCGACGGAACGTTACCAGGCGGGGGCGGGCATCATGGCGGATCTTCTGGATGCCGAGACCGCGCTGGCCCAGTCGGAGGCCGGTCGGATTGACGCGCAGAAGGACTACTTTGTTGCCAGCGCGGCGTTCAAGAAGGCGATGGGCGTGCTGATTGTGGAAAAGTGAAGCAAGATCCGGATTCGCTTCAGAAAGGAGCCGTATGCGTGCCAGGAATCAGGTCCTGATCGGACTGGGTATTGCTGCTCTGTTGATCGCATCGGCGCTCGCCCTGTACTACCGCCATCAAGCCGAGCAGTTCCGGCGCGAATGCGACGCGGCCGTTGCGGAACTCGGCCGGACGCGTGTGGCCGCCGCCAAGCCGTCCCCGGCGCCTGCCGTGTTCAAGATGGAGTTTGAACCCAGCCCGTCCGGTGTCTCGACGAACGCCGCTGAGGATGAGATGGCCCGGACGCATCGCCCGCAACCTGAACGACACGCTTCCCGAACCAACCGGCCGGCGCCTGTTGTTGTGTCCGTGCCCGAGCGGCCCGCCGATCCGGAACGGCCCCGCCGCCGCGGCGGTGATTGGATGGAAAATCTCAAGGCCACGGATCCCCAGCGGTATGAAGAAATGCAGCAGCGTCGCAAGGAGATGCAGCAATACATCCAGGATGCCTACAACCAGAAGACGAACTACTTCATGAACCGGGAGACATCGACGATGAGCGACGCGGAATTCGAGGAATACACCACGATGGTGACCTTGCTCGGTCAGACCTGGGAACTGAGCCAGCGAATACAGAGCGACTTGCCGCGCGAGGAGCGCTGGGAAGTGATGTCCGCTGTGCGGAGCAACCTGGTGGTGCTGGCGCCGCTGCTCGACAACGAACGCAACCGGGAATATTACGATCTGGCCGTCGGCATGGGACATAGCGAGGAAGAGGCCTCCGCATTCGTAGAATACGTGAATCAGATCACGTCCAACACGTCTCTACGCGTTATCCTTCCCGGTATCGGCCGGGGCGGCATGCCGCGTGGCGGGCGACCCCCGGGCGGCAATGGGCCAGGACCTGTTCCGCCGGGCAGGTGAGCCAACGGGTCGTTGGTTGTCAAAATAGGAGGATACAATGGCCAAGCGCAAAGCGGTGCAGAAAAGCGACAAGCAGAAGATCGTTCAGGAAGCGTTGCAGGTCACGTGGGTGCTCAAGGGTCAGCTGAAGAACGCGCGAATGTCGTACCTGCGCATCGGGAGCATGCTTGTCAAGGTGCGGGACGAGAAACTCTTCACGGAACTGGGACACGTCGACATGGAAGACTACGCCGCGAAACGCCTGAAACTCGGCCGCTCGTCGCTGTATCAGTATCTCAAGGTTTACGACTGGGTGAAGAAGTCGCACGTCGAATGGCTGAAGGCCAAGCCGAAAGGATTCATTCCGGACTTCAGCGACACTGGCGACCTGATGTGGATCGAGGAGAAGCTGAAGAGCGCCGATCTCAACCCCGAAGACCGCAAGGAACTCGAGAGCCTGCGGAAGAAGGCCCTGACGGGCGAGCTGCGTCAAAGCGAACTGGCTGGATGGAGGAAGAAAGGCAAGAAGGCAGAGACGCTCCACGCGTACTTGAACCAGTTCCGGAGTTTCCGGACGCGTTGCGCCCGGATCGTCGGCATGCCGCCCGAGGTCATCAAATGCCTCGACGAGGCCATTGAGCTGTTGGGAAACCAGCACCAAGTCGCCCAATGTGGATTCGACCTCTCCGGTGCAGACGAGAAGTTCGTTTGAGGTAAAATCTCTGTAACCGGATGTAGTTCAGGGATATGTGACCGAGTCCAGTTAACTGGACTCCTTATTAGCCAGTAGCTATCGCAACAGTGACGGACAGAAGGCCGCGAAACCGAAACGGGCCAGAATCAGGCGAAGGCCTTCCCGCACAAGGCTTGGACTTGGTCCACCCAGAAATCCGAATAAGCGGCCTGCGGGCAGGCATTGCGATCTTTGGTGAAAAGACGAAGTGTGACTGTCACATTCAATTTGTCGTGTTCGAAACGCTTTACGCCGCCTTCGGCATCCATGAATACCATCGGCCGTTGTTGTCGTAGTTCCGGAAATCGACTATCCGGTCCTTGTGCTCGTCGCTGAGATTGTCGGACCGGTAGAAGTAGACCCGCAGGGTCGAATCGCGGCCCAGCAGTCCGCCCGGCGCCTCGAACTTCGCCTCGGGATATTCCCGCAGTTCCCGCAACTCGAGGTGTACCGGCGCGTCCTGGCCGGGGATGTAGTTGTCGAACTCGTCGTAGAACTTGAAAAGAACGCTCAACGCCAGCTTGAGCGACTTCTGCTGGTATTCCCAGAGCCGTTTGCCCGGCGAGAACCGCTCCAGGTCGAACGTGTTCCAGTTCGGCGGAAGCGTCTCGTAGGGCACCGTTGCGGCCAGGTGTTCTAAGGATTTGAGTGGCATAGCGTGTAAGGTGAGGCCTCTAATGTGGCGCCGAGGCCTCGCATTTGTTTCACCCGCAGACTGACATCTTTTGGCATGATCTCGATCATCGTGCTCCCTTTTCCAACTGTTTCGCCAGTTTGTCAAAGTCGGACTCGTACAGCCGATCTTGAACAATGCGGTATTTCTCGAATTCGCTTTCGGCAAAGGCTTTGGCAATTTCATGGGTGACTTTGCCGGGATGCTCCAAAACGTCACGTTCATTGAACTTCAGAAACGCGTTGAGCTTATCTGCCCAGTCTCCCATGGTCATGGGAATCTTCCGTTCCGCCTGACTCTCGGCGTAGTCGAGGTACATCGTCACGAAGCGATCAAGCGATTTCAGTTCCTTTTCGGTCAGGTAGTTCTTGGCTATAGACACGTCGGGCTTGATGCTCTTGCCGTGCGGGGCGTTTTTCCATGTGGTCAACCCCATCTTCTCCTTCCTGCTATCAGCCCGCTGCGCGATCAGTTCGGCAGCAGTACGCCCGTGGAT
>Ga0172375_10003747_pt1 | contig 22902 bp, 23 predicted proteins | sample LakKiv1m_FD_114537 | JGI IMG/M metagenome (GOLD analysis project Ga0172375, IMG submission 114537) | Freshwater microbial communities from Kabuno Bay, South-Kivu, Congo - kab_092012_11.1m | ecosystem: Environmental > Aquatic > Freshwater > Lake | place: Democratic Republic of the Congo... | reverse complement strand
CCATATAGAACGGATTGGAAAAGGGGAGAAATTGGAAAACGTTTATAAAGACATGCCCAAAGTTTCCATTGACTACGCGGTTGCGGAAAAATCAAAGAATTTTTATGTCGTTCATGGGGATTTTAACTGGACGGACATTGGGGATTGGAAAGAAGTTTGGGAAAACAGTAAAAAAGACAATTTTGGCAATGTCATTATCGACGGAGATGCCGAAGGTGGGGAGATAATTAACATCGATACCTCGGATGCTTTGATACATAAAGACGGTAGAATGATAGCCATAATTGATGTCGACAATATCATAGTCGTGGATACTCATGACGCGCTTCTTATCTGCTCCAAAAGTAAAGCTCAAAATGTTAAAAAAGTCGTGGAAAGACTTAAGGAAGAAGGCAGGCAAGAGCTTCTCTGAAACCTATGCTATACGAATTTATTAAAAGGATTATAGATGTTGTTCTCGCAATAATACTTATAATAATTTTTTCTCCGATAATGCTTATTACAGCAATAATAATTAAATTGACCTCTCCCGGGCCGGTATTGGTCGAAAAAACAAACATTCATATGAAGAGAATCGGTAAAGACGGAAAAGTTTTTAGGCTCTATAAATTCCGATCAATGGCTGTGAATGCCGACTACCTTCTTACACGCGATCCGAGATTTAAAAAACTTTATAGTGAGTATAAAAAATCAAGCTTCAAACTTCATGAGGACCCGCGTGTTACCAAATTTGGAAAGTTTATCAGAAAATATTCGATTGACGAAACCCCTCAGTTTTTCAATGTACTTGAAGGGGATATGAGTATAGTAGGGCCCAGACCTTATCATGCGGATGAGCTGGAAGAACAACAAAAAAGATTTCCAGGAACCGAAAAGTATGTTATTGAAACCCAAACCGTAAAACCTGGAATTACAGGTTTTTGGCAGGTCACTGGACGAAGTAATATCAATTTTGATAAAAGAATAAAAATGGATGCGGAATATGCCAGGAAAAAATCTCTTATTACAGACATCTTAATCATCCTTAAAACTCCAATAGCGATGATTAGCGGTGTCGGAGCGGTCTGATTTATTGTATTATTAATGCTATGGAAGATTCCTCGATTTTGATTCCCAAGATTGATGTTGGAAGTGAGGCTGTCGAAGTCGAAAAACCATCTGAAAAACCATCTGTTGAAGAACAGGTAAAAAAGATTAAAGAAATCGAGACCACAAAAAAGAAGTGGCTGAAAGTTGCCATGTATTTTGGCATATTTATTTTGGTTGTTATTATTTACAATCTCATCTCAGGCTTTGTTATTTACCGGAAGGCTAGGGGTCTTTCCATTTCCGCCAAGACGCTTACGGAATCAGTTAAAACTCAAGATATGGTCCAAATCAGATCCGGCTTGGCAAATACCAAAAAATCTTTAGACTCTCTTTCCAGATCATACAAGTTAGTATCCTGGGAAAAGTTTTTGCCTTTTGTCGGAAAATACATTAATGACGGGAGTCATGCTATTAAAGCGGGTCAGGCGGGCTTGGATGTCGGAGATTCAATTATTTCTGTTATCGAGCCTTATTCAGATCTTTTGGGTTTCAAAAACGATGGGGCGGGACAGGCTGTATTGGCAGCCGAAAGCGGAGAACAGACGGCTCAGGACAGAATTGATTTTATAGTTAAAACAATTCCGGATCTCATTCCACAGGTCGATGTTATTTCCGGAAAAGTAAAAACTATTGAAACTGAAATGTCCTACATAAATCCCGAAGACTATCCGGATATGTACAAAGGCATTGCAGTTAAATCAAAAATTAAAAGTGTTGAGGATATGATTGGTGAAGTTTCAACTTTACTGGTTAACGGTAAGCCGTTTTTGGAATCCGCACCATACCTTCTCGGTGTTGATTCCCCAAGGACATATTTGGTTCTTTTCCAAAACGACAAAGAGCTTAGACCGACAGGAGGCTTTATGACTGCCTATGCCATATTGAAAGTAGATCAGGCGAAAGTCAGTACCGTTACCAGTAGTGACATATATTCTTTGGATGCGATTTATAAGCCATCGATTAAAGCTCCTCAGCCGATTATCGATTACATAAAAGGTCCATATATTCTTTCGCAGAAATTAAGACTTAGAGACATGAATTGGTCTCCGGATTTTGCCGAAAGTATGAACATCTTTGTTCCTGCCGCCAAGGAAGCAGGAGTGGATGGTATTGATGGAGTAATAGCAGTTGATACTCAGGTTTTGGTTAACATTCTTGATGTAATAGGCCCCATTGGGGTAACGGGATTCGGAAACTTCAGTACGGAAATTATCCCCGAATGTAATTGTGCGCAGGTCATTCACGAGCTTGAGGCATTTGCCGATGTTGAAGGTCCGATTATTTGGGACCCTCTTACCGGAAAAATTATTCAAAGGCCGCCAAATTCCGATAACAGAAAAAAGATAATAGGCCCACTAATGAACTCTATTTTGGCTAATGCAATGGGGCAGCCCAAAGAAAAAATTCCCGGTCTTGTTGAGGCAGGTTTTAAGTCCTTGATGGAAAAGCACGTTCTTTTTTATCTCCTTGATGAGAACGTTCAAAAAGCGGTTTCGGACTTTGGTCTGGGAGGGACAATGAATCAGGATGTAAGTGGCGACTACTTGCATATTAACGATGCCAATCTCGGAGGGAGAAAATCAAACCTCTATGCTTATGAAAATGTAGAACAGAATATTGAGATTTCCGCCGACGGAAGTGTCACCAAAACTTTGACAATCACCTATCAGAATCCGGAAAAACAAGACGGTTGGCTTAATTCGGTTTTGCCGACTTGGGTACGGGTTTATGTTCCCAAGGGAAGTGAGCTTGTTACCGCGGAGGGTTTGGAGAAATCTATCGATCCATACGAGGATTTGGGTAAAACGGTATTCGCAGGATTTTTCCAGTTAAGGCCTGAAGGAGTTTCAAAGGTTACATTTAAGTACACCCTTCCCTTTAAAGTTTCCGATCAATATAGTCTTTATATTCAAAAACAGCCTGGTACGGACGGATTTCTTTATACGATTAACTTGGGTAAGCATATGGAGGAGTTTAAGCTTAAAACGGACAAGCAAATCAAAATAGAAATTTAGTGTAGAATTCTTCTTGTGATACCACACAGTTTTACATCAGAAGGTTTTGTTTTAGCGAGACGTAATTTTGGTGAGGCAGACCGGATTATTGATGTTTATTCCGAAGGAAAAGGAAAGGTTTCTCTTATAGCCAAAGGTGTTCGTAAGCCTGGCAGTAAAAAAAGAGGACATATTGAAATTTTTAGTCGAATCCGTTTTCAGGCCGTTAACGGAAAGGGAATTGGGATACTTACCGAAGTGGAAACAATTGACGATTTCAAGGAAGTCAGAAAATCCATCAGGAAAGTATCTCTGGCATATTATTTTATGGAAGTTTTGGGAAAAGCCGTTCATGAAGAAGAACAAAATTCTGAGTTATATAATCTCCTGATTGAAGTAATGGATGAACTGAAATCTGCTAAAAAACTTAGAGATTTAAGATTAAGATTTGTGACAAATCTTCTAAAAATTCTTGGATATTGGCCGAACGACAAGAGTCTTCCTTTTCCGGACGAGAAATTGGAAGAGGTTTTAGAGAAAGAAATCTACAGTAAAAGGGTGGGGGGTAAAATGGTACAATAATTTATGGAAAAAAAAGCAGAAATTCTTTCGGTTTTGGATTTAAGTGTTGAGTTTGACGGTCACAGGATTTTAAAAAACATTAGCTTCAGTGTGAAAAGGGACGACACACTTGCAATAATTGGTCCGAACGGAGCCGGAAAGTCCGTTCTTTTCAGGGCTCTTTTGGGGCTTATTCCCTATGCCGGAAAAATAGAGTGGGCACCTGATGCAAAAATCGGATATGTTCCTCAAAAGCTGGCGGTTGGGAAGGATCTTCCCTTGACAGTATGTGAATTTCTGGGTTTTAAAGAGAAGGAAAAGGTAAAAATTAACGAAGTAATGAGATCTGTCGGGTTTTTGGAAAATGCAGAACATATACATAATGACAAAAGGGTTTTGGATACTCGTCTTGGAGATCTTTCGGGAGGGGAGCTTCAAAGAGTTCTTATAGCCTACGCATTACTTGATGAACCCAATATTCTTCTTTTTGATGAACCAACCGCGGGTGTTGATGTAACCGGCGAAGAAACAATTTATGAGCTTATCCACAAACTTCAGGCAAAAGAAGATCTGACGATTATTTTTATTTCCCATGAACTTCAGGTGGTAAACCACTATGCAAATAATGTTTTATGTCTAAATAAAGAAAATATTTCTTTCGGGCCTCCGATGAAAGTTGTGAATAAAGAAACTTTGGCAAAACTATACGGCGAAGAGGTGCAATTGCACGAACATATAGAGGGACACCATGATCACTAATTTACTTTTCCTACTGTTGGTTGGAGCTTTTGTCGGGGCAGCTTCCGGATATTTGGGGAGTTTTATGGTCCTAAAAAGAATGTCTCTTGTGGGAGATGCTCTAAGTCATGTTGCTCTTCCCGGAATTGCCGTTGCACTTACCTTTGGGATTAATCCGATGTTGGGGGCTCTTCTTGCCCTATCGTTAGCAACTTTCGGTATTTGGTACCTGGGAGAGCACTCGGAGGTTTACCCTGAGGCACTAGTTGGAGTATTTTTTACAGCCAGTCTTTCCATCGGACTTCTTTTAACTCCGGAACCCGAACTTTTAGAGGCTCTTTTTGGGGATATTGATAAAGTGACTACTCTTGACGGATTAATGGTAATAGTGGGTGCACTTTTAATATTTGTAATCACAAAGTTTATTTCCAAAAAACTTCTTTTAGGGGTTGTTTCAGAAGATTTGGCTAAGTCACAAAAAATAAGTATCAAGAAGATTAATTTAATTTATCTTCTTTTGGTGTCGTTGGTTGTTGCTTTGGGGGTTAAGTTTCTGGGGACACTTTTGACCGGAGCCATGGTAATTATTCCTGCTGTTACGGCAAAAAATCTTGCCAAAAATATAAAAGGATTTCATATTGGTTCGTCAGTTTTTGGAGCTATATCTGCGATCGCAGGAATACTTATAGCCAGGTTTTACGACATTTCCTCAGGGCCTGCGGTGGTTCTAACTGCGGTTGGTATTTTTGTTGTAAGCTACATAATCCGTAGAAAATAGTGGAAAAAATTTGACCTTCCTCCTAGAATTAATAACTTATGAAATATTTTGAAGTAATTTTTGACACTGAAACAAAAAAGTTTTTCGACGAAATTGAAGACTATGATGCTTCGAAATTGGGCGTTTCAATAACCTCAGTATACAGTAGAACTCTTGATGAAAATTTGAAAGAAGTTGACGGAAAAATGCAGAGCTTTTGGGAAAAAGATTTTGGGGAGATGTTCAAACTGTTTGAAAAGGCGGACAGAATAATTGGATTTAACTCGATTGGTTTTGATGTTCCGGCACTTTCTCCCTATCTGCCGGATCACTGGCCCAAATTAAAACACTTTGATATTTTATCCGAGATTAAAAAAGTTGAGGGTAAAAGAATGTCTTTGGACTCACTTGCTAAAACAACTCTCGGGACAAAAAAGAACGACAATGGAATAAATGCAATTAAGTATTGGAACGAACAGACGAAAGAAAGTCTTGAAAAGCTTAAGAAGTACTGCGAAATGGATGTTGCAATAACGCGGGATATATATGACTATGCTTTGAAAAATGGAGTTTTAAAATATATCGATTTTTGGAACGAGAAACATGACATCAAACTTGATTTCTCTTATCCACAAGAAGAAATATCTAAAACTCAAGGAAGTTTGTTTTAATTAGGACTTACTTTTCTTCAGCTTCTTCTGCAGCCATTGCTTCCTCTTTAGTCTTATGAATTGTTCCATCTGGATGATGAGATGGTGAGTAGATGGTATAGAGTTTAAGTTCTTCGGTTGCCGAAGTATTTATGACGTTGTGCATTTGTCCAGCCGGAACAATAATTGCATCTCCGTCTTTTACAATAAATTCTTCGCCTCCAATGATAACTTTACCTTCACCTTTTTCAAATCTGAAAAACTGATCGTTTCCCTCGTGTACCTCCATACCGATTTCTTCGGATGGCTTTAGGCACATTAAAACCAATTGTGAGTGTGGAGCTGTAAAAAGAACCTTTCGGAAAAAAGTATTCTCCAGAGTATCTTGTTCAATATGTCCTGAATATCCTGCCATAATTTATCACCTTCTTTCTTTCGAAATAATCCTTGACGTTGTCGAAGGATCCACGGATACATTGTATACTAATTAATATGAAATTTGTTTTGAAATTACTACTCATCATACTTGGAATTCCGGTCTTTTTACTTTGTGTGTTGTCGGTAAATATCCGATTTCAACTTTTATCGCCGGACTTTTGGATCGGTACTTTTAGAAATGCAAATACCTATTCTCAAATCTCACAATCATTAAGTATCCGCTTTGTTTCCAGAGTTGTTGCCGAGGGGGGAAAGGTGTCTGATGTAGAACTTCTTTCGGGACTCATTTCGCCTGAAAGCATAAGTGGTTTTACGGAGGAAAATATCAGTAATCTTTTAACTTATGCCAACGGTAAAGCTCCTCAACTGATTGTGTACATGCCACTTTCTCTTCAGGGGATAGCAAAAAACGCCGATATAACTAGCATAAACGATCTTTCTCAAAGGATGACCTTTGATGAGTTTGTAAGAGAATACAGTATTCAGGACATCTCTCAGTCCGACATTGTGGTAATTTCCAGGTTTGGAATGTGGTCTTGGATAGCTTTTGCAACATCAGCCATTTTATTTATTTTAATTGTTTATCTTATCTACCTTCTCGTTCCCGGAGGCAAACGCCTGGTAGCTCCCGGAATACTTCTTCTGATATGTGGATTATTGGTTTTGGGAGGATACTTTGTCGGAAAATCTACGGCAACCCAATTGACCGCAAATTACCTTTTGAGCGCCGATATCGGTCAATCGCTTATGGCAATCATTTTCCCTCCGCTTATTTACAACCTTGTACATTTATGGGTTTGGTTTGGGGGAATTGGCACGTTTTTGGGAGTTTTATTGTTTTTTATTAGGAAACCTGCTATTAATAAATTGAAATGAAGTATGTGGTTATCGTCTTTGCAACTGCGGTAATAGTTTTTCTTGCTGCAACTGTCTATTACAAAGGTATGCCGAAATTTGCTACCCCTAGCGGAGTTTCTGTTACTTCCACAGAGGTTGCCGAATCGCCGGTAGCAACTATAACACCCACCCCAGTTGATGATAGTACGGTTTTGATAGATACAATAAAAGCTGCACTTGTCGCTAAACATGGTTCTCCGGCAGCAAGCCTGAAAATAACAGTTAGTAAGATTGAAGGAGATTTTGCTCAGGGCGGTGCTTCGGTTGAAGGTGGCGGGGGAATGTGGTTTGCTGCAAAAGTTGAAGGTCAATGGAATCTGGTTTGGGATGGAAACGGAGTAATAGAGTGTAGTGATATTGCCTCGTACCCCGGTTTTCCAAAAAGCATGATCCCCGAGTGCTGGAATACCCCTACCGAGAAAATTATTACCCGTTAAGAAATTGTTGCTATAATTGCCTATGGCCGTCGATAAATATACCGCTACTTGGGTTTCCCATTCTTCTATTTCCGATTTCCTGAAATGCCCTAGGGCTTACTATTTAAGGAATGTCTATAAAAACCCAAAAACAGGGCATAAAATGGCAATTGTTACCCCTCCCATGGCCTTGGGGCAGGCTGTTCATGAAGTAATCGAATCCCTAGCAATCCTTCCTGTTGGGGAAAGACTAAAAATCTCTCTTGTTAAAAGATTGGATCCTGTTTGGTTGAAAATTACCGGGAAAAAGGGGGGCTTTAAAAATCACGATGAGGAAATGGAGTATAGGGGAAGGGCAATTGCCATGCTTATTAATTTACAGGAAAATCCCGGACCAATTTTGGAAAAAGCTATTAAAATAAAATCCAGCATGAACCTACCAAATTACTGGTTGAATGAGGAGGACGGAATAATTCTTTGTGGAAAAATCGATTGGCTGAAATATGATGAAAAAGACGATAGTGTTCAGATAATTGATTTCAAAACTGGTAAAAACGAGGAGAAAGAGGATTCTTTACAGCTTCCCATCTATCTTCTTCTCGCCGAAAATACTCAAAGCAAAAAAGTTACGGCCGCTTCATATTGGTATTTGGATCGTGACGATGGGATTGTAAATAAAAAATTGCCGGACAGAAAAGAATCCTATGACAAGGTTTATAAGGTTGCCAAAAGGATTCAATTGGCCCGTAAGATTAATCATTTCAAATGTCCCACAGGAGGGTGTTATGCCTGCCGTCCTTATGAAAAAATTCTTCGGGGTGAGGCAGAGTTTGTGGGAGTTAGCGATACAAGGCAGGACGTCTATATTATTCCCGATTAAATATTTTGGGAGATATAACTTTTGATCTCTGAGAAGTTAAACATTCCGGCTTTTGGATTTAGGATATATCCACCCTGAGACGATTTACCTTCATTGAGAAGATTTTCTGTAGTTAAGTGAATGTTATTAATTTTATATTGACCGGTATCTCCTATAACTCCAACCAGACTTTTTATAGCAGGCATACTTAGGTTTGTTTTGACGATTGAGGTAAGATCCTCAATTATCTTACTTGAATTACCAAATGCGTTTGTGGATACCATTTTGGAAAGAATACCTTTTAAGACCGCAAACTGGCGTTCACTTCTGCCGAAATCGCTGTCTCCGTGGCGCGATCTGACAAATTTTAAAGCCGTTTCGCCGTCAAGATTCGCAGTTCCCTGATCAAAGTGGATATGCTCATAACGGCAAGTAAATTTGGTCTCAAGTTGGTAATCCGAATATTGGGCTTTGAGGGATGCGATTTCATCAGCCGATTTACCACAGGTATCATTTTCGAGCCCTTCTATCGGATAAAATGGATCATCAAAGGTTTTTGGTACATTAACAGTAATTCCTCCAAGGTGGTCTATCAGTCTTTTGAATCCTGAAAAATCTACTGCCGCAAAATAATCAACGGATAATCCTGTCACACTTTTAATGACTCCTCCCATATTTGCAAAGCCGTTAATTGAAGCCTCCGCATTTATTTTATGGTTTCCGTTTACCCAAAGATCACGGGGGATAGAAATTAAAGTTGCTGTTTTATTGTTGGTATTTACATGCAGAACTATGATGCTGTCGGTTAGGAGGCTTCCTGCGTGACCTGCTCCGCCGTAACCGAGAAGAACTGTATTATAGACTCCCTTTTCGCTTACGATGTCGCTTGCTTCTCCGAAATTTACATTGTTTTGGGAGTCATTTACGGCAACCGGGGTCGGAGTGGGAATGTTTTTATTACCGGCCTTTGAAATTACTAGAGTTAAATAGGTAATTCCAAATCCGACGATAAAAACAAGGGAAAGTAATATTCCTAAAAAGAGACCACGCCTTTTATCAATCAACCTTTTTAAGCGCATATTGTCATAAATTATATGCGCATGTTAAGATAAATTGTATGGGTAAAACATTAAAATTAATTCTCTCGGTAGTTGTCTGTCTTCTTGCGGGGAGTTTGGGAACGATTTTTACAATATCTGCAATCCCAACCTGGTATGCGGGACTTATAAAACCATTTTTCAGCCCACCAAACTGGCTCTTTGGTCCCGTCTGGACCATTCTTTACATATTAATGGGGGTAAGCTTTTTTCTTATTTGGCAAAAGGGATTCAAGGACAAAAAGGTGGTTACAGCTCTGAAGCTTTTTGCCGTTCAACTCCTTTTAAATGCTATTTGGTCGCCTATCTTTTTTGGAGCTAAAAATCTATTCTTGGCTTTCATAGTCATTGTTTTTATGTGGGTGTTTATAGTTAAAACTATTTTTGCTTTTAAGAAAATCGACAAGGTTGCTTCCTACCTACTTTACCCTTATATTGCTTGGGTAAGTTTCGCTACAATTTTAAATTTCTCCGTTTGGTTTTTGAACAGGTAAATAGTACAATTCTTGGTATATGGACTTAATGGAAAAAATTGCTTCGCTTGCCAAGCGCAGGGGCTTCATCTTTCAGGGTAGTGAAATATACGGCGGATATCAGGGGTTTTGGGATTACGGGCCGGCCGGTGTGGAAATGAAAAATAACATCAAAAAAGAGTGGTGGAAAAGTACTGTCTACGGAAATGAAAATATTGTTGGAATGGATGCTTCCATTATCATGAACCCGGTAGTTTGGGAAAAATCGGGTCACCTTAAGGCGTTTACAGATCCTTTGGTTGAATGCAAGGTTTGCAATAAAAGGGTAAGAGCCGACAATGAGGAGGCTAAATCCGATCACGAAAAAACTCATAAAGATGAAAAAGATATTTGGACTGAAGCTAAAACTTTTAACCTCATGACGGAGGTTCTTTTGGGAACAACCGAGCCCAAAGAAAAGTCCTATCTTAGGGGGGAAATTACTCAAGGAGTTTTTGTAAACTTTAAAAATATTGTCGATTCAACTAGGGTTAAAATTCCTTTTGGAATAGCCCAAATCGGAAAAGCTTTTAGAAACGAGATAACTCCGGGGAATTTTACCTTCCGTTCCCGAGAGTTTGAACAAATGGAACTAGAATATTTTGTAAAACCTGAAGAAGAAGAGAGCAAAAAAACATTTGAAAGCTGGAAAGAAGCAAGAAAAAAATGGTATGAGGATCTTGGTATTGATCCTAAAAAACTTAAGTTTCATGATCACGAGCCGGATAAACGCGCTCACTATGCAAGGTATGCAACGGATTTAGAGTATGAGGCACCTTTCGGATGGAGTGAATTTGAGGGGATTCACCACAGGGGAGACTTTGACCTTAAAAATCATAATCTTACCTACAAGGACAATTTGACTAATGAAGAATACACTCCTTGGGTAATTGAAACTTCGGGGGGGGTAGATCGTGCCATGCTTTTCTTCCTGATTGATGCTTATAAAGAGGATGGGGAAAGAGTTTACCTTAAACTTAGTCCTAAACTTTCTCCTTATAAAGTTGCTGTTTTTCCACTATTGGCCAATAAACCGGAACTGACGGAAAAAGCCAGAGAAATCTACAAAAGCCTTAAGGAAAGTATGAACGTCACCTGGGACGACAGGGGAAATATCGGTAAGCGCTATTTTGCCCAGGATGAGATAGGTACCCCTTGGTGCGTAACCGTTGATTTCGAGAGCCTGGAGGATGCTTGCGTCACTGTTCGTGATAGGGATACGGCCAAGCAGGAACGGATTGCCATTGACAAGTTGTCAGAATATTTCCAAAATAAACTAAGGTAAGCATTTTTAATTAAAATGTTGTCTAATATTAAAAAATATGTCCCCCTGATAGTCGGAATTTTGGTTGTGGTTGTTTTTGTTGTCGGCTTCGTTGTTATTAAAGGGGGAAGGAAACCTACCGACAGTTCAGATTCTGAAGATACGGCAAGTGTTCCGGTTCTTTCCGAAACCGAATGGCCCGCAATTTCACTTACCCCTACCGACAACCCCGGAGTTTCAGGGTCTCTCGGTCATTGGTTGGAGTTTAAAGTTGAAAAGATTAATGTTAAAGGGGCAGCCTCCATGGACTACCTTATGGTTTATAACACAAGCGACGGAGGCCAACAGGGCGTTCCTGGTACAGTTAAGCTGACGGGTGCCGATATAGAAAGAAGACTTCTTTTGGGTTCCGAGTCATCAGGTAAATTTAGGTATGATGCGGGAGTGGAGCAAGGAACAATGACTATTACTTTTAGGAATGATGCAGGAAAAATGATCGGGAAACTGACAACAGACTTTCATCTTCAATCCGAGACAACCGATTTAACTTCAGTTGACGGAATTTTTGCCTATACTTTGGATAAGTTGGCTAAAAATGTCTATTTCGTGACGATGAAAACCTATGCCGAGCCAACCACACCTATGGTTATTTGGCAGAACGGTTATGGCGTCTTTGCCTCCGACGGCAAAGAGTATACCGGTACTGTTGTCTCCCAATAAAACTTCAGCGATAGGGTCCTCGTGAAACCTGTGAAATCTACTTGACATGTCTGTGAAAATAATATTAAATGGTTATCAATGGTGAGAAATGGTGAGAACCGTCTCTTACTACATCTGCCCAGATGAAAGAAAATGTTTGTTGGAACATACTTAGTGAGTGTAACTTCGGGGAAAAGAATCTCCATCCCCTCAATTTTTCGCGAAAATCTTGGAAAAGAATTGATATTGTCACAGTGGTACGAACAGTGTTTGGTTCTTGTAGCTAAAAGCTCTTTAAATACACTATTGGGTAGGGTAATGGGTAAAGAGGAAATGATTGTAGAACCCATCCGGAAAACCGAGCATTTTATTTTTGCATCCTCGTATGAGGTTTCCCCCGATGAACAGGGTAGGATTGTAGTTCCGGATAAACTTGCATCCTACGCAAAACTGGGTATGCAGGTATATTTTTTGGGAGTCGGAGATAGGGTGGAAATCTGGAATAAGGAAATTTGGGAGGAGCGTGAAAAAGAAGTGGCTCAAAGTGCGGCTTTATATATAGAAGAATTGTCGAAAAGAAATGTCAAATAATTTACACGAGACAGTTTTGGTTAAAGAGGTCATAGAAGCCTTACAAGTTGAAAAGGGCAAGAAATATATTGATGCAACTTTGGGTAATGCCGGTCACTCTCTGGAAATCCTCAAAAAAGGAGGAAATGTTTTGGGAATTGAGCTTGATCCTAAAATGCTTGAGATTGCAGAAAAAAGACTTAAGGATGCCGGTCAAAAAAATTTCAAGCTGGTGGAAGCCAGTTTTACCAGAATTGACGAACTGACCAGGGAGAATGATTGGGGAGAGGTAGACGGAATTCTTTTTGATCTTGGAGTAACAAACTTACACCTCAAAAATCTTGAGCGCGGATTTTCCTTTGAAAACCCGGAAGCACTTTTAGATATGCGGCTTAACCCGGATACAGAAGGAGTGAAAGCGTCAGACCTTTTAAATGCCCTAAGGGAGGATCAATTAAGAACTATGTTTGAGACAACTCTCGAGCCCGGTCCTGCCAAGTGGATTACCGGTCGGGTAATGCATTCAAGAGACGCTAAGCCCATAGAAACGGTCGGTGACTTTTTGGAAATTTGCCAGGGACTTAAAACCAGAAAAGCCGGTTTGAGTGAGGCTACACTACCCTTTTTGGCGGTAAGAATTACAGTCAATAGTGAATTATCAAATCTGGAAGAGGTTTTACCTAAAGCGTTTAGATTGTTAGGTAATGGTGGAAGACTGGTGGTAATCAGTTTTCACTCAAAGGAAGACACTTTAGTTAAAAACTTTTTCAAGGAAATGTCCCAAAACGGAGGGAAAATGATCACTTTTAAACCGGTTACGGCCGGGGATGAAGAGATTAATTTGAATAGAAGATCAAGAAGCGCAAAGATGCGGGTTTTAGAAAAACAAATATGAGAAGAAGAAATTTGACCAAGCAAGCTAAAACAATAAATAAAGAAGGAGTGGTAAGATATATACTTTTCGGGACTCTTGCCGTATTGGCCGTCACGTCAATTTTTATGACTGTTGAAACCGCCACTTCGGGAGTAGAGATTTCAAATCTCAGGCAAAAAGAAAGTGAATTGGCAATGGAAAAAAGGAATTTGGAAGGCATTTTGGTTAAATCGCTTTCGGTAAACAATTTGGAAGAGAGTAGTGGCCAATTGGGGTACATTAAGCCTTCTGTGATGGTTTACGTCCAGGAATCTCAGGAGGCAATGGCTAAGCTTCCATAAGATATGTCCGGTAAAATTAGAATACTTTCTCTAGTCTTCATAGTCCTTTTCGTTGCACTTTTTGCAAGACTTGTTTGGTGGCAGGTTGTTAAGGGGAATTCTCTTGCCAATCAGGCCAGAAATCAGCATGGTACTGCAACGGTTACCGATGCTCCGAGAGGAAATATACTTGCATCCGACAAAACTCCATGGGTTGCAAGAGTGCCCGCCTGGAATGTCTGGGCAAATCCACGTCAGCTGGAAATAAGTCCTACAGCAGCTGCCAATAAAATTGCGCCGCTTGTTTCAGATGGTGACGATACGGGTTTAATATCCGAAGAAGAACTAAGACTTAAAGGGATTTTGGAAAAAGATGCAAGCTGGGTACTTTTGAAATCAAAGGTTACGGATGAGGTAAAAAGTAACATTGAGGCAATGGATATTATGGGAATTGGATTTGATGCAGTTGAAGATTCTTTGTATCCGGAGGCATCTGCAGCTGCCCATATCTTGGGATTTGTGGGTAAGGATAGTGATGGGGCAGATATTGGTTACTTTGGACTTGAGGGATACTATAATCTTCCCCTAAGCGGCAAACCCGGATTTCTTGGAGGGGAAAAAGATGCAAAAGGGTCTCCGATTTTACTTGGCAACTCTACTCAAGTTTCCGCAATTTCGGGAGTTAATCTTCTTACCAATATAGATAAAAGGGTTCAAATAGTTGCAGAGTCTGAGCTTAAAAAAGGAATAGAGAAATACGGTGCTATTGGAGGTAATGTGACAATAATGGATCCCAAGACGGGAAGGGTTTTAGCGATGGCAAGTCAACCTTCATTTGATCCGGCCGATTACACTTCTTATAGCGATGCCCTATTTAAAAATCCCGTGATAACGGATACTTTTGAACCGGGTTCTATTTTGAAGGTTGTTGTCATGGCGGCCGGTTTGGATGCTGGAGTTGTTAAGCCAAATACAGAGTGCGATATATGTAGCGGTCCTCTTAAGGTAGATAAATATTTAATTAAGACCTGGAATGAAAAATATACGCCAAATATTACAATGAGAGATGTAATAGTTGAGTCAGATAACGTAGGAATGAGTTTTGTGGGTCAGAAGTTGGGGGCAGACTCTCTATATGACTACCTAACCAAGTTTGGGTTTGGTCAGAAAACCGGAATTGACCTCCAAGGAGAAGTTGCACCCAAGATTAGGGAAAAAGGAACCTGGAACGTTGTAGATCTTGCAACAGCCAGTTTCGGTCAAGGAATTGCGGTTACAGGAATTGAAATGATCAGAGCGGTTTCCGCTATAGCAAATGGCGGATATTTGGTTACCCCCAGGGTGGTAAGTTCGGTCGAAGGTGACGGTTGGGAGGAAAAAATTGAAGTTGATTCCCCATTAAGAATTATTGGGAAAGAAGCGGCTGCCGAGATGAAGCAGATGATGGTTGATGCTGCTGAAATTGGGGAGGCTAAGTGGTGCAGGATTCCCGGATATAGTGTTGCCGGGAAAACCGGAACAGCCCAAATTCCTGTTGCAGGTCATTACGATGCCACGAATACAAACCATTCTTTTATAGGGTTTGCCCCGGCCGATAACCCGAAGTTTATAATGCTCGTTACTCTGAAATCTCCCCAGTCGTCCCCTTGGGCTGCGGAAACGGCAGCTCCCTTATGGTATTCAATCGCAAAAGAACTCTTTCCTTATTTTGGGATTGCGCCTGAGAGGTGATACAATACCTATATTATTATGTCTAAATTCATAGTAAACGGAGGCCGTAAGCTTGAAGGTAAAATTAAGCTTTCCGGAAATAAAAACTCGGCATTAAAGCTAATTCCGGCAGCTCTTCTTGGGGATTCGCCAACCACTTTGACTAATGTTCCCGATATCTCGGACGTTTCCGTGATGTTGGAACTTATTTCCAAGCTGGGTGTAAAAGTCGTTAAAAAAGATCATTCCGTGACAATTGATCCTCAGGGGCTTTCTTCTTTTGATCCTGATCCGGATTTATCTTCAAAGTTTAGAGCCTCGGTTGTTTTGGCTGCACCTTTACTATGTAAATTCGGTAAAACAATTGTTACTCCACCGGGAGGGGATCAAATAGGGGAAAGACTTCTTGATACACACTTTGCCATGATGCAAAAAATGGGCGTGACAATTGAACGTAAAGACGGGCGTTTCTATCTTGACTGGAAAGATAGGGTTTCTGGAAATATCTTTCTTGATGAACCTTCAGTTACAGCAACAGAGATGGGCCTTATGATGGCCTCCCACCTTCCTGGAGGACTTACAATTGACGATGCGGCTGCAGAGCCTCATGTAACCGATCTTGCTGAAATGCTTTCCAAGATGGGTTCATCTATTTCAGGAATAGGTTCGAACGTCTTATCGATTAAAGGAGGAAAACTGAAGGGTGTTACCCATGCGGTTTGCCCGGATCATATTGAAGGTGGAACTTTTGCCATAGCCGCCGCAATTACCGGAGGAAAAGTGGAAATTGAAGATTTTATGGTTGAGAAATACCCAATGGTAATGAATTATTTGGGATACATGGGGGTAAACTATAAAGCTGATAAAAATTCTCTCGCTGTTTTGCCTTCCAAATTGGTTGCTTCAAGGGGGAAGTTTCAGACGCGTCCATGGCCAGGGTTTCCTACAGACCTAATGAGTCCATTTATAGTTTTGGCAACACAAACAGAAGGAACTGTTGTCTGTCATGACTGGATGTATGAATGGAGAATGTTTTTTGTTGACGATCTCATCTCAATGGGTGCAAAAATATTTATAGCAGATCCCCATAGGGTTATAGTCAGCGGTCCGACTCCTTTAATGAGTGATCGGCTTTTTTGTAAGGATATCCGGGCCGGAATATCGGTAATTTTGGCAGCTCTTGTTGCCGAAGGAAGAAGTGAAATAGAAAATGTTGAAATGGTTGCCCGAGGGTACGAAAATATTGACGAGAGATTAAGATCGCTTGGTGCCGAGATTCTTGCCAGGGACGAGGAAAAATGCGACAACGAAAATACAGACAAAAAATCGTAACCTTTGGCGGAAAAACTGGCCATTTCCAACTTCTGAACGGTTTAAAGAAACTAAACGATACTTCTTTGATTACTGCAATTGTGGGGACATGGGATAGTGGAGGTAGTTCTGGGGTATTAAGAAGTGCTTTGGGGGTTCTTCCTCCGGGGGATATAAGAGCATGTCTTCTTGCCTTGATGGAGGATGACGAACAACAGCGAATTGCCCAAAGACTTTTTGACGACAGACTGAAAGAGGCCTCTGGACCATTAAAGGGTCATTCATTGGGTAATCTGATTGGTGTTAGACTTGATCATATTTTTCATGGCCAGGATAGGGGGACTGATGCGGAGCGCTCTCTTTTTAGAATCAGAGGGCAGGTTCTTCCGGCAACATTAACCGACATAAATCTGGTTGGTTGCACGGAAAACGGAATAGAAATAAATGGTGAGACGAATATTGATAACAGAAAATGTCGAAGAGATTTTAATCCTAAGGATAAAATAGTCAGAATATATTTCACAACGCATGCCGACACCAATCCAAGAGCAATCAAGGCTATTAAGGAGGCTGATAAAATAGTTTTTGCTCCTGGGGACCTTTTTACCAGTGTCTTGCCACACCTTTTGGTTGACGGAGTAAGTGAGGCAATCCAAAAGTCTCACGCCAAACTATATTTTGTCTTAAACTTAACAACAAAGGCTGGGGAGACGGATTACTTTAAAGCTTCGGACTATTTAAAGGCCCTTCTTTTTTATTTGGGTGACCCCCAGAGACTAAACTATATTGTTGCTAATAAGAATGGTTTAGACAAGGAGATCGTCAAGTTATATAAAGATGCTGGGCAAGAAATTGTGGAAATCGATGAGGCTGCCTGTATGAAGCTTTCACCGAAAGCCAAGATAATTAAAGTAAAACTCGGCGAGTATTTGAAAAAAGATCATTTATTGAGACACAACTCCGAAAAGCTTGCCCTAAGTGTTTTGAGGGATTATCGGTAAAAAACCCATTCTTTTGCCTATTTTTGATATAATATAGCCTAAATTATGAAGAGTTTTGAAGAAATTATTGAACACGTTTCAAGTTTCCGCGGCCTGACAGATGACTCCAGAAAAGTAAAAAAAGGATATATTTTTGTGGCCATAAAGGGAATTAATCACGATGGACATGATTACATCAAAGATGCATTAAAAAAAGGAGCATCTTTAGTGATCGGGGAGGAGAATTTACAGATTAACCATTATCTGATGGTTTCCGACAGCCGTGACGCTCTTGGAAAAATTGCTTCTGCTTGGTATGGCAATCCGTCAAAAAAATTAAAGATAATCGGAGTGACTGGAACCAAAGGTAAAACCACTACATGTTATTTAATTCACCATATTTTAACAAAATTAGGTAGAAAATCAGGACTTGTAACTTCGATTGCCGCAAAAATTGGAAAATATGAGCTTAGCACAGGTTTCCATGTAACAAGCCCCAATGTAGTCTCACTCCATGAGTTGTTAGCGAAAATGGTCAAAAGGGGATTGAAATATGCAGTTATTGAGGTAAGTTCTCATGGAATAGATCAAAAAAGAATTGCAGGGGTGGAATTTGATATAGGGGTACTTACAAACATTGCTCCTGAACACTTGGATTACCACAAGACGTTTGAAGAGTACCAAAAAATAAAAAAAACGTTTATAAAATCCTGTAAACAAAAAATAGTTGCTCCAAAGAAGACAAATCTTCACATACTTCCTGGTAAATTTAATAATTTGGATGCAGAAGCGGCAATTGGGGCAGTAAAAATGCTGGGTATTTCCAGGAAGGATGCGATAGTTTCCTTAAGTTCTTTCGAATTACCAGAAGGTAGGCTGATGCGGATTAATAATAATCTGGGAATACATATTTATATAGATTTTGCCCATACACCTGAGTCGCTTGAGGCAGTGTTAAAATATTTGAGGACTAAGACTAAAGGAAGATTAATCTCGGTTTTTGGATGTGCCGGTGAGAGGGATCCTTACAAACGTCCAAAAATGGGTAAGATTGCTTCAAAGATTTCCGATGAGGTTATCTTGACAGCCGAAGATCCAAGAAGTGAAGAAGTTGAAAAAATTATCACGAATATAAGGGCAGGAATGGATGAAAAGTTCAAAAATGTAAATGAAATTCCAGATAGGGAAGAGGCAATTAAATTTGCTATCAAAATGGCCAACAAGGGCGATTTGGTGGCGATTTTGGGTAAAGGTCACGAGAAGTCAATGAATCTTGATGGAATACACGAGACCCCCTGGTCCGATAAAAAGGTAGTAGAAAAAATAATATGAAGAAACAAATTGTTTTATTGGCAGCAGGTCTTTCTTCAAGGTTTTTTCCATTTCAAAAAAGCCATAAATCCATGTTTACTATTTGCGGCAAGCCCGTTATCGGCTGGACTTTGGACGGATTACAGAAGATGGACATCAAAGAGGTTGTCGTAATAATTACTCCAAAGGATGAAGTTATTCGTGATTATTTAGAAAATTATAAAGGTTTAAAACTTAAAATTGTCTATCAACAGAAATCTCTGGGGATGGGGAATGCCGTTCTTTCAATTAAAAAAAATTTGGACGATGAATTTATTTTAGGATTTCCTCACTTTGTGAATAATAAGACTTTCGAGGTGTTGTTGGAAGGGGTCGGTAAAAGTGGTGGGATAAGATTGCTTACTGAATTAACCGACAGGCCATGGGAATATGGAATTATCGACATGGATAGAAATGGCAAGCCTATTGGAATAGTGGAAAAACCCAAAAAAGGTCAAGAACCGTCAAATATCAGACTTGCCGGTTGTTATCTTTTAAATAAAAAATTTATTGATCTTTTGGAAAAGACCCCGGTATCCGAATATCAATTTGAAATTGCTCTTAATGAATATTTAAAGAAAGAGAAAGTGGTTTTAGTCGAGGCGAAAGAGAGGGTAATGTCTTTGAAGTATCCCTGGGACATTTTATTAATTAAGGATTATATTTTGAATAGATTGACCGAAAAGAGAGAGCCTGGTTGTGAGGTGTCCCCCACGGCTTTAATTCGTGGAAAAGTGTTTATTGGAGCTAATGCAAAAATTTGTGACTATTCGATAATTGAGGGTCCGGCATATATCGGCAAGAATGCGGTTGTGGGAAATTATTCCATATTAAGGGATAATTCTGTTTTGGAGGCCGGTGCTCAACTTGAAAGGTATGTGGACTGTACTAGAAGTATTGTCGGGAAAAACACCCACATCCATTCAGGGTTTGTTGGGGATACAATAATAGGAGATTCCGGTAGGTTGGGAGCGGGTTTTGTTACTGGGAATAAAAGAATGGACAGGGACTATATAAGTGCAGATGTAAAAGGCAACAGGGTACAATCTGGTCTTACCCGTTTGGGTGGCATGATCGGTAATGATGTGACTGTCGGGATTAATGTCTCTGTTATGCCTGGAATAATTATCGGTTCAAAGTCCATTATTGGTCCATGTTCATCAGTTACCAGAAATATTCCTGAAAATAGTTTTTATTATTCGGAGCAAAAGGCTAAAATTAAAGAAATTGTATGAAAATTCTTTCTGACAAATATTATAAAACAGCTGCAATTGTTTTGGCTGCTGGTAAAGGTACCAGGATAGGTCAAAGACTTCCTAAGGTTATTTATCCCATTGTTGGCAAACCAATGTTGTACTATTGTCTGGATTTAATTAAGAAAATACCAATTTCGGAAGTGTATGTTGTTGTGGGATATAAAGCCACGGATGTGGTCGCCAGTATAAGAAATGAAGACGTTAAATACGTTTATCAGAAAGACCAATTGGGTACAGGTCATGCTGCAAACGTTGCTCTAAGCAAGATTTCAAAAAGTGTTGATGAGATCATCATTTTTAACGGCGATGACTCCGCCTTTTTTGAAGTAAGTACAATTCGTAGTTATTTGGCAAGCCACCACAAATCTAAGGCTAAGATTAGTTTTATGAGCGGCATTGTTAATTCGGCTAACGGGTTAGGAAGAATAAGTAGGGATTCGAAAGGAAATGTTTTAAAGATAATTGAGGAAAAAGACGCAAGTGAAACAGAGAAGAAAATAAAAGAAGTAAATGTCGGCTGTTATATATTTGAGCGTAAATGGCTTGAAAAGACAATAAAAAGATTGGAAAAAAGTGCTTCAGGAGAGTATTACATCACAGATTTGGTTTCTTTAGCTCTCGGTAGTGGGGATAAAATAAATAACTATTTATTGGAAGATAACAACGAATGGAGGGGGATAAATAGCCAGGAAGAATTGAAAAATGCCAATGATCAAATGCTTGCCAGATTGACCAAAAGGAAGGAACCGACAGTGTTTATTTTTGATATTGATAATACATTAATCAATACAGACTCAGTAAAAGAATATGTGAGTTCCAAATTGATAAAGAAAGTTATAGGTCCAGAAAAACTGTCCGGATTTTGGCAGGAGTATGAAAACTCCAGAAAAAGACTTGGCTATGTTTCTATTCCGGAGTTTAGCGATTCATATGCAGAGTTGGTAAGTAATCCGGATTTTTCTGAAAAAATTCGAAAAATGTTTTATACCATTCCATTTAATAAATTCGTATTTGATGGAGTTGATGAATTAATGGAATATGTTGATCCTCGTGGTGAGATAGTTATTCTTACAGAGGGGGATTTGGTTTATCAACCCATGAAGATAAAAAATTTAGGCATCTCGAAATATTTGGATGAACTTTATGTTTTTGAAAATGAAGGAAAGAACATACCTGAAATTGGCCAAATATATAAAGGGCGTAGAATAATTGCCGTCGACGATAAAATTACTGTTCTTGAAAATATTAAGAGAACGATTGAAAATTCGATAACAATTCATTTCAAACACGGTCTATACAAGGATATCAATCCTACCAAACCTGATTTCAAAGCTGATTTTGTTGCCACTAGTACATACGATATCTCCAGTTTTATCCGAAGTCTATATTAATGTCTAAAAAAATTCACATGATGGGAATAGGGGGAAGCGGAATGTCTGCCGTTTCCTCTCTTGCTTCAAAGATGGGGTACGAGGTGACAGGTTGTGATTTGGAAGCAAGTACCGCTTATGCAAAAGATATTTTTAAAGGACATAGTGTCGCACATCTTAAAGGAATAGATCTTCTAGTCGTATCCCCGGCAATTTTTTATCAAAATCCCGATAATCCCGAGTTTATTGAAGGAAAAAGACTAGGGATAGTAATGACTTGGGAAGAGTTTTTGGGAAAATATCTTACTAAAGGCAAAAAGGCAATTTGTGTTGCAGGAACACACGGCAAGTCTACTACTACAGCCATGGTTGGAAAGCTTTTAACAGACGCCGGGCTTGATCCATCAGTTATTGTTGGTGCAAGGGTTTCCGAATGGGGAGGAAATTGCCGGTTTGGAAAAGGGGAATACTTGGTAATAGAGGCGGATGAATTCAATAACAATTTTTTAAATTACCACCCCGATATAATAATTCTCAATAATATCGAGTTTGATCACCCTGATTTTTTCAAAGACGAAAAAGAAGTTCATGAATCCTTTAATAAGTTTATCGGAAATCTTAAAGGCGAGAAAATATTAATTGAGCAAAAAGATAGTTATAAAAGGAAATTTAAATTGAAGGCGTTTGGTGAGCACAATCAAGAAAACGCAAACATGGTTTTTGCACTTGGAAAGAAATTGGGTATCAAGGAGGAGATTATAATAAAATCTTTGGAGAGTTTTTCCGGAATTGGCAGACGCATGGAAAAAATTGCAGATAGGGGAGGAATAAAAGTTTATGATGATTATGCCCATCACCCAACAGCAATTGCGGCAACTCTTAAGGCTTTAAGAGATGAATACCCCAAGGCAAGTATCCTGGCAATAGACGAACCCCATGGTTATAAAAGAACAAAAGCACTCCTTCAAAGTTACAAAGGAGTTTTTGATGATGCGGACAAAGTAATAGTCGGGCCTATATTTCAAGCCAGGGATGAAGTAGACGTGTCTATTTCACCCGAATCGGTAGTTAAGGCTTCTAATCACAAAGACATCAAATCGGCGGATAGCCTTGAAGAAATTGTTAAGGAACTAAAGGGCGATATAAGGAAGTTTAATATTATTGTTGTTATGGGAGCAGGTAAAAGCTAT